>Ga0068856_100000336_pt1 | contig 51580 bp, 58 predicted proteins | sample KBSCornC62_FD_66595 | JGI IMG/M metagenome (GOLD analysis project Ga0068856, IMG submission 66595) | Corn rhizosphere microbial communities from Kellogg Biological Station, Michigan, USA - KBS Corn C6-2 | ecosystem: Host-associated > Plants > Roots > Rhizosphere > Soil ...
CGCATCCTGGGGCTGGAGTAGGTCCCAAGGGTTGGGCTGTTCGCCCATTAAAGCGGTACGCGAGCTGGGTTCAGAACGTCGTGAGACAGTTCGGTCCCTATCTGCTGTGGGCGTTGGAGAATTGAGAGGAGTCATCCCTAGTACGAGAGGACCGGGATGAACATGCCTCTGGTGTATCTGTTGTCCTGCCAAGGGCACCGCAGGTTAGCTACGCATGGAACGGATAACCGCTGAAAGCATCTAAGCGGGAAGCCGTCCTCGAGATAAGTTCTCCCATCCCCTTGAGGGAGTAAGACCCCTGGTAGACCACCAGGTTGATAGGCCGGCGGTGGAAGTACAGCAATGTACGTAGCCGACCGGTACTAATGGGTCGAGGGCTTGACGGATGTTTATTACTTACCTATGGTCTTGTGCGGTTTTCAAGCTCCACCGAGCGTCTCGCAAATTTCCGGTGGCGCATAGCGAGAGGGAAACACCTCTTCCCATTCCGAACAGAGCAGTTAAGCCTCTCAGCGCCGATGGTACTTGGGGGGAAACCTCCTGGGAGAGTAGGTCGCCGCCGGTTCTTCTGTGAGCAGCCCGCGCCACGAATTGGCGCGGGCTGCGGCGCTCCATAAGCGGCGCGCTGAGCCACGATCGCGTGGCTCGCGTGGCGCTGCCACGCCACGCCCCGCGCTCGCGGCACATCGCTTGCTTTTGGAGCGCCTCGCTACCGCGACAATTCGTGGCGCGGCCTGCGGAAGCCGGCTTCCAAAAGCAGGTTGCACGAAGCGTCGCGGCGCAGTGCCGTCCGGCCGGTTGCGTGGCGAGGAGATGCCGGGGCATGGTCTGCGCAACCCTGGCGAGGCCTCCCAGCGGGCTCTAGGCCGTACTCGCCGAGGGTTGCGAAGTCGATCAGTAGGTCGACGGCGTTGGTCAGCCGTTGTCTTTTCGATGAGGCGAACATGTGTTCTATAAGGTAGAAGGATCCTCGGACGGCATCGCCGTTTTGCAATCTCGTTTGCAGGGCTACCCGGAAAGCCCTGCAAATAAGCAGGTTCAGGACATGTCGCGGAGCTACTGGTCTCAGTAGCTCCGCAAACCCCAGAAGCGCTATTCGGCGGCGTCTCTGCGAGAGCTTTGCTGTGGCTCATGGCCACGCTCCGTGACGGCGCGCACAGAGGAGCCTACCTGTTTTTGGGCGCTTTGTGCAAACTCGAGGACGAGGTGGGCGGTCTCGCGTGGTTTCTCGACGTTCGGCGAGTGGCCGGCGCCCTGGATCAGGTGGGTCTGGGCCAGTGGCAGCGCTTTCTTGTATTCGGCAAGCGCTGCTTCGGGGTCGTCGACGATCTGCTCTTCGGCGCCCATCAGGACCATCAGCGGCAGGCCGGTTGCGCGCATTCGCCGGTCGAGCGGTTTTTCGCTCGAATAGTCGCTGGAGCCGCCCGGCGAGTCGTCGTAGGCGCTGTAGGTCATCCGGTTGACATCGGCGACGAATTCGTCGGGCACGTCGAAGCCGGGGGCAAAAGCCACCTGCAGCCCCTTGCGGGTGGCGAAGTCGGGCTTGACCTTCCACAGCGCCTCGCCGATCACCGGCTGGAAGGCCAGCCCGGCGATGAAGCCGAGACTGCCGCGGTCGTGCTCGCCGCTGGCGGTGTCGATGATCACCACCCGGGTCGCGAGGTCGGGATGCCGTTCTGCCACGGCAACTGCCACCGAGCCGCCGAGCGAGTGGCCGACCACCTCGCCGCCCCGTACGCCCAGCCGTTCCAGTGCCTCGGCCACGGTGTCGGCCTGGTGCGGGATCGTGTAGCCGGAGGCGGGCTTTTCCGAGCCGCCATGGCCGAGCAGGTCGACGGCGATCACCCGGTGCTTGCGTTCGAGCATCGGCAGCATCCGGTTCCACCAATTGATCGCGCAGCTGAAGCAGTGGATGAGGACGATCGGCGGGCCGTTGCGCGGCCCTCGGTCCAGGACCTGCATTTCGCCTTCGGGCAGGTCGAGGACGCGCCCGCCGGGTTCGGTGACGTGAGCGCTCTCGGTTTCCCCGTCGGTGACCAGCGCGTTGACGACCAGCAGCACGACCAGTGCCGCCACCACGCCGATCCCGATCACCCACCGTCGCCTCATGGCCGCTCGTTACCCTAGCCCGGTGAGCTGCGAGCGAACAAGCTGATGGAGAAGTTCGTGATCCAGGGCGGCGTCCCCCTCTCGGGGGAGGTCACCGTCGCCGGCAACAAGAACGCGGCCCTGCCGATTCTCGCCGCCTGCCTGCTGACCGAGGATGAGTTGTTTCTGCACCGGGTGCCGCGGATCCGCGATACCGAAGCGCAGATCGCCCTGCTCGAGCACCTCGGGGTGGAGGCCGAGTGGGTGGCCGACAACAGCGTCAGGCTCTGCGCCCGCGAGGTCGCGGGGGAGGTCGACGAGGAGCTCTCCGGCAAGATCCGCGCCTCCTTCCTGCTCGCCGGGCCGCTGCTTGCCCGGTTCGGCGAGGCGAGGATGCCGCCGCCGGGCGGCGACTTCATCGGCCGTCGCCGGCTCGACGCCCACCTCGACGCCTTCAGGGACCTCGGCGCCCGCATCGACGGCAGCCGCTGGATCGAGCTCAGCGCCCCCAAGGGGCTCTGCGCCTGCGAGATCTTCATGGACGAGCCCTCGGTGATGGGGACCGAGAACGCGCTGATGGCGGCGGCGCTGACCCCCGGCGCGACCCAGATCGCCAACGCCGCCTCGGAGCCTCACGTCCAGGACCTGGCCCACCTGCTGAGCGCGATGGGGGCGCGGGTCGACGGGATCGGCTCCAACGTGATGACGGTCAACGGGGCCGAGCGGCTCGGCGGCGCCGAGTACACGATCTCCTGCGACCACATCGAGGTCGGCAGTTTCATGGCGCTGGCGGCGGCGACCGGCGGCGAACTGCGGATCCGCGACGTCAACCCGCGCGACCTGACCAACGTCCGCCGCCAGTTCAAGCGCCTCGGCCTGCGCTCCGAGATCCAGGGCGAGGACGTGCTGGTCCCGGCCGGACAGGAGCTCGAGGTCGAAACCGACCTCGGCGGGGCGATCCCGAAGATCGAGGACGGGCCCTGGCCCGCGTTCCCCGCGGACATGACCTCGATCGCCCTGGCGCTCGCGACCCAGGCTAAGGGCGAGGTCCTGATCTTCGAGAAGATGTTCGAGAACCGCCTGTTCTTCGTCGACAAGCTTGTCGCGATGGGCGCTCGGATCACGCTCTGCGATCCCCACCGGGCGATCGTCAGCGGTCCGAGCCGGCTTCATGGCGAGCGCGTCTCCAGCCCCGACATCCGCGCCGGGATGGCGATGCTCATCGCCGCCTGCGCGGCGGAGGGGACGTCCGAGATCGGCGAGATCCGCCAGATCGACCGTGGCTACGAGCGGATCGACGAGCGCCTCCGCGGCCTCGGCGCCCAGATCGAACGCGTCTCTGCGGAGGTTCCTGCTTAGGGCCTGCCCTTGGAGGGATTTCGCCGCTGCTCACGTAAGGTCAGGCCGATGATCCACCCGATTCCGCCAGGAACGCGCGACGTCCTGCCCGAGGAGATGCGCGAGCTGCGCCGGCTACAGGGCGCCCTGATCGAAGTCTTCGAAGGCCGCGGCTACGGCGAGGTGGCGACGCCGGCGCTCGAATATGACGAGGTGCTGCGGCGCGGCGGCGGCCGCGCCCAGGACGCCGCCTACCGCTTCTTCGACGAGGGCGGCGAGCTGCTGGCGCTGCGCTCGGAAATGACGGTGCCGATCGCCCGCCTGGTCGCGACCCGCTACACGGGAGCCGAGCCGCCGCACCGCTTCTGTTACCTCGCCGGCGCCTACCGGGCGGTCAGCCCGCAGCGGGGTGAGATGCGAGAGTTCACCCAGGCCGGCGTCGAGCTGATCGGCGCCGACGGGACCGGCGAGGTGATCGAGGTGCTGCAGGAGGCGCTCGACGCCGCCCGGCTCGCCAGCGCGGTGATCGGGCTCGGCGACGCCGACCTCTACCGCGACCTGGTCGAGGAATACGGCCTTGATGACGATGCGGCGGCGGCCGTCCTCGAGCGGCTCGGCGCCCACGACCTCGTCGGCCTCGAGGCCGAGCTGGCCGGAGCCGGGGCGAGCGAGGAGCAGATCGCGACCTGCCTGGCGGTCTCGCAGTTGCGCGGCGGGGTCGAGGTGCTGGAGCGGGCGCGCGGCTGCGGGTCCCCCGCGGTGAGCCGGGCCGCCGGCCGGCTCGAGGACATCTACCGCGGGCTCGAAGACCGTGACGGCGGCTACCGGGTCCAGTTCGACTTCGGGCTGATGCGGGACCTCTCCTACTACAACGGCGCCATCCTCGAGGTCTACGACCCCGCGGTCGGACACGTCCTCGGCGGCGGCGGCCGCTACGACGGGCTGATGAAGCGCTTCGGGCTCGACCTCTCCGCGGCGGGCTTCGCCCTCAACCTCGAGCGCGTCCACGTCGCCCAGATCGAGGAGCGGCGGCGGCAGGGGGAGGGGCGATGAGCTCCGAGCCGCGGGCCCCGCTGAAGCTCGCCGTGCCCCGCGGCGCCCTGCTCGGCGAAACCCTCGACCTGCTCGACGCCGCCGGCGTCGACACCGCCGAGCTGCGCGGGGACTCGCGCTCGCTGATCTTCGAGGCGGGAGGGATGACGCTGGTGACGATGCGGCCCTCCGACGTGCCGACCTACGTCGAGGCCGGGGCCGCCGACGTCGGCATCACCGGCAAGGACGTGCTGCTGGAGCAGAGCGACCGGCCGGTCTACGAGCTGCTCGACCTCGGCTACGGCCGCTGCCGGATGGTGCTCGCCGGCCGCGCCGGCTCCGACCGGCTGAGCGAGTCGGCCCGCTCGCTGGGAATGATGCGGATCGCGACCAAGTACCCGCGGATCGCCGAGCGCTACTTCGAGTCGACCGGGAGGCAGATCGAACTGATCGAGGTCAAGGGCTCGGTCGAGCTGGCGCCGCTGGTCGGCCTTGGCGACGGCATCGTCGATCTCGTCGCCACCGGCCGCACCCTGGAAGAGAACGAACTCGAGGTCCGCGAGGAGATCGTCGAGTGCACGGCGCGCCTGGTCGCCAACCGCGTCGCCCACAAGCTGCGGGCCGCCGAGATCGACGAGTTGACCGAGAAGCTGCGCGAGGCGAGCCGAGGATGAGGTCCCGGCGCTTCGAGTGGGAGGGGGCGGCCGAGACCGCGGCCGCTCTGCGCGCTTGGGCCGCCGAGGCGGGCCCGGTCGTCGACGTCGCGCCGATCGAGCGGGAAGTGCGCGGCGAAGGCGACGCGGCGGTGCTGCGGCTGACCGCAAAGTTCGACGCTCCCGGCGCGTCTTTAAGGTCCCTGCGGGTCGATCCCGCCGACGCCGAGGCGGCGCTGGCGGTGCTCTATCCGGGGATGCGGCAGGCGATGGAAGCCGCCACCGCCAACATCCGGCAGGTCGCCGAAGCCCAGCTCCGCTCCGAGCAGGCCGTGCGGCTGCCCGCCGGCCAGGAGGTTACCCTGCGCGAAGTGCCGGTCGGCGCGGCGGGCATCTACGCCCCCGGCGGTCGCGCCGCCTACCCCTCCAGCGTCCTCATGTGCGCAATCCCGGCGCAGGCGGCGGGAGTCGAGCGGATCGCCCTCGCCTCGCCGCCGGGGCCCGATGGGCGCCTGCACGAGCTCGTTCTCGCCGCGGCGGCCCTTTGCGGGGTCGAGGAGATCTACGCGATGGGGGGCGCCCAGGCGATCTTCGCCCTCGCCTACGGGACCGCGACGGTCCCGCCGGTCGACGTGATCGCCGGCCCCGGCAACGCCTGGGTGCGGGAGGCGAAGCGGGCCGTCTACGGGGCCGTCGGCATCGATTCCCTGGCCGGCCCCTCGGAGCTGATGGTGATCGCCGGGCACGACAGCGACCCGGAGTGGGCCGCTCTCGATCTCTGCGCGCAGGCCGAGCACGGCCCCGAAAGCCCGCTGGTGCTCGCCGCGGTCGAGGAGCAGGTGCTGGAGGCGATCGCCGAGGCGACCGAAAGCGCCGCCGCTTCCCGCCCCAGCGTCGCCGACGCGCCGCTGGCGCTGGTCCAGGTGCGCGAGGTGGAGGAGGCGATCGAGCTCGCCAACGCCTACGCGCCCGAGCACCTCGAGCTGCTGGAGACCGACGCGGCGCTGCTCGCCGAGCGGGTGACGACGGCCGGCTGCGTCTTCGTCGGCCGCCACGGCGCCACCGCCTTCGGCGACTACGTCGCCGGCTCCAACCACGTCCTTCCGACCGCCGGCGCCGGGCGCTACGCCGGGCCGCTCGGCCCCGGGACCTTCCGCCGCCGGATCGCCAACGTGCAGATCGGTGAGGCGTCGGCGCGGGAGCTGGCGCCGCACGTCGACGCCCTCGCCCGCGCTGAGGGCTTCCCCGTCCACGGCGAGTCGGCGATGATTAGGCGATGAGCAGAACTGCTGACAAGAAGCGGGAGACCGCGGAGACCCGGATCGAGCTCTCGCTCGACCTCGACGGGGGGGAGGCGAGCGTTGAGACGGGCGTCGGCTTCCTCGACCACATGCTCGACCTGCTGGCCCGCCACGGGCGGCTCGGGCTGAAGGTCGAGGCGAATGGCGACCTGGAGACCGGGGCTCACCACACGGTCGAGGACGTCGGCATCGTCTTCGGCCAGGCGCTCGACGAAGCGCTCGGCGACCGCGGCGGCATCCGCCGCTACGGTTCGGCGCTGGTGCCGATGGACGAGTCTCTGGCCGAGTGCGCGATCGACATCTCCGGCCGCCCCTATTGCGAATTCGCCGCCGACCTGCCGGTCGTCTCGATCGCGGGCTTCGACTCAGAGCTCGCCGAGGAGTTCTTCCGCGCCGTCGCCAACAGCGCCAAGCTCACCCTCCACATCTGGGTCCGCTCGGGGACCAACGCCCACCACATGATCGAGGCCTCCTTCAAGGCCTTCGCCCGGGCGCTCCGGGTGGCGGTCTCGATCGACCCTGAGGAGACGGGCGTGCCCTCGACCAAGGGGACGCTGAGCCAGTGAGTGCGGCAGCGACCGAACGTCCATATCTGATTCTCCGTGAGGGAGCAAAGCGCGAGGCATTGTCATGAGCGCGCGGATCGCAATCGTCGACTACGGGATGGGCAACCTGCGCTCGGTCGAGAAGGCCCTGGAGCACGTCGGCGTCACCGCCTCGATTACGAGCGACGCGGGCGATGTTAGGGCCGCCGACGGGGTGATCCTGCCGGGTGTCGGCGCCTTCCCGCGGGCGATGGAGCGGATCCGCGAGCTGGGCCTGGACGAGCTGATCGTCGAGCGGCGCGACGAGGGCGTGCCGATCCTCGGCATCTGCCTCGGCCTGCAGCTGCTCTTCGATTCGAGCACCGAGCTCGGCGGCGCCGACGGCCTCGGCCTGCTCGAGGGCCCGGTCCGCGAGCTGGAGGCAGAGGGCCTGAAGGTTCCGCACATCGGCTGGGAGCCGGTGCGCTGGGAGCGCGAGTCCCGCCTCGCCGACGGGATCCCCTCGGGGACGCCCTTCTACTTCGTCCACTCCTTCGCCCCGCGGCCGCGCTCCGAGGACCTGCTCGGCTCGGCCGAATACGGCGCCCGCTTCACCTGCGCGGCCGAGCGCGAGAACGTCTTCGGCGTCCAGTTCCACCCGGAGAAGTCGAGCGCCGCCGGCCTGCGGCTGCTCTCCAACTTCGCCGGCGTCTGCGCGAAGTTTCCCGCGGCCGCGTGATCCTCTATCCCGCCATCGACATCCGCGGCGGCAAGGCGGTGCGGCTGCTGCAGGGCGACTACGAGCGGGAGACGACCTACGACGCCGACCCGGTCGACGCGGCGCGCCGCTGGGCCGAGGAAGGCGCCGCGTTCATCCACGTCGTCGATCTCGACGGGGCGAAAGCGGGAAGCCCGCAGAACCTCGACGCGGTACGGCGGATCGCCGCCTCCGTCGAGTGCCCGATCCAGGTCGGCGGCGGCCTCCGGGACACCGCCGCGGTGGAGGCGGTGCGGGCGGCAGGCGCCGAGCGCGTCGTCCTCGGCACCGCCGCCCTGCGCGACCCGCAGTTCCTCGACGGGATGATCGAGGCCCAGGGCAACCACCTCGTCGTCTCGGTGGACGCCCGCGACGGCAAGGTCGCCCTCTCCGGCTGGACCCAGACCAGCGAGCTCGACGTCGCCGAGGCGGTGGCCGAGCTCAGCAAGCGCGGCGTCCGCCGCTTCCTCTGCACCGCGATCGAGGTCGACGGCACGATGGAGGGCCCGGCGACCGAGCTGCTGAACAAGATCGCGGCCGCCACCGAGGCGGAGGTCCTCGCCTCCGGCGGGGTCGGCGACCTCTCGCATCTCGAGCAGCTAGCTGCCGAAGCTGCCCCCAACATCACCGGCGTGATCGTCGGCCGCGCCCTATACGAGCGCAAGTTCACCGTCGCCGAGGCGACCGCGGCGCTGGCGTCGAACAGCTGAAGCTCAAGCCGCGCCCGTAGGGAGCGACAGTTTCTGGGGTCCGCTGTTTCGCGAGACCGCGAAGAACCGCGATATACGCGGATTCTCGCGGTCTCGCGAGCAGCTCGTCTGCAAGAGCGTGTCGGAGAGGGGTCCGGTCGTCCTCCGCAGGAATGTTCGGCGATATGCAATCTGATGTCTGCGGCGGAGCCGCAGCAGGTTCTCCCCGGAGCGCAAGCGGAGGGGAGGTCAATTCCGGTGGAGGATGACCGGACCCCTCAACCCCTACGCTTCGAGCCATGGCGCTGAAGCGAGTGATCCCGTGTCTGGATGTGAATGCCGGGCGGGTTGTCAAGGGGACGAACTTTGTCGGGCTGCGGGATGCCGGCGATCCGGTGGAGCTGGCGGAGCGGTATGACGCTGAGGGGGCTGATGAGTTGGTCTTCCTAGATATCACCGCTTCGCATGAGCAGCGGGAGACGATCGTGGAACTGGCGCGGCGGACCGCCGACAACGTCTTCATCCCCTTCACGATCGGCGGCGGCATCCGCTCGGTCGAGGACGCGCAGGCGGTCCTGGACGCCGGGGCCGACAAGGTCTCGGTCAATTCGGCGGCCCTGGCGCGGCCGGAGCTGTTGAGCGAGTTGGCGGATCAGTTCGGTGCTCAGTGCGTGGTGATCGCGATCGACGCCAAGTGCGAGGGCGATCCCCCCGTCTCCTCTTCGCCCTGCAGTGCCCCTCCCACCTGGGGCGTGTACGTCAACGGCGGCCGGAAGCGAGTCGAGGATCGCGACGCAGTTGGCTGGGCCGAAGAGGCGGTCGAGCGCGGGGCGGGCGAGGTCCTGTTGACCAGCATGGACCGCGACGGCACCAACGACGGCTACGACTTAGAGTTGACGAAGGCGGTAGCCGATGCCGTCGGCGTGCCGGTCATCGCATCAGGCGGCGCAGGCGAGCTCTCGCACCTCAGCGACGCCATCTCCCAAGGCAACGCCGACGCGGTCCTCTGCGCCTCGATCTTCCACTACGGCCACTACCGGGTCCGCGAGGCAAAGGAGCGGCTCGCAAGAGACGGAATTCCAGTCCGCCTGTGAAGTGATCCGGATATCCCTCGAACGGGCGGATACTCAAAAAGCCGGCCTCATTAGGCCGGCTTTTGTCCGGGCGAGGGATATCCGGATCACCCCCTCAACGCTTCAGCCAAGTCACCGACCGTCCAACTCCCGAGCACCTCGATCCGCGCCAGTTCGTAGGGATGGCTCCTGTCGGCCCAGCCCGGGATCTCGGTGGTGGCGCCCACATAGCCGGCGGCTTCCACGGCGGCGATGACCGTTGAGTCGAAGCGGCCGGAGGGGTAGCAGAAGTTCTTCACCGGGACGCCGTATTCGCGCTGCAGGAGCTTGCGGGAGCCGGCTACTTCTTCTTCCAGCGCTTCGCCTTCCAGGGTGGTGAGGTCGGAATGGTGGATCGTGTGGGCCGCGAGCTCCCAGCCGGCGGCGAGCATCGCTTTGACGTTGCTTTCGTAGAGGTCGGAGCCTTCGGCCTTGAGGTTGAGGACGCCCGGCCAGCCGTGCTTGCGCAGGGTCGGCAGGGCGAAGGTGTACTGGGGGCGGTAGCCGTCGTCGAAGGAGATGACCATCGGTTTCGGCGGCAGGGTGCCGCCGTGGTACCAGGCTTCCTCGACCATTTCCAGCGTCACCACTTCGAAGCCCTGCTGTTCGAGCCAGTCCATCTGCTTGCGGAAGCTCGCCCGGGGGACGTAGAGGTCGGGGTATGGGACTTCGGTCTGCGGTTGGCCGAGGACGTGGTACTCGAGGATCGGGACCGGCCCGGTGGAGGGCCTCCAGTCGGGCTGGGGGGTCGCGTTGCGCACCTTGCCCGTCGCTGCGCCCGCGTTCGCGCCGCCCTGGTCAGGCTGCTGCCGGGTCGACGAGCCGTTTGCCCTGTGGCCGCTCCCGCCCGAACCGCCGGCGAGTGCGAGGACCAGCACGACGGCCGCCACGGCGGCGAACGCCAGAGCGCCGGCGGCCAGCAGCCGCTGACGGCGCAGGCGCCGACGCTGCTCCTCGCGCTCCTGGGCGCGGTCGGTCGAGCGAATTTCCTCCGCCCGTCGGTCCAAGTAGTCGTCGCTCATCCGGGAAAGCGGTCATCGTAAGGCGTCCATGGATGAGCTGGCGCAAGCGCTTCGCGAGGCCCACCCTGAGCTGGCGACGATCCGCGCGGCGGCGCGGCAGCCGCTCTACCTGGTCGGCGGCGCCGTTCGGGACCTGCTGCTCGGGCGCGACCGCGCCGACCTCGACCTGATGGTCGAGGGGGACGCGAGCGCGCTGGCGGCGGAGCTGGGCGGCGCCGACTCCGAGCACGACCGCTTCGGCACGGTCAAGGTCGAGGTCGAGGGGCACGAGGTCGACATCGCCGGCGCCCGCACCGAGACCTACGAGCGGCCGGGGGCGCTGCCGACCGTGACCCCGGCGGCGAGCGTCGGCGAGGACCTCGCTCGGCGCGACTTCACGATCAACGCGATGGCGATCCCGCTGCAGGGGGAGCCTCGCCTGATCGATCCGCACGGCGGCAGAGGCGACCTCGAGCAGGGCCTGCTGCGGGTGCTCCACGACCGCTCCTTCGCCGACGACCCGACCCGGGCGATCCGCGCTGCCCGCTACGTGTCCCGTTTCGGTTTCCGCCTGGAGCCGAAGACGGAGGAGCTGCTGCGGCAGGCCGACCTCACCACGGTTTCCGCCGACCGGCGGCGAGCCGAGCTGGAACGGCTGGCGGCAGAAGAGAACGCCTGCGAGGGTTTCGAGCTGCTCGGCGAGTGGGGGCTGATCGACCTGCGGCCGGGGGGGATCGAGCTGGTGCAGGCAGTCGATGCGCTGCTGAGGACGCCGCACTGGGCGGATGTCGTGCCGCGCGAGCGGGCGCTGGTCGCGGCCGGGCTCGGCCCTCCGGGAGCCGAGGAGGTGCTGGCCTCGATGTGGGCGCCGAAACCGGGAGAGGGGGTCGAGCTGGCCGAACGGCGCGATCCGGTCGAGCTGATCCTGGCGCGGGCGTTGGGAGCCGACTGGCTCGACCACTACCTGACCTCCTGGCGCCGGATCGCGCTCGAGATCGACGGCGATGACCTGATCGCCGCCGGCGTCGAGCAGGGACCGGCGATCGGCCGCGGCCTCCGCGCCGCCCGCCACCGCAAGCTCGAAGGCGAGATATCCGGCCGCGAGGAGGAGCTGGCGACCGCGCTGGCGGCGGCGCTGCGGGACTGACTCCCGGTTCTGCTTTGTTACCGGAGATGGAGTGGCGCGAGCGCGACGGCGTGAGATGGCTGGAGGCCGACCTCGGCGGCGCGCGCGCGGCCTTCTCGACTCGCCGCGGCGGGGTCAGCGAGCCGCCCTTCGACGAGCTGAACCTCGGCATCCTCACCGAGGACGATCCCGGGGCGGTGAGGGAGAACCGCCGCCGCCTGGCGGGAGCCCTCGACCGCGACCCCGACCAGATCGTCTACGCCCTCCAGGTCCACGGCACCCGCCTGATCGACCACAGCGAGCGCTCGAGCGAATCGCCTGCTTCCTTTTTCGGGGCAGGGACGACAAAGGGGCCACGCGATGACCTTCCGGAGGCCGATGGGCATGTGGTGCGGGAGCCCGGTCCGGCGCCGATGGTGCTGGCAGCAGACTGCCTGCCGATCGCTTTGTATGGCCCGAGAGGGCTGGCGATGGCCCATGCCGGCTGGCGAGGGCTGGCCGGGGGGATCGTCGAGCGGGCTGTCGAGGCGGTCGGGGCAGGCTCGGCGGCGATCGGGCCCGGGATCGGGCCCTGCTGCTACGAGGTGGGGGAGGAGGTCCTGGAGGCCTTCGGCGAACTCGGCGACGGGATCGCCGACGGGCGGATGCTCGACCTGCCGGAGGTCGCCCGGCGGCGCCTCGCCGAGGCCGGGGTGGGGAAGGTCGAGTCCGCCGATATCTGCACCAGCTGCGAGCGTGAGCTCTTCTTCTCCCACCGCCGCGACCACGGTCGCACCGGCCGCCAGGCCGGGGTCGCCTGGATCGAGGAGTAGCGGATGGCGGAGCTGATCCACGGCATCGACGCGGCCAAGATGGCCGCGAACCTGGAGGAGGTGCGGGCGGTCGCCGGAGCGCGGGTCGAGCTGCTGGTGGCGACGAAGTACGTGCCGCTGGAGGAGATGGGGAAGCTGGCCGAGGCCGGTGTCTGCCTGGTCGGCGAGAACCGCTGGCAGGACCTCGCCGCCAAGCACGAGTGCTGGGGCGATGCCTTCGAGTGGGATTTCATCGGCAACCTGCAGAGCCGCAAGCTGAAGCTGATCCTGCCGCAGTGCCGGCTGATCCACTCGGTCGCGACCGATTCGGTCCTCGCCCAGCTGGAGAAGCACGGCACCCCCGAGACCGAGGTCCTGGTCGAGGTCAACCTCTCCGGCGAGGAGGGCAAGGGCGGGGTGGAGCCCGGGGAGGTGCGGGCCTTCATCGAGCGCTGCCCCGTCCGAGCCTCCGGCCTGATGACGATGCCGCCGTTCAGTGAGGACCCGGAGCGCTCGCGGCCCTATTTCGCCCGCCTCGCCGAGCTCGCCGCGGCCAACGGGCTCGAGCGCCTTTCGATGGGGACGTCGCAGGACTGGCGGGTCGCGGTCGAGGAGGGAGCGACGATCATCCGCCTCGGCCACGCCCTCTTCGTGTGATCTCGCGCATGACCCGCTCGAAATCTGGGAATAATCTGTAAAGGAGTCGGCCGGTCGAGGCCGAAACACGCGAGCTAGATGGCCCTAAAAGACACCTGGCATAGAGCGCTGGTCTACTTCGGACTGGCCGAGGACCACGACTACGGTCCCGAATACGAGGAAGACTTCGAGCCCGAGACGGGGACCGAGGAGGTCTACGAGGGCCGCCGCGAACGCGGCGAGGGCTCTTCCGTCCGACGCCTGCCGACTTCGCGCCGCCCGCGCCGCGACGAGATCGACGACATCTTCGGCGACGACGAACCGATCGGCGGCGGCCGCACCCGCACGCTGCGCCCGGTCGACAACGGCGGCGAAGGCGATCTCCAGGTCCACCTGGTGATCCCGCGCAACTTCAACGACGCCCAGCAGGTCGCCGACCAGTTCAAACGCCAGGTCCCGGTGATCCTCAACCTACAGACCGCCGACCACGAGCTCTCGAAGCGGATGATCGACTTCTGCTCCGGCCTCACCTACGCGCTCGACGGCGGCATGCAGCGGATCGCCGAGAAGATGTTCCTGTTGACGCCGCGCAACGTCGACGTCTCCGCGGAGGAAAAGGCGAGGCTGATCGACAAGGGCTTCTTCAACCAGTCTTAGGTGGGTGGCGGATGGGGGTGCTCCCCTCCGGACACCACTCGCTATGGCTCGTGGTTGAGTGTCCTGAGGGGAGCACCCCCATCCGCTTTGCGTGCTCATAGCTAGGCTCCCGGTCGTGATCGTTGGATTTGTCGGTTCCGGAAGCATGGCCGCGGCAATCGCCCGCGGCTGGGCAGGCGAGTTCGAGCGGATGCTGTTCTCCGACAGCGGTTCGGGCCGCGCACAGGCTCTGGCCGAGGAGCTCGGAGGAGAGGTCGGCTCGAACGCGGAAATCGCCTCGACGGCCGATCTGCTGCTGCTGGCGGTGAAGCCGGGCAAGCTCGATGACGTCGCACCCGAACTGACCGCGGCGAAGGAGGTCGTCTCGGTCCTCGCGGCGACGTCGCTGGAGCGGCTGCGGGCGGCGTTACCGGACGCGGAGCGGGTACTGCGGGTGATGCCGAACGTCGGCGTCGAGGTGCGCCAGGGCGTCCTCTGCGTCGCCGGTTCGGCGAGCAATGAGGCGCGGCCGAAGCTGGAGCTGCTCGGGCGCCTGGTCGAGCTGCCCGAGGACGACTTCGACGCCGCGACCGCGGTGATGGGCTGCTCGCCCGCCTACCTGGCCCTGGCGGTGGAGGCGATCGCCGACGCCGGCGCGGCCGACGGGCTCGACCCCGAGCTGGCCCGCGAGCTGGTGGTGGAGACCGCGGTCGGCACCGCCGAGCTGCTGCGCCGTCGCTCTCCCGAGGCGGTGCGCAGGGCAGTCGCCTCGCCCGGCGGCAGCACCGAGAAGGGGCTGGAGGCCCTCGACCGCGGAGGCGCCCGCGAGGCCTTCGAGGCCGCCGTGCGGGCCTCATTGGAGAAGATGAGGGGGTGATCCCGCTTGCCCTCAACCGCGGAGACGTCGCCGACTACGTGCAGGCGCTCTTCCTCGTCTACTTCATCCTCATCTTCGGCAACATCATCCTGTCGTTCCTGCCGCGGGTGCCGTTCAGCCTCTGGTCGCAGGCAGTCATCAACTTCGTCCGCGAAACCACCGACCCTTACATCAACATCTTCCGGCGGATCCTGCGGCCGATCGGAAGCGGCCCGATCAGCCTCGATCTCAGCCCGATGCTGGCGATCATCGTGCTCTTCGTCCTCGACGGGATCATCGTCGGGGCGATCCGTGGATGAGCTCCGCCACCGCCCGCGCCTGGGCCCTGGCGGGTGTCGTCTGCGGCCTCGTCGTCGCCGCTGACCAGACGGCCAAGTCGGCGGTCGAGGCGCACCTCGTCCCGGGCCAGTACGAGGAGGTGCTGGGGCCGCTGGAACTGACCCTCTCCCACAACCGCGGCGTCGCCTTCGGACTGGCGGGCGGGGCCGGGGTCAAGCTGGTGCTGGTCACCGCCCTGGCGCTGGCGGTGATCGGCTACCTCTTCGCCCGCAACCCGCGGCGGCCGGGGATGTGGCTCGCGGTCGGCCTCGTCGCCGGCGGGGCGATCGGCAACCTCGCCGACCGGGTCCGCCACGACGCCGTCACCGACTTCATCGCGATCGGCTCCTGGCCGCCGTTCAACCTCGCCGACGTCGCGATCACGCTCGGGGTGCTTCTGCTCGTCTACCTCTACCTGCGGGATGCCGAGCCGGAGGGCGCGAGGGGGGAGATAGGCGGTGGCTGAGCCGGGGCTGCGGGTCGTCCACCTCGACGAGCGCCTCGCCGTCGTCGACAAGCCCGCCGGCCTCGTCGTCCACCCGGCGCCCTCTCACACCGACCCGACGCTGGTCGACGAGCTGGCGGAGATCCTCGGCGGCGGCGAGGACCCGGAGCGGCCGGGGATCGTCCACCGCCTCGACAAAGGGACCAGCGGACTGCTCGTCGTCGCTCGCGACGACGAGACCCACGCAGCGCTGCAGGAGGCGGTCCGCAGGCGCGAGGTCGAACGGGTTTACCTGGCCCTCGCCGGGGGTCGCCTGGCCTCGCGGACCGGCACGATCGACGCCCCGATCGGCCGCGCCGCCCGCCAGCGACACCGGATGGCGGTTTCCGGCGCCGCCTCGCGGCAGGCGCGCACCCACTTCGAGGTGCTGGAGCTGCTGCCGCGCGAGAGCTATCTCGAGGCGCGCCTGGAGACCGGCCGCACCCATCAGATCCGCGCCCACTTCGCCGCGATCGGCCATCCGCTGACCGGCGACGCAATCTACGGCGGCGCCGAGCGCTACGGCCTGCGGCGTCAGTTCCTCCACGCCCACCGGCTCGCCTTCACCCACCCGGCTACCGGCGAGCGTCTCGCCTTCGCCTCCGAGCTGCCGGCGGACCTCGCTGCCGCGCTCGAGGCGGCCCACGCCGAGTAGCGCCGCCGCTCTACAATCGCCAAACCAAATCCAAACCCCCGCTCGGGACGAGCCGGATCCTGCCTGGCCACCACCAGGTCCCGGCAAGCGGAGTGGGGCGCTTCACCCAAATTCGAAAAAGGAGATTCACCACATGGCACAAGCAGAGCTGCGAGATCTGCTCGAGGCCGGAGTTCACTTCGGCCACCAAACCCGCCGCTGGAACCCGAACATGCGCCGCTTCATCTTCGGCGAGATGGACGGGATCCACATCATCGACCTGCTGCAGACCGAGGCGCTGCTGGAGAACGCGCGCAAATTCGCCGGCGAGCTGTCGACCGGCGGGGGCACCGTCCTCTTCGTCGGCACCAAGAAGCAGGCTGCCGACACGATCGAGGAATGGGCCGGGCGCTGCCAGATGCCCTTCGTCAACAAGCGCTGGCTCGGCGGCCTGCTGACCAACTTCAACACGATGTCGGGAAGGATCGCCCGCCTCCACCAGCTCAACGGCTGGAAAGAGGAGGGCAAACTCGACCTCCTGCCGACCAAGGAGCGGATGGGGATGGAGGCCGAACTCGCCAAGCTCGAGTTCAACCTCGGCGGAGTCCGCGACATGGACCGGCTGCCCGACGCCGTCTTCGTCGCCGACCTGAAAACCGAGGAGATCGCGGTCAACGAGGCGGCGCGCCTGCGGATCCCGATCATCGGCCTGGTCGACACCAACTGCGACCCGACGCCGGTCGACTACGTGATCCCCGGCAACGACGACGCGCTGCGTTCCTGCGCGCTGGTGATCGGCACGATCGGCGGCGCGATCGAGGAGGGCGCCTCCTCCTGGCGCGTGCAGGAGGAGAAGCGGATCGCCGAAGAGATGGAGCGGCGCAAACGCGAGGAGGAAGAGCGCAAGAAACGCGAGGAGGAAGAGAAAGCTCGCGTCGAAGCCGAGGAAGCGAAAAAAGCGGCCGAAGAGGCCGAGAAAGCCGCGCAGGCCACGGCGGCGGCGCAGCAGAAAGCTCAGCAGACGCCGCGAAAAGCGCCTCAGGGACAGGGCGCGGGGGCCGCGGGTACTGCCGCCGCAGGGGACCCACCGTCTCCTGCCACTGCGCAGGAGACGGTCTCCCCTACGACGTCACCCACGGCAGAGGCGTCGGGGGCTCAGGTTCAGGCCACGCCGGCCGGCGCAGCGGTAGAGGCACAGGTGTCGCCGCCGGAGGCTTCCGTTGCCGAGGTGAAAGAGGAGGGCTCGGAAGAGCAGCCGCCGGCGCCCCCGGAGGAAAGCGCGAAAGCGGCCGGCGGCGAGGAGAAAGCTGAGAACGAGGGGGAGTCGAAATGAGCGTTACCGCTGCTGATGTCAAGGCGCTCCGGGACCGGACCGGGGCGGCGATGATGGACGCGAAATCGGCGCTGGTCGAGGCCGACGGCGACGTCGAGCGCGCGGTCGAGCTGCTGCGGGTGAAGGGGCAGGCCTCGGCCGCCAAGCGCGAAGGGCGCGGCACCAACGAGGGCGTCGTCGCCTCCTACATCCACGCCAACGACAAGGTCGGGGCGATGGTGGAAGTCCAGTGCGAGACCGACTTCGTCGCCCGCAACGAGGAGTTCCGGGTCTTCGCCTACCAGGTCGCGCTGCACGCGGCCGCGACCGCGCCGCAGTACGTCTCGACCAACGAAATCGACGAGGCAGAACGCGAAGCCGAAAAGAAGGTCTTCGAAGAGAAGGCGCGCGAAGAAGGCAAGCCCGACAACGTGGTCGAGAAAATCGTCGAGGGACAGCTGGGCAAGTGGGCGAGCGAAGTCGCGCTGCTCGACCAGACCCACGTCAACGCCGAGAAACACGAAGGCAAGACGATCGAGGAGCTGCGCCAGGAGCTGGCGGCGAAAACCGGCGAGAACATCCAGATCTCCCGCTTCGCCTACTTCCGCGTCGGCGAATAGAGTCACCCCTCAGTGACCGACTCTCCCGAGCCGCGCTTCGGGCGCATCCTGCTGAAGCTCTCCGGCGAGGCCCTGATGGGCAGCCAGGACTTCGGCACCGACGCCGCCGAGGTGGACCGGATCGCCAAGCAGGTGGCGGCGGTCCACGACCGCGGCGTCGAGGTCGCGATCGTGGTCGGCGCCGGCAACATCTACCGCGGCCTCGACGGGGCCGCGAGCGGGATGGACCGCGCCACCGGCGATTACATGGGGATGCTGGCGACGGTCCTGAACGCTCTCACCCTGCAGGACGCGCTCGAGCGCCACGAGCAGCACACGCGGGTGATGTCGGCGATCGAAGTGCAGGAGGTAGCCGAGCCCTACATCAGACGCAGGGCGATGCGGCACCTGGAGAAGGACCGCGTCGTCATCTTCGCCGCCGGCACCGGCAACCCGTTCTTCACCACCGACACCGCGGCGGCGCTGCGGGCGCTGGAGATCCACGCCGAGGCGATCCTGATGGCGAAGAACGGGGTGGAGGGGGTCTTCGACTCCGACCCGGCGACCAATCCCGACGCGAAGTTCATTCCCGCGATCACCCACCGCGAGGCGATCGAGCGGGGTCTGCGGGTGATGGACTCGACCGCGCTCTCGCTCTGCATGGACAACGACCTGCCCATCTACGTCTTCAACATGGGCGACGAGAGCAACATAGATAGGATCGTTTCCGGCGAAAAAGTGGGGACGCTCGTCTCCAGCAAGCCCGCTGCTTAGAAGGGAACGGGAACCGGTGGAGCTGATCGACGAACTGCTTGCGGACGGGAAAGAGCGGATGAACAAATCCGTCGAGTCGACGCGGGGGGAGTTCGTCACCGTTCGCACCGGCCGTGCCACGCCGCACCTGCTGGACCGGATCACGGTGGACTACTACGGCAGCCCGACGCCGCTGAAACAGCTTGCCAACGTCGCCGCCTCGGACGCCCGATTGCTGACGGTCACGCCCTTCGACAAGAGCGCAATCGGGGCGATCGAGAAAGCGATCCAGGAGTCCGACGTCGGCCTGACGCCGAGCAACGACGGCAACCTGATCCGCTTGCAGATCCCGGAGATGACGGAGGAGCGGCGGCGCGAGATGGTCAAGGTCGTCCACGGCGTCGCCGAGGAGGGGCGGGTCGCGATCCGCAACATCCGCCGCGACATCATGAGCGACCTCCGCGACCTGAAGAAGGAAGGCGAAGCCGGCGAGGACGACGAGCGCCGGGCCGAGGCTGACCTGCAGAAACAGACCGACGCGGCGACCGCCGAGATCGACAGCCTGCTCAAAGGCAAGGAAGAGGAGATCCTCGAAGTGTGAGGACGCTGCAAACCGGCGCATCTCGGGGTCCTCGGTCGGTCGGCTTGGTCACGCACTTCAGTGCGCTCCCTGCGCCTCCCTCCCTGCTTCCCCCGACCTGCTTGGGTTTCACGCCCTCACGGGGATTCAGATGACCGCCGCCAGATACGTAGCGATCATCACCGACGGCAACGGCCGCTGGGCCGAGCAGCGGGGCCTGCCGGTGGTCGAGGGGCACCGCGCCGGGGCCGACACGCTGAAGGCGCGGTTGCGCGACGCCGCCGAGCTCGGGATCGAGGAGCTGACCGTGTACTCGTTCTCGACCGAGAACTGGAGCCGGCCGGAGGAGGAGGTCGAAGGGCTGATGCGGATGTTCGGCGAGAGGATCGCCTCCGAAACGCCCGAGCTGAAGGAGGAAGACGTGCGGATGCGGTTTATCGGGCGGCGCGAGGGGGTCGATCCGGCGCTGGTCGAGCAGATCGAGTGGGCGGAAGCTGAGACCGCGCAGAACAAGCGCATCACCCTCTTTGTTGCTTTCAACTACGGTGGCAGGGCGGAGATCCTCGACGCCGCCCGCTGCTTCGAGGGCGGCTCCGACGAGGACTTCCAGCGCCACCTCTACGCGCCCGAGATGCACGATCCCGACCTCTTGATCCGCACCAGCGGCGAGCAGCGGCTCTCCAACTACCTGCTCTGGCAGTGCGCCTACTCCGAGCTCGTCTTCCGCGACGAGCTTTGGCCGGACTTCGACCGCGCCGCGCTGGAGGCCTGCCTGCGCGAGTACGAGACGCGGCAGCGCCGCTTCGGGAGCCGGGCGTGAGCGCCGAGGGCGAGGAGCCGCGGGTGACCGTCGACCTCTTCGACGACGAGATGTTCGAGTCCGAGCCGCAGCCGCCGCGCAAACCGTCCCGCGAGCCGCGCCCAGGACGCAGAAAACGCCGCCGTGGCGGCGGCGAGACCGCGAAGCGGATCCTGGTGGCGCTGCCCTGGATCATCTTCGCGATCGCAATCACCGTGGCAGGCGGAATCGTCTTCATGCTGGCGATGGTCGCGATCGGGGTGGTGGCGCTGCGTGAGTTCGACGCGATCGCCGCCCGCCGCCGCCCGCTCGTCATCCCGGCCTACGTGGCGATGGCGGCGCTGGTGGTCGCCGCCCACTTCGGCAGCTCCTTCAACATCCTCTATGTGGTCGCGGCCTCGGTGCCGCTGGTCTTCGCCTTCGCCGCCCGGCCTCCGCACCAGGAGGGGGCGACGGTCTCGATGGGCGTAACCCTGCTCGGGGTGCTGTGGATCGGGATTCCGCTCGCCCACGCGGTCCTCCTCCGCGACCTGCCCTCGCACGGGGCGGCGCTGCTGATCGACGTCCTCGTCGGCACCTTCGTCGCCGACACCGCCGCCTACGCGACGGGCCGCATGTTCGGCAGCCACCGCATCACCCCCAACATCTCGCCGAACAAGACGATCGAGGGCCTGGTCGGCGGCTTCCTGATCGGCACCATGGGCTTCTGGTTCGCCGGGCTCTACCAGGACTGGCTCTCCGGAGTCGACGCCCTGATCATCGGCGCCGCCGTAGCCGCCGCAGCCCCGATCGGCGACCTCTTCGAGTCAATGCTGAAGCGCGACCTCGGTACCAAGGACAGCGGCACCATCTTCGGCCCCCACGGCGGCCTCCTCGACCGCCTCGACGCCGTCTTCTTCACCGTCGTCATCGGCTACTACCTCGCGGTCGCCCTGGTTTACTAAGCAGATGAACGACGACTGGCGCATCCAGGTGGAGTTCGTCGACGAGGGCTTCGCCGACGCCCTTCACGATCGGCTCGACGCCGAGGAGCTGAAGCACGACCTCAGCGGCGCCTTTCACGACCGGGTGGTAGTCACTCGCGACGGGACCACGGTCTTCCTCTACGCGGGCGACCGCGAGCAGGCCGAGAAGGCGCAAGCGCTGGTGGAGAAGCTTGCGCAAGAGGAGCAGGAGGACGTCAAGGTCAGCCTGATGCGCTGGCACCACGAAGCCGAGGAGTGGCGGCCGGCGGACGAGCCGCTGCCCGATGGCCCCGCTGCGGAGGCCGCCGAACACGCTGAGCGGGTCGCCAACGAACGGCAGGAGAGCGAGGAAACCGGCGCCCCTGAGTACGAGGTGCGAATCGACCTGCCCTCGCACGCCGATGCCAAGGATCTCGTCGAACGACTGAGCGCCGAGGGCTTGCGCAGCGTCCACCGCTGGAAGTACGTGCTCCTCGGCGCCGCCGACGAGGACAGCGCCGAAGAACTCGCCGAGCGGGTCCGCGCCGAGGTGCCACCCGGCAGCACGGTGACGGTCGAGGGCACCTGGCGCGAGGCCTACGCCGAGCGTCCGCACAGCCCCTTCTGGTTCCTCGGCGGCTTGGCCGAATAGCCGGTCCCTATCCTCTGTAGGGCATGAAGAAGGTCCTCGTGCTCGGGTCGACCGGGTCCATCGGAACGCAGGCGCTGGAGGTGATCGGGCGCTCGGATGAGCTGCAGGCCGTCGGGCTGGCGGCCGGCTCCGGCTGGGAGCAGGTGGTCGGGCAGGCGCGCGAGCACGGCGTGCCGACTGTCGCCTTGGCCGACGAGGATGCCGCGGAGCGGTCGCGGGGCGACTGGAGCGGCCGGGTTCTCTCCGGCGAGGAGGGGATCCGGGAGCTGATCGCTGCCTCGGGCGCAGACTTGGTCCTCAACGCGATCGTCGGTGCCGCCGGCCTCGGCTCGACCATCGTCGCCCTCACCGAGGGGATCGACGTCGCCCTCGCCAACAAGGAGAGCCTCGTGCTCGGCGGCGAGCTGGTGATGGCGCTGGCCGAGGCGACGGGGGCGCGGCTGCTGCCGGTCGACTCCGAGCACTCGGCCCTCTTCCAGCTGATCGGCGCCGAGGCGCCGGGGACGGTGGAGCGGCTGGTGCTGACCGCTTCCGGCGGTCCCTTCCGCGGCCGCGACGACCTCGCCGAGGTCAGCGTCGCCGACGCCCTCGCGCACCCGACCTGGACGATGGGGGGGAGGATCACGATCGACTCCGCGACCCTGATGAACAAGGGCTTCGAGGCGATTGAGGCGCACCACCTCTTCACCGTCCCCTACGAGCGGATCGAGGTCGTCGTCCATCCGCAGTCGCTGGTCCACTCGCTGATCCACCTCGTTGACGGCTCCTCGCTCGCCCACCTCGGCTATCCCGACATGCGGGTGCCGATCTCCTACGCGCTCCACTACCCCGAGCGGGCCGACGTCGACGTGCCGCAGCTCGACCTCGCCGCCGCCGGCTCGCTCACCTTCGAGGCGCCCGACTTCGAGACCTTCGCCTGCCTGCGCCTGGCGCTGGAGGCCGGCCGCGCCGGCGGCACCGCGCCGACCGTCCTCAACGCCGCCGACGAGGTCGCCGTCGCCGCCTTCCTCGCGGAGCGGATCCCGTTCACGGCGATCCCCGCGGTGATCGAGCGTGTTCTGGAAGAGATGCCCGCCGCAAGCGTCAGCCACTTCGACGACCTCTTCGCCGCCGACGCCGAGGCGCGCGAACGCAGCCAGGAGCAGGTCAGGGAGCTGGCACCCGCATGAGCTGGCTGATCGTCTTCCTCGGCTTCTGCTTCCTGATCATGATCCACGAGGCGGGCCACTTCTTCGCCGCCAAGGCGACGGGGATGCGAGTCGAGCGCTTCTTCCTCTTCTTCGGCCCGACGATCTGGTCGTTCAAGCGCGGCGAAACCGAGTACGGCGTCAAAGCCATCCCGCTCGGCGGCTACGTGAAAATCTCCGGCATGAATCCGGAGGAGAACGTCCCTCCGGAGCACGCCGAGAACGCCTACTTCCGCAAGCCGGTCTGGAAGCGGATCGTGGTGGTGGCGGCGGGGCCGCTGGTGAACATCGTGCTGGCCTTTCTGATCCTCTTCGTGGTGTTCGCGGCATGCGGGAAGCCGGAAATAACCCAACGGGTAGCCAAGGTGGAGCCCGGGCCCGCGGCCAAGGTCTTGCACAAGGGCGATGAAGTCGTCGCCATCGACGGGAAAAGTTTTGCTGCCCTCGACGCGGAAGAACGGCTGGTGAGGTTCGCAAATCTGGTCAAAAGCCACAAATGCGCCGATGGGCAGCAACCCGGCTGCTTAGCTGCAACTCCGGTGGTCCTCACGATCCGGCGCGACGGTCAAGTCCGGACGATCGCAGTGAGGCCGCACTACGACAAAGCCGAAAAGCGGATGCTGATCGGCTTCAGATATCAGGAAGATCGGGCGCCGGTGACGCTCGGCGGCGCGTTCTCGGAAGCAGGCCGCGGGGTCTCTGCGGTGGCAACCGCCACGATCCACCGGATCACTCACATTTTCGAATCGCAGCAGCGGAAGGAAATACACGGCGTGGTCGGGATCAGCGACGTCGGCCACCAAGTGGTCGAAACCGGCTTGGAAAAGTCGCTGATACTCCTCGCTCTCGTCAGCCTCTCGCTTGGCCTGATCAACCTCCTGCCGATCCTGCCGCTCGATGGCGGTCACATCCTCTGGGCCCTGGTTGAGAAGCTGCGCGGCGCTCCGGTCTCGTTGCGGGTGATCGAGCGGGCGACCGTGATCGGTATTGCCCTGGTCCTGGTGCTGATGTTCATCGGCCTCTCCAACGACATCGGCCGGATCACGGGCGAAGGATTCGAAACCCGCTAGCTGGCCGCAAGGACGCGGAAGCGCCAGGAGGCCGGCGTTGGGTCGACCTCGCTGCTGCTGCGGGCGCGGACGAGGAAGCGGTGCTTGCCGGGTCGCAGGGGGCGCGCGGTGAAGGGGGAGTGGCAACTACGGTAGGGCCGACGGTCGAGCCTGCATTCGAAGGCGGCTCCGCCGTCGCTCGCGGCGAAGCGGAAGGTGGGGGTGCGGTCGTGACTCCGCCGCGGCGGCTCGTGGCGGAGGAAGGTGTCGATGCCGTTGCCTTGCCCGGAGCCTCCGCCGGTTCCATTGCCCCCGCCGGCCCCGCCGGTGCCCCCGCCTCCCGATCCACCACCGGTGCCGCCGGCGGTGCAGGGCTGCTCCGTCGGCGGCACCGAGTTGGGCCGCGGGAGTGGCGAGACGGCGGTGAAGTCTTCGGCGCTGTTGTCGTTGTCGTCGACCGGCTCGAGGAGGGTCACGCAGCCACGGGAGATCGAGCGGCGCAGGGCCATGCCGTCCGGGATCCCTCCCCCGGCGGCCGGGGTCCCGGCGGGGCTGGGAAGAGTGCCGCTGAAGCTCCCCCAGGAGACGCAGTCGATCGATTCCCAGCAGACCGCCCCGCCGGCGGGGGAGAGACCGGGGGTGAGCGAGGCATCGGCAGCGACCCCGAACTGTGCTTGGGCCTGCGGGGTCGCGAGCAGCAGGGTGCTCTGGTTCGCGTTGCCGGAGACATCGTGGGTGAAGGTCGAGGTCCCGGTGACGTTGCCGGCCGCGTCGTAGCTTCGCAGGACGTGACCTTCGACGAGGTTCTGGCCCGAGGCCCACATCTGCAGCTCGACGTACTCGGCTTCCGGCGTCGCTGCCGAGCCGGGGTAGACCTCGCGGATCTGCATCAGGTGGAAGGTGGCTGCTGCCGGCGCGGCGCCGAGCACCAGCATCACGGCCACCGCCACCGCCGGAACGAAGAGCGCCCGCAGTCCCCTCACCCGGCGCCTCTGACGATCCGGAAACGGACGCTCAGCGTGGGGCTGCCGGGCTCGGTGGTCTGGACGCGGAGCTTGTGCGGGCCGAGGCCGAGCGGCTTCTTCGGCGTGAAGGGAGATCGGCAGGCCCGGAAGGGGCCCTTGTCGACGGCGCACCGGAAGCTCGCTCCCGGCGGGTCGGAGCGGAAGCGGAAGGTGGGCGTGCGGTCCTTGGTCTTCGCCGGTGGCTTCTTGACGAAGGAGAGCATGGTTGGCGGCGCTGGCGGGCTCGGCCTCGGGCCACCACCGGCATCATCGTTGCCGCCTGCCGGCGCCGGAGGGCCCGGCGGATTTTCGGATTCCGGCGCCGGCTGGCTTTCCGTGCCTTCGACTTTCCAGATGTACGAAGCGGGCGTGGGATCGGTCCCTGCGGAATTGACGCCCCGCACCTGGAAGGTGTGGGTGCCGGCGCTCAGGCTGGTGTATTCGATGCCCGAGGAGGAGCAGGAGCTGAAGGCGGCCGAGTCGAGCCTGCATTCGTAGCTGGTGGCGGTCGGCGCTTCATAGGTGAACAGGGCGAAGGTTGCCGCGGTCACGGCGGAGGGCCGTTCGTCGATCACCGTGTTCGGCGGCCCGGCACAGGTCGTCTCGGTGATCGTCGAGGCGTTGTCGCGCGGCGCCGGGGTCACCTCGGCGAAGTCGGTGGCGCTGTTGTTCGTGTCGTCGCTGTCCTCGAGCAGGGTCGAGCAGCCGGGTTGGATTGTGCGGCGGATCGCCTTGTCAGCGGTGATCCCGCCCGGCGAGACGGGCGAGCCGACCGTGGTCCCGGTTGCGGTCTGCAGGGCGCTGCCGCCGCTGAAGTTGCCCCAGGCAACGCAGTCGGCGGGTATCGCACCGGCGTTCCAGCAGGCGGCCCCGCCGGCGGCCGGGATCGCCAGTTCGGCGTCGAGGAGGTCCGGCGCCACGCCGAATTTCGCCTGCACGCCGGTGTCGCCGATCAGCACCGTCGCCTGGTTCTGGCCGTTGGCGAGGCCGCTGGTGAATTTCGAGCTGTGGACGAGCGCGCCGCTCGCGTCGTAGACGGTCATCGCGTGGTTGACGAGGAAGGTCTGGCCCGCCGCGTACATCTGCAGCTCGACGTAGCTGTCGTCGCTCGTCCCGGCGTAGACCTCGCGGACCTTGATCAGGTGGAAGGTCGCCTGCGCTGCCGGCGCAGCCACCAGCACGGCGGCAAGCGCCGCCGTGAAAGCAAAGAGACCGATCCCCCTCCTCATCTGGCCGGGATACGGCTCCCGCGCCCGCCAGGTTCAACCGGGCCGGCCTCCCGGCTCAATAAGCTTCATATATGGCTTCAAAAAGGCAGATCTGGGTCGGCAAGGTGCCGATCGGCGGTGGCGCGCCGGTCGCCGTGCAGACGATGACCAAGACCGAGACCGCCAACCTGGCGGCGACGATGGAGCAGATCCGCAAGGTCGCCGATGCGGGGGCGGACCTGGTGCGCTGCGCGGTGCCGCGCGAGCAGGACGCCGAGGCGCTGAAGACGATCGTCCGCGAGTCGCCGATCCCGGTGATCGCCGACATCCACTTCAACCACACGCTGGCGCTGAAAGCGATCGACGCCGGCGCCCACTGCATCCGCCTCAACCCGGGCAACATCGGCGGCCGCGAGAAAGTCGCCGAGGTGGCCGAGAAGGCCAACGCCGAGGGTGTGCCGATGCGGATCGGGGTCAACTCCGGCTCCCTGCCCAAGCACCTGCACGCGCTCGAGCGCGAAGCGCCGGTCGAGGCCTTGGTCGCCGCCGCGGTCGAGTTCGTCGAGCTGATGGAGGGCCTCGACTTCGAGAACTTCAAGGTCTCGATCAAGTCGACCAACGTGCCGTACACGATCGCCGCCAACCGCCTGCTCTCGGAGAAGATCCCCTACCCGCTGCACCTGGGCGTGACCGAGGCGGGGACGAAATGGGGCGGCTCCCTGAAAAGCGCCGTCGGCCTGGGGACCCTGCTTGCGGACGGGATCGGCGACACGATCCGGATCAGCCTCTCGACCTTCCACGCCGAGGAGGAGGTCAAGGTCGCCTGGGAGATCCTCAAGGCGCTGCAGCTGCGCGAGCGCGGCCCGGTCCTGATCGCCTGCCCGACCTGCGGCCGCCTCCAGTTCGACATGGACTCGGTGGTGGCGGAGATCGAGCAGCGGCTGGAGGGCTACGAGGAGCCGGTCGAGGTCGCCGTCCTCGGCTGCGCCGTCAACGGCATCGGCGAGGCGAGCCACGCCGACTTCGGCATCGCCGGGGCGAAGAACGAGGGCCTGATCTTCGCCGGCGGCAAGCCGCTGCGCAAGGTCCCGCAGGCAAAGCTGGTCGACACCCTCTTCGAGGAGATCGACAAGTCCCTCGACCGCGGCGGCCAGGTCGAGTTCGACGAGGCCGAGTCCCAGGAGGGCGCCGAGTGGGTCGCCAACATCGAGCGCGAAAACGCCGGCGACCTCACCCCCGAGAAGATCGCCGCGATGGAGGCCGAAGCCGTAGAACGCGGCGAGTCCGACAAAGTCCTCCTCGACGAGGAGTCCTCGCCGACCGCGGGTCGCCGGTTCACGCGAGCTTGAACAGCGAGTCTGTGAAAACCGCCGTATAGCAACGGTTTTCACAGACTCGCGAACTGCACCCGGGCTTCGATGGCGGGAGCGGGATAGATTCTCCGGCGTGAGCCGTCTCTCTCAAACCTTCCTGCCGACGCTGAAGGACGCGCCTGCCGACGCGGAGGCCGTCTCGCACAAATTGATGGTGCGGGCGGGGTTGATCCGGCAGCTCGGGGCTGGGTTGTGGACTTATCTGCCTGCCGGGTGGCGGGTGGAGCGGAAGGTCGAGCAGATCATCCGCGAGGAGATGGAGCGGATCGGGTGTCAGGAGATGCTGATGCCGCTGCTGATGCCCTCCGAACCGTGGGAGAAGACGGGGCGGTACGCGATCGAGGAGCTGTTCAAGCTTGAGGACCGCAAGGGCTCACCGCTGGTGCTGGCGATGACCCACGAGGAGGCCGTCACTACGCATGTGGCGCGGGACGTGCGCTCCTACCGCGACCTGCCGCTGATGCTCTTCCACATCCAGACGAAGGAGCGCGACGAGCCGCGGCCGCGGGCCGGGGTCCTGCGCACCCGCGAGTTCACGATGAAGGACGCCTACTCGTTCGACCGCGACGAGGAGGGGCTGGCGCGCTCCTACGAGCTGCAGGCCGAGGCCTACGGGCGGATTCTCGACCGCTGCGGGGTGCGTTGGTACCGGGTCGAGTCCGACGTCGGGATGATGGGCGGCACCGACGCCGACGAGTACATGGCGCCCTGCCCGGCCGGCGAGGACGAGGTGGCGCTGGCGTCGGGCTACGCCGCCAACGTCGAGATCGCCTCGGCCGAGCCGCAGCCGGTCGAGCTGCCCGCTCCGCTGGACGCGCCGGAGGAGGTCGAGACTCCGGGCATGACCAAGGTCGAGACCGTCGCCGATCATCTCGGGCTGCCGCAGGGCGCCTTCATCAAGACCCTGCCGATCATCGTCGAGGGGCGTGGGATGGTCCTCGTCCTCCTGCGCGGCGACCACCGGCTGAACGAGACCAAGCTGCGCAACGGGATGCAAACCGACTTCCGCCAGGCGAGCGCCGAGGAGATCGAGGCGCAGCTCGGCCCGGTCGGCTACCTCGGGCCCGTCGGCAGCGGCCTGCCGATCATCAAGGACGCGGCGCTGACCGGCAACTCTTACATCACCGGCGCCAACAAGCCGGACACGCACCTGCGCGGAGTCGACCCCGCCCGCGACTTCGAGGCCTACGAGATGGACGTGCGCAAGGTCGAGGCCGGCGACACCGCCCCCGGCGGCGGCGCGATCGAGATCGAGACCGCGATCGAGGTCGGCAACATCTTCAAGCTCGGGACCAAATACTCGGAGGCGCTCGGCGCCACCTACCTCGACGAGAACGGCGCCGAACACCCAGTCGTGATGGGCTGTTACGGGATCGGGCCGGCGCGGATCGTCGCCGCGGCGATCGAGCAGGGCGCCGACGAGCGCGGGATCGTCTGGCCGAAGGCGATCGCCCCCTGGCAGGTCCACCTGGTCTCGCTGGCGAAGGCGGGGGAGCCCGAGCGCGAAGCCGCCGACAAGCTCTACGAGCAGCTGCTCGAGGCCGGCGCCGAGGTCCTCTACGACGACCGCGACGCCGGGCCGGGGGAGAAGCTGACCGACGCCGAGCTGCTCGGCTGCCCGCTGCGGATCGTAGTCGGCCGCCGCGGCCTCGCCGAAGGTGTCGTCGAGGCGACCGAGCGCGCCGGCGGCGCCGAGCACAAGCTGCCGCTGGAGGACGCCGCCGCGCAGGCGCTGTCGCTCCTCGATGACTGACCCCTCATCCAAGAATCCCTTCGGCCGCGGCCGCGTGCGCCGCCTCTTCGGATTAGACCGCAGCGCGCCGCCGCCGCCCTCGACGCGCAAAGGGGAGCCGCTGCGCCCCTGGACGATCCCCAACGCGGTCGGCTACGCCCGCCTCGCCGCCCTTCCCGTCTTCCTCGTCCTCGCTTACAACACCGAGGACGGGACCTCGTTCGCCTCGGCGATGGTCTTCTGGGCGATCGCCGCCGGCGACTACCTGGACGGCATCCTCGCCCGGATCACCGGCCAGTACAGCCGCATGGGTGCCCTGCTCGACCCGCTGGTCGACCGCCTGACGATCCTCGCCGGCGCCGTCGTCTGCTGGAGCTTCGAGCTGCTGCCGCGCTGGGCACTGGCGCTGATGGCACTGCGCGAGCTCTCGATGCTGGTCCTCGCCGAGTACGGCCTCCGCCACGGCGTCGACATCGAGGTCAACTGGCCCGGCCGGATCTCCGTCTTCCCGCTGATGGGCGGGATCTGGCTGGCGCTGCTGTCCCCAGGCTGGGTCGCGACCGCGCTCGTCCTCTGGGGCCTGGCGATGGCGATCCTCGCCACCGTCCTCTACGCCCGCACCGGCATGCGCGCCGTCCGCGCCCGGCGCCCTGCAAGCTGAGCTTCAGATCTACCCAAACCCTTAACCTGCGGTTGAACCTTTCGCTGGCGAGCGTCTATCATCCGCCTTTGCGCGCAAACGGAGGCTCCGCCTCCTCGAGTTAGGAGACCGATGGAGGACACCTTTCCCGATCTTGGCTCCCTCAGCGACAAGGAGCTGAAGGACATGATCGACAACCTGACGGCGGAGGAGAACGAGATCTCCTACAAGCGGCGCGTCCTGCACGGGAAGATCGACATCCTGCGGGCCGAGCTGGTCAACCGCCTGCGCCACAAACGCGAGGCGGGCGAGTCGGTTATCTCCGGCGACGACGTCGAGCAGCTGACCCAGATCCTCGCCGGCAAGGCCCAGCCGCTGACGGAGGACGATCCCGCCGCCTGAGCGGGGTCCCGGCATGGCGGCGCTTCACTGTCCCGAGTGCGGGTTCGCGAACCCCGAGGGCGCCAACTACTGCCAGAAGTGCGGTGCCTACCTCGGCGGGCCGAAAGAGGGCGGCGAGGAACCGACGACGATGACCTACCGGGTCGACGAGACCGGCGAGATGCAGCCGGTCGACATCGACGAGGTGGTCGAGGAGAGCGGCGCCGCCCTGGTCATCCGCAGCGGGGGCGGTCGCGCGGGGGAGAGCTTCAGCATCGCCGAAGAGCGGGTCTCGATCGGCCGCAGCCCCGACGCCGGGGTCTTCCTCGACGACGTCACCGTCTCCCGCAACCACGCCCTGCTGGTGCGCCGCCGCGACGGCCTCTACATCGACGATCTCGGCTCCCTCAACGGCACCTACGTCAACCGCCGGCGGATCGAGTCCCACCGCCTCGCCGACGGCGACGAGATCCAGGTCGGCAAGTACAAGCTGAGTTACCTGGAGCGATAGGGATGACCGTTTCCGGACAGACCAGCCGCGGCGCCGAAGCGCCGAGTCGGCCGCGCAAGGCGCTGACGATCGGCGCCGTCTGCAAAATCCTGCAGAGCGAATTCGACGACGTCTCGATCTCGAAGATCCGCTACCTGGAGGACCAGAAGCTGCTGAACCCCCGGCGGACCCCCGGCGGCTACCGCCTCTACAGCCAGGCCGACGTGGAACGGCTGCGGACGATCCTGCGCCTGCAGCGCGACGAGTTCCTGCCGCTGCGGGTGATCCGCCAGGAGCTCGCCTCCGGCGGCGACCTCGCCTTCGGCGGCGACGGCGAGCGCAAGCCGGCTGCGAGCACGGTGCGGCGGGCGATCCTCGTCGACACCTCACGCGCCTATCTGACGCTGGAGGAGATCGTCGAGGAGACCGGCGCCCGCGAGGAGCTGATCCGCGAGCTCGAGAACTACGGGATCGTGCAGCCGGAGAAACGCGAGGGCAGGACCGTCTACGACGAGACCGACCGCGAGATCGTCCGCGCCGCCGGCGAGCTCTCGCGGGTGGGCGTCGGCGCGCGCAACCTCCGCGTCTTCCGCTCGTCTGCCGACCGCGAGGCGAACCTGCTGGAAGCGCTGCTTGGCCCGTCGCTGCGCTCGCGCAATCCCGAACGCCGCAAAGAGGCGCTGCAGAGCCTTGAGAGCCTGGCGGCGACCGTCTCTCACCTCAAGCACCTGCTGCTGGTGCGGGACCTCCGCCGGCTGGCGGGGGAGTAGGCCCGGCGCCGAGGGCGCCCTGGGATGGCCCGCGTCACCCGCACGCGCGAGATCGAGGCTCCGGTCGGCGAGGTCTGGAAGCTCGTCTCCGACCCCTACAGCCTGCCGCGCTGGTGGCCGCGGACCGGCCGGGTCGAGAACGTCGACTCGAAGCCCGGCGGCAAGCGGTCGGCGTGGACGAAGGTGCTGCAGACCGCCGAGGGGCGAGGCGTGCGGGCGGACTTCCGCTGTGTCAGCTCGGCCGAGCCCGAGCGTTACGTCTGGGAGCAGGAGCTGGAGGGGACGCCGTTCGAGCGTCACCTGAAGTCGCTGCGGGTCGAGATCGGCCTGCGCGAGCGGGGTGTCGCCACCAAGGTAAGCCTGACCGAGGAACAGACGCTGAAAGGGATGTCCAGGTTCGGCTCCCCCCTGATGCGCCGCGCCCGCGCCGCCATCCTCGACGAAGCGCTCGACGGCCTCGAAGAGGCGCTGACGTGACGAAGGGCCAGCTCTCCCGAACTGCATCAAATTGTGGCTGTTATAGGACCAGAATCTGATGCAGTTGCGGAACGACAGCAAGTGGTGGGGGTGGGGCGACCCGGCGGTTGAACCCAGCCTTGACGACGAGGCGCTTGGGGTGCTGCGGGAGCGGATCGGCGAGCTGGAGCCTTGGCCGCCGGCTCGCTCGCTGGAGGACTTCGAGGTTCCTGCGGCGGAGGCGCTGCCGCGGGCGCTGAGCGAGGCGGTGGGGGAGGAAAACGTCTTCACAGGCGAGGAGGACCGCTTGCGGCACGCGGTGGGGCGCGGCTATGTCGATCTCGCGCGGCTGCGGAACGGGGCGCTGGAGGCGGCTCCCGACGCCGCCGTCGTCCCTCCCGACGCCGACTCCGTCAGGCGGGTACTCGACATCTGCGCGAGCGAGGGGATCGCCGTGGTGCCGTTCGGCGGCGGTACCAGCGTCGTCGGCGGAGTCGAGCCGGTGCGCGGCGGCCACGGCCGCCTGATCAGCCTCGACCTCGGCGCCCTGCGCGACGTCGCCGTCGACGAGCGCACGCTGACCGCCCGCCTCGGCGCCGGCCTGCGCGGCCCGGAGGCCGAGCAGGCGCTGGCACGCTTCGGCCTCACCCTCGGCCACTTCCCGCAATCGTTCGAGTACGCAACCGTCGGCGGCTTCGCCGCGACCCGCAGCGCCGGCCAGGCCTCGAGCGGCTACGGCCGCTTCGACGCCCTGGTCAGCTCGGTCCGCCTGCTGGCGCCCGCCGGCGAGCTGGCCACCCTGGAGACGCCGCACACCGCCGCCGGCCCGGCCCTGCGGGAGCTGGTGATCGGCTCCGAGGGCGTCTTCGGCGTGATCCCGGACGTCACCGTGCGAGTGCGCCCAGCGCCCGCCGTCAAGCGCTACGAGGCCTGGATGGCGGAGTCCTTCGAGGGGGGCTCGGAGATCGTGCGCGCCCTGGCCCAGGGACCGGGCCTGCCGGAGATCCTCCGCGTCTCCGACGAGGAGGAGACCGAAGGCTCGCTCGCCCTCTCCGGGCCCCGCGGCCTCAGCGGTCGCTTCTTCGGCGGCTACCTCGGGCTGCGCAAGCGCCGCGGCGGCGCCCTCGTCATCGTCGGCTTCGAGGGCGATGATGAGCACGTCGCCCGCAGGCGGGCCCTCACCGTCCGCGCCCTGCGTGAAGGCGGCGCCGCCTACCTCGGCCAGGCCGCCGGCAGCGCCTGGGAGCACGGCCGCTACCAGGGTCCCTACCTGCGCGACACGCTGATGGAGAAAGGGGCGATGGTCGAGACCCTCGAGACCTCCCACACCTGGAGCCGCCTGGAGGAGCTGCACACGGCGGTCGCCGGCGCGATCCGCGGCGCCCTCGTCGAGCAGGGGACCGCCGGGCTCGTCTTCTGCCACCTCTCGCACGCCTACGCCGACGGCGCCTCGCTCTACTTCACCTTCATCGCCCGCGCCCGCCGCGGCGCCGAGCTCGAGCAGTGGGCCACGGTCAAGCGGGCCGCCTCGGAGGCGATCGTCGCCCACGGCGGCACGATCACCCACCACCACGCGATCGGCCGCGACCACCGCCCCTACATGGAGGACGAGGTGGGGAGGACGGGGCTCGAGGTCCTGCGCGCGGTGAAGGAGCGGCTCGATCCGGCAGGGATCATGAACCCGGGGAAGCTCCTCGACTGACGCGGCACGGCGCAAACCGGCGTCCTCGGCAACTCACGAGCGGAGCACGCCGAGCTCCCTGCGGCTTTGGTCCCTCGGCCGCCGCCGGCCGAGCCTATTTTTCTTCTTCTTTGAGCCGCTGCGCGGCGCCGACGATCGGGCCCGAGACGCTCCCGCGCAGGACTTCGGCGCCGGTGTATTCGGGCGCCGCTTTTTCCTTCGTCGCCTTGGCGAGCGCCGCTTTCAGCTGCGATTCGTCGGTGGCGGTGATCGCGATCTGGTCGAAGGTTTCGTTCGCCAGGTAAGCGAGGATTTCCACCGGCACTTCCACCTGCGCCCTGATCTGCCCGTTCGCCCCGGCTTCGGTCGAGGCGAGCGGCAGCATTTTCTGCGGCGAGGCGGCGAGCCAGACCGTGTAGCGGCCGCACGAGGGGAGGGGGGCGAGCCCTTCGGCGGCGACCTGGAGGGCGAGGCTGTTTTTCACCCGCCCGAAGACGACGAGGCCGCGGGCTTCGCTGCCGTCGACCGGGTTCAGCACCGCACGGGTCGGTTCTTTCGAGCTTTTGATCGCCGAGGCAGCGAGGACGGCGATCGCTTTGCCGCTCGGCTTCGACGCTGCCGCGGTCGGAGTTTCGCAGTGGCCGCGGGAAGCGGACGAGGCGGTGGTGCTCGATGAGTCCGAGCCGCCACCACCGCCGCTTCGGACGAGCAGGATGACGACGAACACGACCACGATCGCGACCCCGGCCAGGATCGCCCACAACCCCCGGTTCTCCAGCAGCTTCGCCTCCCGGGCAATTCCCTTCGGCCCGTGCCCATGCTCGTGACGAGGAATCGGCTTGACGGGCTCCGGCTTCGGTTTGGGAGCAGCTTTCTTCTCCCCGGCCGGAGCCGGCGGTTTCGGAGCTACGGGCGGCGGGACCTCGTCCGCCGGAGGCTCCCCAAATCGGTCTCCGCCGGACGAGGTCCCGCCGCCCCCAGGCTCTGGAATCTCCGGCGCCGGAATCCCTTCGGCTTCGAGGTCGGCCGCCGCCTGCTTCGCCCGCGAGTGGACCTCGGCGACCGGGATCCCCATCAGCGCGGCAAGGTCCTCGTAGCCCTGCGCGCCGCGCTGCGCGAGCAGGCGCAGGATCGCCTTCTGGTCGTCACTCAGGGCCACGGGTTGCGAAGCCTATTAGGGTGCCCAGCTATGAACGAGGACGCTCAGGTTAAGCCGCACTTCGACGGCCTGATCGGGACCGAGTGGATCAGCAACGATCCCGACGACGCCCGCGCCCGGGTCGCGATCCGCGACGACCTGCGCCAGCCGTTCGGGCTGATGCACGGCGGCGTGATGTCGACCCTGGTCGAGAGCGTCTGCTCCTGGGCGACCGCCGGCGCCGTCTACGACGACGGGATGGCGGCGATGGGCCAGTCGATCGACGTCAGCTTCATCCGTCCCGTCACCTCGGGGGCGGTGGAAGTGCGCGCCAAGGCCCGCCACCGCGGCCGCATGACCTGGATCTGGGAGTGCGAGGTCCTGAACGACGAAGGCAAGCTCTGCGCGCTCTCGCGAATGACGATCGCTGTCCGCCCCAGGCCGCGATAACCGGCGCCTGACGGCGTCCTCGGTCGCTGGCGTGCAGAGCACGCCACGCTCCCTGCGTCTTTGTCAGGCTCGGTTCTCACGGCCCGGGCTTATCCGCCGAAGCGGTTGGTGATCGGGAGCCGCCGATCCTTGCCGAATGCCCGCGGGGTGATCCGGATGCCCGGCGCCGCCTGGCGGCGCTTGTACTCGGAGCGGTCGACCAGCCGGATCACCTCGTCGATGATCGCGGCCGGCATTCCGGCCGCGATCATCTCTTCGCGGCCCTCGTCGCGCTCGACGTAGCTCTCGAGGATGCGGTCGAGCAGGTCGTAGGGGGGCAGCGAGTCCTCGTCGAGCTGGTCGGGCCGCAGCTCGGCCGAGGGCGGTCGCTCGATCACGCTCGCCGGCACCAGCTCGCGCCCCTCGCGCTGATTGCGCCGTTCGACCAGTTCGTAGACCAGCCCCTTCGGCACGTCCTTGATCACCGCGAAGCCTCCGGCCATGTCGCCGTAGAGGGTCGCGTAGCCGACCGACATCTCGCTCTTGTTGCCGGTCGTCAGGACCAGCCAGCCGTGGCGGTTGGAGAGCGCCATCATCAGGTTGCCGCGGATCCGCGCCTGGATGTTCTCGGCCGCGAGGTCGGGCTCGGAAGGGCGCGCCGGGTCGCGCGGCGCCTCGTCCTCGCCCTCCTGCGGACGCTCGCCCGGGCCCATCAAGCCGTCGAGCGCCCGCTCGTATCCCTCCATCATCGGCTCGATCGCGATCTCGATCAGCTCGCAGCCGAGGTTGGCGGCGATCTCGCGGGCGTCCTGCTGGGTCTCGCCGCTGGAGTGGGGGGAGGGCATGACGACGCAGGAGAGCCGCTCCGGCCCGACCGCGTCGGCGGCGAGCATCGCCACAAGGGCGGAGTCGATACCGCCGGAGAGGGCGACCCCGACGTGCTGGAAGCCGTTCTTGCCGACGTAGTCGCGGAGGCCGAGGGTGAGTGCCGCGTAGACCTCGTCGAGGTCGGTGAGCGGCTCGGCGAGCCGTCCTGACGCGGTGTGCGGGACCTCGCAGACCAGCAGCTCCTCCTCGAACTGCGCCGCGCGGGCGATCACGCTGCCGTCGGGCGCGGTGACGAGGCTCTGGCCGTCGAAGACGAGCTCGTCCTGGCCGCCGACCAGGTTGCAGAAGGCGAAGTAGGCGTCGTAGGCGCGCGAGCGTTCGCAGAACATCAGCTCGCGCTCGCGTCCCTTGCCGCGGTGGTAGGGGGAGCCGGAGGGGTTGGCGATCAGCCGCGCCCCCGCCTCGGCCTCGGCCTGCGCCGGCCCGCCGGGGAGCCAGACGTCCTCGCAGATCGTCAGCCCGGTGGCGAGGCCGCCGGCCTCGATCGTCAGCGACTCGTCGCCGGGGACGAAGTAGCGCTGCTCGTCGAAGACGGCGTAGTTGGGGAGTCGGTTCTTGCGGTAGACCGCCTGGATCGCACCGTGGGCGAGGACCGCGCTGGAGTTGAAGGCGTGGCGGAAGTCGCCGCGGTCGCCGGCCGGCTCGGCGAAGCCGACCAGCGCCGTGATCCCGTTCGTCTCCCGCGCCAGCTCCTCGACCGCATGCTGGTTGGCGGCAAGGAAGTGGCGCTTAAGGTAGAGGTCCTCGGCCGGGTAGCCGGGGATGCAGAGCTCGGGGAAGATCACCAGCTCGGCGCCGTCGGTGCGGGCGCGGCCGATCCACTCGGCCACTTTCGCCGCGTTGGCGTCGATCGCGCCGACGGTGGGGTTGATCTGGGCAAGGGCGATGCGCATCGGGCTCGCGCAGGCTATTACCCGCGCATCTTCTTCATCATCAAGAGGGCGACTTTTCCTCCCCGGTAGGGTTTTCGCAGCATGCGGAACCGCCGGCGCCACCTGGTCGGTACCTCGGCGGCGCTGCTCCTGGCCCTCGCCGCGGCCCCTACTGCCCACGCCACATCAGTGCCGACGGGACGAAAACCGCTTGATGTAAGCGGTTATCGGCCCGTCGCCCCGGTAAATGTTGCTTCGGAGGCGCAGAAGCCGTTCATCGCGCCGCAGGCGCGGCCGACCGAAGAGCGGCCGCGGCCGACCGACAGCCCCGATCCCAACCGCAACGCCTACTCGGTGCCGGAGGCGAAGAACTCGCCGGCCTGCTCGCGGCACTTCTGCGTCCACTGGGTGGATCAGGGTCTCGACGCTCCCAACCTCAGCGACCGCAACGGCAACGGCATCCCCGACTTCGTCGAACGGGTGCTGCGGGTCGCCGAACACGTCCACGACATCGAGAACGAGAAGCTCGGCTGGCGCGAGCCCCGCAGCGACGGGCACCAGGGCGGCCGCAACGGCAAGACCGACGTCTACCTCTCCCAGATCGGCGGCGAACTCTTCGGCTACGCGGCGCCCGACCGCGGCCAGGGCAACAAGGGGCGGATCCCGCGGCGGCTGCACGGCTACCTCGTCCTCGACAACGACTACAGCGCCTTCGAGTTCCCCGGCACCAAGCCGGCCAACGACCTCGAGGTGACCTTCGCCCACGAGTACAACCACATCCTCCAGTTCGGCTACGACGCCTACCAGGACCCCTGGTTCGCCGAGTCGACCGCGACCTGGATGGAGGACCAGGTCTACAACGGCATCGACGACTACCTGCGCTACGTCCGCCGCTGGGTGAAACTGTGGGAAACGCCGCTGACGACGAGCTCGATCAAGGAGTACGGCAGCGCCGTCTGGAACCAGTGGCTGGCGCGCCGCTACGGCGAGTCGATCATCCGCAGGGCCTGGGCGGGGGCGATCGACGCCAAGCCGGGCGGCTTCTCGGTCGCCGCCTACGAACGGGCGATCCGCGCCGCCGGCCCCTCTGACTTCAGCCACGACTTCACCCGTTTCGCAACCGCCACGGCAGAGTGGCGGACCGGCAAGGGCTTCCGCGAGAGCCGCCTCTATCCGGACATGCCGCGGCAGGGGCACCTGCCGTTGACCGGAATGCGCTTGACGCGCTACCTCAACCACACGACCTTCGCGCTGCTGCGGGTTCCGGCGCACGGCGGCCGCGCCGTCGTCGTCCATCTGGCGGCACCGCTGGGCACGGCCGCGGGTCTGGCCCTGGTCGGCCGGCTCGGCAGCGAGCGCCACGGCCGGATCGTCTCGCGGGTCAGCTTCAAGCGCGGGGGAGGGCGACTGACGGTGCGGCTGCCGCGGCCCGGACGCTTCAACCGGATCACCGCGGTGGTCGTCAACGCCGACGCCCGCGCCCGCGGCTTCAGCGCCCGCCGCCTCGACTGGCTCTATCTAACCGACGGCTTCCCGTTCGAAGTAAGCGGCGAACTGGTGCGCTGACCGCTCGCTGACGGGACGAAGAACCGCCTTTTCTAAACAAATCGGCTCGGAATCGAGATGGCCTAGGAGTGGGACTCGGCGGCAACCGGGCCGGCGCCGTTGCTCGAAGCCGCAGCCGCTTTGGCCTTCGCCTTCGCCCCTGATCTCTTCGCCTTCTTCTTGGCGCCGCTCTTCGGCGTCGTCCGGATCACCTCTTGCGTCGCCGCCTCGAGGTCGAGGGCGAAGCTGTCGAGGTCGGCCATCGCGTCGTAGTCGCCGACCAGGCCGAGGTTGATCTGGCCGTTGTAGGACATGATCCCGACGCAGAGCGCCTGCCGCCGCGCCAGCGGCACCATCGGGAAGAAGGACTCCATCTTCCGGCCCAGGACGTAGAGCGGGAACTGCGGCCCCGGGACGTTGGTGACGACGAGGTTGAAGAAGCGCTGGGCCGGCTGCAGGCGCGCCGCCTGCGAGGCGATCGTCCCCGGCGCGAAGTCGGTCAGTTTGGTGAGAATCTCAGCCCCGACCGCCTGGCCGGAGGACTTGAGGTCGCCCATTTCCCGAGTCACAACGTGCAGGCGCTCGACCGGGTCCTCACACCAGACCGGCAGCGGCGCGAACATCGCCGAGATCCGGTTGCCGAGGGCGCCGTGCTCCTCGTCGGCGCGGACGCTGACCGGGACCATCGCCCTCATCTCCAGCCCCTCGGTGCCGTGGCCGCGGGCGCGCAGGTACTTGCCGATCCCGCCGGCGACGACCGAGAGGATGACGTCGTTGACGGTGCCGCCGTGGGCGTCCTTGACGCGCTTGAGGTCGTCGAGGTCGGCCTGGACCATCTGGAAACGCCGGTGGGGGCCGATCTCGACGTTGAAGATCGTGTCGGGGGCGGACATCCCTGCCGCGACCATCTTCGAGGTGGCGCCGAGGCCGCTGAGGACCTGGCGCGGGCCGCGGAAGGCGGCGCGGACGCCGCGGTAGATCTCCTTCGGGCTGGTCAGCCGCTCCTTGATCGCTTCGCCGAGCAGCTGGGTGTCGGTCGGTTCAGGCGCGGCCAGCCACGGCGGCGCCTTGTCCGGTGCCCCCGCCGGCTCGGCATCGAGGTCGAAGAGGACGGTGGTGATGTCGACTCCGGAGACGCCGTCGACCAGGGCGTGGTGGCTCTTGCCGATGATCGCGAAGCGCTCGTCGCTCAGGCCCTCGACCAGCCACAGCTCCCAGAGCGGCTTCGAGCGGTCGAGCTGCTGGGAGAAGATCCGCGCCGCGAGGTTGCGCAGTTGCTCGTCGGAGCCCGGGGCCGGCAGCGCGGTCTGGCGCACATGGTAGTCGAGGTTGAGGTGCGGATCGTCGACCCAGACCGGGCGGCTCTGGTTGAGCGGGACGAAGCGCAGCTTCTGGCGGAAACGGGGGACCAGGTGCAGGCGCGAGGCGATGTGGTCGCGGAACTCCTCGTGGGTCGGCGCTTCGCCTTCGAAGATCGAGACCGAGGCGACGTGCATGTGGGCGCCGGAGCGCTCCAGGTGCAGGAAGGAGGTGTCGAGGCCGCTGAGTCGTTCGGGTTTCGCCATGGCAGACATGGTCGCATGTTTGTCGAGGCCTGACATAAAGGCCGGAATCGCGGTGCGGAGCCGAATCTCCGCGCCGATTGCAGTTTTCGATTCATGAGCGTCCTGTGTGCGTCCGCTCACATTCCCGCTCCGGAGTCCCTCCTAGCGTGTTCTGTCTGAGAACTGGCTAAACAACCTGCCGAGTCCCTCGCGCCCAGCGCCCGGGGAGCGGGGGACCCACCGCCGCGCTTCGGCGCGGCCGGGGCGAATCGGGCGGCGAGCCGCCCGTAGCGGGGCCGGAGGTGCGGCTGCCGCGAGCCCGTCAGCTAACCCCGTAGGCAGTCAGAAAGCGAGCTGACTAGATGCGAAAACTCCTGCCCGCGGCGGCGGCTGCCGCTGCGCTCTCGATCGGCCTGGCGCCGGCGATGGCGCGGCCTGCGAGCCATCACCACCACAAGCGGTCGCGCTCCCACGTTTCCCTGCACCTCACCACGCACAGCGTGCTGAAGGGGAACGGCCTGGCGGTGCGCGGCAAGGTGCGGCCGAGCGGCCGCCACCGGGTCAAGGTCGTCTTCCGCGGTCCGGCCGGCGGCGTCCGCGCCGTGACGACGAAGGAGAACGGGACCTTCGCGCTGCGCTGGCTGCCCGAGCGCACCGGCAGCTACGCGGTCCGCGCCTACAGCGTTCACGACCGCCGCGCCACCGGCTCGAAGAGCCCGGCACGGAAGCTGACGGCATACCGCCTGGCGGGCGCCTCCTACTACGGGCCCGGCCTCTACGGCAACGGTCGCCTGCGGCGGCACGCTGATGCCGGGGACGATGGGCGTGGCCAACAAGACGCTCCCCTGCGGGACCAAGGTGAAGCTGCGCTACCGCGGCCGCACCGTGACCGTCCCGGTGATCGACCGCGGCCCCTACGTGGCGGGACGCGACTACGACCTGACCACGGCCGTCAAGGAGAAGTTGGGCTTCCCCGGCGTCGGAACGGTTCTCGCGAGCCGCTAAGAAGCTAGGCCGAGCCGGAGCTGGCCGTCTGTCGGCTCCGGCTCGGCCGCATCTTCCCCTGAGCCGAAGGAGGCGAGGCGGACGCCGAGCAGGCGAACCGGGCGCTGGGGGTCGTAGGCGCGCAGCAGCTCGAGGGCGATCGGCGCGACGACCTCGGGGTCGTTGGTCGCCCCCTCGATCGTGTTTGAACGGGTGACGGTGGTCCAGTCGTCGAGGCGGATCTTGATCCCGATCGTGCGGCCCTCGAGCTCCCGCTTGCGCAGACGGCGGCAGAGCTCCTCGGAGAGCTCCTGGATGTGGCGCTCGAGCTCGGAGCGCTGGGTGACATCGACGTCGAAGGTGATCTCGGTCGACTGCGATTTGGTCTCGTGTTCGGGCGTGATCGGCGTGTTGTCGAGCAAGGCGCCGCGAGCGTGCAGCCAGGCACCGGAGCGCGGCCCGAAGCCCGATTCGAGCTCTTCCCGCGAGCGGCCACGCAGGTCGGAGAGCGTCTGAATCCCCATCGACTCCAGCCGCGAGACCGTTTTCGGCCCGACCCCCGGAATCAAACCGGGGGAGGTGTCGGCGAACCGCTCCAGCGCCTGCTCCCGCGAGAGCACGACGAGCCCCCGCGGCTTGCCGAGCTCGCTGGTGATCTTGGCGAGCATCCGTGACTCCGAGATCCCGACCGAGCAGGTCAGCTGCGTCTCGGCCCGGATCTCGGTCTGGACCTTCCTCATGGTCGCCTTCGGCGAGAACAACCCGGTCAGGTCCAGATACGCCTCGTCCAGACCCACCACCTCAACGATCTCCACGTTCCCCCGCAGGATGTCCATCACCTGGCCCGAGGCCTCCCGGTAGGCAGGAAAGTCGGGCCGTATGTAGATCGCATCGGGAAGCCGCCGCCGAGCCACCGCCGCCGGCATCGCCGAATGGATCCCCGCCAGCTTCCGCGCCTCGTAGCTGGCCGTGGTAACCACCGCCCGCGGCCCCGACCCACAGACGACGACGGGCTTCCCTTTGAGCTCCGGCCGCCGCCGCAGCTCGACAGACGCGTAAAAGGCGTCCATGTCGAGATGGGCAACGGTCCGCTCGAAGCTCACCCTCTGATCGTAGGGGGAGAGGGACGCGCTACTCCATGCAGACGCTGCCACCGCCGAGGACGACGGCGACTAAGAAGAGGAAGAGGCCGGCGCTGATCAGGAAGACCGCGCCCCAGAGGCTGATCAGAAAGGCCCTCACCGGCTTGGCTCTCCCCGTCAGATAGGCGATGACAGCTCCGATCGCGGGGGGAATCATCAGCAATAGAGCGAGCACGCCGAGGCTGCTGTCGTCGCCGAAGAGGCCGGCGTAGTAGGCGGCGATGATCAGCGGACCGATCACGATCGAGGCGATGAAGAGGAGCAGCAACAGCCGGCGCTCGGTCCGGTCTCGCAGCCTCCTGAGAACAAGGGCGGTCACCAGGATCCAGGCCGCGAGCACGGCTAGGGTGATCAGCCAACCGAAAGCGCTCCCGCCTTCGCCGCTTTCGGCGCACGCCAGGAGGAGCGGGGGCATCAGAGCCGAGCGGTACCGGCCACGTCGCGTCGGAGGATGGGGTGGGAGAAGGCCTCAAGCCGGTTGGTCCTCATGAGGGCGGATTCGGCGGTGGTGCGCATGGTCCTGCGGCCCGCTGGGTAGCATCGCGCCGAATGACTGACGTGACGCCGATCGAAGTCGGCGAGATCGAGGCGATCCGCGGCGTGCTGGAGGGGATCACCTTCCACAAAGCCGCCGCGGCGCTGGGCGTGACCTCGTTCGGAATCTCGATCGTCGATCTGGAGCCCGGCGCCGAGACCTACCCCGAACACGACCACTCCGCGGAAGGGATCGGCGGTCAGATGTTCGCCAAGCGGCCGCAGCAGCTAGGGCAGGAGGAGGTCTACCTGGCGCTGCGGGGGTCGGGGACCGTGAAGGCCGAAGGCGGGAGCTATCCGCTCGACGCCGACCACGCGGTGCGGGTCGGGCCCGGTGTCGTCCGCAAGGTGCTGCCTGGCCCGCAGGGGCTGCGGCTGCTTGCGATCGGCGGCACGCCGGGCGAGCCGTACGAAACCGGCGGCACGCTGTAGCGGCTTAGACTTGGGCAGTGGCTTCTCCGGAGGCGAAGAACCTCGAGGCGATCTCCAAGGCGATCGACCAGCACAACATGAACTGCCCGTTTCCGGCGGCGGAGGTGCGGATGAACCCGTTCGAGGTCGAGCGGCTGGGATGGGACACGATCCGCGGCCTGCCGGTGGTGCCCGACGGGGAGATCGGGACGGGTCGGTTCCGAATCGTCTGCTCCCGCGATTTGGAGGACGACGGGCTGGAGATCGTCGAGGCGGTCGGCAAAGAGCTCGAAACCGTCACGCCCGTCCAGAACTGAGGGCGAGTCTGTCTCAGCTGTCGCTATACGACTGTTTTCACAGACTCGGTGAAGCTAGAGGTTGAAGAAGTTGATTCCGCTGCTTTCGAGCCAGCTCTGGGCTTCGATGTTGAGCCGTGACATTTCGCCGCTGAGGATCAGGACGCCCATCGCGATCAGGATCACGCCACCGACGGCGACGATCGCCTGGTAGTGGCGCTTGACCACGGTGAAGGCCGTGGTCATCCGCGAGAAGGCGAGGGCGGTGAGGAGGAAGGGGATCGCCAGGCCGGCGCTGTAGACGGCGAGGAGGAAGGCGCCGCGGCCGAGCGAGTCTTCGAGGGCGGCGGCGCCGAGGATCGCCCCCAGGGTGGGGCCGATGCAGGGGGTCCAGGCGATCGCGAAGGCGGCGCCGGCGACGATCGGCCCGCCCTTTCCGGCTCGCGCCAGCAAGGCGTCGACGTGCCACTCGCGGTTGAGGCGGGTGATGAAGAGCGAGGCGACGAAGAGGACGCCCATGGCGATGATCAGCGCCCCGGAGATCTTCGTCAGCAGCTGCTTGTGGTTCTGGAGGGTCGAGCCGAGGCCGGTCGAGGCCAGCCCGAGGAGGATGAAGATCGCCGAGAAGCTGGCGACGAACAGCAGGCTCGGGCCGAGGACCTTGCGCCAGTCGGCTTCCTCCAGCTCGTTTGCCGAGACCCCCGTCACCGCTGAGAGGTAGCCCGGCACCAGCGGCAGCACGCAGGGGGAGAGGAAGGAGACGATCCCGGCGGCAAGAGCGGCGAAGATTCCGATGCCGGATGCGGGGCCGGGAGTGGAGACGACGGCGTGGACCACGACCCCTCAGGTTACCTTCGGGGCGCTTTCGTCAAGGCGGGCTCTGGCCGATCCGGTTTCCGCGGTAGATTTGGCTGGTCAGCCAAACGTGGGAGGAGCGGAGACTTGAGCAGCAAGACGTATGTGATCGGGGTCGGGATGACCAAGTTCGAGAAGCCCGGCAGCAAGGAGGGCGACTACCCGGACTGGGCCAAGGAGGCGGGGGAGAAGGCTCTTGCCGACGCCGGCATCCCGTACGAGGACGTCGAGCAGGCCTACGCGGGCTACTGCTACGGCGACTCCACCTACGGCCAGCGGGCGCTCTACCAGCTCGGCCTCACCGGGATCCCGGTCGTCAACGTCAACAACAACTGCTCGACCGGCTCCTCGGCGCTGTTCCTGGCCCGCCAGGCGGTCAAAGGTGGCCTCGTCGAGTGCGCGCTGGCGCTCGGTTTCGAGAAGATGGAGCCGGGCTCGCTCGGCGTCAAGTACACCGACCGCACCAACGCGCTCGACAAGCACGCGATGCGGATGTTCGAGATCCGTGACCCGGAGGCCTCGCCGCCGGCGCCGCAGATGTTCGGCAACGCCGGCCGCGACCACATGCAGAAGTACGGCTCCACGCCCGACCACTACGCCTGGATCGGCTGGAAGAACCACAAGCACTCGGTCAACAACCCCTACGCCCAGTTCCAGGACGAGTACTCGCTCGAGGACATCAAGGCGGCGAAGATGATCCACGACCCGCTGACCAAGCTGCAGTGCTCGCCGACCTCCGACGGCTCGGCCTGCGCGATCGTCGCCTCCGAGCGCTACGTCGACGAGCACGGGCTCTGGGAGCAGGCGGTCGAGATCGCCGGCCAGTCGATGGTCACCGACCTCAGGTCGACCTTCGACGAGAACGCCGACTGCATGACGATCGTCGGCTCGGACATGTCGAAGACCGCCGCCGACGCGGCCTACGCGGAAGCGGGGGTCGCGGCGGGAGAAGTCGACGTCTGCGAGCTCCACGACTGCTTCAGCGCCAACGAGCTGATCACCTACGAAGCGCTCGGCTTCGCGGCCGAGGGCGAGGCGCACAAGCTGATCGAGGAAGAAGCGACCACCTACGGCGGCAGCGGCCCGGTCGTCAACCCCTCCGGCGGGCTGATCTCCAAGGGGCACCCGCTCGGCGCGACCGGGCTGGCGCAGTGCTCGGAACTGACCTGGCAGCTGCGCGGCGAAGCCGACAAGCGCCAGGTGGAGGGCGCGAAGACCGCCCTGCAGCACAACATCGGCCTCGGCGGCGCCGCCGTGGTCACCGTCTACAAACCGGCGGCCTAGGGACGGTCGCCGCAACCTGAGGAGGAGCACGATGGCGGAAGAGCGACGGTCACTGAACGGCAAGGTCGTGGCGATCACCGGCGGCGCGCGCGGGATCGGCAAGACGACCGCGCAGGCGCTGGTCGGCAAGGGCTGCCGCGTCGCCATCGGCGACCTCGACGCCGCCCTCGCCGAGGGTGCGGCGGCCGAGCTCGGCGGCGGCAGCGTCGGGCTCGCCCTCGACGTCAGCGACCGCGCCTCCTTCGCCCGCTTCCTCGACGAGGCCGAGCGGCAGCTGGGCCCGGTCGACGTGGTCATCAACAACGCCGGCTTGATGCCGGTGACGCCGTTCGTCGAGGAGAGCGACGCCTCGATCCGTCGCCAGCTCGACGTCAACCTCTACGGCGTCATCGTCGGCACCCAGCTGGCGATCGAGCGGATGAAGCCGCGCCGCAGCGGCCACGTCGTCAACATCGCCTCCTCGGCGGGCAAAGCCGGCGTGCCCGGGATCGCCACCTACTCGGCGACCAAGCACGCGGTCGTGGGCCTGACCGAGGCGGTCCGGGCCGAGCACTCCGACGACGGAATCGAGTTCTCCTACGTGATGCCGATCACCGTCAACACCCAGCTGATCGAAGGGCTGAAGGACCAGCGCGGGGTCAAACGGGTCGAGCCCGAGGACGTCGCCGCGGAGATCGTCGACGCGCTGGAAACCGGCAAGGTCGACGTCTACGTGCCGAAACAGCTGCGCGCCTCGGTGATGATGGGCGGCATCCTTCCGCGCAGGGCGCGCGAGGCGGTCAGCCGCTTCATGGGCGTCGACAAGGTGATGACCGAGGTCGACCCGCAGGCGCGGCGCTCCTACGAGCAGCGGGTCGCCGCTCATGAGCCGCCGCAGGAGGAAGTGCTCGAGGACGAGCAGGCGCGCGAGCACGACGCCGCCTAGCGACGATTGGCGAGCAGATCGAACGAGGTCTGCTTCCAGCCCGTACACCCCGCAAATCCAGTCGAAGGAGGAACGCTGCGTGGGACGGATATATGACGCAACTTGGGGCAGAGCCTTCTCGGCGGCCTACGACCGCGGGTTCAAAGGGGCCGAAGACGCCGGCCTGAGGGAGATGCGACGTGAGCTGCTGGCGCAGGCGCGGGGGAGGGTGCTGGAGCTCGGTGCCGGCACCGGCCTCAACCTCGACCACTACCCGCAGTCGATCGAAAGCCTGACGATGGTCGAGCCCGACCCGCACATGATCAAGCAGCTGCGGCAGAAGCTGCTTGACTCGGGGAAGGCGGCCGAGATCTCCGTGGTCGAGGCTCCCGGAGAAGACCTGCCGTTCCCTGACGCCTCCTTCGACACCATCGGCGTCACCCTGGTCCTCTGCACGGTCCCCGACCAGGCCGGCTCGCTGGCGGAGATCAAGCGCGTCCTCGTGCCTGGCGGCCAACTGCTGTTCCTAGAGCATGTCCGCGCCCACGACGACGGTCTGGCCAAGTGGCAGGACCGCCTCGAAGGGCCGTGGAAGTTCCTCGCCGACGGCTGCCGCTGCAACCGCGACACCGTCGGGGCAATCGAGGCTTCCGGCCTCCAACTCGGGGAGGTCGAGAGCGGGGAGCTGCCGAAGCTGCCGCCGCTCGTCCGGCCTCTGGTGACCGGTACCGCTCGATCCAACGCACGATAATGGTGGTTATGTCAACTCGAAGGGAGCGAGCCGGTCATTTTCCCTCCATCTGCGGAATGGACGGCCGGAGCCTCCTACTGCGCCGCTGCGATCGCTGCTTCCAGGGCGCCGGTGCTTTCGGGCGTGCCTAGAAGCTCCAGGCCCTTGGCGCCCGGGCCTTCGACGGCGAACGACGGCGTCCCGCTGTAGCCGAGCTTTCCGGCTTCTTCGGTCGTCTTTTCGACTTCGCCGGTCAGGTTGCGCCGGTCCTGGTTCCATTCCGCGAGGTTCTTGACCCGGGCGGCCCCGGCGACGGCTCTCATGAATTCGTCGGTCACGTAACCGGAGCGCTCCTCACCCTGGTTGCGGTAGAAGATCTCCAGGTAGTTCCAGCCGCGGCCCTGCTCACCGGCCGCGAGAGCGGCCGCGCCGGCGGGAATCGATTCCGGGCCGATGATCGTCAGGTTGCGGAAGTCGATTTTCGCTTCGCCGTTCTTGACCTGGTTTTCGATTACCGGCGGCATGATTTCCTTCGCGTAGCCCGCGCAGACCGGGCATTGCAGGTCGCCGAACTCGATCAGCGTGACCGGCGCCTTCGGATCACCGAGGACCATCCCGTGCTGCGGGATCCCCGCCAGCAGCCGGTCCACCTCGGCCGTGCCACCGATGTTGTCCGCATCGCCGCCGCTGTTGCCCGAGCTGACGACAATCAGGACGAGGACGACGGCCAGGACCAGAAATGCCACGCCGGCGGCGAGCTGCAGCAGGCGCCGGCGGCGGTCGTCTCCGCTTGCGCCCTCTTCGGCGCGCTGCCGCTCTCCCTGCTGCTTCGCGCGCTCGGCTCTGGCGCTCACCCCGCCGCCTTCGCAGTCGCTTCTGCTCCCGCGTAGCCGATCAGTCGCGTCGCGCTGAGCAGGAACAGGATCGTCATCAGCCCCGCGCTGGCGACGCACCACTGGCAGATCGCTTCGATCTTGAAGATCTCCAGGTAGGTCAGGAAGACGCTGTAGCCGAAGCCGGCGAGAGCGACCGCGAAGCCCCCCAGGCGGGCCGCGTCGCCGGCGAAGAAGGCGCTGGCCAGCAGCAAGGCGTAGCCGACGATCCCGAAGACGGCGATGTTGACGCCGGCGAGGTGCGAGTAGGAGCTCTTGGCGACGGTCGCGCAGCCGTGGCTGCCGGCGATGCAGACCGGCGAGCCGCCGCCCGAGTCGGCGATCGCGATGTAGGTGGCGACGCCGATCCCGAGTGCGGCGAGGAAGGCGATCGCCCGCCGCAGGGTCCACTCGCTCGGGACGCTCGTCGTCTTCACCGGGCGGACGATAAGGCTTCGCCGTAAAACACCGCTAAGGCGCGCGAGAGCTTGCCGCCTTGCCAGGCGAGCGGCGACTCGCCCTCGCCCTCGCTGACCAGTCGCGCCCGCGGTAGCGCTTCCGCATATGCCGCCGCGGCCGCGTAGGGATGGCCGGGGTCGGCGTCGTCGTGGCTGGCGACGACAAGAGTCGGGATATCGAGGTCGCTCAACTCCTCGAGCGAGTCGAACGGCCGTGAGCGCGGGACCTGGCGCAGCGCCTCCGCCAGCGCCCCGAGGTCGCCCTGGCGCAGCATCCGCTCGCGGGTAAACCGCAGCACCGAGTCGCGCCATCTCCCGTCGATCCCCTGCCTGTCCCCGATGTAGGTGACGAAGCCGTCGACCCCGTCGGCCTCGAGCGCCACCGCCAAACCGTCCCAGTAGTCGAGTGACTCGGGCTTGACCTCACCGAGAAAGGTCGGGCCGATCACCACCAGGCCGGCCACTTGCTCGGGATGCCGCAGCGCGTAACCGACCGCCGTGTGCGCGCCCATCGAGTGGCCGCCGAGCAGGAACCTCTCCTGGCCGGCCTGCGCCGTCACCACCCGCTCCAGGTCGTTGATCAGCTGCGGGTATCCATAACCCTCCTCTCCCGGCGCCGCCCCGGACGCGCCGTGGCCGCGGGCGTCGTAGGTGACGACCCGGTAACCGGCCCGCGCCAGCGCCCGCGAGCCGTGCAGGACGTAGCGCCGCGTCGCCGTGATCCCGTGGCAGAGGACGACCGCCGTCCCCTCCCCTTCCGCCTCGCCCCGCAGCAAGGGCGCCGGGCGCGCCGCGAACGGCACCGCCTCCGCGGGCATCAGGCGATCGAAGTGAGCGCCTGCTCGAGGTCCCCGACCGAGTCGTAACCGAGACTGGTCAGGCTCACCTTCGCGTGGCGGACGATCCCCTCCTCGTCGATGACGAAGGTCGACCGGCGCACCATCGGCCCCATCACTACCCCGTAGGCGCGCGCCACCGCCTTGTCCTCGTCGGCAAGCAGCGGCACGTTGAGGCTCTTCTCTTTCGCGAAGCGCTCGTGTGAGTCGACCGACTGCGAGGAGATTCCCAGAACCTCGGCGCCGAGCCCGTCGAGGCGCTCGCCTTCGTCCCGGTAGGAGCAGAACTGTTTGGTGCAGACGGCGGTGAAGTCGCCGGGATAGAAGGCGAGGATCAACTTTTTCCCGCGGTAGTCGGAGAGGCGGTAGGTCTTGCCGCCCGTCCCGGACAGCTCGAAATCGGGGGCCGGGTCTCCGACCTTCAGCTTCGCCATCTGACGAGCTTAACCCGCCCTACCCGCGTTCGAGCGTGGCTTCTTCGATCAGGACGGTCTGTTTCGGATGTTCTTCCGGCCCCCCGCTGAGCTTTGCGATCGCTTCGACGGCCGGGTAGCCCTTCGTCACCTTGCCGACCAGCGCATATTCGGGCGGCAGACCCGCGTCGGGCGCGGTGACGACGTAGAACTGACTGCCCGAGGTGCCGGGGGGCTCTGCCGGGCTCTTCGCCATCGCGACCACGCCTTTGGTGTAGGCGAGGTTGGCCGGTGGCTTCTCGACGATTTTGTAGCCGGGGCCGCCGGTCCCCGTCCCTTCCGGATCGCCGCCCTGGATCACGAATTCCGGGACGACGCGGTGGAAGGTGAGATCGTCGTAAAAGCCTTCTTCGACCAGGAAGGCGAAGGAGTTGGCGGTCTTCGGTGCGCGCTTGGTGTCGAGGGCGATCTCGAAGGTGCCGCAGCTCGTCTTCATCACCGCGGTCGCTTCTTCGCCCGGCTTCAGCACCTGTTTCGGCTTCTTGAAGCTGACCGTCTTCGGTTGCGGCGCGGCAACCTTCTTGCAGCCGCCGGGGCCGGCTTCGGCGGAGGTAGAGCTCGAATGGCCGGAGCCGCCGCCGCGCGAGATCAGCACCGCCGCGACGATGCCGACGGCGATCACCGCGAAGACGGCGAGGATGATCCAGCGGCGGTCAGGTCCCTGTTGCTCCACGGCGCGAAACCCTAATGCACCAGGAAGATGCGAGCGCCATCGGGTGCCTCCTGCCGCCTCGTGAATCTCCGTGTGTTTGACTGGAGGACTCCGGGTGGAGAAGACGGCACCTCTCTACCGCAGGGCCTGCGAGGGCTATCACGTCGGGAGCTTCGAGCGGCCGAAGGCCATGTGGCGCCGGCACGCCCTGTTCCGCGGGCATGTGACCCTCGCTCTCGCCGACATCGACCTGAGGAATCCCGGCACGAAGCAGGGGTTTTCACTGATCGCATCAGGTTCACAGAGCAGGTCTCGATTCTCAGCATCCGCGAAGCCTGACGTAGCCTCCATGCTGTGGAGCAGCCAGCGCTGACCCCGCTCGCCGCCGCGGTCCTGCACGTCGGCGATCCGGAGCGGATACTGCAGATCGAGTGCGACGACGGCGACGGCGTCCTCTTCCTCGCACGGGAGTTCCCGAGTGCCCGGGTCCGCGGTGTCGACGCCTCTGAGGAAGCCGTCCACCGCGCGGCTGCCAGGATCGGCCTCGACCCCGAGGGCCGCGTTGCCTTCAAGCAGGGGCGCCCGCGCTCCCTCCCCTTCCCCGCCGCCCACTTCGACCTGCTCGCCGCTCTCGACGCCGCTCCGGCCCCGGGCGAGGCGGCGAGGGTACTGCGCCCCGGCGGTTTCCTCGCCCTCGCCTCCACGGGCGCGGACGCGGTCCCGCCGGGCTGGCGGGGCAGGCTGCTGCACCGCCGGCTGGCGCGTCTCGGCTTCGAGTCAATCTGGACCGAAGCGGCCGGAGCGGGCAGCTTCACCGTCCTGCGTCTGCGGGGCGGCGGCGCCCCCGGCCTCGCCCTTTAGATGGTCATCTAGGCTCCAGCCGGATGGAGACCGCCGGGACGCCGCTGACCCTGCTCGTCAACCCCTCGTCGGCGGGCGGCAAGAGCCTGAAGCTGCTGCCGCGGGTCGAGGCGGCGCTGGATGCCCGCCGCGCCGTCTTCCGGGTCGAGAAGACGCGCAGCCTCGAGCACGGGGCCGAGCTGGCGCTGCGGGCGGTCGAGCTCGGCGAGATCCCGGTCGTCGTCTCCGGCGACGGCCTGCTCGGCGCCGTCGGCGGCGCGATGGC
>Ga0068856_100000337_pt1 | contig 51357 bp, 70 predicted proteins | sample KBSCornC62_FD_66595 | JGI IMG/M metagenome (GOLD analysis project Ga0068856, IMG submission 66595) | Corn rhizosphere microbial communities from Kellogg Biological Station, Michigan, USA - KBS Corn C6-2 | ecosystem: Host-associated > Plants > Roots > Rhizosphere > Soil ...
ACCTCATCTTAATGAAGAAAGACCCGGCCTATTTAGGCGGCCTTCGCTCCTTACCTGCCGAATTGCAGCGCCAACTGTTACACGGCAACTGGTTGTTTAAACCAGACGATCTTTGTCTTTTCGATTATCAGGCTATTCCGAACATCTTCACGAATTACCCGGAATTACTGCCGAATCCGAAACGTTATATTACGGTAGATGCGGCCCGTTTTGGCCGTGACCTCGCAGTTATAACCGTCTGGAAAGGCTGGGAAATTATCCATATGAGCGTGTTTAAAAAGTCTGATATTCATGACCTCATAGGCGAAATAGAGCGCCTGCGGGCTAAGTTTTCTGTTATGAAGTGCAACACGGCCATTGATGCGGACGGCGTCGGCGGCGGCACGGCTAAGGTGGGCGAGTATCGCGCCTTCAGGAACGGGGCTAAACCGGTTCGGGACCCGGATACCCGCATAAAAGAGGATTTCGAGAACTTCAAAGCTCAATGTTACTACCGTTTTGCCGCAAGGGTAAATAACGGGCAATTCCGGGCCAACATCAACCCTGAAACGGTGCTGGTGTTCGATGACGCCAATGTAAAGGGCAAATACTCCGTCCAGGTTAAAATCGGACCAAAGGTTTACGATATTCGGGACCTCGTTAAAGCTCAAATGCGGGCCATTAAGAAGTCCGGTAAATGGGACAAGGGATATAAGCACGGCCTTAACAGTAAGGAAGAGCAAAAGGAGATATTGACCATGTCCCCGGACTTCCTGGACTGTTGGATGATGCGCGAGCTGTTCGAGCTTGTGCCGCATGATGGCACCGGCATGACTGTTGTAAATGGCCCGGTGTATCGTTAGGGCCGTTCCGTTCAAAGTATTATATTACTTTTGTTTATAGATCAACCGCAAAGGGGCCGCGACTGATCGAATATTGATAACTTTTAAAACTAATACAAATGTTTTTAACTTGTCCGTTACCCGGCTCATTAACGCCAATTACTCCGGCGTCCTGCCCGTTCCGGTTCGATCAGATCGTAAAGCTATTGCTTTTCCAATCGGGCGGCCCAAATTTCGCCAATGCTGACGCTATGAAGTTGTTGGCTACCTGGACGCCGTTTTTATCGGCCAACGATGACACGCGCATTGTGACCACGCCGATTTTTGCAGGCTTCACCATTCCGCAGTCCGAACCGCTGACCACTGGCGGCAACGACAACAGCACCTTTAACGGTATCCGTGAGTATAACGGTGAAGGCACTGTGACCGCTGCGGGTGGATTCCGCAACCTGCCGTCCCGTCCTAAGCTGGACATGGAAAAGCTCACGCAGTTTTCCCTGCCGTCCGCTGTTGGCGTTACTGGCCTTCAGGCTATGATGGTCAACAAAGACGGATATATCTTTTATACCATGCCGGAAAGTAATATTATCGGCGGTATCGACTGGTATAACTGGCGCATTGGTTCGGTAGGTTCTGAAGGGTTTAACGCGCCTAATATTACGCCTTTCTCCGGTGATCTTATCGAGGGATGGGACCGTTATTTACAGGTAGTAAAACCTAACTTTAACCCGCTTACCGCGCTGGTGAACGTAACAACCACCTGATTATGGCGATTATCAAACTTAAAAATCCGATTTTGGGCGTGCGACCTTTTGAAAAGTCGCACGCCGAACGGATTTTAACACTTAACGATACCCTAAAGCTCAAAGAGGGCGACCGCTGGGAGCTGACGGATACAAAATTGAGCTTTAAAGATGGCGTCATTATCAGCAGCAGAGGCACTGCAAACAATACAGCAGCCGAAGAACAAGGCTAATATCGAAAAGGCGCAAAGGCAAACGAGCCGGTTAACGTTCCACTGTGAACCTATAACAACGCCTTCAGACATGCCGATGATTGCTCTAAACGATCATTATCGGTTTGCGGAACAGCTGTTGCCCAACGATAAGTTCATCAGATATAAGCAACTTACGCAGCTGCCGATCGAAACAGTGGAGTCTACCGAATCCATATTCGACGAGCTTAGTAAAGTGTTCACGGCTGAAGATCGAATTATAAAGGTTGATTTCGTGGACGATAAATTCGCCCAGGACTACGCCGAATTCGTTCAGAAAACGGGGTTTGCCCAGGACTTCGACGAAGTCGCACTGGATGCCATGAAAACGGGAATTAATGACTTCCTTGTAGTGGATTTGCCGAAGACCCAAAGCACGCCGCGCCCGGAGCCTTATTATGTGCAGCTATCCATCTGGTCTGTTAGGGACGTTGATATAGCCGACAAAGGGACTGTCGAGTATCTGACGTACAAACAGGGACACAATCGAATGATTGTTATTGACGATGACTATTATCGTGTGTTTGAACGTGTCGATAATGCTACAGACTTCGCCCTGATTGAGGGCGGAGAGGTTGCACACGGGCTGGGCTATTGCCCGGCATGTTCTTTTTGGGCGGTTCCTATAAAGGGAAGTAAGGGAGTGAACAAAAAGGGTCCGATCACGAAGTCGCTTTCAAAGCTGGACTGGTTGTTGTTTTGGCGTACCTCAAAGAAATATTTCGACATGTACGGTAGCTGGCCGATTATAGTTAGTTACGATCAAAAGTGTAACTATAGGGACCAATGGGGCAACCAATGCGAATACGGGTATATTTCCATTACGAATGGACCGTCAACCCAGGCTGAAGACTATGTCGTTAAAGTAGAAAAATGTCCGCATTGCTCCGCCAAAAACTTCATGGGTCCTGGTACGGTCCTTACCGTTCCTGCGCCTGCGGATAACGAGCAATTCGACCAAATGAGTAACCCGATTAAGGTTATAGAGATACCGACCGCGCAGTTAGAATGGTGCGTTAAGGAGCTTCAGCGATTGGAAGATGAAGTCTTCCTAAACTGTGTCGGATGGGACGGCGAAAGCCTTGCCAATAAAGCCGTTAACGAAAATCAGGTGGCGGCCAACTTCGAGAGCAAGGACAACGTGATCATGAAGACACAGCGCCCTATCGAAGTGTCATATAAATTTATCCTGGAAACGGCGTGCCGACTGCGTTACGATGAAAACTTTATACGCGCCATCGTGAGCTTTGGAACGGAACACTATCTGAAAAGCGAGGCTATCATTACAGCGGAGTATAAAGACGCTGTGGCAGCGGGCCTGCCTATGTACTATACTACGCAGATACGGGAGCAGCTTAACCGGACCAGGAATAAGAACAACCCGGATCAGCTTCAGCGCTCGCAAATACTGGCGCAACTGGAACCATACCCGGACCTTACCATTATGCAGATGGCGGCCGCGCAGATACCGACCATTGACCCTGTGGGATACACCATTAAAATTAACTTTACTACCTTTATTCAACGATTTGAACGGGAAAATACGAACATCGTCGCCTTTGGTGGGATGATCAACCCGGCGCAAAAAATAAACATCATCCAACAAAAATTAAACGATTATGCTAAAGAAAAGAATCCAAAGCCACAACTTGAGCCACCTGGAAATGAAGGAGCTTAAATACCAGCAGCAGATGGGCGAACAAGTGTTCGTACCTGCAAACCGAAATGAAAAGACTGGCCGCGAACACATGATCCCGGAGATTGAACAGCATTTAGTGCATGTTGAGTATTTTACAGCACAGTTTAACCGTAATACGGGCGCTCCAGAACATGTTGTCCAGACTAATACATTTAGCTATGCTGAATTTAAAAAGCTCGAAAGTGACGGAGCTTTTACCGGTATGAAAGTTACTATACTGCACATGCCGGAAGACCCTACCATAACATCTTTAAAAAAGATGCGCGAAGAAAACCTGCAAAGGATCGCAGAAGAGCAGGGGCAAGGCGGCCACGCTTCAGGGCTGACACCACCACCGGGCGCGTCTTTCGTTAACGGTCCAGGCGAAGACGGCAATATTGGCACCGGTGCTGGTACTGGCGAAGGCGGCAACACTTCCGCACCCGCTGTAAAATCTCTTTCCAGCATGAACAAAGCGGAGCTTACCGAATTATACACCGCAACTTTTGGCGTAGCGCCCGACCCTGCGGTAACTGTAGCGGAGCTTAAAGACCTGATCAAAGAAAAGCAGGACGAAGCCAAATAACAACGTATTCAAACAACCAATTATAAACAAGTAAAAGGGGCTTACTTATGGCACTTACAGACAACACGTTTACTGCTGAAGAATTCGCAGCAGCAACGACAGCAAACCCGGAACTTTTGAAAACTGTTTCCGGTCACCTGACCGCTCAAAAATGGCATGTAATGCCGGATGCGGACCATCAAACGTATTTAAAGAACTACGAGGCTAACGTTATCGGCGTTAAGACTAAGGAGTTCGCCGACAACATCGAAAAAGATGTAGAGGCGCTTACCGGAATCAAAAAGTCAGATTCCAACATGAAGTACTACGACTACCTGAAGACGGCGGTCGCAAAGAAGCTGGAATCGGTTACGGAGCTGGAAAAACAGATCACCACCTTAAAAGAAAAAGGCGGTACATCTGAATTGGACAAACAGCGTATTGCAGCACTCGAACAGCAGATCGAAAAAACGAAAGGCGAGTATAGCGACAAGCTCACCGCCGCGCAGATTGAGCTAAATAATACGCGCAGTCTTCACACTATTGAAAAGGCGCTCTCCCCGCACCGTGCAGCGTATAAATCTACCATTCCTAAGGAAATGGCCGAAATGTACGAAAGCAATATCATTGCGGACGTTCAGAAGCGTTACAAAATTCAGGACGACGGTACAGTTACACTGCTTCAGGATGACGGTAAAACCGTTATGCTTAATGCTAAGTTCGCGCCTATGTCGGTAGATGAATACGTCGCCGACAAGATCAAGCCCTTGTTAGATGAAGGTAAGAAGCTGGAAGGTGCAGGCACTAAAAAGGATGATGCAGCAGCGGCCGCAGGAAGTGGCGAGGCGAAAAAGTGGGACGGCGTTTTACCTGCCGATGTTAAAACGCAGGTTCAGCTATCCAACTACCTTTACGGAATCGGCGTAACCTCTGACAGCAAAGAGTATAAAGAGGCGATGGAAAAATACAAAGAGTTGCCGATGCGCTAATCGGCGGGTCCGGCAGTATCCAGGTAATGAATTATATTGCGCACAAATAGCAGGGCAAAAGGGGCTTGCAGGCTGCTAACAAACAATAACTTTAAACTTTAAACTTAAACAAAATGTCTTTAGTAGCAACCTTAACGCAGCCCTTACGCAACAGATACGAGGCGATGACCTTAGATAAAAACGAGGTTCGCCGTTCTCGTTACGGTGCGTTGGACTTTTTCCAGGAACAAACCAAACGTCCGAACAGTATTTTAACCAGAACCGTTACCGAAAACATCAAAAAGTCGATGGGTAACACGGTCCAGGTTCCCGTATTGGATGCCGGTAATGTCGTTATCACCAATCAGCGCACATGTACCGTTCCTGACAACGAAAACACAAGCAAGTTGGTAACACTGACCTTTGTTACTTACGCTTATGGTTTTACCATGATCCCTTCCCAGTACAATAACAATGATGTTGGGTACCGGGACGATTTCGACAGGAAGATGGAAGAGTTCCTTATTAAGTTCGCAGACACCCTGGATACTGCCGCAGTAAACACACTGAATGTAAACCGCAACCAGTACTTCCCTGCGTCTATTACCTCGTATTACCCTAACATTGGTAACTCTTTACAGGTGAGCGACGAAGAGAAGGCGGATTTTTACAATAACCTGCAATCCATCCACAACACGATGGACTACTACGGCAACATTAATATCGTTACCAGTACTTCAGGTATGCCTAATATTCGCCGTCTGCAAGCGCAGGGAACAAGCAACGGTATTAATGAATCGTTCCAGTTTGACCCGTATACCTGGTACGGTACCAACAGACTGTTAAATGGTGCTGGTGTTAAATCCACGCAATTCAGCATCCCTGACGGTTATGTCGCCATGCAGAACAGGAACGACCCGGACAGCATCGCCAACCGTAAGACAGGGGACGGCCACGAATGGGCGCAGGTTTACTTACCGCTGGTTAACCTGAATGTGGGTTCCATGTATTACAGCAATTGCGCGGACAAATCCGCCTTACACGCTGGTACGGCTCATTTGACCGGCACCGCAGTAGAAGGTTATCTGTTTAGCACCGATGTTGTATTTATGACCGCCTACAACAGCAACCCTGCGGGACGCTTTGGCCCAATCCTGAAGGCTGAAATAGCAAACGCGGTGCCTACTACTTAACCAATCGCCAGCAATACCCAGCCTAATAAAAACCTAAAAAGCCCGGACCATGTGCCGGGCTTTTTTATTTTACCTTTACTCAAATTAAAAGCTATGATCAACACGCCACAGCTTCAGCAGGCATTCCGGGGCCTTGTGGGCTTCAGACAACCAGACGACCCGGTTTACATGAAGATCGCGCAGTCGCTAACCGTATCATCTTCCGGTAAATATGTGCAGGGATCGCATCCACTTGCGGCCCTGGAAAACATACAGAATATAGCGCCTGAATTTGCGGGCTTTTCCTACCCCGTATATAGTGCAGGTTCAACCTATGCCGAAGGAACTATCGTTCAGTATAGCAGTGCGCTTTACAAGGCCATCGAGGACGTACCGATTAATACAGACCCGACAAATGTCGCGTACTGGAAGAAGACAGACCCTTATAGCGATTGGATTCAGCGGCTATATGATGGCGCTGTTTCACAGCTTGCGACAGATTTAACCACGGTAAAGACGCTAACAAACGCGGGCAAGTCGCTTTTAGATTCACAGAGGCTTTATAACGGCTTCGGTGGATATAATGATCGCATAATCAAAAAGGGGCGCTTTGTGGGGCTTGAAATAGCCATTGTGAGGGCGGAGCAAATCGGCATCGCGTTAAATCAGGTGGGTTTCCAGTGTGACGGCCCGGCGACAATAAACTTTTATCTTTATCACAGTTCACAGATAGAGGCCATTTCGTTAATACCTGTGGCCGTGGATACTGGCGGTAACTTTCAATGGACCGATGTATCCAACGTCATGATGGGGTACTTGTCTAAAAACTATGATAGTACGGGCCTGTTTTACCTGGGTTACTATGAAGATGACCTACCCGTAAACGTGCAGGCGATTTCCCGCGTAATGGACTTCGGCCGTGCGCCATGCGCACAGTGCGGGACCTACAACATAGACGCCTTTAATAGCTGGTCAAAATACATTAAGATAGGCACGTTTGAGGTGGCCGCGCAATGGATAAATGTAGACCGTGAGCTTTTCGATCCGTTGTATATAAGCTACGCCCCAGGTACAAATTACGGTATCAACTTAGGTATTACGGTAGGCTGTGACCTTACGCCCTTCTTTATTCAGCATAAAGAGGAGTTCGCGGACGGCCTCACTTCTCGCATTATCGTTAATATACTAAACGAAATTGCGTTCAATACCAGGAGCAATGCTATAAGCGATAAAATTAAAAAGCTCGCCTTAGCTGACCTGGACCCAAATAAGAAGTCAGGTTCGTTTTATTCGCAGTATTTGGCGCAATTACAGGCGCTTAATATTAACTTCAGCGGATTTAACGCATCGTGCCTGCCGGTGCATGATAACGGTAGACGCCTTTCTTATGGAAGTATTTAAAAGCTCAGATTATGGGAAATGAGAAACTAACGCGCTTAATGCAGCGGCTCACAGTGTTACCTGCGGCGATGAATCGCTACGGGTTTGAGCTTATGAATAGATCCGACGTTCAACAGGTGATGAAGGACGCTAACACGGATCAGCTCCATAGCGGCTTACGGTCTGATGGGTCTACCATTACGCCGCCATATAAGCCGTACACTGTGAAGAAGAAGCAAGAAAAGGGCGACCCATACGACCGCGTAACGCTGCGAGACGAGGGCAACTATTACGAAGGATTCAGGGTGCGTGTGTCGCCTACCCGCGCTGAAATGTACAACGTTGACGAGAAAAGCGAGAAGCTGAAAGAAAAATATGGTGTACTGATCGAAGGTTTAGCACCGTTTGCCATTAATAGGGTGCGCGAATTCCTGCGCCCGTTATTTGTTGCACAAGCCCGTAAATTCTTAGTACCATGAATGGATATGTAAAGCCTAAAGTCGTATTGTTGCCGAATGCTGTCGGCCTTGACTTACAGATACAAACAGTTCAGCAGATTTTAGCAGACGGTCTTCCGTGGCTACAGACGGCATTCGGCCGGGCCTTTCTTCAGCAGGAAAAGAGGTTGTCTAAAAAGGACGTTACCCTAATAGATGCCCTGGCAGGCGATGAAACGGTTATATATCCAGAGTGCCGGGGTATCAATCAGGAGCCGGTCAACGTTATGCCAAATGACAATCTAAAGTCTTATTGTTTCTTTGTTGTAAGGGACCCTACCGACTTCGTTAATTTCGCTACCTTAGATACGCAAACAATCGTATCGACGCCGCTATCGTTAATTTTTTGGGTGAATCTTCAGAAGGTCAACGCTACAAAGAACTATCGATTTGCGGAAGAACTTAAAATCGACGTGTTGAATATCCTGCGCGGAATTCCCGACGTAGTTCTTACACAGATTTACGAACAGATGGACCGGGTATTTGAACAATTTACTATCACCGAAACGTATTTGCAGTACACAAAACCGACATTCGCCGCGATGCGATTCGATTTTAACCTGCAATACCCAATTTTTCCTGAAAACTGCTAATAACCGGGTTACCAATGGAATGGAGTAATTTAAAGGTAACGTCAAAGGACGTACTAGCCGCCCTCATTTTTACCCTTACCGCCTCTGGCGTGTATTACAAACTTTATTATGAAGGCAAGCTGGATAGCGAGAAAGACGCCATTAAAATAATGACGTTAGAAAACGATGTAAGGGTATTAAAGCAGGAAAACGCTGCCTTTAAAGAGTGGCAAAGGAAAATCGACGATGACAATCTTCGCCGTCACACACTCGAAGAAGAGACGTACAAGGTTTATGTACCACTTAAAAAAACAAGATAGCATGAAAGTATTACTTTATTTGAGCTTTGCGATTATTTCGCTATTTGCTGCCTGCATGACGCCAGAGCAGCTGGCGCAGAAGCATTTAAAAAGGGCGGTCAAGCTGGACCCGACCATTATCGCCCGGCAGAACGTTGATACATTGATAAAAGACACAGCGCGGGCCATTGTAGCTGTGGAAACGCCAGCAATCACCGTGGAAACACCCGGCGTTGACATGGATAGCCTATTGCGCGTTATTGATTCCCTGAAGACAGCAGGGCAAAAGCCGGAAGCTTACATCTACAAGGATAGTGCCGTCCAGGTATCAATAAAAAAAGATCGGCACGGTAAAGTATCCGCCGCAATAGATGTTAAGCCGCAGATCATAAGAGTGCCGGTAAGTGTGCCGTATGAAAAGTTGGTCACCGTACCAGGGAAGACCGTAAAGGTGACGGAGCCGCAGCCCTTTTATACTTACATATGGTTTTGGGCGCTCCTGGCGTGGGGCGCGTTATCAACTTATTTGTTATTTTCGCGTAAACGTTAACAATTATGCAGCTCACGACCGTTTTTATAGCCGTGGTTTTTTTCGCCCTGCTGAATTGTGCAGGTAATGTGCTTTTTCATAAGTGGGGATTACATGAATGGTATGGATTACGCCGTAAAAGGTGGATGCCATCACACGAATGCGACTTTTGTATCCTTTTTTGGGCTTCGTTTGCAGAACTTCTGGCGTGCTACGGTTGGGCTATCTGGTCCCAATTATTGAGCTTTGAAGTAGCGCAGGTGGCCTTTATTTTTGCTTTAGCTTTGTGCTGTTCCGTCTTGTCCCGGTTTTTTTGCCAGCGTCAGGGATAGGAGCAGCTTATTAAACAACCACCACCATGCAGGAAATAAAATTAAATGATAGTGTAACAATAAAATGTTATACGGATGCCGACGAAATGCCACTTAACCGATACATGGCCTTTCAAAAATACTTGCTTATGGATAGCGGCGTCGGCTGTGACATGCGAGCTGTTAGCGAACATTTCCAGCGATTCCACCAATACTTAGCAGGCGGCATGTATGCAGAGGCCGGGAAGGAAGCCGAAAATCTTCACTTTAATATGTTTTCTATCCTGGAACGAATTAATTTCCAGGCCCTCGCCTTTGGTTGCCGCGTGTATGCTATTAACGATGAGATTCTGACAGACTACAGCGAAGACGCGCTACTGATCCTATCGGAACGGTTTAATGAAATGGGGCTTACACAGGGGGTAGTAAAGGAATCGAACGACGATTCCAAAAAAAAAATCTTTGAGGCCCTGAAACGATACTACCCTGAATTTTTCCCGGACGACGTGCAAACGGAAGTATTCGTCCGCATTTGCCGACGCTTGGAACTGGTCGCGCTACTCATCGAAGAAGAGGGCGACGAGGCCCAAATTAACGCCGAAATAGAAGAAATAGACGCATATATCCTGGGCCTTGACAAACCCCAGTCATTCGCCCCGGAAGACCCGGAAAACGCATCCCTTAAAATGGACCTTAGTTATATGAATTTAGTATCCATGATGGAGGGTAACGGCATTCATAACGCCGCAATGCTGCCGGTGCTTTCCTTTTATGCCCGCCTCTCATACCTGAAGAAGCAGACGGCACCCGCCGCCACGCATAAATAACGATATTTGCTTTAAAGCATTATCGTTATGGCGAACTTCAATACAGCGTATAACCTTACAGACCGCAACGAAGGCGGATATAGCAACAAATCAACCGACAAAGGCGGCGAAACATATCGCGGCATCTCTCGCCGATACTGGCCTAATTGGGCCGGATGGTCTTATATTGATGGCCTTAAAAAGTTGGCCGGATGGCCCTCGGTTGCTGACGCCGCCAGCTCTCGCGCTGCGCTTGAACCTATGGTCGCCCAGTTTTATAAGCTCAATTTTTGGGATTCCCTCAATTTGGATGCTTTCCGGTCGCAGGTTGTAGCAAATGAGCTTTACGATACCGCAGTAAATATGGGCGTCGGGGTTGCCGCAGGATTCCTACAGCGATCTTTAAATGTCATGAATAAAAACGGGGCCTTATGGCCTGATCTTGCCGTCGATAGGCGTGTCGGCCTGGGGACTACGAACGCAGCGAATGCAGCGCCAGAAGGAACCCTGATTAAGGTTTTAAATTGCCTTCAGGGAGCGCGTTATGTTGAACTTTGTGAGGCCGACCGGTCCCAGGAGGCTAATTTTAATGGGTGGTTAAATAATCGTGTTACCATATGAAAAAGATAATGGACGCCCTGAAGGGCTTTAACTTCGTGTACTTCATGGCATTTTACCTGATCACAGCTATTATGCTATATTTTTTTAAGCTAACCTTTACACCTACTGTTGACGTTAATAATCAGCAGGCAAGCGAAATAAAAACGTCGCTTATAGGAGCTTTAGGCGCTATTGTCGGCTACCTGTTTGGGGTAGTGCATGGCAATAAGAAGAAGGAAGCGGAAGTGCCGGTTGATGTTAAACAGGATGACGGCAATACGCCGATTCAGTAAACAGTTTACTACTATCCTTTGCGGTGTTGCTCGCAAGCGGCACCCGCAAGGTAGTTAAACTTTTTGGCATTTATAAACAGTTTAGCATATTTATTTTTAAACTTTTGCAAGATGGGCAACCCGGTTAATTTTACGGACCTGTTTGATTTTTCAAACAATTCAGAACTAAGGGCCGCAATACGAGATATACAAAAGCTCGCCGACAATTACCAGAAATTTCTGGACATTGTTGTTAGCAATAGCATGGGAAATATTGTTTCCCAGCAAAAGGCATTAGCAGCAGCAGCCCGTGAACTGGCGAAGGCATCCCAGGACCTAAACGCAGCGACAAAAGACGGCAGGAAAGCCCTGAAGGATAATGCGCAGGCGATGGCCGATATACAGGCTAAAACGGAAGCCGTAAAGAACGCAAAGAAGGGTTTAAAGGAGACGGAGGACCAGTTTAGGGATAGCGTCAACGGGTTAACAACAAAGCTAAAAGAGCAAATCGCCACTTACAACACACTTTCCGCCTCACAAAACAAAATACAGATGAAGCGGTTAGCGGCCGACATTGCCGCAACTCGCCAGCAGATCACCCAGCTCACGAACGCAACTAAAGCGGCTACGGCCGCAAATCAGGCGGCGGCAGGGTCTTATGATCGCCTGGAAGCCGAAACAAAGCAGATGGTCAGGGATTTAAAAGCCCTTGACGATGCCTGGGGTAAAAACAGAGCAACTGCGCAGTATATGCAGGCTGTTATCGCTGGCAATACTAAAAAGCTGAAGGAATTCGACGCAGCAATGAACCAGCATTTTAGGAATGTAGGTAACTATCGAAGCGCATTTCAGGGCCTTAACTCTACGCTTACGCAGCTGGGCATTACCTTGTTTTCCCTTCAGGGCTTGCGACAGGTTGGCGAATTTATCTTTAATACGACTGTAGAATTCGATAGCCTAAAGACACAGGTAGGCTTCGCATCCGGTAATGTGATTGAAGCTAAAGAGAATATGGAATTTCTGCGTAAGACCGCAAAAGACCTGGGTATCGACTTGAACGCGGCGTCCAAAGGCTTTGCACAGCTGGCGAATTCCACCAAAGGCACCAACTTTGAAGGAGAAGAAACGCGACGTATCTTTTTGGCCGTTGCCAAAGCATCCACAGTAATGAAAATTTCTGTAGATCAGCAGCAGGGGGTCTTTAACGCACTTTCTCAAATGATTTCTAAAGGCAAGGTGCAGGCAGAAGAGCTGCGCGGACAGCTGGGCGACCGTTTGAGCGGTGCGTTTAAACTGTTTGCTGATGGTATCGGCGTTACTACGGCGCAACTCGACAAGATGCTTAAATCAGGCGAAGTAAGTAGCGAAATGCTAAAACCATTCGCGCAAAACCTGGATCGTGTATTTAGCCCAGGCGTAGCCGCAGCATCAGATGGGTTAGCGGCCAATATATCAAAGCTCAAAAATGCAATCACAGAGCTCACGCAGGACGCAGGATTGAGTAACTTTTTCAATAGCATTGTTAAAGGAATGATCGCCACCATTGAGGCGACTAAAGACGCCGGTAAATTCCTTTCAGAACATAAAGCCCTTGTTGTTATCCTGGCGGGCGTTTATGCGTTATTCAATCAGGAACTTATCGTCGCATCGGCTTTATGGGTTAAAAATACAGTTGTTACCATCGCAAATACTGTTGCAAGGGTGGCGAATACCGTCGCCACTGAAGCGGCAATCACAGCGCAGGCGATTTACATCACCCTGACAAATGCGGCGACCGGCTCCATTACTTTAGCTACTGCTGCGCAGCGATTGTGGAATATTGCCGTTGCGGCAAATCCCCTGGGGGCTGCAATAGTTGTTATTACAGCTTTGGTAGCCGCCATTGTTGCATATTCCGACGCTTCAGAAAGGCAGATCGAAATAGAAGAGCGTAAGGCTGAATTGACTAGAAAATTAACGGTAGTATACGATGTATATACACAGGCTTACGAAGACATAAACCAACAGATAAAGAACTGGATAAACCTATCACAGGAAGAGCGGAAGATGTTGGAAGAGAAAATAAAGCTCATAAAAGACCAACTAAAGGTAAAGATCGACGAATTAACCGTCGATAAAGAGCGTTTAGCTAATCAGGCAAAAGACCTTACCTTCTGGCAAAAAACAAAAGGAATTTTAGCCGGTAGCTTTACCAACCTATTCAGTGGCGGCGGATTGGGCGGCCTTGCCCGTGGTGCAAATGCAGCAGCTAAAAGTAACGCCGATGCGATGGCGGCCAACATGAAGGAGATTAACGACGAGTTCGACCCGCAGCTTAAAGCTCTTCAGGATCGTTACGGCGCTTTAAACGCTTCAGGGGAAAAGGTTGTCGAGATTCAGCACGCCTTTGAAAATGCCCTGAAGGTTAGCACGGCAACAGTGGCGGGGTTGAATGAAAAAATGCGTTTACTAAACATTGCCCGTGATAATACCAACAGCAACAGTAAAGACTTTCTGGCAGTCCTTCGGGAAATAGCAAAAACGCAAAAGGAGCTTGACGCCCTGGACCCTGACAAGATTTTGAAAGGGATGATGAAAACAAAGAAGGGCAAATCGCCGGAAACATTAGCCCGTGAAGCACAGCAGGCGGCCGATAAGATCGCCCAGGCTAACGCTAAAATGCAGGTTGCGCAATATGAGTTAGAGTATAACATGGGTCAGCGCTCATATGATGACCAGAGAGATTTTGAAGACAAGAAACTGGAAGTACTGGAAAAATCATTCGACATACGCCTGAAGCTATATAAAAGGGATTCAGACGACTATAAGCGCATATTAGCAGAGAAGGCACGGGCGGAATCTGATCACCTGGAAGCTATCAATAAAATAAACGATAAAGAACAACGGGAGCGGGAAAAGACAGCAGAAAAGCTGCAAAAGCGCGAAGACGCCAGAGGCCGTGCGGAAACTGCACGGGGCGAACTGGGTGTATCGGCCACCACCAATGGTATTAAAAAGCGCGTTGCGTCCGGCGAAATAACAAAACAGCAGGGCGACGATCTAATCTTCGGCGCTCGAAAAGACGACCTGGATAATCAGATAAAACGACAGCAGGAAGCCTTAGACAAGATGGCGACCAATGACGAAGATTATTATAAGGGCCTCGCCAATCTTTATAAGCTCAAAAAAGACCTTGTGGATGAATCAACGGCCTATGAGATAGCTAAAGCTGAAGAGGTTAAGCAGAAAAAAGAGATGCTTGAACAGGCGACATTTGATTTTGCGGCGAATGCTGCTTCGTCCCTTCAGGATATTTTAGGCGGCCTTAGTGACGGACGTATACAAAACCTTGAAAACGCCCGCGACAGGGAAATAGAGATTGCAGGGGATAACGCCGACGCTAAAAAGAAGATAGAAGAGCAATATAACCGGGCTATCGCCAAAGAAAAGCGTAAGCAAGCTATCGCCGACAAGCTGGGGGCCGTGTTCCAAATTGGATTAAACACTGCGATTGCCATTTCAAAGGCAGTGGCGGAATTTCCGATTACTGGCGGTATGCCGTTTGCAGCATTTGCGGCCGCACTGGGTGCGCTTCAGATCGCGGCAGTGCTGGCAAAACCTATCCCATCTTACTACAAAGGTCGTCAAGGCGGCCCGGCAGAAGTTGCAGAGGTGAACGAACGGGGCTTTGAGCTTTTGGAGAAAGACGGAAAGTTCCGCGTCGCCAACGAGGGAAAGCGCGGTTATACATGGTTAGATAAAGGCGAAAAAGTTCACACCGCGAGCCAATCCCAACAGCTTTTACGTGACATAGTTAATACCGAAGACACTACGTCCGTAATCCGTTCATTGTTCCTGGGAAATAAGGTCGCAGCTGATAACCGGGCGGCAAGCGATCGCCTGTTCGCTGAAGCTATGACACGTAACAGCTTTAGCAAGGAAGCGTTAACGAACGCCTTTAAGATTGCGGTTAAGGATATACCCGTAAGCGTGACAAACATAACAGAAAGGGGCCTAACAAAGACCGTTGTTTACGGTAACTTAGCCGTAACAAAACAAAGAACGCGTAACAGTATAGGAGGTAACGGATAATGAAAGAGAATTTATATAAATCACCTGATCGGTTTACGCTCTCCACTCCGGCAGGGCGCGAACTGTTTATCCAGGAGCCTGTCGGCTGGGATGAAGTAAAGCTAATGTTGCAAAGGGATGAACAGTTTTACGGTGTTAATTTCGAGTTCGTCGAAGACGATGTAAAGCTGACATTCCCGCACACCCCGAAAGGCGGCGGCGTATTCATCAAAGAAATATACGACATAGACGGCGGCGACGGTCAAATCGGCTTTGAATTCGGAAGTTTTGAAACAGGTAGTTATCAGACGCTTTACGCTGGGACAGTCAACCTGACCACTTACAACGACAACGACCTGGGGATTACCGCCAGCATTGAAAAGACCACCTTTGAACAACTATTCCGCACCCGATATGAAACAAAGGTTACCGCGAATGAATTCGCCACAATGGATGGTCGGCCACTCACGCCTGCCGAAAAACTGACCGTTACTATGCGCCCGAAGGAAATTATAAAGATGGCGAAGTCGGAGCAGGAAACGCAAACAGAATGCGAGTTTTTGGGTACTGATTATACTAGGGCGGAAATGTATTACCAGCCCGAAACGATTAACCAGACTACCACAGAGCTAACCGGGTTTACGTCCATGCCGGACGCCTTTACGAGCGTAGCCCACAAACCGTGGGACGAATCGCGCTATCAGCTGAAGGCTACCGAAGCGGGAGTGGCGACCGTTCGTTTTTGGGGTAATGTATTTTTCCATTTAGTAGACGGGGAAACGGTGGTTGCGCCAGCCCGCCAAATGTATGAAGCGCGGGTGGTTCCGTTTATAAACATAAAGAAAGCGTCGGACGGCTCGCTGGTTCAGTTCGGACCGCCTATAACCTATTATTATGATCTTTATTTCCAGTTGGAAACGAATTTCATATTTGACTACACGCTTAATGTGAGCTTAGACATAAACGACGAAGTCTACATCGGGATCAAAACCCTAACACAATCATCAGCATTTCTTCAGGACGCCAGGTATTATGGCGCAATGACGAATATTACTATCAGTCAGGCAACTACCGCACCCGATGCGCCGTGTACTGGTTATAATTTGTTTGACCTGCTGAATATGTGCATGCAGTCTATTACCAACGTACCAAACAGTGTGGTAAGCTCATTCTTTGGCCCTGGCGGTTGGGCTTATAAAACCTTTATTACAAACGGCTATGCCTTGCGGAACTTTAATGTGAACGACTGGCCGGTCCAGGTGTCTGTTAAAGACCTGATAGAAAGTATGCAGGCTATCTGGAACATAGGTTTGAATTTTCGCAAAATAGGGGGCCTGGACCGCATAGTAATAGAGCCTATGGGATTCTACTATGAAGGCGGCGAAATAGCCCGTTTTTTAGACCCGTACGACTACGAAGAAGGATTCGACGAGGCGACTACATACAATGAAGTGGAGCTGGGGTATGAAAAGACCGCAGAGGACGAACTTAACAGCCTGGACGAATTCAATACGGAACACACATATCTATTACCGGTACGCTCGTTTAAGAAGAAGTTTTCCCGCAAATGCGTGCTTATCGCTTCAGGATACCTTATTGAAAAGCAGCGACGGGAGCAGTTCGCACAGAAGCCCAGCACCTCTTTAAGTGAAGATGATAACACCTTTATTATACCTTACCAGGACCCACCAACATTTGAACGGTGTTATTATACAACCCTGGGAGCCGTAATAATACCCGATCCGGTTCGCAGGCTCCGCGCCGTAGCGGGTCAAATATTGAAGATCGTAGCACCCGGCGACCCTAACGACGGAATGAGCTTTACCATCGTCATTGCCAATACTGGTAATACAGGTGTTCCAGAATCGTATCAGGTAACCCCGACGCCGTCGCCAATGACCGGCGCAGCTGCGGACATTCAGGTATTGAACGCCGACCCTACCAAAAACAAGCGGAACGAAACGACGGAGCCTTTCGAGTATGTAACTGGCGTATTCAGCCCTCAAACTTTGTATGGTGCGAGGTTATCGCCTGGAATCATGTTTTACAACTGGTCGCCCGTGTTCAATGCTGCACTATGGGCTAAACCCGACAAGTCCATAATTAAAAATACCTTTACCAAACAAAACGGTAACCTGGTTACAAAGTTCGTTAAAACGCCTCCCAGGTGGACAAGGCAGACCGAAATTAAAGAAAATGCAGATATTGAGCTGATCGCATATAATGGTCGTACAGCTTACTATCAAAACAAGAAAATTGTCTTTAAGCACCAGCTAACGTGGCCGCAATATAGGGACCTTGCGGATTGCTTAACAGGTGTTACAGGCACAGATCGGGATCGTGGGTTCATCGTGACGAAAAACAGAAAAGGCCGGTTAGTTTCTTGCCACGTCCGCAACTGTAATTATGACGCCCCGAACCAGACCGCTACATTTGAATGCTTAAAAATCGCCGAACTATGATTCTAAATAAAAATAACTTTTTAATATGGGACGGTGCTTTTACAAAAGCACCTTTCGACGTTATTGCGGGTAATCATACACATGGTTACCCGCAAGGGGGGCAACTTCAATACGAAATAGACCTGTTGCCGTACGTAACGGCCACATATGGCGTTGACGAATCGACAATCGAAGTTTACATGGATACTCCGCCCTCAACAAGGCCCGTATTTTCCCTGAAGCGCCAGAAGGTGATATATTACGCCGACAGTAAAAACGATAGCGGCGCAAAGCTCATAAAATATAAGTTCAAGGATAAGGCGGGCCATCAATCAAACGAAGGTATCCTGACCATAGACATAGGCGAACGCTTCACGAACTGGATAGGCTACCCGCCTTCGGCGACATGTACATTATCAGGCGGCACAAATACCGGTATTGTGACATGGATGGAACGATACAAGATATACCAGGACAGCAACGAGCCGGTTATTCCGCTGGTTATTGTAGACAATACAATACCCGATGCTGATCAGGTATTACCAGCGCAAGACATGCGGTTTTGCCCGCTTATAGCACTTACAGCAAACGTCACTATCATTAATAATAGTGACGTTGTTTCCCCGTTCATCGCTGAAGTAACGGTCGGCGTAGATACATATCAGTATCGCATCTATTTAATGGCAAATCAAAGCATAACAGTAAAAATGCCGTCAGGTTTAGCCGATAAATTAGGCGTTTATGACGTTCATCTGGACCCGTTGCCGCCTCATAGAATGGTCGTTCGGCAGTCCGGCAGTCCGGACCTCGTCGATACCTTCGGCACGCCTGGGCGTGGGTACATTGGCGGCGAGGTATTAGCACCAAATATATATGACACAATGCAGGTCATTATCGAACCACTGTTTTAAAAGCTCAAAGGATGGCAATAAATAAAGCATACGCAAAAAACCACGGGGCCTGCTCCACGCCTGTATATGTGCCGGGCGAGAAGTATAGTTTTTATATAAACTTTGATGAGGCCATTAATGACCCTGATTTTGCCGCCTTCCGACTGGACATTTGGAAGAAAAATACTATCGTGCAGGCAGGTATCGGCCCGCTTGCAAAAGACGTGATCGTCGCCTCACCAGGAAAGGATATTTACAACATCTTCAGTACGTTTACGTTTCCGCTGATTATGCCGGGCGAATATACCTTTGTTATTTATAACACATCTAACGATAAGGTAATGGCCCGATCAAACCTATTCTTGTGCACGTATTCTGATCCCTGGGGTATTACATCTTACCTGCATTACAGGCATTCGTATAATACGTACAATTACGGGTTTGAGCGACTACCGGCCGATTTTTATATAGGCGTGCGTCTCCCCATGACACAGATAGACTTACAGTTCCCGTTTGAAAAAGAAGAATATAGGGCGTTGAGTGATCGGGTTAAGCGTAACACGGTCATCTATCGGGATGAGGTGAAGAAGTTAGAGACTTACCAGTTTTCCGACGCACAGCACAAAGCCTTTACCGCCGTGCTACAGATGGACGGAATATTTATAAACCTATACCAGTATACGGTAAATAGCGCCTATAATATTTCCACGGCACCGGAAAACATAAAGAGTAAGGGCGATGTGGAGCTGATCGAAACGGGGTACATACTCACGGGCATTACCATTATTGGGGACCTGGGCGAGCTTGTTATATATACCGGTACAGATATTATTCACCCGCCGTTGGTCTTTAATGGAAACGGCGGATAAAAATTTACAGATATGGCGGATATGGTTATCGTAAATGCGCGGGTCATGAACAAGACCGCAACCACGGCAGAATGGGAAGCAACCGACACATTGTTGCTGAAGGGCGAAATAGCACTGGCGGACCCTTTGACTACTCCCCGAATGAAAGTTGGCGACGGAATACACACTTTCAATGAGTTGCCGTGGTTCCTTACAAACGGGAGCGTTCCGGCTTCATATACAAACGACGTTTTCGACATTTAAAAGCTCAAAAAATGGAACGTATTAACAACGACCTTTACGGTATGCTTAATTCTAATACGAAAGAATGGCAAACCTTTAGTAAGGTGACTAACTGGATAGATGGCACGGCAATGACGGATGCCAAATGTGACGGAACCATCTTTCGCAAGATGGATACCGAATATTTTCGGCTAAACTGGACGGGCGGCGTAAATGTGAAGTGGTTCGGCGCAAAGGGTGACGGCGTGACCGATGACAGCGTCGCCGTTCAAAAAGCTATCAACGCCTTAAAGACAAATTACTGGGGCGGTCAAGGTGGCGGCGGCGCGACTGTTATTTTCCCTGAAGGCAATTTCAAGGTAAAAGACATTAAAGTTCCGCAGGGCATTAACCTTGTATCGTATCAACTTGCTCGCGATAACTGGGTGTCCTGGGTGCCTTCAAAAATATTTCCGGCCCCTGGCGCTACACATGTCTTTGAGTTCGAGGACGACGCCAAAAACTGCGAAATGATCGGCATTTATATTGATGCGGATTTTACTACAAACCCAAATCTTTTTGCCGCTGTTCGCTGGGCCGGTACATTTAACAAGATTATTAACTGCAACTTTACCCGCTGCGCCAAATACGGCATTAAAAGTAAATGCGGGGCGTTTGTATTGCAGGATAGTAACATACAGGGATGGTTAGGCGCTGCGCCTACTGACTGGGTAAGCGATAATGACTTCCGGGGCGCTGTCCATATTGATGCGGCAGGTGATTTTTACATCGTAAACAACGAGATAGGCGCGGGGCTTCCATACTTTACACACACAGGAACAGACGTTTTGCGCGACCCGGCGCATCGCCGTATTTGCGCCCTGGCGGCTACCGGATTTATGGGCAATAGCTATGTAGTGGGCAATCTGTTTGAAAATGGCGATAGGGGCGTCGCCTTATATAGTGGACTTTATGCGTACTGGTCCGGCAACCGGTATGAAATTTCAGGCGGTACGGGCTTGACCACCTACGGCGGTCACACCTTTATGACCTTCATCGGCGAGAGGTTCGGCATTAACAGCGTAGCTGGCAATGGGCTTTATCCTGATATTGAGCTAAGGCCGGGAACGATGGGCCACTGCTCCTTTATCGCCCCCATATTTATGAAGAGCTTCCCAACGCCAGAAGTGCCAGCCTTCGGGAATCAGGTAAGCTACAACATAGACAATAAGGCATCCACGCTAATAGAAATAATCGCACCCGTTTTCGATCCTACCTATTACGTGAATGCACCCTATGACATGTCGTCTATCACTAACCTGCCAATGAAGCAGGGCGTTTCACAGTACGACCCAAATAACCCCAGGTTCAACAGCGTTTCCACCGAAGCGCAAGTCGCGGACCCGCAAACAGGTTTTTTTAAGGCAATACGGGGCGTGTTGCCGGCAGACGGCGGATACAGCGGCGCGGCGGTTTGGGGCGCACCTGACGGCTCCCTAATAGCACAGATGGGCTTTAATCCAGGCAATGATGTTTGGATGAATATGTTAAAGGGCGGAGCCTTCCAGGTATTAGGCGGCGATTTTTACGTAAACAAGGCTGGTAGCGCTCTAAACTCTATTTGGTCTACTACTGGCGTATCGGCAACCGTTAGGCTTATTTGTGATGCAATAGGCGCAGTTATTGGCAGCATGACATTAACGCCGGACGGGATAATGGCGCTGTCGGCAACTAACGCAGTGCGCCTGGGCTTCGGGCTTCAGGTGGCGGCAGATAATACTATTTCCATGCCAGCGGCACCCACATTAAGCAGCACTACTTCCCGACAGGTTATTTGCCGTAATTCAGACGATGGGCGCGTCGGTATACTGGGAGGACCTGTATATATTGATACAGCAGTGGTAATGGCCGATGTGAGCTTTACTAATATTGAAGCTACATACGGCAGCTATCCAGTAGGCACAGAAGTATGGTATAATAATGTCACGGACGATATGGGTAACATTCACGTCGTCACGAAGACGAAAACAGGGTCCCCGAATATATGGTCGAAGACGATTAAACCAAAACTAACATAACAGAAAAGGGCGGGTAAACACCCGCCCTTTGTTTATATATCTATGCCAACTTAGAAAATTATTGCACCTCAACACAGGTGTAAGTATCTTTAAATTTTTCCACTTCCGCAGATATAGCCCGCTTGCCTTCGTCGCGTAGTAGTTGCTCAATGGTGTTACAATAGAAAGAGAATACAGGCGCGTTATTGTTCCCGCGATCCAGTTCAACAACGATATTGAGCCTTACCGGTTCAGTTCCAACGTACAGGGGAGTTGATAAAGAAAATTCCTTTTCGATAGCGCCTTCCGTCTGCCGCATAGTCTCTTTGAAGTTAGATTCCTTATTCCCGTTACGGTCGTCCGCTTCTTTTAAAGTCGTTTCAAATTTAACCTCAAAGGTCTGTAGCTTTTTAATCATCGCTTCCGCAACGTTAGGAGAATCCAACATGTAGCCCTTTTTGCGGATAAGCTGAATAAATTCTTTTTGCGTGATCTTATTTGTGTCACTGTTTAGCTTCCAAACCAATAAGTCCGGGTGCTTTTCCAGCTTCGCTTTTACGACTGCGGCGTCTTTATCTGCCGGGTTTTCATAAAATTCAAAGATTAGCGCATCAGGGTTAAAGCTATATTTGATCAGCGATTTGACTGTCGTTAAGACACATGCGGCGTACTGTGAAATAAAAGTACTTACTGAAGCGAGTAAAACAGTCAGTCCGATAGCCGCAAAGCTGTCACGTACTTTCACTTCATTGGTGGTATCTACTTCGCGGATGAGAATTTCCAGTTTACCGTCTTTTACTGCATTCTCAGGAAGCGTGAAGTTAAATTTTTTCTCTTCGTTCATTTTGTTAAGTGGTTTTAAGGTGATTGTTTGAGCTTTTAAACATTGTGTTAGAATCCAGCGGCCGCCGCGTCGTCTTCGTGAATCACGCCATCGCCATCAAATTTAGCGCCGGTAGAATGATCGACATAAAGGCCGCAATACTGACGGATTTCTTTTTGCGACATGCCGGTTGTACGGTCGGCAAAGTGATTGCCGTCGATAGAAAAGAATTCCATCGTCTTTTCTGACGGATTAGGGACACGGTAAAGCTCAACGCGCTCAACATCGTATCCTTTTTCAAGGTTGCTGTAATTCTGCGAGCGGTTGCGGTCCAGTGCGTCTACGCCAATCGTTACAGGTATTACAATAGTGATAGGCTTTTCAGTAAGGTTGCCCTTTTTTATGTAGTCTTTAACCTGCTTTTCAATAGCTTTAAGACGGCCCAGTTCGCGCCCGCTATTGCTGCTTTCGTGTTCCATCTCCGCCTTTTCTTCGTCGGAGTAGTATGTTTTGCGCTCGTCCTGTTGCGGCTCGCCTACAGAGTTACGAATAATCCATGCGGCGAGCTGGTCCGGTTCCAGGTCCGGCAAAAGGTGGTGTCGTTCCATGTGATTTTATTTAATAGTGAAGAATAAGCTATTTCTTTGAGCTTTCGCGCTTTTTAATATCCTTTTCTAAGTTATTTAAAAAAGCGATAGATTCAGCGTGTTTGGTCTGCATAATACCTTTAACCTGCCTAATCGTCCTAATGTCGATTGCTGAAGTGTTTCCCTTAACGGCGTCGTTGAGCTGGTAATATACATTGCTCATTTTTTCGCCGGTTGCCAGCTCCGCCAGCTTACGAATGTTTAAAATGTGATTAAGTGCTGCCATATATCTGTTATTTTTATGCCTCAAAGATACGCCGGAAAAATGTATTCTCAAAAATATTTGCAAAAATATTTGGAAGTTTAACCGGATTGTGTAACTTTGAGCTTTAAGATATAACCAAAAACAAAAGTATATGTCTAACAAATTAGAATTAACGTACAAGGGTATTATGGCCCTTCAGTCCAATGAGGCCGTAATTAACGACGACGCGGTAAAGGATAACTGGATACAGACCGCCGTTAAAACAAGGGGCGTGAGTCCCGAAGAGGCGGAACAGCGTTACGAGCTGGAAAGGTTGTTATTTAATAAATACCTCGCAGATCGTGCATGTTCAAAGGTTACCGACCGGTTTAGCGTTTATGAAGCAGCAGTAATGCTAAATCTTTCAGGCGTTACCCTTCATGAGGGGGAGGGGTATTTAATTGCGATGGGTTCAAAGCTCACTTTTCAGGTAGGATGGAAAGGCCGATTAAAGCAAATACAGGACAATCCGAATGTTCAATTTGCCCATCAGCCCGAAGTCGTATACGATTGCGACGAATTCGACTACGAAGTGATGCCCTTTAAAAAAATAACGAAACACAAGCCGGGCAACCGCACCAAAGAAAGCAAAATCACGCACGTTTACTTTGTGATAGAGTTAAAGGCGACTACGCGCCCGCTAATCTTCATAATGAATGATGTAGATGTTTATAATATCCGCGACAACCGTAGTCAGTCTTATAAGCAATATTTAAAAGACAAGCCTATCGCAGATAAAAACGGGGGCAAGATCACTAAATATAAAAGCGGCGGACAAGAAACATATCAGGTAGACTTAGAGGTCCCTATGTGGGTGAGCGATGAGGCACAATCATGGCGAAAAACGGTTATCAAACACGCTTATAACTCAAAGCTCATTCCGCAGTCAGTTATGGAGCGCGACATTAACCTTAAAATCGTCAAAATAAACGAAAATGCAGGCGCTAAGGATTTCGACGTCGACGAAACGCCACTGGCAGAATATACCATTATGAGGGAGGACGACGAGGACCCGGCACCGTCCCCCGATGTGCAAACGCCTGTAGTAGAAGAGGACCCTAACGCAGAAACATTTTAATAACCTGGGGCCACACGGCCCCGCAACCCTTCAAACAAATGAGCGAACAAACAAAAGACTTACAACCATCGGGGAGCGTTAACGAACTTTTGAGAATCTCCCTTTCCAGCGCCGAACAGAACTTCCCGCAGATGGAAGATAAGGCAAAACGGGCCTCCGTCGCATTGTCTGCTATTGTAAAAATAGAAACAGACGAACAGGACGCAGAAGCAGAAAAGTTAATGGTAAAGGTCAGAAACACTTACGACCTTATTGTCGGAATGCGAAAGGAGATAACAGCGCCACTTGACAACATTAAGGTAATGGCAATGAAGCCGGAAAAGATGATCAGTTCCGCCGCTGCCGATTCTGATATTAGCCAATATCTGCGCGTCAAGTCGCTCCGTGATGGATTCGCTAACGAAAAGATCAGGAAGCAAAAAGAGGCAGAGCAAAAGGCATTAAAAGAGCGTAACGAGAAAGAAGAGAGCGCACGCGTTGCAGCCGCATTAAAGGAGCGCGTTTTTAACTCTGTCGTATCTGCGCTAATACTCTTTGAAGAGGGGGTAAAGTCGTTTTTTTCTGCCTTCACATTAGCCACCTATCGCGCCCAATTATCAGACCTTGTGAAGGATGACCCGGAAACATGGGAAGCTATCGCACAATGGTTCGATAGCCGCGCTTTAAAGATGAGCGCAAAGCCAAACCTAAAGCGTGAGGTTTACGATAGCTGGTTTGTTGTCGCCTATGATTCTGCAAAATTGCCTGAAGATAGCTATAACAAGCTAGTGGCCGAAGCAAAAGAAAATAACGACTACGAGCCTACTAATGCCGAATATATCCGGCAGGCCGAAGATATTAAGCGCGTATGGATGGAGAAGATACCGACGTACCGTTCCGATCTTCAGCAAATATTCGAGCTTGAAAAAACCAATAAGGAGGCGGCCGACGAAATGGCACGTAAGCAGAAGGAGGATGCAGACAAAGCGTTTCAGGAAAGTGTCGATAAGGCCGAAGTTAAGATGCAGGAAAACGCAGAAGAAGTGCAACAGGAGCAACAGCAAAACGTCATGTCGGCTACATTTGAACAGCAGGTCGCAACGCAGGCCGCAGCCGCTAACCTTTCCGGCGTGCGCATGACTAATAAGGTAATCATTACCGCACCGCAGGAACAAATAGTCGAGATTTTCGCCCGTGTACTCTTTGCCTGCTTTTCAAATGCAAAATTCCCAGGCTATTTAAAACGCGATAAAAAGGGAAATTTGTTAGAGCCTGATGTTAATGGAATCCCCATTTATGCGGACTGGGCTGATACGATCCTTGAATTTTACGCCAACTACTGCAAACACAATCCGGCAGAAGTTCCAGGCATAGAAATAAAGGAAGTTGCCAGCACATCTGCACGCGACAAGAAGGCCAAACCAGCACCAGAAACGCTTTAATTTTTACACTATGATACAAATGTTAATTTCCGGGAACGTAGGCGGTGACGCCACCGTTAACGTTATTGAAGGCGGAACAAAGATTATTAACTTTTCCGTAGCTCATACAGAAAAGTGGATGGACCGACAGCAGGTGCAGCAGACGCGCACCGTATGGGTAAAGTGCTCCTGGTTCAGGTCTGCGGAGCAATCCACAGAGGTAGCGAAGTATATCAGGAAGGGCGGTACGGTTACCGTTATCGGGAAGCCTGCGGCCCGTGCGTGGCAAAGTGATACGGACGGCAGCATACATGCCGCCTTAGAGCTTCGCGTTAGCGAATTGCAACTGGGCAGCACCGGCAACAATGACGGCGCTCAATCTTCAGGTGAGCCACAGCAGGCGGACACCCCGGCACCGACCGCAAGCCCTGAAGGCGGGGGCGACGACTTACCGTTCTAATTTTATTTTGTTTTTGGGGTTTTCATTAGAGGGAATAGGCCGCAGGTATCTACCAGCGGCCTTCTCTATTTTTATTTCCAAAATATTTGCAAATATATTTGGAAAATCCAAAAGCTCAAAGTATCTTTGTTTCAACAAAAGCAATAAAGACATGAAAAACAATGCGAATTACGATTTATCATTACTGGCAAAGTTTCTGATATTTGCCTTTATCGGCCTGCCTGTGGTAGCCCTGGCATCTTTTTTTGTTGGCTTAATCAGTGCGCCCGCTGCTGGTATTCTATTCTTTATCGTTGGTATATTCATGATGGCCTGCGTAGTATTTTCTAAAATAAACAATCAATAATCCATGAGAAACGCAACCGCCGATGACCGCGAAAGTATTATTTGCCTAGCGCATAAGGCCGCCCTTATAGGAAATACAAAAGTATATCAGGATAGCGAAGCATTGGCGATAATAGCTTCGGTTAAAGAAGGCCCGGAAATGATCGATATTTATGTCGCCTCTTTCAACGATACAATAAAGAATCCTAACCGGATACCTCGCATGTTTGTTTTAGACGTTCGTAACTGATTTAGCAACTTATAAACTCCGCGCCGGGCGGACAATCCCGGCCACTCATTATGGAAAATTTTGAATACTTACTGGACACTCCGCAGATTGTGGGCGGTATTATTACCATCTTCTTTTTTGGCATCTGCATTTTCTTTTTCATCGCGTATAATAAGGCGATAGAAAAGCGCAAGGCCGATGCACGATCCGCATATAAAGCGGAGCTGGGAAGGCTAAAAGCAAACATGGTTAACGCGCGGGGGCTGCAACTGGTGCGCGAGAGTATGGAGCATTTAGGCACATCTTTGCGCGGAATGGGTCCTGCTGCCGGAGAGGCGGCAGACGCATTCGATAGACTAAAAAATGCGCTTTCTGTTATTCCGGCAGAAGTCATGCCGGACGAATTCATTCAGGAAGATGAGGGCTTTAAATACTTCTGCACCGATCATGATAAAATTGTTTATAGACAGGTAAGGTTTGCCTATATCCCAACATCTGAAGACGATGAACATTAATTATTACCAGCAGCATAAATTTATATCAAACAGTACACTAACCCAGTTCAGTGGGTATTTGTACGGTGGGTTTAAGGTGCCTAATCTTCAGATTGCATTTGATTTTGGCAACCTTGTAGACGCGATGCTTACTTCACCCGAACTTATCGATTTTGACGAAAACGACCTATACTGTGAAGATGGTCGGGTTATACACTTTGAGCAGGAAGACATAAATAGGGCGCAGGCAATGGCGCGGAGCCTTCAGGATGACCCTATCTTCGCCGGGATATTTCCTTACATGAAAAAGCAACACGCCTTTTATAGAACAAACTTTCAGTTTGATTATGACGGGCTTAAATTCACGCTACCAATGCGCTGCAAAATGGACGGCGTAAAGCTCGGGTCGATGGGGGCAGACGTAAAGACAACCAACACGAAGAGCCAGCACGACTTTAATCATCACATGGAAATTTTAGACTATGACAGGCAAGGATCTTTATATATGGATATGGCGAAGATTGACAAAATGATTTACTTCGCCGTAAGTAAGAAGCCGGACAAGCGAGATACCTTTAAGGTTTTTCACTTCACTATTGAGCGCGGAGACAGGGCATATTTGCGCGGTCGTGACAAATACAATCGCCTTGCATTCTATTACTACACAATGATTCACAATTTTAACACAAAAAAACTAGCAACATGACAACATATAAAAAAGAAGGTAAAAAAGCGGGTGGTATAATAATGTGCATACTGCTTGCTATTGGTATAATAATGCAGGTCATTGGCGCTTGCACATTATGGGTTTATCTCGACTGGTATGATGTGCATCTTTTATACCGTATACCTGTTTGCCTTTCTGCCATTTTACCCGTCACGATAAGCGCCGCGCTCATAAAAGAGGTGGTCCAGCAGCTACGCCGGGGAAAATAACGGCCAAAATATTTGCAAAATTATTGAAAGCTCATTATATTAGCGCAAGTAAATATATTTGCAATGGGTGTTTTTCTTGTATGGTATGGCGGATATACCATTAACAATAAACCGGCCGAATTCAAATTTTGTACGAAAGGCAAAAATGAGAAAACGGCAAAATCCCTGGTCCGCACCGCATACGGAGAGGGATATTGGATTGAGCCTTTAGACCCGGATAGCGTCGAATCAGATTTGCGCATGGGGGCTTTACCTGAAGATTTCGACCCTGATAAATGTTTGATCATTCTTTCAAAACCTAAAACATAAAACAAAGCTAACATGGAAAAGAAGCCAAAAGAACAGCGCAAAAAAATTGTGCCGGGGTTTAGTCGCTATACTGTTACGCAACACGACGGAACCTTCGTAAATCAGCAAACCGGTACGGTACTTTTGCCGGACCCTCACAACGGCGGGAAAATCCGCATGTTTGACGACAGCGGTAAGCGTACTTGGATTGATCCTAAAAAGAAGCACGCCGAAGTATGGCCGCTTTCCGGCAACGTAAAGCACATTAAAGACGATAGCGTCAAAGCTGGCCGCCTTGTGCAGAAGCCTAAAAAATTAACTCACGACGATGTTAGGGAGCTTCGCAGGCTCGCTGCTACCGGGATGACTAAAAGGCAATTGGAAGAGCGGTTCCATGTTTGCCAGCAGACCTGCGGTAAAATCATTCGTCGCGTCTATTATCCTGATGTTGTATAATACCCGAAAGCTCAAAAGACAAACCGCTATTTCCAAATCCTTTCAATCTTACTTTATGGCACAAATTAAAACCTCTATTACCGAACGAAAGTTCGACGAGATTCAGGACCGACTAAAGCCGCTTTCTGATGTTTCCTTAGACGATGCGCGTCGCGTTTCTGTATGGTGGGCCGAACATCGCCGCGAGCTTATCCAGCAATTCGACACATACATTGCCCGTAAGACATTCGGCGCGTTCTTAATGGGAATGGTGGTAGCCTTTCTTATCATCGTCTTACATGCTATCTTATGAGCCGTAAGGTTTATAAAAAGAAGCCTGCCGGTAAAAAGGGTCACTGGGTAACCGTGAAGGTACCAGGTACGACCAATAACAAGCAACAGGCGGTTATCAACTTTCTTTTATCGGAAGGCCACAGCGCAAGCCGGGTTAACGTTCAGGGCCAATGGGATGAAAATTTATATGGCGAAGGAAAGGGCGGGTGGCGTCCTTCAGGTAGCCGATTAGGGTTCTTCGATGTAGTGGCCTGTTTAAAAACGCGCTGGGGCTTCGGTCTTTATTTGGCGTGGGATCAGAAGACCGGCACAGATGAACTTCGGCCGGATCAGGAAGAATATATGGACGAGGTGCGAAAGGCTGGCGGCGTCGCCGAATCAGGGGACGGTATAGAAGACTTTATGCTTATATACGAAAAGCTCAAACACCTAATATTATGAAGCCCCGCGATTATCAATTAAGAGGGATAAAGGACATTTTCCGTACCTGGGAAGTTCACGACGTTATTATGTTTGTGTTGGCGACCGGAGGCGGCAAAACGGTTACATTCATGGACGTGATAAAGCGCTGTTTGATGAAGAGCTTACGGGTTGTTGTGATTGCTCACCGTGACGAGCTTATAAAGCAGGCATGGAATACGCTATATAGTAACCAAATATATGCCGGGATTATTCAAGGCAGCACGCCTACCGACTTTTCCCTTCCCTGTCAGGTTTCCAGTATTCAAACGCTAATACGCCGAAAAAACCTTCCGCCTGCCGACATTGTTATTGTGGACGAGGGCCACCACTTCACGGACGACAACAGTTATAGTAAGGTCGTGCAGGCGTTTTGGCCTAACGCAAAAGTATTGATCGTTACCGCTACTCCTTACCGCCTATCCGGTGATGGATTTACAAGCCTGTTGCCTGGAAAGGAAACGCAGCTGATTGTTAATTGCACCTTAAAGCAGCTCACGCAGGATGGATGGTTAGTTCCAATACGATATTTCCTTTGCTCAATGCCGGACCTTTCCCAGGTCCACACAAGCAAGGGTGAATTTATCGAAGAAGAGGCCCGTAAGGCAATGGAAATGGTGCCGATAATAGAATCGTACACCGAACACGCGGCAGGAAAAACAGGGATCGTTTACGCGGTAAATGTGGCACATTCCCTGGAGCTTACGAGCCGGTACATTTACGCCGGGGTTCCGGCTGCACACATTGACGCAAATACGCCGCAGGCGGAGCGCGAAAAGATCATGGCGGATATTCGTACGGGAATGATAAAGGTTTGCTGTAATGTAGGTATACTCACCGAAGGAACCGATTTTCCAAACTTGGATTTTGTGCAGCTCGCAGCGCCGACCATGAGCTTATCGAAATACTTGCAGGAAGTCGGCCGCGTAACTCGCGCCCTCGGTGGCCTTGTCGATCAATGCGCGACGGCAGACGAACGCAAAGCGGCAATCGCCGCAAGCCTAAAGCCCCACGGCCTCGTTTTGGATAACGCGGGCTTATTCGTCACTCACGGCGGCGGACCTTATGACCACAACGATTGGGAAGCCCATTTTAGGGGAGAGTACAAGAAAAGAGGGAAGGGCAAATCGGAGCAAGACGCCGAAGAAATGGAAATGTTAGTATACGTTGTAGAAGAGGCGGACGGCACAATACGGCGCACTTCAAAGGTGAAAGAGATTGAGGGCCTGCGGCTTATCGAAGTGACAAAAGAAAAGCACCAGTCAGTTATAAATGTCGTTGCGATAAAAGAGTTTGATAAACAATATTCCATCGCCCGTAAAAGTCCGAAGATAAAAAAACCGGGGTACGTTGCTTTCGATAAATTTATGACGCATTGCCGCAAAGCTCATATTTTGATAATACCGGAAATGTGGGATTACCTGGAAAGGAAGCTGATAAAAGACCATCACGATAAATGGGACCTTGTAGAAGCATACAATAAAGAGCATCCAGGTTACCAGCCCGCCGAAAACATAGAACGATCAAAGATTCTTCATTTCTCCGTTGCCGTTTCTCGCGCATGGTTTAAGGACAAAAAAGCTGCATATATCACGGCGAACGCTGACGAAATTGCACGTTATATGGCGAGCAAAAAAGTTGCGCACACTGCTACAACTGCTATACAATAGGCGTACTTTTATAGGCCGCACTAACTGCAAAGGACCATTTTAAAGGGGGTGTTAATCATGGATATAGTAAACGACTTTCAAAAAGCCCAGCTGGATAAGCTCAACGGCGATAATCACGCTAACGGTACACCTGCAAAGAAAAGTACCTACAAGTTTGGCGAGATGTGGGCCGAAAAGGACCAGGAAACAAAATTCCTTGTCCCCGATCTTATACCTGATGGCGAAATAACCCTGGTCATCGGCGAAGACGGCATCGGTAAAACGCGCTTATTCGCTCAATTGCTTTTGGATATATCAACCGGCAAACCTCACTTCCTGGGCCTAGAATTGAACGCGAAGCATAAAAGCGGGCTTTTCATATCCACTGAAGACGGCCGCTTAAAATTCATCCGCGCCGCAGTAAAGCAAATTATAGCGATGGAGGGATCGGACATTAACCCGGACGCTATCAACCTGCAATTTACGGAGGGTATCGATTTTGACACAATGGATATGTTAGAGGCGGAAATTATCAGGATATTGGAAGAAGGCCCCGTCGATTGCATTGTCGTTGACGCTATGAGTGACCTATTCGGGCTTATCGATGGGGAGATTAACAGTAACACCCACGCGCGTAAGATAATGGCTATTTTCGGCCGTATAAACGCTAAATATCATGTTGCTATTATCATTATCCACCATGCGGCAAAAACAAAGATAGACGCCTTGCGCAAGGAAGGTAAAATGTTTTTAACTAAAAACGTGTCACAGGGAGCCGGAGCAATTACGCAGCGTCCACGTACTGTATTGGCAATTACGCATGATGCCGCCAGCGTTGAAGGAGACGGCGCACGATATAAAAATTACCTGCATGTCGTAAAGTCTAACGTTATGGATAAAAGATATATGCAGAACGCCATCGAATTAATATTCGACGCTAAAACGCTGCTTCATATCCCTACCGGCGTATTGATTGATATACAAAAGCACGAAAATCAGACCGAAGACGGACCGCAGGAATCGCGCAAGGCAATGGAGAGCCGGGAGGTTTCCCCGCTTACTCTGCGCGCCTGTATGCAGGTCATCTTTAAAAGCAAAAAGACGTTATCCAGGAAAGATGTAATTACAAAGATGCGTTCACAGCTGGGCGTAACAGAGCAGGAGATTATCCAACACGGCGGATACCTTCAAACTGCATTGTTTGACCAGCTCGCAACCTCTTTGCCACCTGAAAGCATCGGCCCCGGTCCTCGCCTGTGGTCTGATGAATTATTTAACAACGGCGAACAACTCGAAGACGCGCCGTTTTAAAGCTCAAAAAATGAAAGCATTATCTTTAATCAATCCGTGGGCCGGCCTTGTAGTGATCGGCGTTAAGCAGGTAGAAACGCGCAGTTTTAGCGTGAAATATCGCGGGCCTGTGTTTATTCATGCGTCAAAGACGCAGGTAACCGAAAATGACATTTCGGACGAATTTAATTATCATTACTCCCGCCTTCGTGACGTAGACTTCGATATTTGTGGTATACGTGGTGCTATTATTGGCGCAGCATGTCTTTACGACATTGTACCTGTCAAAGAAATAGTCGTTTATTCAAAATTTGCCGATCCTGACGCGCCGCTTCCTATACATGACCAACGCAACGAATCAGGTCATGCTATTATTTTGCCGGATGCGATAGCAGTATGCAAGCGAGAACGCGCCTTCGGTAACTACGACGCCGGTCGGTTCGGCTGGCTAATGCGTGACCCTGTTCTCTTCAGTAAGCCTATACCGATGCGCGGCGCACTGGGACTGTGGAACGTGACGCCCGAACACCTGACTAATTTAGGGACGAAAGAGGCCCAGGAAGCCTTTAGTTATTGGCTTATGTGGAAAGACAAATACATATCTCTCAAATAAATTTGCAAATATATTTGGATAATTCAAAAGCTCAACTTACATTTGTGGTAAATAAAAACCTCAATAATATGAACAGAAAAAATGTAACTGAAGCGCACATTATCTGCAAAGAGCTGGACAGCCTAGACGAGGCAATCGACAGCCTTATTTATGCAAAAAAGATAAAAATAAATGTTAGAATTAACGACCTGGAACAAGAAACGAATAACGAATTCGGTAGCTTTGAGTATCACGAGGCCACAAGGCAGATAGAAGAAGAGCTACGCCCCGTCATCCTGAAGGCCCTTAAATCCAGACGTTCAAAGCTCAACAAACGATTAAAAGAACTTCAATAACAACCCTTTAAACGCTCATTAAAATGAACCTGAAAAATCTTTCACCCGTCCATCTGATTGCCGTAATAATTACGGCAATCTTTACCTTTTTATCTATGGCGTCATGCTCCAAAGAAGCAGAGCCGCTGCGCCCGGATATTACCGGCAGAATAGCCATTAACGTTGCAGACTATACGGACCAAATGTTTACCGTTCACGCTGGCGATATTGTTCAAAGTAGGTTGTCGTCATCCGACGATCGCGGCATCTTTTGGGCCAATCAGGGCGACGCTATAAATTTCAATAACGACAAGCGCATCGCCTCCGCTTATGTGATTTGGGTTGATTATAACACTTATTACGCATGGAAAGAAAGGCGCGATGACGGTATCCACTTACAGCCCTTGCGGCCTAATAGAATCATGTAATATGGCGGTTTACATCGATAACGCTTTCCTTCCATTTCGGCGTATGGTTATGTGTCACATGATCGCAGACACTACCGAAGAACTGCTGGTTATGGCCGATAAAATAGGCGTACAGCGTAAGTGGATACAGGACGCCGGTACATATCAGGAACACTTTGATATATGCAAGGAAAAGCGCGAACTAGCGATTAAGGCCGGGGCGATCGAAGTAGGTAAATTTGATACCGGCCGCATGATATTAAACCGGGCTAAGACCGGAATTTTAGAACTACCAAACAAAAGCAAATGAAGCCGATTAACTACGCGGGTTTTAATACCCGGCTTGTTGGTCCGGGCGGCGAAAACGACCCGAATATCCAACCATTGCCAGCGCACAACGACGGAAGAGTTACGACTTCCTGTTGGTCCTTTACTGACGACGAGCTGAAGGAAATTAACCGTACCGGACGCATTTTCTTGCAGGTGTTCGCCGGTATCAGTGCGCCGCCGATACGTCCGATCATTTACGATTCCCAGCTTTCCTTTGTGATAGCTAATCCCGAAACGGCTTACCATTCGTTTTATTTCACGAAGGAAAGCACCGGCCGTGGATGCCGCGTTTATATCGCCTTCGACAGCTTACCGCCGTTCGGGTTCGTTGATGAAAACGGCGACAAATACCTGCTCAATCAGGAAGGCGTTAAGAAGAATCACGGAGCTAATTACGCACTCGACAAAGGCGATTATTACTTCCGGGTCGCTACGCCTGAAGAGCATAAAGCCGGTGGTGACTTCCACTTCGTAAGCCGCAAAGAGGCAGGCGGAAGGGAAACAAACTTCAGGGTTATTTACTCACCCACAACGCCCGCACAATGAAAGTAGGTATTGCCATTATTACCAAAGACCGGCAGGAAATTTTAAACATCGCTGTTTCCCAGCACCTCTTACACAGTATGTTTGATAAGATGGTTATCATCGACGACCAAAGCCAAGAGGCCATATACAACCCTGTTAATCGACTGTTCGTTAATAATGTGGAAGTCGTAAGGCCGCCTGAATGGTTGGGGGTTGCTGGCGCTCGAAATTACGGCTTATCGCTTATTGACGATTGCGATGTTATGTTCGTCATGGATGATGATGTTTTCCCGAAGGAAGACGGCTGCATCGAAGCATATCTGGAAGCATTCGACCGAAACCCTGATTTGCACATGTTGGGTGCTGTACCTAACGAGTGGGGAGAGGTGCAGAATGTATTTGATAGCTTCGTTTCAACGGCCAAAAGTACCGGCGTTATATTCGCCATCACCACACACGGCCTGAAGACTATCGGCGGATTCGACGGATTCGGTGCAAAATATGGGTTCGATGATGCCGATTATTTCCAGCGTGCGCACGCTGCGGGATTGGCCCCGGAAAGGTATTGTACAATTATTGATTTTGAGCGATACTTCCATATATCAGATATTGACGGAGATTTTAAGGGCTTTAAATGGTCCGGGAAATCCGCATTGGGCGACGATAAATTCAAAGAGATGGAAATATCTGGACCTAATCATTTTTGGAAGGATTCGCAGGTCATCTTTAAACCCTATAAATAATGTCAAAGCTCAAACTATGGCCCGCAGTGCGTCCGGGCGTTTCATGCGATTATCATAGAATCCGGCTGCCGTTACAGGTGGCCGGTATTCCAGAAAGCGACGGCACACCGGAAGTAACCGGCGAACACCTGGTTATCTTTAACCGGTTACCCACGATCCCGGTAGGCGTTTTTCTGGAAGAGCGCCGCCGTATCGGGTTTAAGTATATCGTCGATTTAGACGACTTTTGGTCGTTATACCCCGGCCATTACCTGAAGCAGCACTGGGACCATTCAGATTACGCTGGTCAGGTTATTAAGATCATCCGGCACGCTAACGCGGTGACCTGTGCCACTGAAAATTTAGCGCAGCTCATACGGCCATACAACCAGCAAACATTCGTAATTCCTAACGGCTTGCCGTTCGATAAAGGGCAATTTACCAGGGATACAACGGGCGGCATCGATACCGGCCGAATGATATATGCAGGTGGCGCATCGCACAGGCTCGACCTGATGGTTATTGCAGAAGCAATGGAATATCTTACCGAAAAGGAACCTTTGAGCTTTACGATAGCCGGTAAGGACCCGAACCATGCGCATGAATGGGAGCGCATAGGTATTATGTTTGATGACCGGCCGGGATTTGAGTTTAAGAACGCGCGACCCGTACACGACTACATGAATAGCTATGATGGACACGGGTTTGCTATTGCCCCGCTGGCTGACAATCTATTCAATATGAATAAGTCTAATCTAAAGGTCCTGGAAGCTGGCGCAAAAGGAATACCTATTATATGTTCCGGGATGCTTCCCTATCTTAATGACAAGGATTGTACAGCCGTTGAATACGCATCTACGCCTGGTTTTTGGGCCACACAAATAGAAAGAATGGTGTACGATTCTACCTTCAGGAAAGAGAAGGGCGCACAGCTCGCCGAACACGTTCGCCAGCACTACGACCTAAACAAGATTAACGAAACAAGGCTACAAATTTACGAGTATGTCGCAGCAAAATAATATCCACTACGTTACACCGTACAGCATCGATAAGAACTTCGGCCGGGCTTATAATGAAGCCTGCGAGCTTGCCCCGGCCGGTTCGTGGATATGCCTACGTGATGGCGACACGATGTTCTTAAATCCGGCCTGGGGTATGATAATTAACGCAGCTGTCGCCGATCACGGCGAAGATTATCGGTTAATAGGATGCTATATGAACCGGCTGGCAGATACGCACCAGCTGCACCAGTTACGTTTCAACGAAAGCCCGGATATTACGGAACATTTGCGGATCGCAAAAAACAGGTTCGACGCATACGGAACGGAAGTTGTACCGATAAGCTCAACACAGATAATTGCCGGGGCCTTTATGTTATTTCCGAAGTGGGTATGGGAGAAAACGCCATTCAGGGAAAAATGTGTAGACGCTGACGTTTGGTTCAATCGGGATATTAGACACAATCACGCCGGATCAATAGGCATAATGCCTGGGCTTTATATTTTTCACCTTTACCGCATGTGGGCGACAAACGACCCGCGACACGAGGTTAAACACCTGAAGTAATGTTTAAGATTGACACTAAAATACTTTTATTCCTTCTTTCGGTGCTGGACTTGCTTTTTGGATCGGGCGGCGCTGTAACGATTGTATTGTGGTTAGCCTACGGGTTTTATAAAAGCATAAATTAATAACAATAAATCATCGTATGACACAGGTAATTTATTCCGGCATGATTGCCCGTTGCAAAGACTGTCTGCATCTTCGTAGAATATACGAGGGTAAACGGGTTATCCACAAATGCGCAAGGGGCGGCGACGACAGGCTAACAAAAGACCACCCGACCGCCTCTTCGGTGACATTGCAGGCCGCCGCGTGTAAACAATTTAAACACTTTTAAAAGCTCAAAAATGAAACGCAACACAGAAACATACGTGACCATTTCGGGACACGATGAAAACGAAGATGTTATCCGGTTTGCCGGCCGCGTAAACAACGAATTTACAGCGGATGGCGGCGACCTTGTGATAACTATAATTACGGGCTATCGTAATGACGCCTTTACATTTATTCAAAATGTGGAAACGCGCCTTTGGGATATGCACATCTTTAAACAGATTGGCACCGGCATAGTCCCGGAAGATTACCCGGTACCCAACGGCCCAGGCGTACATTTCCCAGCTAAAGAAGGTGACCCGGTTATTATAGAGATTTACGACCAGAAAACAGGAAACGTGCATTATCTGCACGACCTTAGCCCGGATGACCTACCCGATTTGTACCGTGACGTTTATAATCGCCTTACGGTAATGTCTGATTTGCACGGCGATCCGTTAAGCTCTCACCTTATCACGGAAGAAGATTTCCTACCGGTTCTTTGGATGGGTTGGCAATTCGGGGAGTATTCGCGCATGCCCGACGTCTGCATGCCCGACGTTCGCTATATTTCCGATATGATGGCCATTCCGTCTGCCGATAAGGAAATGCTTTTGCATGGAGAATGGAAGCACGACCCGCAGACAGGTAAAACAGAGATTACCGATAATCAGTTCGAGAACGGGGATCGGTCAGTCGTGGCTCATGGTAGCTTATATGCTAAGTTTTCAAACAATGTCTTTCCTGAAGACCCCGGCGCACCTGGAAGCGCTAACCGGCGACCGTTCGGACCATCTTTAACAGATGATAGCAGCGACCCAACGCCAGGAGAGCGCAGGGCGTGGGAGGATATGCAGGAAAGGAGGATCAGCGGAGAGCCTGACCCGGAGCCTTAACGCCGGTAACGGCCCGTTGTTGCTACTGCGGCCGGTCATTTTCCGCCGATCTTAAAAAGACGAGGGAGCACATCGTCCCGCGATCACATGGCGGCACAGACCACATTCTAAACATTTTGGACTGTTGCCATGTATGCAATAATTGGCGCGGTAATAAGGATATGGACGAATGGCGGGAAGTGATCCTTTTTGTGCTTAACCGTTATCAGCGTAGCGCCGCCTCGAAGTCACAATATGCACACCTTGAAACAATGCTGCATAACACGGCAGTCATTAAAGATCACATCGAACAGTACCGCGCAAAACTTCAGGGGCCATTACCGGCAAAACCAGAATACGAAGATTACCCATTTTAATAATAAGCCCCGATATGGGGCTTATTATTTCCAAATATATTTGCAAATATATTTGGAAAATCCAAAAGCTCAACGTATCTTTGGTATAACAAAAGCAAACAACTATGTACATTTCAAACGCCGGACGCTCTGTTTTATCTGACATGATGAAAGGTTGGATTTTAGTACAAGGGAAGGTGATACCAGGAGCGAAGCCGACCACGATGTTACGCGACATGCAGGGCGGCAGGATTCAGGAGGTTAGGAAAGTGAGTAACGGAACGCTTCAGTCTCTCCTAAAAAACGAACTGGTAACGCAAAGCGGAGAAGACCTAACGGTAAATTACTATTACATCACTCCCAAAGGAAAGAAAGTAGTTAAGGCCCCCTAACCGGGGCCTTTCCGGCTTAAACAATTTAACACCTATATTAGCCTAAACTTTTAAGCACATGTCTAATAAACAACTACTTACCGTTAAACTGAATGATCAAACAGTTATAATGGAACTGCGCATTATTACCCCCGGCATTTCGTTCTATCAGGAGCCAAAGCGCAAGGCCAAACCAAAGCCCCGGATCAATCCAAACCCGGAACAATATACAAAGACGGAACACTGGAACATCGCAAAACAGGTATTCGACAGCAAGACGCTTTTGTCTTACGATTCGCTTATGCTGGCGCTCTCTCGCCGGTATAAGATAGGGCTTACTAAGGTGAAGATTAAAGGCGGATTCTTTGAGCTTTTGAAGTCTTACGGGTACATAGTACGTGAAAAGAAGGGATTTTACCGTTTAGCTTATACCGCAGCACAACAGGCGGAAAATAAATAGGTTATGAAAGTGTTTAACATCAACAGTTTAATTTTAGTGTTAAACGTTTAGCATGTTTTGGGTGCTAAACTGCTGGGAACCCGCGCCAGCGTTGCAAAACGTATGTTTTAGCGCTGCGAACTCGGCCCGTAGCTCCTGCGGAGCGGCCGTTTCGGCGCTAAACTACGGTTTTTTATTGACATGGTGGCTGATATAACGGATATTTAACAAATCTTTAACAATGGGTACACTCATTAACGGCGTTGCACTGGATAAGTCCGTACAAGGCCACGCAGCGAAAAAGCATATCTGTCCGGCCTGTAGAAAGCGCCGGTTTGTGCGTTACTACAACTTTAACGATAAAGAGTATCTGCCGGAAGAATACGGCCGATGTGATCGGCAGGACCACTGCGGATATTTCCTTCATCCCTTCGAGGATATGGAACAGGCGCACAGTGCGGAGCGTAAAAGCTCAAAGGATTATAAGCGCCACGAACCGCCGAAGGCAGTAATCAATCCGGTCGATAAGGCCATCGTTAAGGCGACGCTTACCGGTTATGATAGTAACGTGTTGGTGCAATACCTTATCGGCCTGTTTGGAGCTACTGAAGCTATGCGCTTAGTGTTCCTGTTTTACGTAGGAACTACAAAAGGAGGCGGAACAGCGTTTTGGCAAATAGACGAACGCCTGCGGCCTCGTACGGCCCAGCGCATCTTTTACGGTGCCAATGGCAAGCGCCTGAAGCCTGGAGGCGGTGAGCCTTTCGAGAAGACGCAGCCCAAACGCTTATTCACCATAGAGGAGGGATATAGTACATGCCTGTTTGGTCTGCATCAACTTTGGGATGCTCCGGCAGATGCGTTAATCGCTCTGGTAGAGAGTGAAAAAACTGCCGTTATTGCGTCAGGATATTTGCCGTTTTGGCAGGGTCGCCCCGTCGTATGGATGGCCTCGTCCGGCTCTGAAGGATTGGTTCGCGACAAAATAGAGCCATTGCGAGGCCGTGAAGTGGTATTATGTCCCGACTTCTCGTTTGCAGCACGTGCCACCTGGGGCGTGCTGCCGATGCGAAAAAAAGAGGTGATGGCGACCATAACAGTGAGGGGCGAGCAGATGCAAAAGCTCGTCCGCCGCACGCATCCTGAAGGCGAAATCGTGGGAGATTATGAAAGTGCCGCCGTTCGCCTGCGTGCCATTGGTTGCCGCGTGTCTTTTTTTGATCCAGCGCCAGAACTTGACGACGGTTCAGATTTGGGCGACTTTCTGATCCTACAACCGCCACCACCCCGTTACGATAAACCTAATTTCTCCGCCTTCCGGCTACCCGGCACCGACGCGCCAGCGGTTATGCCGAAGGTTACCCCGCCGCCAACGCCAGCCGCCCAAAATAAGGCGCTAATCGATAAGCGTCGATCAATGGGCGAAGTCCCGTTCCAGGTCGATACAGACTTCAGTAATGGCCCAAAGGTGTATTGCGAAGACGAGCGCCTTAAGGCGAGCCTGGAAAAAATGATCCGGGAAAATGACGGGGTCGCCTATCTGCTGGAAAAGATGCAAATTTGCAGTGGAACAATTGCACCATTATGACTAAAGCGAAAAAGGGGTTTTCCGATAGTCAGGGCAACAAAGTGACAGGAAAGCCCGGCAAACTTCAGGTAAAAGTAAAGCGCAAACCGGCACCGGGCAACCCCGATAAATTGCGCAAAGGCGGCAAAGTGCCTGCCGAAGACATTACAGACGCCGAAATATCGTTTATCGAAAACTATCTTTTCCATTTCAATAAGGCCGAAGCAGTAAGGGAAGCCGGATTCGATAATAAGAATCCGTCATCCTATGCTAATGAGCTTTTAAAGAAGCCCCGCGTTTCCGCCTACCTGGAACAGCGTAAGGCAGAGATTAAAGAAGAGCGTAAGGACATTCACGACCGTATTACAAACGAGCTTATGATTATCGCCTTTAGTGATGCGGCCCAGCTTGCCCAGTTAAAGACGCCCGAACAGGTCCGGGACGAACTTGTCCGGGGAGGTATGAGCAGGGAAGATGCAAAGAAATTGACCGTTCAGGATTTGAGCTTTGAACGTCTATTAAAGGGCCGTAACGGTCACCTGATCAAATCGTTAAAGCAGGGTCGCCACGGTATCGAATTCCAACTACACAGTAAGGACGCCGCCCTGGATATGCTGGCGAAGCATACCGGATATTACGAGGCCGATAATCTTCAGAAGACAAAAGCCCAGGTGCAAATCTATATACCCGACAATGGCCGCAACTATACCGAAGAAGAAAGCGACCTGGTGCCTAAATAATTCAAATATATTTGCAAATATATTTGGAAACGTCAAAAGCTCAACGTATCTTTACGTTATCATTAACAATTAAAACATAGAGCAAATGACAACATTGGTCCAATCTGGCATCCTGGTCTATCAGGAAGACTTCATTACACTTGTAAGCTATGACCACACGAATACGTATGGTGGCAAGGTGCAAGGTAACGTACCAGTAAAGGGTGAGCTACACTTTGAACGATTCGAGTACATGGCAAATGTTATGATCCTGCGCCACGATAACACGGGGTTGCGTTTCCGGGCTTCATGGGTTGAGGTGGCAAGATGGCTAACAGGTGATACGGTTATCAGTATAAAGCAGGCGGCAGGAACACATAACGCCTGTGTTTATGGCACGTTTGTAATGAACCGGGAAGGACACCTCGAAGAGTACATCGGAAAGGTTGATCATATTGAGCTGGACGAGCTGGACGACCTACAGTAGTAACCACGGCCCCGTAACTGGGGCCTTTAACCTTTCACATATGGACGAGTTAAGAAAATCGGCCCCATGTTGCGGGCAAACACCAGCGGCTTTGGCAATATGCGCTACAGCGCCGCCATACATGGCCAAAATCAGATTTTTACAGATAGGGTTCGACGAAGAGTTACTGGCGGAAGGTTTTAAGCGCCTGGAAGCCCGTATCGTACTGGTATATAGCACCGGCAGCGAATCCATTGTTAACGCCGTGCTGACGAACCATAAGGACGACGAGGGTAAATATTATATGCACCTCAACTGGATGGGCGGAGAAATTAAGCTGAAGCCTGACGAGCTGGGAAATAATCAGGCCGCCTTCGTCGGTACGCTTGCCCGCCTTGCTTACGGAGAATCGCAGGTAGCGCCAATAAAGGCCGCACTTTTAAAGCTCAATGCGGCGCTGAGATTAATGAACACGGCCGACAAGATAGCGCAGGCGTTCGCACATGAAGCGCCACCGCGCCGGGATCGTGACCACAAACAAGAATATTACCGCCGTCGCTTCCACGGGAGGCAATGCGGCAGAAGATAAATTTTTGCTCTATGGTTGATAAACATACATCAAATTACAAAGGCTGGGTATTTACCCGGCCTTTTTCATGTCATTACGGGAAACCGTAAAATAATATTACGGGTCGATTGTACCTTCCCTGTACTCTATTCCGGCGCGTTACACCCTGCGCAGGATGCAACGACAAGGGGCCATGTATCTACGTGGCCCCTTTGTTATTCCTGAAGTCGTTATCTTTGATGTGTCCGGCTCCCGGTACTCTTTTCTTTCGGCTTTTGTTTTTCCCCTGTGCTTTGGCATGGGGGTTTTTACGTAAGGCCCGCCAGTGTGGCATCTACTCAAAATATCCGTATATATCCGGTATAATATTTGTTTCATTGCGGCGTATCTTTGCGGATACTCTATTCCTTTTGCGTACACCCCGTATAAAGGAACATAAAAAAGGGCCGGGTTTATACCCAGCCCTTTGTCGTTAGATCCTATATCAACTTACGGATTGAAATGTTTTTTTCTGTCTTTCTTCCTTTTATGGTCTTCCAGACGCGCTGTATATTCCGCGTATGTCGGTGATGCTCTGAGTATTTCCAGATACTCTCCTTGCCCGGCTCTTACTTCCTGTATTCTATCGATTACCCCCTGCACAGCATCAGTAAAAAGGCCAATAGTCCATGTATCGGATTCGGTAGGAGAGGCGATTTTAATGATAGGGAAATCTTCATTTTTATTGAATTCATAACGCACGTTACCTGCCATAGCTTCGCCAGTCGGTTGCTGCTGGCGCAATGTTAAAAGCTCGTCCTGCATCGTCTTAACGGCAGCGGCCAACCTCTCACGCTCTTTTGAAGTGTTAATGTGTGCGTTGTTTAACTGGATAAAATCGTTCATGGTCCGGGTCTGTAGCGTCTTCTGCATACCCAGCTCATAAGACGTTTTGCTGTTCACGCGGAACAGATAAATAAGGCCGATAAGTAGGCCGATACAAATAATCCCTAAAATGATCATAATGTTTCGTTTTTGTCGTCAAAAATAGATGTATTCGGGTCCCCCTTGTCTCCCCATATCGCATGGCCCACCAGGGCAACGATAACCGTCACCACCAACCATACGAATGAGCCGGACCAGACGAAAAACCAAATACAGGTAATGAGAATGAAGAGGTAGGTAACTTTGCCGATAATGCCTTTCATATAGTGGGATTTATGGGCCTTGCGGCCCGGTTTACAGATCTGGTTCGCGCAGGTCGCGCACCCGTTTAATTTCCTTCTGGCGTTCTTTGATTTCTCGCTTCAATATGTCCACGATCTCAATTTTGCAATAGGCGAACGTCTTACCCTTTGCATTTGGGTCGTGGACTGGGTAAATATCCGGCGTGCCGGTGGCCGCATAGTTGACGGCGTACTGCTGCTTTGCCATGTTTTGAGCTTTAAAAAGGAGTAATAATAGCCTTCAGTGTGGCGAAGTGCTTCTGAAGGAATTCGCAAAGGCGCGGCGCGTCAGGTTCCGTTACTACCTTCACCGTTACGGACCAGTAGATCCCCTTACGCTGACCCATAAAGAAGACCGTAAGGCGATAGTAACCGCTTCGCTCTTCCTTCTCTATGTCGTACCGGAAAACTAGATTCATATCAGTATCCGCGTCGTCATATTCGGCAATGAAGTCGGCAAACAGGTCGATCGTTGTAGACGCATCATTGCTGTAATAATTGGCCGTATGGCAGTGATACGGGTGTTCTTCTGAAAATTCCGCCAGTTCTTCCAGCGTGTAGACTACTTTTTCCATATTTTGAGTTTTTAAAGTGTGCGTTTAAGTGGCATTTCCGCCAGCGCGTCTTTAAGCGTTTCTTTTGCTGTTGGTATTTGCATTTTTTGAGCTTTTGGGTGTGATTGTCTTTTTATATCCCTGTTCTATTACCGAGCTAATAGCCTTGCCCCCTGCATACTCTTTGCTATATGGGTCCGCCTGCTCATAAAGCGCAAGGCGACACATTAAGGCCGTCAATAGTGGGTCGTTAAGCTCCAATGAACGGGCGGCCACTTCCTGTAAAATACCCATGAGTATATTTAAAGGCATTTTGAGTATAGCGCATTGCTCGTTTATAAGGATCTCCTTAAAAAGGGCGAACGTATTGACGCGCCACCGCATCTGTTGCCCTGATATATGATTACTTTTTTTAGTTGCTGCCATTGCATGAAGGAAATGTGGCCGCCCTGGCAGACGGCCCGGTTAATATTATTTGATAAGGTAACGGTAGTGCGGTGCTACTACAGGCCCGGAAGCTATGATCGTCCAGGCCCTCACGACGCCTTTATCTGATTTTATTTGTATGGCAATATTACCGGCCCCGTCTATGCGTTCACTTGAAACGGTTACATTGTCGCCTATTTCAACGCCTTTTTGACGCAGGCGGAATGCTAATTTAAGCGTTGCGTCGATGTAGTGCTGACGCGCGGCGTCTTGCATCTTTTCTGCAAACGCACCCTTCCCAAGTCGGTTAGCACTGCGGGCCTTATCTCGTATCCTACTTCCGTCCCTGGAAAGGACAACCGATTCTTTTTTATCGTATCGGCTGATATATGTATGCGGGTATCTTTCGACCAGTTGATCGTAAGACAAAGCGTTGATCTCTTCGTAAAAAGAAAACATGCGGTCGGCAGCTTCGGCGGTGTGTGCCAAAAAGATAGTAAGCAATCCTTTAGTATGGTGATACAAAACACCTTCCAGCGTGCCTTCTGCGTTCGACATGAGCGTATTGTAAAAAAGTTCATCACCAACACGCGCAACGGTTACTACTTTTGCATAAAGAGCGCAGGAAGGGCAACACGTCGCCGGGTCTTGCTGGTATGCGTGGTTGAACCTCTCACGGGTAACGAACTGAAGTTTTACTGGCGCGATCTCAGGGTTTGTTACTTCCTGGCAGCCTGCAACAAATGTAGGCTGAATGCCCCGGTAGCCTGAATGCGGATTCGATCTTTTTACGTGTATCATATCTTATTGCTTTTGTTACACAAAGATAAATCAAAAGCTCAAACTATCCAAATATATTTGCAAATATTTTGGAAAATATATTTGTTAATGTCCGGTATGATTATTACCTTTATTTCAAATTAGGGTGTATGGTAGTAAATGACGTTTGCAGTTACGACCTGCTACGCGAAGCAATTAAGGCACGGATCACGGCGAAGGACTTGTCGCCGCATCTGGCGGCCGGACAAATCGGCGTTCCGTATATAGTTCTTTCACATGTTATCGACGGTACGGAAAAGCCCAGCTTGAATACTTACGTGCGCTGCTGCATGTGGTTGGGTGATTCCCTTTACAAATACTTAATTATTGACTAAATGGCAAAAGAAAAATTCGAGGCCCGGCGACTTACCGGCAATGTAAGGGTAACGTGCAAATACGAAGACGGCACACAGCGCATATGGGAAGAAGATAAGGAAGTAGTCGTATCCCGCATAATCCAAATAGTGAACGCCTACAGTACCGAAGGCTACACGCTTACGCTCCGTCAGCTACACTATCAACTTGTCGCCCGCAACTGGATAGTTAACCACGACAGCGCCTACAAGAAATTAGGCGACATACTGGACGATTGCCGGTACTGTGGGGCTATTGACTGGGGGGCCGTCGAAGACCGGGGCCGCGTGCCATATATCCCCTATTCACTAAAGGACGCAACCCACGCCATGCAGGACGCAATAGATACTTTCAGGATAAACAGACAGGAAGGGCAAAACAACTGCGTTGAGCTTTGGACGGAAAAGGACGCGCTTTCCGGCATCCTTCAGCGGACTACTATAAAGTACCATATACAGTTAGTTGTAAACAAGGGTTATACATCTAGCAGCGCGATTTACAGGTCTTACCGCCGCGCCCTGGAAGCCATAAAGGCCGGCCGCAAAATGACCATTTTGTATTTTGGCGACCATGACCCCAGCGGCTTAGATATGGTCCGCGACATACGCGAACGACTGCTTTTTATGTTGTCGAAAGGGGGGTCCCTAATGTACGATGATGATTTTGTTAAAGGAATACTGGAATGGTGGAATGAAGAACAGCACGATATTTACGATCTTGTGCGCGAAGAATATGCGCCCGAAAAGATTTTAAAGCTACTCAATGAAGACAACGAAGACTATGCAGATTTGTTTGAGGCGGCGCGGATTCGTTGGTATCTTCAAGAAAAAGATCTTTTCAGGGTTGTCCCAATCGGCCTAACAAAGGAGCAGATAAGAGAGTTTAATTTGCCGCCCAATCCAACAAAACTAACTGATAGCCGGGCCGCTGATTATATCCGGCACCACGGCCGCACATGTTGGGAAGTAGACGCACTGGACCCCCAAACGCTCACCCGCATAGTCGAAGAGAATGTGACCAACGAAATAGACCTGGACAAATACCACGCAGCCCTGGAAAGAGAAGACGCAGAGCAAACTAAATTACAGGCGTTTTATGATAAGCTCAAAGACGATGAAGCCGAATAAACCGCCAATCCCTGACCTTGACTTTAGCCCGGAAGACCTTACGCCCGACGAGCTTAACAAGCTGGATGCGCCTATTAAAAAATGGTGCTGTTGTATTGAAGGGTGCGACCGTTTTACACGGATTAAGGACGTATGGAACAACGGTTCCGTTTCTTATTGGTGGCGTAGGCGGTGGGTTAATTTAGCCCGTAACGTATTCTTTTGCGCTACACACTGGAAAATATATAAGAAGCACGGCAAAACATGGATTCCGCCGAATGGCTACAAGCCCGGACCCGGATTAAATCACCTAAAATAAAGCATATGCTGATCCCTGAAGATAAGGTAAAAGAAATTACGGCCGCCGCAGAAGCGGACCTGCTGGGTGTCATAGCTTCATCTGTAAAGCTCACCAAAAGAGGGAAGGGGTATATCGGCCTTTGTCCCTTCCACAACGAGCGTACGCCATCCTTTAACGTCAACCCGGAAAAGCAGGTATATAAATGCTTCGGGTGCGGTCAGGGTGGCAGAACTGCTGTAAATTTCGTTATGCAGTATCACCGGTTAACGTATATCGAAGCTATCCGGTGGCTCGCCAATCACTTTAACATTTTAATACTTTAGTTATGGCAAAACCAAAAAAGCGCCGTTGTGTCGATTGTAGGCGCAAAGAGCCGCCGCAAGGGCATAACATCTGTCAAACATGCGAAAAGCGTCGCTACCGGGCTAAGAATCCCATACAGGCATCTTTAACCAACTTGCAGCAGAACTGTAAGCGCCGTAAAAAGGAGGCCATTAAACGCGGGCTATCTGAGGCCCTGGCGGAAACGCGCTACGCCTGCACACTCACGATTGAAGAGTTTACGGAATTCTGCTACAGGTCCGACTATATCGCAGGCAAGGGCCGAACCGTAGAGAGCTACAGCATTGACCGCGTAAACCCGGAAAGAGGGTACCACATCGACAATATTCAGCGCCTCACCGTCAGCGAAAACAGCAGGAAGGGCAAAAAACTAAACTACGATTACCTTACCGGATTCGCCACCGTTACGCCAGCAGCGCCGGTGGACGCATCGCAAAATGTTATTTAGCATGAAACCGCACCGTAAAGAGCGCGCCGAACCGGCCATAAAAGAAGTGGCACTGGTCGCCGCCCGCACCGTAAAAGCTCAAAAGCTGGAAGTGTGGACCAAAGCAACTGCATTTTTTAAAGGATTCCTGGAAGGCGCGAAGTACCGCGACCGACAGGTCAAAAACTAAACACATGATACAATTAACGAAAGTTGCCGTTTTCAGGGATGGGGGCACAATAAAATGTGTTGATTCAGAAGGCGTAGAATATTACATAGACCACAGGATCGGCACCACTACGCCTGGTAATCTATATAATAAGTATCCCGGATATTGTGACGCTAAGATCGTCAAATCAATGTATAATCTTATGGAAACGCCAGAAGAGCTAATAAACGAGATGCGTAAGTGGGCCGACGTTCCTGTCATGGATAACAGCGACGAGTATATGGACGGCATGATCGCCGATGTTATTAATAGGCCCAATCACCGTGTAGGCGTGAAGCTGCTTTTTATTTGGTGGACACAGGTTGTAGCTTTTAAAACGGCATGCGATGCGCTCGCCGTATCATCGCTACATGATAGACGACATATTGAGCTTTTAAAGTCAGGGGCAACCCTGTTCAACAACATGAACGTTGCCGCCCAGGACCTCGAAGCCTGGAAGGCGGATAATGAACATGTAACCTTTTAATTACCTTCATAAAAACTTACCACAATGGAAATGCAAGCGTTAGCTATCACGATAGCGCCAATTTATGTGGGCGAAAAGCTCAAAATGTACCAAGAGGCGGGCGACCAGTCGCAGAAAAACTGGGATAACACGCCTGAAGATGAAAAGGCGCTGATCATTCAGCAAGTCTTATACGTGCTTACGCATCCGGCGTATGACGCCGCAGCAGTTCACGCTAATCTGGTTCGCCAAAAGCGGGCCGCAGGGTGGAAATTAGGGCCTGTCTTCAGTAAAGAGGATAGGACGGACCCGGATTTGGTCGATTACTCGCAGCTGCCGCAGCTTCGCCGGGATAGCGACGCCCTATTCGTGGCGACCGTTAAAAAATACAACCCTGTATCCGACATACCAGTACAGTAAAGCGAAAGTTAATAGCTATATTCGCGGCGGTTGTTTAATATGTCCGTGAAAGGACCTTTGCAGGCCCCGGCAATACGCCGGGGTTTTTTATATTTGTCATGCACTACACGGGGACTGCTACGTCGCGCTTTATCCTACTAATATTGCGCCCTGCTCCGGTATTGTAGCCCTTCGTTTTATGAGGACGAAGGGTTTTTTATTTCAAATATATTTGCTTATCTTTATTACGTTCGTTTGATAGCTGCTTCAAGTATACTGGCGGACATAATGCGGCAGCTCGGGGGCTTCTCCGTATGAGGATTTAAACGGCTGGACAGCGCACCTTACACGGCATGCGGAAGATCAATTTTATAAGTGAAATAAAGCTGCTTTCACTGACTTCATGTCTGAATGTAACGAAACAACGCCGTTTATTTTTTGAGCTTTCATTTAATCACTATAAAAACAAAAGCGATGCACTCAATTGAATTTAAACAAGCCTTCGACACGAAGGTCCTTTTTGTCTTAACAACGCCCGCCAGCGCAGAAACAGGCGAGGCCATTAAAGGTACTATTAAACGCCTTGTTGCCGACAAGGGAAGTCAACATTATGAAGTGCTGACCACTGGCGGCGCAACGTTCGATGTGACGGAAGATCAGATTGTAGGCCACTGGGACAATGAAAACGAGGCTACAGCGGTCGTGCAGGACGCGCAATTAGATGACGAAGACGCCGAATAACTTTTTATGTACATTGTTTTCTTGAATTATACCCGCCATTCCTGGCGGGTTTTTATTTTACCTTATTTTTGTTCATATGGGTGATGACGTTCTGATATTAAGGCCGCAGCCGGGATTCCAGGAAGACGCGATGGCAACATCTGCGGATATAGCTATTTTAGGCGGCGCGGCCGGTTCCGGTAAGTCGTGGTTACTCTGCTTTGAAGCCCTGCGGCACATCAATAACAAGCGGTTCGGCGGCCTGATCTTCAGGCGTGAAACGCCAATGATCCGCAACGAAGGCGGCCTATGGGACACTTCCGGGGAGATATACCCGTATTGTGGTGCAAAGGCCCGTGAAACGGTTCTGGAATGGAAATTCCCGTCCGGCGCAAAGATGAAGTTTTCCCACTTGCAGCACGACAGCGACGTACTAAACTACCAGGGCGCACAGATTCCATATATCGCCTTTGACGAGCTTACGCACTTCACAGAAGCCCAGTTCTTTTATATGGTGTCCCGTAACCGTACAACCTGCGGGGTAAAACCTTATGTCAGGGCCACATGTAACCCTGACCCTAACAGCTGGGTGGCTCGTTTTATTGAATGGTGGATCGACCCCATTACGGGCGACCCGATACCAGAACGCGCAGGCAAACTGCGCTACTTCCTTCGTGATAATGATGTTTATATATGGGGTGATAGCGTTGTAGAGGTTAAGGAGAAGGCCCCGCACCTGTTCGGCGAGTTTAACGGCGTGCCGATAGACGATAAAAATCAGGTGCGCAGTGTTACTTTTATCCCCGGTAAGCTGTGGGATAACCTCATCTTAATGAAGAAAGACCCGGCCTATTTAGGCGG
>Ga0068856_100000338_pt1 | contig 51264 bp, 44 predicted proteins | sample KBSCornC62_FD_66595 | JGI IMG/M metagenome (GOLD analysis project Ga0068856, IMG submission 66595) | Corn rhizosphere microbial communities from Kellogg Biological Station, Michigan, USA - KBS Corn C6-2 | ecosystem: Host-associated > Plants > Roots > Rhizosphere > Soil ...
GCTCGTGCGGCTCGCGCAGCACGTAACCGCGGCCCCAGACCGTTTCGATGAAGTTGCGGCCTTCGGAGGCGTTGGCGAGCTTCTTGCGCAGCTTGCAGATGAAGACGTCGATGATCTTCAACTCCGGCTCGTCCATGCCGCCATAGAGATGGTTGAGGAACATCTCCTTGGTGAGGGTGGTGCCCTTGCGGAGCGAAAGCAGCTCCAGCATCTGGTATTCCTTGCCGGTGAGATGCACGCGCTGGCCGCCGACCTCGACTGTCTTGGTGTCGAGATTGACCACGAGATCGCCGGTCTGGATCACCGACTGGGCGTGGCCCTTGGAACGGCGCACGATCGCATGGATGCGGGCGACGAGTTCGTCCTTGTGGAAGGGCTTGGTCATGTAGTCGTCGGCGCCGACGCCGAGACCCTTGACCTTGTCCTCGATGCCGGCAAGGCCGGAGAGGATCAGAATGGGTGTCTTGATCTTGGAAACCCGGAGCTGTTTGAGCACGTCATAGCCGGACATGTCGGGCAGGTTCAGGTCGAGCAGGATAATGTCGTAATCGTACAGTTTGCCGAGATCGACGCCTTCCTCACCGAGATCGGTGGTGTAGACGTTAAAACTCTCGGATTTGAGCATCAGCTCAATCGACTGCGCGACGGCGCTGTCATCTTCTATCAGCAATACGCGCATGCCAGTCCCCTATAGTAGCCGCCCGGGCGTCAGGTCGGCCGCACTTGCGGCACTCAAAACGCCTTTGAACAACTGATTCGGATCCTGACCACATATGGTTAACAAAATCTGATTCCGTTGCGCAAGCTCTCAACGTGCAATTTTTTTCGAATCGCCCTAAGATATTGCGTAGAAGCAGCTTTTTCTAACCGGTCGTGCTCAAGTTCCACATTAAGAGACGGGCCTAACCGACTCCCGCGACTCGACCTTCCTTCTGACGGTCAAGCGCTCTCAGCCATCAAAGACAGTGACGCAATGATTAACGATGCGGGTAAACACGAGGTTAAGGGCGCGGCTGCAAAGCGTCGAAACTTAAGGTTTTCGCAATGAAAGTCGTTTCGCCATGAAAGCTGCTTCGCGATGAAAGCCAATTCTCAATGAAAGCCCTTGCCGAGCAGATCACCGAGATCGACGGCGTCAACATCTATGGCCGGGTGGTGGGCGTCCGCGGCCTGATGGTCGAGGTCGCCGGGCCGATCCATGCGATGTCGGTCGGCGCCCGCATCGTGATCGAGACCGGGAGCGACCGCTTCATCCCCTGCGAGGTGATCGGCTTTTCCGGCGACAACGCCGTGGTGATGCCGTTTGCCGGGCTCGAAGGGGTCCGGCGCGGCTGCCGCGCCGTGATCGCCAATGCCGCCAACCAGGTGCGGCCGTCGCCCTCCTGGCTCGGCCGGGTCATCAATGCGATGGGCGAGCCGATCGATGGCAAGGGGCCGCTGGCGCAGGGGCCGTCGCCGATGACCTATCGCAACGCGCCGCCGCCGGCCCATTCTCGCCAGCGCGTCGGCGCCCCGCTCGACCTCGGCGTCCGGGCGCTCAACACCTTCCTGACCTGCTGCCGCGGCCAGCGGCTCGGCATCTTCGCCGGCTCCGGCGTCGGCAAGTCGGTGCTGCTGTCGATGCTGGCGCGCAATGTCGACGCCGATATCACCGTCATCGGCCTTGTCGGCGAACGCGGCCGCGAGGTGCAGGAATTCTTGCAGGACGACCTCGGCGATGCCGGTTTGGCGCGTTCGGTGGTGGTGGTGGCGACCTCGGACGAGCCTGCCTTGATGCGGCGGCAGGCGGCTTACCTGACGCTGGCGATCGCCGAATATTTCCGTGACGAAAACAAATCCGTGCTGTGCCTGATGGATTCGGTGACGCGCTTTGCGATGGCCCAGCGCGAGATCGGCTTGTCGGCGGGCGAGCCGCCGACCGCCAAGGGCTATACGCCGACCGTGTTCACGGAACTGCCGAAGCTGCTGGAGCGCGCCGGCCCCGGGCTCAGTGCCGGCAGCATCACCGGCATTTTCACCGTGCTGGTCGACGGCGACGACCATAACGAGCCGATCGCGGACGCGGTCCGTGGCATCCTGGACGGCCATATCGTGATGGAGCGCTCGATCGCCGAGCGCGGCCGGTTTCCGGCCATCAACATCCTCAAATCGGTGTCCCGGACCATGCCGAAATCGGCCGATCCGGCGTTCCTGCCGACCATCACACGGGGGCGCCAGGTCATGGCAACCTATGCGGACATGGAGGAACTGATCCGGCTCGGGGCCTACCGGGCGGGTTCCAGCCCCGAGGTCGACGAGGCGATCCGGCTGCATGAGCCGCTGGAGGGGTTTTTGCGCCAGGCCAAGGACGAAGTGGCCAGTCTGGGGGACGGTTATCGGCGGCTCGAGCAAATCCTCGGCGGTTTGGAAACGGAACGCTAACTTTGTCAGGCCATCATGCGCTTCACAGAGTTGAAAGACCGGCGGGGTCCCTTGGGGAGGCCGGTTCCGTCCCGCGTGCTGTTCGGGACTTCTGGGGAGTATGAGTCGATGAAGTCACGTGAAACGCTCATCCGGCTGAAGAAATTTCAGGTCGATGAAAAGCGCCGGCGGGTCGCCCAGATCGAGGGCATGATCGCCGATTTCCAGCGCATGTCGGTCGATCTCGAACGCGAAATCCAGACCGAGCAGGAGCGCGCCGGGATCAACGATCCCTCGCACTTCGCCTACCCGACCTACGCCAAGGCCGCGATCCAGCGCCGGGAAAACCTGACTCGTTCCGCCGACGAACTGCGGATCCAGCTTGAAGAAGCCCGCAGCCTTCTGGCCGAAGCTTTTGAAGAGCTCAAGAAGGTCGAGCTCTTGGACGAGCGCGATCAGGCGCGCGAGCGCGCCGAAGAGAACGCCCGCGAACAGGCCGATCTCGACTCGATCGGGCTGATGCGCTCGCGCATCGGGGCCGTGGCCTAGGCCAGCCCTTCGTCAACCTCCGAAACCATCCAACCCGGGCCGCAAGGTCCGGGTTTTGTTTTGATGTCCACAACGGCCACCCACGGCAACGTGGTGGACAGGTTCGGCGCAGGGTATGATAGGACAGTCTGCAGTGCCGCCGCGATCGACTGGAGCGATCGGGGCAAAGGCGAATTCTGAAGGACGCTGAATGCTGACGCCGGCTGAGCTGGTCTGGCTGATTGCTGCCGTGGCGAAGGGGGATGAGGCTGCTTTCGAGCGGCTTTACGCCGCCACGCGCGCGAAACTATTCGGCGTGGTGCTCCGTATCTTGCGGCGTCAGGATCTCGCTGAGGAGGTCATTCAGGAGGCCTACGTCAAGATCTGGAACAGCGCCGGACAGTTCAATCCCGGCCTGTCATCGCCGATCACGTGGATGGCATCGATTGCCAGAAACCGTGCGATCGACGTCGTGCGCAAGCGCAGCGAGGTCTCGATCGAAGAGGAGCCGGCCGCCATGGAAGTGGCAGCCGACAACCCGGATCCGCTGGCGCGCCGGGAAATGAGCGAAGAGCTGAAGCGTTTGCTGGAGTGCGTCGGACGGCTCGAGCCGGATCGGCAGAAGCTCGTGCTGCTGGCCTATTACAACGGCTGGAGCAGGGAGCAGCTGGCGGCGAAGTTCGAGACGCCGGTGAACACGGTGAAGACATGGCTGCGTCGCAGCATGATGGATATCAGGGAGTGCCTCGGACTTTAGATGGCTTACAGCGAAGACCATATCGCGCTCGGCGCGGAATATGCGCTCGGTACGCTCGATACCGAAGAGCGCGCGCAGGTCGAGGCCATGATGTCCGTCGACAAGGGCTTTGCGGCGATGGTCGAGGCGTGGGAGCAGAAGCTCGGCGCGCTGAACCAGATGGTGGGCGCGGTCGAGCCGCGGCCATTCATCTGGGAGAACATCAAGGCCGCGATCGGACATTCCGGCGCGCAGGAGCCTCTGGTGTTGCCGGAGGCGCCGCCGCCGGTCGCCGAGATCGCACCGCGCCCCGTTGCCGCCGACAATTCCAACGCGATCCGGTTCTCCAGGCAGGCGCGACTCTGGCGCGGTGTTGCGACCTTGGTGACGTCGATCGCCGCCGCTCTGGTCGCGATCATCGCCGTCGGGCTCTACCAGCCGGACCTGCTGCCCGACGGGTTACGTCCCAAGCCGCGCACGCAAGTGGTCGAGGTCAAGGCGCCCGCAGCGCCGGCTGCGCCCTCCGCGCAATATGTCGCGGTGCTGCAGAAGGAGGGCGGGTTGCCCGCGTTCATTCTTACGGTCGATGGCGCAACGAAGAATTTCACCATCCGCAAGGTCGGGGCCACGCCCGAGCCGGGCAAGAGTTTTGAGCTCTGGCTGATTTCCGACAAGCTTCCAAAACCGCGTTCGCTCGGCGTGATCGGCGTCAGCGATTTCAATATCAGCCCGGCGCTGGCGTCCTATGATTCCGGCATCGTCAACGCCGCGACCTATGCGGTGACGGTCGAGCAGGCCGGTGGTTCGCCGGACGGCGCGCCGCATTCGACGCCGGTGTTCACCGGCAAGCTGATCGAGACCGTGCCGCCGCGTTGACAGGTTTCTTGGACAGGTTTCTGGCCGCGCTGACCGCCGACAAAAAGAAAACGCCCGTGGGGAGCGGGCGTTTTCAGCAGTCAACTTGGGGGTAGTTGGGGTCTTCTACAACTCACGTGGCGACTTTGGGGGGCTGGTAAAGAGCCGCGTGAATTCACAAATTCCTATTCGTTAGCGCACCACCATGGCGTCCGAGCTGGTCAGCGCCACCGGTTTGCCGGCCTTCACGACGTGCGCGGTCTGGGTATTGCCGTCGTCGGTGGAACGGGCTGAGATGCCGAAACCAGCCACCGCGATACCGGCCACCAGCGCCACCACCACGATCTTGAGGTGGGTCGTGCGATCGGCGCTGTAAATCGAGTGGTTCATCGAAGCCTCCTGCCGTCTAGCTTCTGAAAACTTCCCTGTTGCGGATTGGTGTCCTTGCTCCGCGGACAGGTTCAACATCTCACTTTCACAAACGTAGGAACTCGGCTTTCGGTCCTTAAGGGGTCATCACAAGGCGGTGATAAGACGTGAACCGCCGCGAGTTCGCGATCAGGGTTGTTGGTACACCCCTGAAATAATGCAGCTACTGCAATATCTTGCTGTTTTTGTCGATTTCTGATCCGAAACCGGGCCCGGAGACCGCCCGCCGAGAAATCGTTTGCCTGTGGCGAAAAAACACAGGCTTCGACTGCTTCGCGGCCTGCAGCCACCTACACGCTACCGACCGTCTTGAGCCGCGCCCGCGGGTGGATTTCCGCCTGCGAAAGCACCGTGGTTTGCGCGCGGAAGCGCTCCACCAGCGAGCGCACGAACGGCCGGATCCCGGCGGATGTCACCAGCACCGGCGCCTCGCCCTCGCGCGCGGCGCGCTCGAACGCGTCGCGCACCACGGTCATGAACTCCGACAGCTTTGACGGCTGCATCGCCAGGCTGCGCTCCTCGCCGGTACCGATCAGCGATTCCGCGAACGCCTGTTCCCATTTCGCCGACAGCGCGATCAGCGGCAAATAGCCGTTGTGCGAGGTGTTTTGCGCGCAGATCTGCCGCGCCAGCCGCGCGCGCACATGCTCGACCATGGTCGACGGATTGCGCGAGAACGCCAGCGCATCCGCAATGCCCTCGAGAATGGTGGAGAGGTCGCGGATCGAGATGCGCTCCGACAACAAGAGTTGCAGCACGCGCTGGATGCCCGAGATCGTGACCATGCTCGGCACGATGTCCTTGAGCAGTTCGCCCTGTTCCTTCGGCAGGTCCTTCAGCAGTTTCTGCACCTCGCCATAGGACAGCAGGTCCGACATGTTGTTCTTCAAGAGCTCGGTGAGATGGGTTGACAGCACGGTGGCGGCGTCGACCACGGTGTAGCCCTTCAGCGAGGCCTCTTCCTTCAGCGCGGCATCGACCCAGGTCGCCGGCAGCCCGAAGGTCGGCTCGGTGGTGTGGATGCCGGGGATCGCGACCTGGTTGCCGGCGGGGTCCATGACCATGAACGAATTCGGCCAGATCCGCCCGGTGCCGGCGTCGACTTCCTTGATCTTGATGACGTAGGTGTTGGCCTCGAGCTGCACGTTGTCGAGGATGCGCACCGCCGGCATCACGAATCCCATTTCGACCGCGAGCGAGCGGCGCAGCGCCTTGATCTGCTCGGTCAGGCGGTCGGTGCCGTCGGGGCCGTTGACCAGCGGCAACAGCGCGTAGCCGAGCTCGATCTTCAGATCGTCGATCTTCAGCGCGGTCGCGATCGGCTCTTCGGCCGCCGCCGCGGCCTTGGCTGCGGCATCGGCGGGCGCCGCGGCCGCGGCGCTGGCTGCGGCCCTGGCGTTGCGCTTTTTCTTGTGGGCCTGGAACGCCAGCGCGGCGGCGCCGCCGCCCAGCAGCAGGAACGGCACCATCGGAATGCCCGGCAGCATCGCCAGCACCAGCATCACGCCGGCCGACATGCCGGCGGCTTGCGGATAGCCGGAGAGTTGCTTCATCAGCGCCTTGTCGGCGGCGCCGCTGACGCCGGCCTTCGATACCAGGAGGCCCGCCGCGGTCGAGACGATCAGCGCGGGAATCTGCGTCACCAGGCCGTCGCCGACGGTGAGCAACGTGTAGGTTTGCGCGGCTTCCGAAAAGCCGAGGCCTTGCTGGGCGACGCCGATGATGATGCCGCCGATGATGTTGATGAACACGACCAGAAGGCCGGCCACCGCGTCGCCGCGGACGAATTTCGAGGCGCCGTCCATCGCGCCGAAGAAGCCGCTTTCGTCCTCCAGCGCCTTGCGGCGCTCTTTTGCCACTTTCTCGTCGATCAGGCCGGCGCCGAGGTCGGCGTCGATCGCCATCTGCTTGCCGGGCATCGCGTCGAGGTGAAAGCGCGCCGCGACTTCGGCGATGCGGCCCGAACCCTTGGTGATGACGACGAAGTTCACGATCACCAGGATCGCGAATACGATAATTCCGATCACGAAATTACCGCCCATCACGAAATTGCCGAACGCCTGGATGACGTGGCCCGCGGCGTCGGTGCCCTCATGGCCGTGCGACAGGATCAGCCGCGTCGAGGCGAGGTTGAGCGACAGCCGCAGCATGGTAGAGATCAGCAGGATGGTCGGGAACGACGAGAATTCCAGCGGCGCCTGGATGAACAGCGAGGTCATCAGGATCAGGATCGACAGCGTGATCGAGATCGCGAGAAAAAGATCGAGCACGATCGAGGGCAGGGGCATGATCAGCACCACCAGGATGGTGAGGATGCCGAACGCCAGCGCGAGATCGCCGCGCTTCAGGATCTTGCCGATTTCACCGAGGCTCAATCCGCCTGCGGCCGCACCCGTACCCGAACCCGCCGTGACATCAACCATGGTCGCAGCTTCCCCCCGCCCCTGGCGGCCGCGGCCGCCGGAGGTCTGCGCGACGGCCGAAGGGCCGCCCCGAAATTGAGGTACCGCACTGGCGTCCACGGGGTCCTTCCCGTTCTACGCGGCTGACGACACTCAACTCACTGGGCAATTTTTGCCCAGTTTATGGTTAGCAAACGGTTAACGATGCGCCTCCTTGTCCGGCTTATTGGCGGGAGCCTGGCAACAGGCCCCGTCGCATCTGCATGCCCAATATCGCGCCATGACGCTTGACCGGGGCGCTAGGGCCGAACAGATTGCGAACGCCGTGGATATTTCTTCTCCCATCAGCCGTGATTCCGAGCTGTTTGTTCCCGATTCGCGTCGGGCGTGGACCCGGCTTGCCGTGGCGGTGCTGATCGGCTCGCTCGGCAGCGTCGGAATGTGGTCGGTGGTGGTCGTGCTGCCGGTGGTGCAGGCCGATTTTGGCGTCGCCCGCGGCACCGCGTCGCTGGCCTTCACCATGGTGATGCTGGGCTTTGGCTCCGGCGGCGTTTTGACCGGCAAGATCACCGACCGTTACGGCATCGTCGCCGCGATCGGGTTCGGCATCGGCATATTGGGCCTTGGCTACCTCGGCGCCGGCATGTCGTCATCGATCTGGCAGTTCATCCCGCTGCATTTTGCCATCGGGCTCGGCGCATCGGCCACTTTCGGCCCGCTGATGGCGGAAGCCTCGCACTGGTTCAGCCGTTACCGTGGGCTGGCGGTCGCGATCGCCGCCAGCGGCAACTACATCGGCGGCACGATCTGGCCCTCGCTCATCAATTGGGGCATGCAGTCGATCGGCTGGCGCCATACCCATCTGGCCATCGGCGCGTTCACCGTCATCGCCATGCTGCTGGCGCTGGTGTGGTTGCGCCTGTTGATGGGCGCGGCTGAGCGGCGCAGCCATGTTAATGCCGCGGCGCCCCGCGTCGACCTGCGGCTGTCGACCAATGCATTGACCGCGGTCCTGTCGCTGGCCGGCATCGCCTGTTGCGTAGCGATGTCGATGCCGCAGGTTCACATCGTCGCCTATTGCGGCGATCTCGGCTACGGCGTGGCGCGCGGCGCCGAAATGCTGTCGTTGATGCTCGGTTTCGGCATCATCAGCCGGATCGGCTCGGGATTTCTCGCCGACCGCATCGGCGGCATCCGCACGCTGCTGATCGGTTCGATCGCGCAGGGCGTCGCGCTGCTGTTCTATCTGTTCTTCGACAGCCTGACCTCGCTCTATCTGATCTCGGCGATGTTCGGCCTATTCCAGGGCGGCATCGTGCCGAGCTATGCCATCATCGTGCGCGAGACGATGCCGACGTCGGAAGCCGCCACCCGCGTCGGCATCGTGATTTTTGCCACCGTGTTCGGGATGTCGTTCGGCGGCTGGATCTCCGGCGTGATCTTCGACGCCACCGGCTCCTATGCGGCCGCGTTCCTCAACGGCGTCGGCTGGAACGCGCTCAACGTCACCATCATGACGGCGCTGCTGTTCCGTTCGCGCACACGAATGGCGCTGGCGTAGGACGCAAGCGCTTGTCGGGACGGGCTGTGCTGTTGGCACCCGGTTCCCGGATTTCGCTGCGCTCAATCCAGACGACGAGGCTTCGCTTGCAATGACGTGAGACATGATTTCTCATTGTGGAGCGGCGCGGCTAACGCAAGAGGTTGGTCGGCACGCTGTAGAGAAGGCAGCGTCCACATGGTGGATGTCCGCTTCTATGGTGAGAAAACTGGCGGAGGCGGGCTCCATCGGTTTGGTAAATCAGGCGCGCCTTCGGGATGGCTGACGGCTGGCGCTCTATTCCATTTGCTGACTGGTCGCAAACTCGGCTTTTTCCGCGCCGCAATCCAGACATTCGCAAAAAAGAATATCTCTGCCCCGGTAGAGCGCTGCGTATACAGCTTTGATCTTCATGGGCCGACGCTGACCGCAGTCGGCGCAACAAATAATGTTTGAAAACGCTCTCCCGAGATCGGCCGAATGCTTCAAGTAATTTTCTTGGTGTCGCATGACAAAGCTCTCCTAAACGCCTAGAGCGGTTTGGTCACGATGCACCCGTCGCCATGTGCCTTCTGAGCAATATTGATCAATTCGAAAAATAAAACCACGCTGTTCCACGACGCATGGCGGCGGTTCTTATCGGCCGGAACGCGCTCTTCGGTTTCGAAGCAAGCGTTCCCGGACCGTCCGCGCGATCACTGCCGGCGCCTCGTCCGGAATCGCGAAGCAGGAACTGACGTTGATTTCGCAGAGCACGTAAGTGTCGGCGCCGCTCGGATCGCGCGGGCCATAGAGGAAATCCGCGTCCCAGATCACCGGCAGCGCTTCTTCGTCGACGCCAAGCGTCTCCATCAATTGCGGTGTCCAGTGATCCTCCATCGACCTTCGCAGCCGCTGGAACGGCGCGGCGTCGGGCCCATGCATGATCCGCGGACCCGGTTGCGCCTCCGGCGAATTCACCCCTTCCAGCGGAGGCGGGATCAGGGCCTTGATCAACTGGTGTCCGAAGCCTGCGACGTCAGACCCGCTCATGTAGCAGCGGACCATTCCCTCCGGCAGGCGAGGCTGGAACGCCTGGTCGATGATGCAGCCGCCCCATTCGAAATACGGCTCGCAGCGCGCGATGAAAGCCTCGATCGGAATTTCCTCAGGCCGGCTGCCCCGCTGCGCGTGCAGCACCCGGACCATCGTGTCCGTGCCCGGCATCGCCTCCACCTTCCAGACGCCCAGACCGCCATTGCCGCGATTTTGCTTGATCACCCGGGGGCCGGCCGCGCGCAGGCGCGACGGGAATTCGGCGCGAAAGGTTTTGGCGCTCTCGTAGCGGTGCGTATCGGCGCCCCAGCCCAGATGGCGGGTCCGGTAGAGCACGTCCTTGACGCCCATCTTCAGGATCACGTCGGGATGCGCGCTGACCCACGGGCCATGGGCTGCGACCTCGCGCAGCAGCGGGTCGAGCGCCGCGCGCGTCTGGCCCTGATGAATGGGATCTACCCAGACCAGGACGCCATCCACCGCAAGCAGTTCGTCTCGCACCGCGTCGACAAAACTTTCATCGTAGATGACGGGACGGGCCTCGATGCCGATGGCGGCGAGCGCTTCGAAGATTCGGACGAAGCGGCTGTTTTGCGCCGTCGCGTCCCGGCGTGCGGCGGCGTCACCGCGGGAAACAATGGCGACAGTTTTCCGGTGAGGGGAGTGTTCGATGTCCATGCGCGAGCTCCACGAGATCGTGTGTCGCGCAGAGCTTGGACGGAGGTCTGACGGGGAGTCTGCTTCCCCACCATGACTTTACGCGATATCGTGTGGATGTTTCAAGATGCGTCCGTTGACGGCTTCGGAGCCTGGATTGAGCCAACGGGTCGCGCGAATGCGCGCCCCGTTGGCTCAATCCGGGCTACAGTTCGTGCCTTGCACCGGTCCGTCACGCCTGGACGAAATTCAGCGGACCGAGGAAATCGCGCTTGCCGACATCCACGCCGTTGTGGCGCAGGATCGCGTAGGCCATCGTCATGTGGAAACAGGCGTTGGGAATCACGATCTGGAGCAGATAATCCTCGCCGCCGATCATGGTCCCGGCCGGCGCCCAGGAAAGTTTTATCTGGTGCTCGCTCGCGCCGGCGTATTGCTCCTTTGGGATACTCCTGCAGAACTCGACGGTCTTGCGGATGCGCCCGCGCAATTTTTGCCGTACGCATCAGCGGCGCACGTCTTGCGACACTCACGTGTCCACCGCAGCCTGCCCCAACGTCGGTGACGTGGCCAACGTCCCCTCTTGCGGGACAGGATGACCCTATAAGCCGGTGATTTGGATCGAAAGTCAAAATATCTTCTGTAAATCAGAAATAGAAAACTTGACAGCTTTTGGGGTGATTTACCGCCGGGCTATTTTGCCGCGGAGCCGGAACCTGCCCTGCGGATAGACCCCGACCAGCGCCACGTCGCAACGGTGGAACACTTCATGACGGTTTTGAAATTTTTGTGATTGCAAAAATTGCTCTGGGCGTGGCGGTTGACACGGCGCGCCGCATGGCTTTTTATTCGGGATACGGGGAAAGCGATCTCCCCGCGAGGCGACATGCCCAAGAATCGCGTCCTGATCATCGTGATCAACAAGGGCGCAACATGTCATCATATACCTCGATTTCCACCGACAAACTTTCCCGTCTGATCGGCACGGCCAATGCGCCGACACTCATCGATGTCCGCATTGACGAGGATTTCGCCGCGGACCCTCGACTGATTCCGACCGCGGTACGGCGCTCGCATCGCGACGTGCAGGACTGGGCCTCGGGTCTTACCGGCCGATCCGCCGTCGTCATCTGCCAAAAAGGGCAGAAGCTGAGCGAAGGCACGGCGGCCTGGCTGCGCCATGGCAACACCGCCGCCGAGATACTCGAAGGCGGGCAGGTCGCCTGGAACCAGGCGAGCCTTCCGACCGTCCCCGCCGACAAGATTCCGAAGCGCGACGGCCGCGGTCGCACCGTCTGGGTGACGCGCTCGCGGCCGAAGATCGACCGCATCGCGTGTCCCTGGCTGATCCGGCGCTTCGTCGATCCGGCCGCGGTGTTTCTTTTTGTAGCGCCCTCCGAAGTGCCCGATGTGGCCGAACGCTTCGCGGCCACGCCGTTCGACATCGAGCATGTCCACTGGAGTCATCGCGGCGAACTCTGCACCTTCGACGTCATGGTGAAGGAGTTCGGCCTTTCGACGCCGGCGCTCGAACGCCTCGCGACGATGGTGCGTGCTGCCGATACCGATCGCCTCGATCTGTCGCCGGAAGCGCCCGGCCTGCTCGCCGCCTCGCTCGGCCTGTCTCGCATGTACGACGACGATCTCGAACAGTTGAGCGCCGGCATCCTTCTGTACGACGCCTTCTATCGCTGGTGCCGGGACGCCGTCAACGAAACCCACAACTGGCCAACCAACAAGGTCAAGCCCTGACCGATCCCACCCGCCCACCGAGAAGGAGAGAACCATGAAACCGATGTCAGGGCTGATCGCAGTCGGAATCGCCATGTCGCTGATGACGGCCGCCCGTGCGGCAACCGACGTGGGTCAGGAGATCGCCGTTGCGCCGGCGTCCGCTCCGGTTCCCGCGCGCGAGACCTTGCGGGGCACCGTGGCCGCGGTCGACGAACGGAACGACAGCATCACGCTGCGGCTCGCATCCGACGTCAACACCAGGCTCAAGGTGCGGGACGGCCTGTTGTTCAACGCGGTCCGTTACGGCGACCAGGTCGAAGTCACGGTGGAGACCGTCGATGGCGCCCAGACGATCGTCGGGCTGCGCTAGCCAAACATGAGAAGGGGCGGGGGCTGATGCGGGACGAGACACCAGGCAAGAGGATACGACGATGCGAAACAAACTCCGGACGGCAGCTTCCATTCTCGCGGTGGTCTTCGTGACCGGCGCGAGCGCTCAGAAAATCGACTGGAACATCTTCACCGAACCGTTTGTCTCGGCGGCTCACGCACAAGAGGTCAACTGGGCGCAGGTCGACGACGTTCTTGGCCGCAAGGCCGCGGTCTCGGGCGACGTGCATCGTTACGGATTTCCGCGCACGGATCTTTCGGTGACCTTGGACGGCGTGACGATCAAGCCGGCGCTGGCACTCGGCGGGTGGGTCGCATTCAAGCCGATGCACGGCGGCGCGATGGTCATGGGCGACCTGGTGATGCTCGAGAGCGAAGTCAATCCGGTCATGCTTAGGATGATCGAGGGCGGGCTCGACATCACCGCGGTCCACAATCATCTGCTGCGCGCCAGCCCGGCGACGTTCTACATGCACGTCGCCGGCCACGGCGACCCCGTCAAGCTCGCCACCGCCATCCGTGAGGGGCTGGCGGCAAGCAAGACGCCGGGCGCCGTGTCTCCGCCGGCAGCGGCGCCGCCTGCCATCGACCTCGATACCGCGCAACTCGACCAGATCATCGGCGTCAAGGGTCAGGCCAACGGCGGGGTCTATCAGTTCAACGTGCCGCGACGCGACGAAGTGAAGATGGACGGCATGGCGATGACGCCGCCCGCGCCGATGGGTGTTGCGATCGGCATCAACTTCCAACCGACCGGTAACGGCAAGGCCGCCATCACCGGCGACTTCGTCATGATCAGCGAAGAGGTCAATCCCGTGATCAAGGCGTTGCGCGCGAATGGCATCGAGGTGACGGCACTGCACAGCCACATGCTCGACGAACAGCCGCGGCTGTTCTTCATGCATTTCTGGGCAAACGACGACGCGATCAAGCTCGCGAAGGGACTGCGCGCCGCGCTCGACAAGACGGCGAGCACCAAGAGCTGAAGTTAACTGGGGGCAGGCATACCGCCAGGAGATGAACATGCGCATAAAAAAGGTCATGCTGGCGCCCCTCTGGCTGGCAACCGCAGGGGCTTTTTCCTCCGCGCATGCCATGACGAAGGATGAGCTTGTCGCGAAACTCCAGGCGGCCGGCTATTCGAACGTCGGCGAAATCAAGTCGACCGCCGAGGGCACGGCCGTCAAGGCGACGAGAGACGGCAAGGAAGTGCGGCTGGTCGTCGATAGCCGCGGCCAGATCAAGGAGCAGAAATGAGAGTACCAAGCGCGCTCGGAGCCGATCGGCGATCGATGCGGCACTAAGCGGTGACGGCGCAACGGGGCACGGGCGATGACGACGACAACGACAACGGAGTCCGGCCGGATCGGCGAGCTCGTGCGCTATTTCCTGCGGCTCGGTTGTCTCGGCTTCGGCGGCCCCGTGGCGCTGGTCGGACAGATGGAGCGCGAGCTCGTTGAAGGAAAGAAGTGGCTAACGAAGGAACAGATGCGCGAGGCCATCGCCATCTGCCAGTCGTTGCCGGGGCCGCTCGCGATCCAGGTCGGCGTCTACGTCTCTTACCTGCGTGGCGGCTTCTGGGGAGCGTGGGCCGGCGGCTGGGCCTTCATCCTGCCCAACTTCGTCATCGTCGCCGCGCTCGGCGCGCTTTATGTCTATCTCGGCGATCTGCAGCCGGTCACCGCCATCTTCTATGGCGTCAGTCCCGCGGTGATCGCACTGATCCTGCACTCCTGCTATCGGCTCGCCAGGCTTGGAATGGAGGATTGGCTGCAATGGGTGATCGCGGCGGTTTGCCTTGCCGTCACCGTCATCCTGCAGGCGGAAGTAGCGCTGCTGTTCATCGGCGCCGGCATCGTCGGCATTCTCTATTACGGCAGCCTGTTCAAGCGCACCCCGGCGGCGCTTACCGTAACCGTGCCGGTGCTGGCGCAGCTCGTGCCCTCGACTGCGAGTTCCGGCTCGATTCTCGGCAAGCTGCTGCTATTCTTCCTCAAGGCGGGTTCGCTCACTTTCGGCAGCGGGCTGGTCATTGTGCCGTTTCTCGAACAGGGGCTGGTGCAGCAATTCGGCTGGCTCGATCAGCGTCAGTTCCTTATCGCGGTCGCGATCGGCATGATCAGCCCGGGCCCGGTGGTGATCACCGCGACCTTTGTCGGCTATCTGGTCGCGGGCTTCTGGGGCTCGCTGGTATCGACGATCGGCATCTTCCTGCCGTCCTTCCTGCTGGTGCTGATCGCGGCGCCGTTGCTCGCGCGGCATCGCGATAACCCGAATGTGCAGGGGTTTGTGAAGGGCGCCTACGCCGCCGCGATCGGAACGATTCTGGGCGCCTGCATCCTGCTTCGACGCATCGCGATCGGCGACTGGCTGACGGCTTTAATCGCCGTCGTGTCGCTCGCGATCCTGTTCCGCTGGAAGGTCAGCAATCCGCTGCTGATCGCGGCAACCGGGGTCATTGGTCTAGTTGCCTATCCAATTCTCCAACCGGGCTGGGTGATGGTTCATTAGCCGTCGCAAAATCTGTCGGAGTAGCTTCCAGGGCCTTGGGGATTCGTGTTTAAGAGAACTCCATTTGCTGGTCCTGGCGACGCCTCAGCAACACGCGAGCCGCGGCTCTCAATTCAAATCTATTAGTCGTGAATCAGGCGAAGCGGAACGCCGTCCTGCTCTTCCGCCGATGCGCCACGAAGCCAATACCTGCGAAGCCGAGAAGCATCATTGCCCATGTGGATGGCTCGGGGACCGCAGCGACATTCCCAGTGATGTTGGCCATAGGAAGATTTTGGTTGGTTTCGACCCAAGCAGCGCCACTTACGTAGTCGAATGATCCTTGATCGCTCCCATACTGCCAAACAACGTTATTGAAAGTAGTTTGGGCGACGAGCCAATAGTTTGTGTTTGCGGCAATCGAAACATTAAACACTAGGATTTCAGGCGCTAATCCAAGCCCTACAGTTTCCGAACCGAGAAATGTCCCTGAAGGGGTGCCCGCTGAATCAGACATGATGCCGATCGTTGCTGTTGCCGAGGGATTGGTCGATTCAACGAAAGCGACTGCGCCAGTTACCGTACCAGCGGTTGCCGATGAAAATTCCAACGCAACCGATTGAGTCGGAGTAGGAATGCCGTAATTTCCTTGCGGCGAAGTTACGGTGTTTAGCAAAACCGTCGCAGCGACAGGGTTTGTTGTGAAGCCCAAGGTCATTGCCGCTCCCAACACCAGCACAATCGACAAACTACACTTTTTCATAGGAGAAAATTCAATTGAGCTGAAATATGCGGTTGTCAGAACAGCCTCAAGGCGGGCTTTGCGTTCCGCCGATATGCCAATGAAGCCGACGCCGATAAACCCGAGGATCATCATCGCCCATGTTGATGGCTCAGGGGCGGCGGAGGCGTTCCCAACGTCGGGGCTTAGTTCGAGTGCGAACAGCGGATTATTCAGCGCAAAGAGAGGATCAATAGTTATAGTCGGGTCGATATTTCCTGTCTGAGAATCTGTGTTGGCACCAAAGAAGGTGTTAGCGTTGACGAACAAGCTCATTTGAATGTCGTAAAGTACGTTAGTCGTTATTGTTTCCGATTGAGCTATTGAAAACGAATGGCTTGTAGACGCGCCTCCGCAGCTGTTTAGACCAGTCGCGGAGCACGCACTGCCTATCAATGACGCTCCACTGGGCGCGGCGAAGTATAGCTGCGCTACGTTAGGCGTTACGAGGGATTGCGAGACCGCGCCGCTGGCCGAGATTGTCACAGACAATTGCTGGGTAGAAGGGCCCACTACTTCGAAGTAATATTCATAAAATATGTTTGCGCTCGAATTACCGGTCGACGTAGCCGTTGCGGTGGCGGAGATGTTTGGAGATGGCACGCCACCGACCGTTCCAGAGGCTGACAAACCGCCAGAGACGAAGGTACTGCTGCTGGATGATAATTGCTCGGCATTATCGTTCGACAGGATAACCGACGAGGTTGAGACTGGAACAATAGATGCTCTGGCCTCTGGCAGGAACAACAGCAGCGCCGAAAGACCCACCGAAACAAAGAATGTTGACCTGACATTCATAACAAATGCTCCCCGACAAATAAGCTACAAGTCACTCTCAATGCTGTGTTTGAGTCCCGGCGTGATACCAAGCGCCAAGCCAACGGCCTTGGGAATAACCCGAACGGGTTATGGCTGCTATTTTCTTGAATAAAGTAGAGACGCCAGCAACGAAACTAATTCAGCCTGACGATTAACATTCGTTTTTTTAAAAACCGACGCGAGTTGTTGCCGGGCAGTCTCTTTCGAAATATTCAGCTCATCGACGATAGATATCAAACTCTCACCGGCGCCAATGCGAACCGCAATTCTCGCTTCTGCCGGAGTCAGTGAGAAGGAGGCGTGGAGAGCCTCTTGGGGCGGCCTTGGTCGTTGATCGAGATCGACCAGTATAAGTATAGCTTGGCAATCAGCAAAGATACTCAGCGACACCGTCGAGAGCTTTACCGGATATGCGAGCAGTGATCGCTTTCCTCGACGGGGCAACGCAACCGCCGGCAATAACGCGGCGCTTGTGTTTGCAAATAGTAATGCGTGAAGAGCGCGATCCAACGCTATCGTTGCAGTCTGGTTGTAAGATACGAGCCGTCTTTTGACCACGCTCAGATCCAAGCCAAGCAAACTTTCAGCCGTCTGATTGAGCCGCAACACCTCTCCGCTGGGGTTCAATAGCGCTACAGCTGATCCGCTCAGTTCAAGTGCTTCAACAGCCGCATTGGCGCTGGCAAGACCCAACGCGCGTGCCAAAGCGGCGGCACCTGCAATCTTCTTAGAGAGAGTAGCAAGCGTCAGCATTTCCCTCGGCGAAAACGGTCCTTGTTGCGCCGACCGTTGAATTGAAACGCACCATAGATCATCTCCGGCTGCCATTCTGACGCCGGCGAAGTATTGCAATCCGTGCGGCTGAAGGAATTCTTGATAGTAGGGATGTCGCTTCATTTCGTCTTGGCTGATGAAATCAAGGTCATCGGCTACACCGCGCTGCACCATTGTATTCCAGCCGCGAAATCGTTCGTCACGCGTATGCCACCCCTCTCGAAAGTATGTTTCAACACACCTTCGAACTGCTTCACTCGAAGGCACAGTAGGAACTACGAGCTCCTGCGGGGGGAATAAAATTGTCCCCGCGCTGCCAGTTTCGGCCGCAATGACATCCAGTGCGTTGTTCCACAGCGCAGGCTGGGCGGCAGCGTCGGCGAAGCTCTGTTCGATAACGTCGAGATTCCACGACGCCATACAGATTCCTCCTCCGGCCTGCGGGACGCCAGCCGCTTGCGCTCTCTTTAGCTGCGCTGTTTGAAAAGCCATTGTCAATGAAAGATGTACACCGATGATCAAGGAACTGGGATCCCCTGCACTTGCCGTAGGCGTCGATCTCCAAGCCTAGACCTTGCGGTCTGCTCGGCAAACCTCTAGCGCGTGAAGATGGAATCCTTGCTCGCGTCGCCATGGAAAAAGGAGCCAACTTCGGACACCGCCGAGGGCGTGGCGCTCCAGCAATTGTGCAAGATGTGCCCGGGCTTCGCGGTGGAAGCAGCCGCCATCGGTGTCCGGGTGCTGCGGTCGCATTGGGGCCCGCTCAACAGTCGCGCCGCCGAAATTCGTCCCGAAGCCGAAGCGCTGTTGCAGAAGGTGGAGGCGATCGTCGACGGCGCCGTTGCCTGAGAGGCTGCTGCCTGATGGATAGACTTGTTCGCGCTAGACGTCCTGGCCGGCCTTGATCAGCGTGCAGCCGGTGATCTTCAGGCTGCCGTCGGGCTGTCGCTCAAGCGTGTAGAGCGCGTCCCACGGCTCGCCATTGGCGTCGACGATGCGGACGTGTTGCGCGATCCATCCGCCTTCGGTGCGGGACTCGCCGAACTCGAAACTCCTGTGCCGGTACACCGGCGGGTAGCCCCGCTGCACCATGGACATGAAGATATCGGCCTGCGGAAACAGGCCGTGGATTTCAGGCGCGGCGTACGAATACGCCGTCGCCGCATCGTCGTGGGCCAGCGCCTGTTCCTGCGCGCGGATGACAGTCTGCGCGGCGGCGGCGTCATCGCCGGCGCAAGCCGGCTGGGCAAGACCGATCAACAGGGCCGTGAGCAGGGCGAAAGCGCGCATCATGCCGCTCCGGGGTCGAGGGGATTCCCGACGTCACAATCAAGCGAAGGCTACCCACACTAGCACCTGTTCACCGAACCGCGAAGCCGGACCGCAACTGTTTGCTACCTCCGCGCGAATCAGGATCGGGTGACCGCAAATGTATCCCTCGCGCCCGTCGATTCGTCAGGCAAAGGGATCACGCCAGTGCAGCGGCCAAGGCGCTTGGCATCGCGTTGCCGCTACATCGGCGCAATCCCCAGCTTCCCGATCACCTCTGACCATTTTGAAATTTCCGAGGCGATGAATTTCTTCAGCTCTTCGGGGCCAAGCTCGGCGGGCTCCGCGCCTTGCTCCGTGAACAGCGCACGCAGCTTCGGGTCTTTCACGGCGTCCTTGGCCGCGGCATATAGTCTGTCGACGATCGCTCTGTCGGTGTTGGCGGGCGCCAGCAGCGCGAGCCACGCGGCGCTTTCGTAACCGGGCAGGCCGGCCTCCGCGGCCGTCGGCACGTTGGGCAATGCCGTCATGCGTTTGTTGGCGGCTACCGCAAGCGGGCGCGCGTCGTCGTTCTGGATCAGGCCGAGCACGTTCGGCAGCAGTTGAAAGCCGACCGGCACCTGGCCGGAGACGAAGTCCGGCGCGTAGCTGCCGATATTCTTGTAGGGGACGTGGACCAGCCGCGTGCCCGTGAGTTGCTCGAAATAGGCGCCGGCGAGATGTTGCGAGGAGCCGACGCCGACCGAGCCGTAATTGAGTTGCCCGGGATGCTGCTTTGCGTAGTCGATCAGTTCGGCCAGCGTTTTCGGCGGCAGCTTTGCATTGATGACGACGATGTTGGGCAACGTCGCGAACAGGCAGATCGGCGTAAAATCCTGTTGCGGATCGTAACCGAGATCCCTGAACAGCGCCTTGTTCGCCGCCAGCGGGCCGGACGTGCTCATGACCAGCGTGTAACCGTCGGGCGCGGCGTGCGCGACGGCCGATGTGCCGGTGTTGCCTCCGGCCCCCGGGCGATTTTCGACCACAAAATTCTGGCCGAGCGAAATGGCCATCCGGTTGAGCAGGATGCGCGTGATGACGTCGCTGGCGCTGCCGGCCGCGAATGGCACAACAATCTGGATCGGCCGGTCGGGGTAGGTGGAGTCCGCAACCGCGCGAGCCGGCATCGCGATCGCCGGGATCGTAGCCGCGCCAAGTGACAGGAATGACCTACGGTGCATCTCGACCAGCCCGCAATACCGCTTCGGCGTCGTAACCGTAGAGCCGTTCCTGTTCCGGCGGAAAGGTCGCCGATTCCGGAATCCGGTTCTCGCGCATCCGCGCATTGCGCGCGGCGATCTCGGCGGCGTCGTTGGTCTGGTAGGATTGCTCCTCGCGGCGGGCGAGCCCCTGCATCCATGCGGTGCGCGGCTGGCGCAGCTTGACGTAACGTTCGAGCGCTGCGACAGGCTGATCCATCGAGGCGGCGAGACAGCCGGCCAGTACGTAGGCGTCCTCGATACTTTGCGCCGCGCCTTGTGCGTAGAACGGCATCATCGGATGCGCCGCGTCGCCCAGCAATACCACGCGTCCGACCCGCCAGTCCGGCAGCGGCTCGCGATCGTACAGCGCCTGCCGCAGCACGCGCGGCGTTGCCGCGATGATCGCGCGAATGGTGTCGTTCCAGCCTGCATATTCGGCCAACGCGTCCTCGATGCGGCCTTCGGCGAGCCAGGATTCCCGCGCCGGCTGCTCCGAGCGGCTGATGCCGATCCAGTTAAAGGTTTTGCCGGCCGCGATGTAGTACTGCACGATGCTGCGGTTCGGTCCCATCCAGACGCCGGCGACGTCGGCGACATCAAGATGCGCGACGCGCTCGGCCGGCACCAGCCCGCGCCAGGCGACGTTGCCGGTGTAGCGCGGCAGCTCGGCGCCGAACATCTGCCCGCGCACCGTGGAGTGGATGCCGTCGGCGCCGATCAGCACATCGCCGGTCGCGGTCGAACCGTCGCTAAGAAAAAGCGTGACGCCGTCGTCGTCCCGCTCAAAGCGCTCGATGCGGCAGCCGAGCCGGAAACCATCGTTCCCAAGGCCGGAAAGCAGGACGTCGAGCAAATCGGCGCGGTGCGCGGTGTAATAGGGCGCGCCAAAACGCTCTTCGGCGCGCTTGCCGAGCGGGGTGTAGTAGAGGCGATCGCCGCTATCCCAGGCGCGGTAGTCGCGGCCTTGTGGATAATACGCGACCTTCGCCAGCGCTTCGCCGAGGCCCAACGCGCGCAGGATGCGCGTGGCGTTGCCGCTGACCTGAAGGCCGGCGCCGACCTGGCCGAAGACGGCCGCCTGCTCGAACAACTCCGCTTCGATGCCGCGCTGGCGCAGCGCCAATAGCGCGGTGATTCCGCCGATGCCGCCGCCGGCGATGAGGATTTTGTTTTTGTTGTTGGCCACGGTTCGTTGTCCTTGCACCGGGAGGCCGTCAGATGAGCCTCAAACGCAACGGACATTCGCGGTTTTCAGGCTTTGCTGCAAGACCTGGCGTCTGCCGTGTAGCCATACCTGCGGCGTGCGGCGCACCTGAAGTTGTTCTGTTCTGTCATTTCCCGCATTCTCATTCGCGAGACGGCATTCGCAACGCAAGGCAAGATCGCCAGAACGGTCGGCGCCGCGTTGATACGGCGGCGAGCCGGCCAACATCTGCGACGAACATACCGAACTGAAATGGTTCAGCATCGGCGAAATGCGCTTTCTGACGAATATTGTCGATGCCGATTATCCGTTATTTGCCCGGCTGGCGATGCCGGGCGACGCGAATTGATCGGTCAGCCAGCGTGTCTCGCCAGGAAGGCGAGCACGAGCCTCGCGGTCTCGTCGTTGGCTTCATCCAGCGCGAAATGGCCGGCGTCGAGCAGATGAATCTCGGCGTCCGGCAGATCGCGCCTGAACGCCTCCGCACCCGGCGCGATGAAGGAGGGATCGTTGCGTCCCCAGGCGACTAACGTCGGCGGCTTGCGTTGGTGCAGCCACGCCTGCCACGCCGGATAGGCAGCGACGTTGGTGCGGTAGTCGTAGAGCAGGGCGGCCTGGATTTCGCGCTGCCCGGGTTTTGCGAGATGCGAAAACTCGTCGGTCCAGGTGTCGGGGTTATAGCGTTCGGGGTGCGAGGTGCCGAGCGTGTGACGCGCTTCGGTCGCCGCGCGCGAGACAAAGGCCTCGAACATTTCGGGATGGGCTTTCGGGTCGGCCCAATATTGCGCGATGCCGGCCCACTTCGCGCCAAGACCCTCCTGGTAGACGTTGGCGTTCTGGATGATGAGCGCCCGCACCCGTTCGGGGCGCGCCAGCATGACGCGGAAGCCGACCGGTCCGCCGTAATCATGCAGGAAGAAGCTGCATTTCGTGATTTTCAATTGATCGAGCAGATCGCCAATGGTCTTGGCCAGATGATCGAAGGTGTAGCCGTAGGATAATGGCGGCGGGGCGTCGCTCTGGCCAAAGCCCGGAAAGTCCGGCGCGATCAGATGATAACGCGTCGCGAGCAGCGGGATCAGTGTGTCGAACTCGCGCGAGGAGGAGGGAAAGCCGTGCAGCAGCACCAGCACCGGCGCATCCTTCGGGCCGGCCTCGCGGTAGAACACGCCGACGCCGTCGACCGTCACGCGGTGATAGGTCGTTGTCGCGGACGTTGACTCCAGCGATGCCGCCTGCGTCGCATCGCCGGCAAGCAAGGCGACCCCGGCCGCCAGAACACTCGGCATTTTCATCGTCATCTCCGCATTTGCCGCAAAATTCTAGCGCGCGTGCAAGGAGAGATTGAGGCGTCCGAAGGGGTGACGCGCTCACACGAGCGTATAGGTTCGAAATCCGGCTGACGACGTTACACTCTTGTCGTACCTGGTTCTCCCCCGAGTACAATTGCCCCTACGGTCCCGGCTCCCCCGAAGAGCCGGGGCCACTTTTTACCGCAGGGAGGATTTGCGCGCCGTGACGAGGAAATGCCGACCGGACTGGGATATCACGACGCCGGAACTCAGGGCGGCGTAGCAGCAAGGCCGCAATGAGCTGTTCTATCCGTATGGCAAGACGTACGCCCAGACGATCGGCGAACAGGATTAGCAACGCGATGCTCTGACGGAACCGGCGAATTTCCGCCCGAACTTGCCGAAATTCGATATAAGTCGCGCGGAAGTTGGGGAGGCGGACCTGACAAGCGAGCGGCTGGACAGAAGGTTATCGGCCATCCTGGCTGCCGATGTCGCCGGTTACAGCCGGCTGATGGGGCTCGACGAGGAAGGCACGCTCGCGCAGCTCAAGCATCATCGCGTCCATCTGATTGACCCGAAGGTCGCGGAGCATCGCGGCCGCATCGTCAAGACCACCGGCGACGGCATGCTGGCGGAATTTTCCAGCGCGGTCGATGCCACGCGTTGCGCGGTCGATATCCAGCTCGCGATGACCAGCGCCAATCTCAATGTCGCCGCGACCAAGCGGGTCGAACTGCGCATCGGCATTCATGTCGGCGACATCATCCTCGACGACGGCGACATTTTTGGCGACGGCGTCAACATCGCCGCCCGGCTGGAAGGTCTCGCTGATGCCGGCGGCGTCTGCGTCTCGGCGCGGGTGCAGGAGGATGTCGAGGGCCGTCTCGACGTCCTGTTCAAGGACGGCGGCGAACAGCATCTGAAGAACATCGCCCGCCCGGTGCATATCTACAAGATCCAGATCGGCAGGCCGGCGGAGGCCAAACCGGCGGCGCCGATGCTGGCGCTGCCCGGCAAACCCTCGATCGTGGTGCTGCCGTTCCAGAACATGAGCGGCGATGCCGAGCAGGACTATTTCGCCGACGGCATGGCCGAGGATATCACCACGGCGCTGTCGCGGTTTCGCATCCTGTTCGTGATCTCGCGCAACTCGAGCTTCACCTACAAGGGCCGCGCGGTCGACGTAAAACAGATCGGCCGCGAGCTCGGCGTGCAATATGTGCTGGAAGGCAGCGTGCGCAAGTCGGGATCGCGCATCCGCGTCACCGGGCAGTTGATCGACGCATCGACCGGGACGCATCTGTGGGCCAATAATTTCGACGGCACCACCGAAGACATTTTCGAATTGCAGGACAAGGTGACCTCGAGCGTGGTCGGCGCGCTGATTCCGACCATGCGGCATGCTGAGATCGAACGCGCCAAGCATCGCCCGACCGAAAACCCCGATGCGCATATGACGCATATGCGCGGGGTCGCCTCGCTCTATCTGTGGACCAAGGCCGGCGTCGACGAGGCGTTGCGGCTGGCCTATGAGGCGATGAAGCTCGATCCCGATTACAGCATGGCCTACGGGCTGGCCGCGACCTGCTATGTGGCGCGGCAATCCGCCGGCTGGACCACCGACCGGGTCGGGGAACGCACGGAAGTCGAGATGCTGATCAAGCGCGGTGCGGAAGCGGGCCGCGACGATGCCTGGGCGCTGGCTTCCTGCGGTTTTGCCGCCGCCAGCGTGCTCGGCGATCTCGGCACGGCCGTGCATTTGATGGACCGGGCGCTGGCGCTGAACGCGAACCTCGCGCTGATGTGGGCGCAAAGCGCCTATGTGCGCGCCTGGCTCGGCGAGTCTGATCTCGCGCTCGCCCACGTCGCGCGCGCCAAGCGGCTGAGCCCGGTCGATCCCCACATGTTCACGATGGAAGGCGCGGCGGCCCTGGCGCATTTCGTCGCCGGCCGCTACGACGAAGCGTTCGCCAGCGCCGAAACCGCGCTGCGGCAGAATCCGTTCTTTTCGCAGGGCACAAGGATTGCGGTGGCCAGCGCTGCGCTGCTGGGCCGAACCGACGACGCCAAGAAATATCTCGCCCGCCTGCAGATGCTCGATCCGCAGTTGCGCATTTCCAATCTCGGCGAAAGAACCCTGGCATTCAGGATCGAGGATCGCGTCCGGTTGGCCGAGGGTCTGCACGAGGCCGGCATACCCGAGTGAATTTACGTCCGGATTTGCGGCGTCGCTTCCGCACTTATCCGTGCCGTTACATGCTCCATCCCTTAAGGTTCTGCTTTGCCTGTCCTTGTCGGGATCTGGCAATTTAGGAACGGTCTGATAGGCCGAATGGCCGCCACGCTTCTCGGCATGGCGCAGGCGCGGGCAGGCCAGCCCCTAGCAAAGATGCCGCGACAATCGATCGCAACACGATCCCGGCCATGGCCGTCATGATCTCAGTCCCACCTCCGGCGCAAATCCCGTCCCGCAACATACTGGTCTCGTTTGACCGGAGGAAGGTTCGATCTGATACCTTCGTCATGGCCGGGCTCTTAGCAGGCCGGGTGACTCGGGCGCAAAAGCCGGGTTATCCTTGCGATAGAAACACAGAAGAAAAGGGAAACGCCGAAGTGTACGACTACATCATCGTGGGTGGCGGCTCGGCCGGTTCGGTCATGGCCCACCGGCTCTCCGCCAAAAGTTCCAACAAGGTTCTGCTGTGCGAGGCGGGGCAGGACACGCCGCCCGGCAACGAGCCGGCCGAGATCCGCGACAGCTATCCGGGCACGGTCTATTTCGATCCGCGCTTCCACTGGACCGAGCTCAAGGTCACGACGCAAGTCGTCAGCCACAACAATCCGCAGGCCGAGCGTCCGCCGCTGCGCAAATACGAGCAGGCCCGCGTGCTCGGCGGCGGCTCGTCGATCAACGGCCAGATGGCCAATCGCGGCGCGCCGACCGATTACAACGAATGGGAGGCGAGGGGAGCCGCCGGCTGGAACTGGAACGGCGTGCTGCCGTTCTTCCGCAAACTCGAGCGCGACCTCGATTTCGACGGGCCGTATCACGGCACGGACGGCCGCATCCCGGTGCGGCGGATTCCGCGCGAGCACTGGACCAGGCATTCCGAAGCCTTCGCGCAAGCTTTTGCCAGCGCCGGCCATCAATTCCTGCCCGACCAGAACGGCGAGTTCGTCGACGGCTATTTTCCGGTGACGCATTCCAACGAGAACGAGACGCGCGCTTCGGCCGCGATGGGCTATCTCGACCGCGACACCCGCAAGCGGCCCAATTTGACGATCTCGACCGACACCCAGGTCCGAGAGCTGTTGTTCGAAGGCACGCGCTGCGTCGGCATCAAGGCGATCGTCGGCGGCAAGGAACAGGAATTTCGCGGCAACGAAATCATCCTGTCCTGCGGCGCGATCCATTCGCCGGCGCATCTGATGCGCGCCGGCATTGGTCCGGTCGGCCATCTCCACGAACTCGGGATTCCCGTGCTGACGGCGCTTCCCGGCGTCGGCCAGCGGCTGATGGATCATCCCTCGATCTCGCTGTCGTCGTTCGTCCGCCGCGGCGCGCGCATGAACGAGCACACCAGGCGTCACATGCAGCTCGGCCTGCGCTATTCCTCGGGTCTGCCGGGCGTGCCGAAGGGCGACATGTTCGTTGTGGTGCTGAGCAAATCGGCCTGGCATGCGGTCGGAGCCCAGATCGGCTCGGCGCTGACCTTCGTCAACAAGACCTATTCGGAGACCGGGCAAATCAAACTTTCATCGCGCGACCCAAAGCAGGAGCCGATCGTCGAGTTCAATCTGCTGTCGGACCGGCGCGACCTCGAACGGCTGATGAGCGGCTTTCGCAAGATGGCGGCCGTGCAGATGAGCGAGCAGGTCAAGGCGGTGACCGACAAGCCGTTCCCGGCCGCCTACACCGACCGGGTGCGCAAGATCGGCGTGGTCAACAACAAGAACCGGATCTTGACCTCGATTGCCGCGACGCTGATGGACGGGCCGGCGGCGCTGCGCCACTATATGATCGACAATTTCGTGGTCGAGGGTTTTACTTTCGACGACGTCATCAACGACGACGAGGCGCTGGAAACCTTCGTGCGCAAGAACACCATCGGCGTCTGGCACGCGTCGTGTTCATGCCGCATGGGCCGCGCCGACGATCCGATGTCGGTGGTCGACACCGAAGGCCGCGTCAAGGGCGTGCAAAACCTGCGGGTGGTCGACGCCTCGATCTTCCCGGTGGTGCCCTGCGCCAACACCAATCTGCCGACGCTGATGTCGGCCGAAAAGATCGCGGATGCGATGGTGCGATGATCCTTCACCTCTCCCGTCGGGAAGAGGTGAGCCAAGGCCGGGGTTTGTGTTCGAGTATCGCTGTCCGGCAGTTATCCTGCGGAAAGCGTGTGGCTGATGCGCGTGATGACACCGTCCCACTGGCGCTTCTCGGCGGCGGGATAGTTGACCAGTACGCAACTGATGAACCGGCCGGCGAAATTGCAGCGGTCGTACCAGATCAGATTGTTGCGGAAGCTGGACACGACAAAGAAGTCGTCGGTCACGCGCTTGTACACGATGTTGGCCGGCGGATGCTTCTTCGCCAAATAGGCGGCCGGCGTATCATGGCCGGCATTTTCCATCGATTGCACGGCGAGCGTTGCACGGTTGTCTGCAGTGGTGAAACGGCGGCCGTTGCCCTGGTCCGTCGGCCCAACGTCCTTGCCGAAAAGCATGGTCGGCAGATCGACCGTCGCCGTTGTTTCGGGGACGGAATATTTTTGCCAGCCGAGCGGCTCGGCAGACGCCGATGCGCAGCCCGCCACCAGCAGGGACGTTACAAGGATTCCGCGCATTTTGGTGCTCCGCGACGATCGGGATTCTTGTCACCTCTGGCAATCAACCGCGGCTGGCCGGGAACGTTCCGGAAATTCCCGACCCATCTCCCTTCTGGCGGCAACGCGGAACTTTTGCGGTGTCGATGGAGGCAGCCTGCGCGGTCCGGCCGGATTCGAGTCCGGGCTCCCGGATTTACTGTTGCGGACCGGAAAGCGGGATTTCGCGTTCGGCGCGAAACACATTGCCATAGAGGTTTGCAATCCACTGCCGTCCGCTCGATGTCATGTTGAGATAACGAATGGCGGTCTGGATGTGAGGGGACACGCTGTTCCAGTAGAATTGCGGGTAGCGATTGACGATGTCGGCGGGCGACTCATAGCCAAGCTGGCGGTTGGTGCCGACTTCCTCAAACTCATGATAAAGCGCGTTGGCCTTTCTGATGTAGTTGGGGTCGCCGAGCTGACCGATCAGGTCAGCCGCTCGAACGATCGACGCCTCCTCACCGTACTCGCCTCCCTCAACGGGGTCACCCGGCGGAAACCTGGTGCCTTCAATGGCTTCGGCGATGCGTCGCTCGTCGAGCGCGGCAATAGGCTCCGTCCGCTCCAGGACATAACGCTTCGATCTGTCGACATGGTAAGGCATCAGGGCCGCGTCGGAAGAGCCGCGGGGCAGGGGGATCTTTTGTCCGATCGCATCGATCACGAAGCCATCGGCATCGTCGTCCGCAAGCAGGCCGCGAACGTAGCCAATGTCGTGGAAAAGACACGCGATGATGACGTGTGCATAGTCCTCGGCGGTCATGTGTGCGTGCAGCGCCCTGCCGCGAAGGATATCGTGGCCCGCAAGCGTGACCAGCAGCGTGTGCTCGACGTTGTGATAAAGAGCGTCGCTATTGCCGATGCATTCCAGGGCGATGCGGGCTGCGGTCGGCACCATCTCCGCGAGATTTGCCTGCGTGGAGCCGAAGCGGCGGCGCATATAGGAACCGAGAAATTCTTCGAGGGCGTCTGCCGCCAGCTCAGGTACAGTCATCATTGATGTTGTCCCGATCGGTAATATTGCCGCCGCGTTACCTACATCGTCTTTCTCACCGTCAATGCTTCGCTATTGTATCGCACGTCGCGGCGGCCACCAAAGCCAAATGTGCGTGTTGACGCTTTCGCTGCCGCGATCGCCGGGTAGGCGGCGCGTTGCCGCCATGGATGTGGCCACGGTGCAGGCTCCCGGCGTATGCGGGGCCGCGGCGACCTGAATTGATTTCGCTGCCGGGACACAGCGCGGTCGCCGCGCGTAACCGTCATGTTATTTGCGGTGGAAAGTCTCGACGCCCGGCACCAGGGTCGCTCGCACGTCGCCTCGCTTGTCAATTTCCCCCGCGATCTTGATCGCGGAAATCGTCGAAATGCCGGTGACGACGCTGATGAAATCAAATGCCGCTCCGCTGGTCCTGTAAAGGCGGCATTTCCCGCCTTCCTGCCTGACCAGCTTGGTAATATCGCTTTTTCCTTTCTCCTCCTGTGCGTCGCTTTGCACGGTGTTTTTCTCGATGAGGTAGAAATATGTGACCTCGTCTTTCGGAGGAGGTTTTTTAATTATTACACTATCTCCCATTTCCATACTCCCTCGTGTTCAAATGCCAATACAATCGAACCGGTTGCTGCCGGTGTCAATATAGCGGGTCACCCCGCGCCAGGCAGGCTAACCTGCTGTCAGCGCAATGAATCAAGCACCGCCCTGGCCTCCTTCAAGTCCGGCGCATTAAATCCCTCGGTGAACCAGTCGTAGGTCGGGGCGAGAATATCGCGGGCTTCGGCGTTGCGGTGCAGTTTCCGTGTCAGGCGCGCCAGGCCAATCGACGCCCGCAATTCGAAGAGTTTTGCGTTCTGCTGCCTTGCTCCCGCGATGGCCTGACGATAGCTCAGTTCGGCCCCCGCCAGATCGCCTGTGGCGTCTAGCAAATCGCCTTGCAATCGATGTACTTCGGCTTCGCTCAATCGTTCGTCGGTCGTCTCGATGATCTCCGCGGCCTCTGCGAGGCAATTCAGTCCGTCGCCCGGCCTGCCCAATCCACCGAAGGCCCGGGCCATCATCATCAGGATATCCGGTGTGCCGGTGACGGCTCCCGTCGCACGTATGGCGGCCAGCGCCTCTGCGATCAGCGACAGGCCTTCCTGTCCCTGTCCCTGCGTCACCAGCGATGCGCCGCGGTACGCCTTTGCCCAACCCAAATTCAGGGGCAGGCTATGCTCCGTCGCGAGAGCCAGAAGCTCGCCGGTATGCTGCTGCATCTCGGGTGAACCGGTGATCCGCTCGACCGGGCTGGCGGCGAGCAGCACATCAGCCAGCCTGTGAGGATGGTCAAGCCGGCGGGCTTCGGACAACGCCTCGTTCAGCCGCGACTGCGCCTGATCGACGTAGCCCATGATCGCCAGGATCCAGGCGAGGTACGCGAGCATCATGACCGGAGGGTCGGCCTGCGGTTTCCGCCCGCCGCGATACGACGGGTCATCGAGGCATCGCTGCAGGAGGGTGCGTCCGGCGACGAAATTCCCCAGAAACAGATGGGTCTCACCGCTGGTGCGGCGGCCGACCAATTGCAGCGTGATATTGTTCCGCGCCTCTCCGATTTTTTCCATTTGCTCGGCCAGCGCCAGCGCCAGCACATGCTCGCCCCGGACTCTGTGAAAAATCCATTGGCCATAGAACAAGCCTCGGAGATATTCGGGTCGACTGATCTGCTCGGCTTGCTCGGCCAGTGTACGCGCGCGCGCGTAAGTCCGGCCTACCTCGGGGGCCGAATAGCCCTTGGTCGCCATCAGCGCCAGCCCAAGCGCGAGTTGCAGATCGAGCTCCTTTTGCCTGCGCGGAGGACCGTCCGGCATGCCGTCGAGCGCGTCCAGTCCCTTGCGCAACTGGGCTGCGGCCTCGGTCATCGCAAAGTGCGAGAGCGACTGCTGACCGGCCTTGAGCCAATAGGCGACGGCCTTCTCCGAAAGCCCGGCTTCACTGCAGTGTCGCGCAAGCAGCGCGGGTTGGGCGGCGACGATGTCGGGAAACTGGCCTTCCAGCGTGTCGGCAATCCGGGCATGGATCTGTTGCCGGCGGGCGCGCAACAGCGTGCCGTAAGCCGTGTCCTGCACCAAGGCATGCTTGAAGGTGTATACTGCATCGGGCGGTATCCCGCGCCGGAAGATCAATTCCGCTTTCACCAGTTGCGCCAGGGCGTCATCCAGCTTTTGCGAGGTCAACCCGGCCACGGCGCTGAGCAGTTCATGCGAAAATTGTCGTCCGATGGCGGCGGCGATCTGCACCACGTCGGTGGTGGGCGCCAGACGATCGAGCCGCGCCAAAAGCGATTCCTGCAACGATGTCGGAATCGCCAGCGGCGTAACCGGGTCCATCGTCTCATGGCGATCGTTGGCGAGCAGGCCGCTCTCGACCACGGCCTTGGTCAACTCCTCGATGAACAGCGGCACGCCGTCGGTCCGGTCATTGATCTGGTCGGAGATCTGCTGCGGCAGGACCTTGCTGCCGGTGACATGCCCGATCATCTCGGCGCAAAGCCGGCGCGGCAGACGGTTGAGACTGAGCAGCGTGACCTGCGAGCGGCCGACCCATGGCGGTGCGAAATCCGGGCGGAAGGTGACGATTGCCAGCAGCGGCAGGCTCGACGCCTGCTCGACGATCAGCTCGAAAAGCTCCAGCGAGGTGGGATCGGCCCAATGCGCGTCCTCGACCACCAGCAGCACCGGCTGGCGGCTGGTAAGTCCGACCATCTGGGCAACCAGAGCCTGCAGTGTTGCCGCCTTGCGGCGCTCCGGGCTGATATCAAGGCCGGGATAGCGGCCGCCGGTTGGAATCGAGAGCAAACTCGCGAGTAGCGACACGGCCTCGCCGACGTCGGCGGCGGCGACCGCGAGGACTGCCTCGAGCTTGGTCAGTCGTTGGTCGTCAGTATCCTCGCGCCGGAAGCCGGCGGCCCGTTCGAGCTGGGTGAGGCTCGGGTAGAGCGCAATGTCCTGATGATGCGGCGAACAGAACTCGCGCAGGCGTATGTGCGGCTCGCCGCTCAGCCGCTCGATGACCGTCTCGGCGATCCGCGACTTGCCGATGCCCGGATCGCCCGAGATCAGGACGACGGAGCCTTCTCCGGCCTTCGCCCGCTCCCAGCGGCGCAGCAGCAGATCAATCTCTTCAACCCTGTTTACCAGCGGCGTCGTGCTGGCGCGTAGCGCCTCGAAACGGCTCTCGGCGGCGCTTGCGCCTAGCACCTGCCAGGCCGGCACGGTCTCGGCGAAGCCTTTGAGCGCGGCTGCTCCGAGGTCGCGATAGTCGAACAGCCCGCCGGTCAGCCCGCGCGTGCTCGACGAGATCACCACCGTGCCCGGTTCGGCGAGCGCCTGCAGCCGTGCGGCGAGGTTCGGCGTCTCGCCCACGACTTCATGCTCGCGGGTCATGCCGGTGCCGATGAGGTCGCCGACCACGACGAGCCCGGTCGCGATGCCGATGCGCACCTCGAGCGCGATGCCGGCGGCGGTCTTCAGCTTCGGCACGGCCTCGGCCAGGGAAAGCCCGGCCCGAACGGCGCGTTCGGCGTCGTGCTCGAGGGCGTGCGGATAGCCGAAATAGACCAGCACCCCGTCGCCGACATACCTGGCGACAAAACCGCCGGCTTTGGAGATGAGGTCGGCGCAGCAGCGCTGATACGCGCTGATGATTTCGCGCATGTCCTCGGGGTCGAGCCGGGTCGAGAGTTCGGTCGAACCGGCGAGGTCGCAGAACATGATCGTGAGCTGCCGACGCTCGGCGATGTCAGTTGGTCGCGGAACGGCGGATGGCGCGACAGCACCGGAGCCTCTGGCCTTCGCGGCGGCTTCGAGACCGGCAATCGCGCGCAGCAGCTTGCGGCGGTGGCCGAGCAGCACGCCGAGCTTTTCGAGATCCTGATCCGTCAGATCGGACAGGACGCTGAAATCGATCGCGTTGGCGCGAAATGTATCCGCGTACTGCGCCAAACCGATTTCGGATAGCCACGCGTCAACGTCCAAGTTCATGCCCCTGGCTCGTTTCCGCCGCAGCTACCGGAAGATCGACCTTGCTTCGACGCGTCTGCCGGCAACATCGGCAAGTGCCGTTGTATATCAGCAATCGAGGGTCGCCGCGAGAGGTCCGGAAAGATCGCGGATGCGATGCCGCAGTGATTTTCGCGTCTCTCGACGGGAGCGATCGAATTGCAAGCAATCCGGGTAAGGGATCACCCGATAGAGAGAGCCTTCACCGCCTGTACCCGGCGATGCGTCGCGTCGTCGCAGCCGCTCACCTCTCCCGGGCGGGGAGAGGTGAGCAAGCCCGGCTCAGGCGGTATAACCCGGCGCCAGATTGAACGCGCCGTTCTTCAGCGAATTGGCTTCCACCATCACGACCTCTTGGTCGGGATAGCCATTATGCTGATCGGGCGTAAAGCTGATGTCGCCATAGACACCCGGATATCCCTTGAGCTTGTTGAGATAGCCGACGACCTGCTCCGGCTCGGTGCCGACGCTCTTCATGCCGTCGGCGATCATCCGCGGCGTGTCGTAGCCGATCGCGATCCACCACAATAAAGTATCGTTGAGGTCGATCTTGGCGCTCTTCAGCCGGTCGATGAACGCCGTGGTGCGATCCGGCAGCTTGCCGCCGGGGGCGTAGCAAACCGGGCGGAAATTGTTCGGGTACACCTTGGCCCAGTATTCCGGCTTTTCCAGCAAGTCCCGGGTCTGGCCGGAGCCGAGCGTGGTCTGGCCGACGATCGGCACGTCCCACGCCATCTGCCCACGGGTGTTGATGATGCGGGATAGAAACCCGGCATTGACGCTCCATGGCATGATCGCTTCCGCGCCGGCCGCCTGGATGCGCAAGAGGTCGGCCTTGAGGTCCGGATTGGCGGAATCGATATTGCCCTGGTAGACGACGTCGGCGCCGATCGCCTTGAGCATCGGCACATAGGCGCTGACGGAGGCGACGCCATAGCCGGTGGTGTCGCTGATGACCGCGACCTTCTTGCGCTTGAGCACTTCCACCACATAGCGGTTGGCGGCGGCGCCGATCTGCTGGTTGGTCGGCGCGTTGCGGAAACACATCGGATATTTCTTCGGGTCGGTCAGGGTATCGACCCAGCAGGGATGCACCTGCGGCACGTTGCTGCGCGCCAGGAGCGGCACCACCGCGAGCGACTCGCCGGAATTGACCGGACCGATCACGACGCTGACTTTCTCGCCCTTGGCGAGTTCGGCCGCGCCATTCACCGCCTTGGTCGGCTCAGACTGGGTGTCGCGGGTGATCAGCTCGATCTGCCGCCCGTCGATGCCGCCGGCGGCGTTGATCTCCTCGACCGCGAGCTGGACGCCGCGGTTGATGCCGATGCCGGTCGATGAAGAAGGGCCGGTCAATGCCGGCAGATAGCCCATCCGTATCGGCTCCTTGGCGGCGATCGCGGGCTTTGCAAGGCTGCTCGCGAGAGCCGCTGCGCCGGCGGACACCAGCGCTTGACGACGAGTGATTGCCATATCGGTCTTCTCCCCTTGTGCGTTCTGATCAACTCCCAAAGCTTTTCGAGATTGCTTTCGAGATTTCCTGGATCTCTGTGGCGCGCACTATATCCACGGCGGTATCCCCCGGAAAGCGCAATGTCCCGCGGGATGGATCAGACGTTTGGTGCAAAGAGCTTAGGTGCAAGGATTTGGCGGTAAAGGCAGTGGGCACGGCCGCCCGTGACGCTTGGTCACGGGCACGCCGCGCCGCCGCTGCAATGCAACAGGTTTGAAGTCCGTCGTGGGTTCAGAAACTACCTAAGCCTCCGCCACCGCTTCGCCCCAGGGCTGGAATGGCTCGGTGGCGCCGCTGTTGGTGTCGCCGTCGCGTAGCACCACGCTCGGGCAGGCAAACTTCATCGGCAGCGTCTGCGTCCGCGCTTCCTCATAGTCGAAGCGTTTTGCGAGCGCCTCGCGCACAGGCTTCGGCAATCGCACATCGCCGATCACGATCGCCGCTTCGCTGGCGTCGATGCGCGGGGTGTGGATCGCGGCGTCGAGGTCCATCCCGTAATCCATCACGAACGACAGCATCTGCGTCACCGCCGGCAGGATGCGGCGGCCGCCGGAAGCGCCGGCAGCCAACCGCCGTCCGTCCGCCGCCTGCGCCAGCACCGGATTGTAATTGGTCAGGCAGCGTTTGCCGCCTTGCAGCGAGTTCGGCGTGCCCGGCGTCGGATCGAACCACATGATGCCGTTGTTCATGGTGATGCCGGTCTGCGGCGTGACGAATTTCGAGCCGAAGGTCGCCAGCAGGGTTTGCGTCACCGCGGCCATGTTGCCGTCGCGGTCGACCGCGGCGAAATGCGTGGTGCAGCTCGGCGCCAGATGTTCGGCGCCGAGCGCGCGGCGGCCGTCGGCATCGCCCATGCCATGAAGACGCTCGCGATAGGCCGATTGCAGCGCCTGCGCGTAGGCCGTGTAAGCGGATGCATCCGGACCGCTCTTTGCTGGGCGCAGGTCGTCCTGCAGCAGGCGCAGGGTGCGCGCCAGTGTGGGACCGGAGGTGAGTTCCGGCGTCGCGTAGACATGCCCGCCGCGATAGGGGATCACCAATGGCTCGCGCAAATGCGCGCGGAACGCGCCGAGGTCTTCGGCCGACAGCGAGCCGCCGGATGCCTTGATGTCGGCGGTGATGCTGCGCGCCAGATCGCCCTGATAGAAATCGCGCGGGCCCTGGGCGGCGAGATAGCTCAGCATGGCCTTGAGCCGGTCCTGCGTCAGCCGCACTTCCGAGCGAATGCCCCATTGCGGATTCGGCGGCAGACCATCGACCAGATAAGCCTCCGAGCTCGCGGGATAGCGCCGCAGATCGGCGGCCGAGCTTGTGATCATCAGCGTGGTCCACCAGTCCACCAGCAGGCCTTCGCCGGCGAGTTCGATGCTGGGCGCCAGCAGATCCCGCCACTTCATCCGGGCGTGGCGGCGATGCGCTTCCTCCATGCCCGCGACCACGCCGGGCACCGCGATCGAGCCGGGCCCATGCAGATTGCGATCGTCTTTTACGCGCGGCCAGGGGAAGATGTCCGAGGAGGCCCCGGCGCCACTCAGCGGATAGTCTTCGGCGCGCAAACTGTCGGGCGCGCACATGCCGTAGTCGATCACCTCGTATTTGTTCTCGCGGGCGCGGTAGAGCACCATCGCGCCGCCGCCGCCGACGCCGCTCATCCAAGGCTCCAGCACCCCAAGTGCAAAGGTGGTGGCAATCACCGCATCGACGCAGTCGCCGCCGTCCTTCAGCACCTCGACGCCAATTTCGGCCGCCTTGCGCGACTGCGTGGCGACGATGCCGCCCTTGGAGACAACGGCGGGTTTGCGGATTTGCTGGGTGTTGGAAAAATGGTCGGGCATGATGGGGCCTTGGGCTAGCTCGGGAGCGGCCAACTTAGGCAACGGCCCCGGCAGCGTAAAGGCGTCCCGCAGCGCTATTGCGCTGCAATCGAAGGCGCGTCGTCCACGACATAGAGCACGAGGTTGCTCACCACCAGCGCCAGCACCGCGAGCAGGCTCGGCATCACGCGGGCGCCGCTCGAGCCCGCGAACAGTCCGACGATCAGGGGACCGGCGATCTGGCCGAGCCCGAAGGCCGCGGTCATCATGCCGACCGCGCGCGCCGCATGCACGCCGCCGAGCCGGATCGCCTCCTTGATGCCGGCCATCGTGATCACCGTGAAACTGCCGCCGACGCACAAGGCCGCGATCGAGAGCGTGGCGACGTTGATGGCGATCACCGGCGCCAGCACGCCGATGACCAATACCCATTGGCTGCCCATCCACAATTGCTTGGCGGAGATACGATCCAGCAGCTGCGCCGCGACCACGGTCGAGATCGCCGCCGCGACGCCGAACACCGGCCACACCATGCCGAACACGGCGGGGTCGTTGACATAGCCGCGCGCCAGCGAGGGCAGGAAGGTCGCAGGGATGATGTAGCCGCAGCCGAACGCGCCGTAGCAGGCCGTGACGATCAAGGCGCGGCGCGAGAGAGGTCCGGCCGCGCTGACGACGGGGAGCGCGACGACACGATGCTCCGAAACAAGCGGAAACCATAGCGCCGCCGCCAGCACGCAGGCGACGATGCCGAGCGCGATCCAGGTCAGTTGCGAACCAAAAACCTCGACGGCGGCGGCAAGGCCGACCAGGCCGGCAAACGCGATGCCGATGCCGACGCCGGCGAATACGCGGCCCGACCAATGCCCGACGTCGTGATGCGCCAGGATCGGCATCGCCCAGGCCGACACGCCGATCAGCACATAGGCGGAAGCAATTCCGGCCGCCACGCGAAACATGAACCACAGCGGCAGCGCATGGGTTGCCGCCATTGCCAGCGTGAATACGCCGACGCCGAACAGCCCCCAGCGGATCGCGCCGGCTGGTCGCGGCGCCATCGCGGCGCAAATCAAGGCGCCTGCGAGGTAACCGAGATAATTGGCGGTCGCGAGCCAGCTTCCCTGCGGCAGCGTCAGGCCGAGATCCTGCTGCATCAGCGGCATGATCGGGGTCAGCGAAAAGCGGCCGACCCCATCGCGCTCGCCAGCGCCAGGGTTCCGATACAGACCGCCGCCGTGGCGGACAGATTTTTTGTTGTGCCATGCATGGCAATCGTTATACGCTTTCCAAATATTCTTGAATATCGAATAAGAAGAAAAAATATATTCTCAAATATCGAATATTCCGCGGAAGGGTGCGCCATGAACTTCACCGATCTCCAAATCTTCAAGGCCGTCGTCGACGAAGGCGGAATCATAAAAGCCTCGCGAAAATTGCACCGGGTGCCGTCGAGCGTCACCTCGCGGATCCAGCAGCTCGAAAGCACGATGGGCGTCAGCCTGTTTCACCGCGACCGCCAGCGCCTGCATCTTTCGCCGACCGGCGAGTTGCTGCGCGGTTATGCCGACCGGCTGATCCAGCTCTCGGAAGAAGCCCGCTCGGTGGTGTCAGGCGCGAAGCCGCAAGGCGTGCTCAAGCTAGGCACGCTGGAGAGCACGGCGGCGAGCCGGCTACCGGGCCTGCTGACGGATTTCCATCTGCTGTATCCCGACGTCCGGCTGGAGCTCATGACCGGCACCAACGATTTCCTGATGCAGGCGGTGGCCGATCGCCGGATCGATGCGGCCTTCACCGCCGAAGCGCCGGCGCGGCCGCTTTCGCAATCGCTGGCGCATGTCCCGGTTTTTCCGGAACGTCTGGTTGTGATCTCAAGCCTCGATCATCCGCCGATCCGGCGCGCGAGCGATGTCAGGGATGCCTCGCTGATCGCGTTTCCCGACGGCTGCGCCTATCGCCGCCTGTTGCAGCGCTGGCTCGGGGCCGACAGCCTTGCCGGAAGGCGGGCGCTGGAACTCGGCTCCTATCATGCGATCGTGGCCTGCGTCGCGTCCGGCACCGGCATCGCGCTGGTTCCGGAATCCGTGCTCGACACCATGCCGCAGGCGCATGTCGCGCGCCACGCGCTGCCCAAGGCGCTGGCCGAGATCAGGACGCCGCTGGTCTGGCGCGACGGCGAGATTTCGCCGCCGGTGCTGGCGTTGCGCACTTCGGTCGCTTCGCTGCGAAATTCCAAAACCGGCGTGCCCAGGAGAAAATCCGCCTCCTTGCGCTGACGCGCGTTGGCTTCTTCGAAAGTAGCATCCGCGGTGCGTCGATCATGACGATTGCACACTCTTTCCTGCACACGGAATTAGTTCGGCCGCGTAGCGCCTTGACGCAAAAGGGATGGCTTGCAATCGCGACCAAGGCGCGCGAACATCTGCGGCAAAATAACCAATAAGAGTTTTCCGGGATGGGAATCAAAAACATCGGCCAGCAGGGAATTGTGTTCGCGGTGTTCGCGGTGCTGTTCGCCGCCTTCGCGCTGTTCCTGCCCGGCTTTTTCACGACCGCCAATATGCTGACGCTGCTGCAGAACGTGGCGGTGCTCGGCATCCTTGGTCTTGCCATGGCGATCGTGGTGATCGGCCGCGGCATCGACATTTCCCTGATCGCGGCGCTTGCGGTGCCGCCGGGGCTGGTGCTGCAGATGGTGCAGGACGGTTATTCGCTGCCGACCTCGCTGGCGGCGGCGTTTGCCTTGACCATCGTGTTCGGCCTGATCAACGGCTGGCTGATCGCCTATGCCGAGGTGCCGTCGCTGTTCACGACGCTGGCTTCGGGTTTGTTTCTCGCCGGCCTCGGCCAGGCGGCGCTGTTCAAGCTCGACGTGGTGCAATGGAGCCCGGGCCTCGACGGTTTCGAGCATCTCGGCCAGGGCAATCTGCTGGGCATTCCGATGCCGATCGTGATGTTCGCGATCTCCTGCATCGCGATCGCCTTCCTGCTGCGTCAGACCCGGCTCGGCGCCTATATCTACGCGATCGGCGACAATCCCAACGGCGCGCGGGTCACGGGCATTCCGACCCGCCCGATCATCGTGCTGCAATATGTACTGGCGGCGCTGATCGGCTGCTGCGCCGGGCTGATCCTCGCGGCTTCGGTCAACAGCATGCCGACGCGCATTTTCAATTCGACCCTGATCTACGACGTGATCCTGGTGGTGGTGCTTGGCGGCATCGGCCTGTCCGGCGGCCGCGGCGGCGTCCTCAACGTCATCATCGGCACGCTCCTGATCGGCACCATGCTCAACGGCATGACCATCATGGACGTGTCTTATTCGGGCCAGAACCTCGTCAAGGGCGTGGTGTTGCTGGCCGCCGTGATCGCGGACTCCTTTTTGAATCCGCGCAACGAGGAGACCGCCCAGCAAGGCGACATCTAGCAGGCTGACGCAACCGATCACTGACGCAATGAACGATCTCACCGGGAGGAAGACATGACACGATCTGGATCCACAATGCTCAAGACGATGCTGCTCGGCATCGGGCTGGTCGCATCCGCGGCCGTGCCGGCGCTGGCGCAGAAAGGCCTCGACGAGCCGTTTCAGGGCTCGTTCAAGGAAGCGCTGGCCGGCAAGACGGTGGCCTATGTGCCGGTGGCGATGAATTTCGACCTCACCGAAGGCTGGTTCGCCGGCCTGAAGAAGGAGCTGGAGCCCTACGGCGTCAAGGTCGTGGTGCGCGATCCGAACTGGAGCACCAATGCCGGCGCGCAGGCGGTGACCACGCTGATCTCGGAAAAGCCGGCGGCGATGGTGATCCATAATCCGGACGTGCAGACTTACGCAAAACTGCTGCAACGCGCGGAGTCCGAGGGCATCTACGTCATCCAGATCAACATGGGCTCGAACTATCGCAGCTCCGCCTTTGTCGGCGCCAACTGGATCGAGATCGGCGAGCGCGACACCCAGGCGGTGGTGGATTACTGCAAGGGCAAGTCGAACAAGATCGCGGTGGTGCAGGGCGCGCTGTCGGCAGCCGCGAGCGCCTACACGCTGAAGGGCGTCGAGAACGTGCTGGCGAAAAACCCCGACATCAAGGTGGTGTCGAGCCAGGCCGCCGACTGGGATGCCGCCAAGGCCAAGGCGATCACGCAAACCGTGCTGAAGCAGAATCCTGATCTGTGCGGCATCGTCGGATTCTGGGACGGCATGGACATCGGCACCGCGGCGGCGGTGAAGGAAGCCGGCCTCACCGACAAGGTGTTCGTCGCGACCTCGGGCGGCGGCGAGCGCCGCGGCGCCTGCGACCTCGTCAAGTCGGGCGCGTTCGGCCTCGACCTCAGCTACGACGTGCCGACCCAGGCCGAGCAAATGGCCGGCACCATCAAGTGGCTGCTGTCCTCGGGCGTGAAGCCGGGAACGGTCAAGGGGTCGGAATATACGACGCTGATTCCGGTCACCAAGGAGAACGCCGGAAGCGACACGGCGTGCTGGAATCTCAGCGACCTGAAGAAATAGCAGGCGCGAGGCGGCCGCGCATCGACGCGCGGCCGCCTCGCTCCATCAACCCCTCGACAATCCCTGGCATGAATACGGCTTGCCGCGTTCGGCCGCTCTCTTTCCGATACCGGACAGCCGATGCAGGACACGCTTCTTCGTTTGCGATATCGCTATTGGCCCGACCACCTGCTCGGCGAGATCCTTTCAAAACGCTGGACCGAGACCGCGATCCCGGTGATCGTGCTCCTGATCATCACCGTGCTGTTGAGCCGGGCGATCCCGGGCTTCCTGTCGCCCAGCGGCCTCGCCGACACGGGCCGGCAGGCCGGCGAGATCGGCTTTATCGTGCTCGGCATGGCGCTGGTGGTGATCGTCGGCGGCATCGACCTGTCGGTCGGCTCGATGTTCGCGCTGTGCGATTTCTGCGCGCTGTTCTTCCTCAACGTGATGAACTGGCCGGTGCCGGCGGTGATCGTCGCCACCTTGATCTGCGGCGCGCTGCTGGGGGCGGTGAACGGCTTCCTGATCGGATACCTGCGGCTGCGCGCCTTCATCACCACGCTGATCACGCTGATCATCTACCGCTCGACCTACGATCTCCTGCTGTTCGACTATTCCAACAGGATCGCGGCGGCGTTTCCCGACTTTCCGTCGTGGAATTTCATGGGCGGCGGCGATCTCCTGGGCGTCCCCAGCGTGGTGCTGGTCTATCTCGTGGTCGCGATCTTCGGGCACATTTTTCTCACGCGCCTGCGGCCCGGCTGGCATGTCACCGCGATCGGCGGCTCGCGGCGCTCGGCCTATAATTCCGGCATTCCGGTGCGGCGCACGATCGCGCTGTGCTATGTCGCCAGCGGCGTGATGACCGCGATCGGCGCGATGTTCTTTGCAGCGAGGCTCGGCACCGTCGGCGGCGACGTTGGCGTAGGCCTCGAGGTGACGGTGTTGACCGCGACCGTGCTCGGCGGCATCAGCCTCGGCGGCGGCAAGGGATCGGTCGCGAAAGCGCTGGTCGGCACCTTGATCGTGCTGTTCCTGGTCAACGGCATGACCACGCTGTCGGTCTCCGGCGGCGTCAACCGCATGGTGCTGGCCGGCGTGCTGCTGGTCGCCGCCACCATCGACATCCGCTGGCTGAAGAACCGCACCCGCATCATCAGCAAGGTCTATGTCAGCCCGACCTTCCATGCGCTGGCGCCGCCGGCCTCGACCGCGCCCGGCACCGGGCCCTTTGCGCAGAACGACCGGCTTCGCGACGTCTCGCTGATCGGGCTCGGACGGATCGAGGCGCCGGAGGATGTGATTCTCGACCGCAACGACAATCTCTATGCCGGCTCGCGCCATGGCGACATCATCCGCTTCATGGCGCCGGACTATCAGCAGATGGAAGTCTATGCCCATATCGGCGGCCAGCCGCTCGGCATGGCGTTCGACCGCAAGGACAACCTCTATGTCTGCATCGGCGGCATGGGACTTTACCGCATCACGCCCGAGCGCAAGGTCGAGAAGGTTACCGACGAGACCAACCGCAGCCTCTATTCGGTCAATGACGACAGCCGGCTGCGGCTCGCCGACGACCTCGACATCGCCGACGACGGCCGCGTCTTCTTTTCGGAAGCCACCGTGCGTTATGAAATGCACGAATGGCCGGTCGACGGGCTGGAGGCGCGCGGCAACGGCCGCATCATCTGCTACGATCCCAACACCAACACCACGCGCACCGTGCTGCGTGGCCTGAAATTCCCCAACGGCATCTGCATCGCCAGCGACGGCCAGTCGATCCTGTTCGCCGAAACCTTTGGGTGCTGCATCCGCCGCTACTGGTTCGATGGTCCGAAATCCGGCCAAACCGAAATGGTGATCGACAACCTGCCGGGCTATCCCGACAACATCAATCTGGCGTCGGACGGCAATTACTGGCTGGCGATGGTCGGCATGCGCAGCCCGGCGCTCGACCTCGCCTGGAAGATGCCGGGTTTTCGCAAGCGGATGGGCAAGCGGGTGCCGATCGACGAGTGGCTATTCCCCAACATCAACACCGGCTGCGTGATCAAATTCAACGAAAAGGGCGAGGTGCTCGACTCGTTCTGGGATCTGAAGGGCGAGAACCATCCGATGATCACCTCGATGCGCGAGCATCGCGGCTATCTCTATCTCGGCGGCATCATGAATAACCGGATCGGCAAGTACAAACTCGGCAATGCCGACCCGAACTTTGTCCAGTACGACCGGCGCTGGAGGAAGAGCGCATGATCGGGGCGCTGAAGGAATTCGCCGACCGCCTGCTCGGGCGGGGCGACGCCACCATCACCGTGCCGTCGTTCGACGGCGCGCTGAAGCCGAACCAGATCCTGGAGAAAGCCGAGACCGCCGGCCAGTTCGAGGCGCCGGAGGATATCGCAACCGACGGCAAGACGATCTACATCGCCGACGGCGTGACGATCCGCCGCCTCGATGCGTCGGGCGCTACCGAAGTGCGTCGGTTCGACCGTCCGATCACCGCGCTGTGCTGCATGGGCGACGGCGGCATGGCGGTGGCGCTCGACGGCCGCGAAATCAGGGTGTTTTCGACGCCATCGGCCGAAAACGCGAAGACCACTTTCACCGATCCGTCTTTTCATGCGGTCAACGCGCTGGCGCCGGGCAAGGCCGGCACTTTAATCGCCACCGATGGTTCGTCGACGCGCCCGGCGGGGCAGTGGGTGTATGACTTGATGGAGCGTGGCCGCAGCGGGCGGGTGTTTTCGCTCGATCTGGCCAGTGGAAAAGTCCGCACCATCGCCGCTGGCCTGAACCACGCGTTCGGGGCTTGCGCCTCGGGCGACGCCATTTTGGTCAGTGAAAGCTGGCGCCATCGCGTGATCGCGAACGCAGCCGACGGCAGCCAGCGCGCGGTGCTGGATAATCTGCCGGTCTATCCGTCGCGGCTGTCGCCGGCCGGCGGCGGCGGTTTCTGGCTGACCGCGTTCATCGCACGCACGCAACTGGTTGAATTCGTGCTGCGCGAAAACGCCTATCGCCGCCGCATGATGGCGGAGATCGATCCGGAATACTGGATCGCCCCGAAACTGCGGTCCGGGCAGTCGTTCCTCGAGCCGATGCAGGGCGCGCATCTGAAAACCATGGGCGTGGTCAAACCGTGGGCCCCGCCGCGCTCCTATGGCCTGGTGATCCGGCTGAGCGAGACCGGCGTGCCGCAATACGCGGTGCATAGCCGGGTCGACGGCGTCAACCATGGCATCACAGCCGCGGTCGAAATGGACGGCGCGCTGTATGCGCTGGCCAAGGGGCCGGGCCGGCTGCTGCGCGCGCCGCTCGCGATGATCGAGAAGGAATTGCGCGCATGAGTGAAGACATCATCCTCACGCTGCGCAACGCGACAAAACTCTATGCCGGCGTGCCGGCGATCGAGAATGTCGATTTCAGCCTGCGTCGTGGCGAGATTCATGCGCTGGTGGGCGAGAACGGCGCCGGCAAGTCGACATTGACAAAAGTGATGGCCGGCGTGGTGACGCTGACCTCGGGTTCGATGCAGGTCGACGGCGTCGACGCCGCGCCGCGCACGCCGCTGGAGGCGCGCCATCTCGGCATCGCCATGGTGTTCCAGGAGAACAGCCTGGTGCCGACGATGACGGTGGCGCAGAACCTGTTTCTCGGCCAGGAGAAATTTTACAACCGGCTGCGCGGCATCTACATCGCGGCGCAACAGTTCCTGCAATCGCTGAATTTCGACGTCACGCCGACCGCGCCGGTCAACCTGCTCGGCGCCGCCAAGAAGCAGATGGTCGAGATCGCGCGCGCGGTGCTGCATCAGGCCAAGGTCATCATCTTCGACGAGCCGACCGCGACGCTGACCCCGGAAGAGAAAAAATACTTTTTTGATCTCGTGCGCGACCTGAAGCGGCGCGGCGTCTCGATCGTGTTCATCTCGCACGCGCTGGAGGAGGCGCTGCTGCTGGCCGACCGGATCACCATCCTGCGCGACGGCAAGCATGTGGTGACCGACGACGCCAAAAGTTTCGACCGCGCCCGGATCGTGCAGGCGATGGTGGGCCGCGACCTCTCGAATACGCTGTACGGCACGCGCAAGACCACGGTGCGGCCACCTGGCGCGCGGGTACTGACGGTGCAGAACCTGAAAATGGCGCCGATGGTGCGCAACAATTCGCTGTCGGTTTTCGCAGGCCAGATCACCGGCGTGTTCGGCCTGGTCGGCGCCGGCCGCACTGAAACGTTCAAGATCGTCGCCGGCGTGATGAAGCGGGACTTCTTCCACGGCGGCGAAGTGATCCTGCACGACAAGCCGGTGCGCTACCGGGTGCCGGCGCCGGCGGTGCGCGCCGGCATCGCCTATGTCACCGAGGACCGCAAGGTCGAGGGCTTTTTCGAGACCATGTCGGTCGCCCGCAACATCTATCTCGGACTGCTCGCGAAGATGCCGGGCGGCCGCTTCTTCCTCTCCAGCAACGAGGCTGACAAGGTGGGCCAGGGCTGGGTCGATCGCCTCAAGGTGCGCACCACCGGCAACGACATGAAGGTGGTCGAGCTGTCGGGCGGCAATCAGCAGAAGGTCGTGATCGCCAAATCGCTGGTGCAGGATCCCGACCTCATCATCTTCGACGAGCCCACGCGAGGCGTCGACGTCGGCGCCATCGTCGAAATCCACGAACTGATCCAGCGGCTCGCCGACGAAGGCAAGGCGGTGGTGGTGATCTCGTCCTACCTGCCGGAGATCATGGCGCTGTCCGACCGCATCCTGGTCTCGCGTCAGGGCAAGGTGGTCGAGGAATTTTCCGCGCTGGAGGCGACGGAAGAAAAGATCATGTACGCGGCGGTGCACTAAAGCGTTGTCGAGCGAAGCAGGCCCTCGGACTTGATTCGTGGGTGGATACCGGTTCGCGTGAAGAATTCGCGTGAAGAAAACGTGTCAAAATAACAATCCAACTCCGCGCTAACCCTGCTGCTTGGCCCGCCATTGATCGATGATCTCGAGCGCCTGTTTCAGGCCGAGCCCGGTCTCCTGCCGGTAGGCCTTGACCGCGGCGACCCGCCGTGTCCGGGCAAGCGTCTGGATGGCCGCGGAAGGCGGCGGCGGAAAGGCGATCTCCATCTTGCCGCGGATCAGGTTCAGTTTTGCTTCTTGCCGCACCAGATGATCGCCAAGCTGCGACAGCCGCATCGTCGCGATCGCGATCAGGGCGATGCACGCGATCGCGGGCGGGCCCATCGTCAGGAAAATCTGGTTCATCGGAATAGTCCCCGTGATCTCGATTGATCGAAGCGTGCCTGTTGGCCTTTCGTGACGTCTCCTCGATCGCAGGTTCAGATGTGTTACCATCGCGCCGCGTGCTTGTGTGATCCAGATCATGCAGGTGAGTGATCGGCGCACGACCGGCCTGCCAGGCAATCAATCCACGGGAGCGGATAAAATGTTGCAGCGATCAAGACTGTTCCTCGTCGTTCTCGCCGTGTTCGGGCTCGTTGTTGCGAGCGATCTTGCGCACGCCGCCACCGTCGTGGCGCTCGGCGCCAGCAACACTTTTGGCAAGGGCGTTTCGCCCGGTGAGTCGTATCCGGCACAGCTCGAGGCGATGCTGCACGCCAAGGGCATCAATGCTTCCGTCGTCAACGCCGGCATCAACGGCGACACGACGGAAGGAATGCTGGCCCGGCTGGACAGTGTCGTTCCCAGGGGCACCAGCGTGGTGATCCTGCAACCCGGCGGCAACGACATGAGGAAGGGACGGCCCGATCAAACCGGCGCCATCCTGGGCCGCCTGAGGGCGATGGGCGTCAGGGTCGTGATGTGCCCCAACGGCATGTTTCGCGGGCTGCCGCATCAGCCGGACGGTCAGCACCTGACCCCTGAGGGCTATCACATGCTGGCGGCCAAGCTGGTCGGCCAGGTCGCCGCCGCGCTGCGGAGATAATCGGGCCCGCGCACACACTCGATACAAATCCTCGCCGATACCGCGCGAGGCAACCCGGTTGCCAACGCGGGAGTGTATGGCTACGTTTTGTCTCGTCCGGGCCCAGACCATCTTTTTCGATCAGCGGCGCGTTCATGCCCAAGTTTCTTCGCATCGGCGTCCATCAATCCAACGTCTCCGGATACACGTCGAAGGCGTGGTGTATTCGACGGGTTGGCTGGACGATTTTCCTGAAATGGGGCGCCGTGGAGGTCCAGGGCGTCGCGGATGCGCGCGAGGTCTACTGGACCCATCCTCCGATGGACAAGACCATTCGGTGCGGCACGGTGCAACGCGCCCGGGACTATGCCAAATCCGCCATCGCGCGGCGGCGTAACCATCGCTATGTGCTTCTGACCGGAACTATCGCGACCCGGCGCAGAACCGTGGATCGCAGCGCCGAACTCGAACGGACGCTCGCCACAATCCTGTTCGTCGACATCGTCCGCTCCACCGAAAAGGCCGCGAAGCTCGGCGACGCGCGCTGGACGGTGGTGATGAATCACTACTATGCCGCCGTCCGCCGCGAGCTGAAAGCGTTGCGCGGCAAGGAAATCGTCACGACCGGCGACGGCGTGCTGGCGACATTCACTGCGCCGCATGCCGGGGTCCGTTGCGCGAGCGCGATCCTTCAGGCCGTGCGCACGCTGGGGCTGGAGATCAGGATCGGGCTGCATGCGGGCGAATACAAGGTGAGCGGGAAAGAGGTGGTCGGCCTCGCGTTTCACATTGGCGCCCGCGTCGCCGCCAAGGCGCGCGCCGGCGAAATCCTGGTTTCGAGCGCGGTCAGGGACCTGATGCCGAAATCCGCCATCCGCTTTGGCGATCGCGGCACCCACCAGCTCAAGGGCGTGCCGAAGAAATGGCGGCTGTACCGGATCGAAGGTTGAGCTGAAATATTCGGCAACACGCGCCAAGCGGCAGTCGTGCGTTCTTCGTCGATCGACATCGCATGGCTGGATTGCTGAAAACGAATTTCGTGGCACGCCATGATTTGTCGCGGGCTCGAACTGCCTAAAGCCTGGGCTCAAGTTCGATACACGGCATGAATCACGTGAAAATATCCGGCGTCACTTGCCTGCGGCAAAAGCATCACGAAATTTTCACGCGCTTGTCACGAGTCTGCGATGCAGAGTTGACCGCAACGCGCCTGAACAAATTGTCGCAGGGGGTGTAATCGGGACGCGCTCGCACTAAGCGAGCGCTTAGCGTCTCAAGGCAAAAACAAGAAACAAAGGGAAACATCATGCGACTTCTTCTTTTGACCGCCGCCGCCAGTTTTGTCCTCACCGGCGCTGTCGTCTCGGCCCCAGCCGAGGCCAAGACCGTGCACCACCACCACCACCGCCGCTCCCGCCGACATCATGAGCGCGCACGAATCGCACATGAAGAACCTGCGCGATTCCGGCTACGATCCGAAGGGCGATCTCACGGCCGCGGGCAACCTGAAGGCAAACTGATCTCGACTTACGGAGAACCGGGGCTTACAAGCCCCGGTTTTTTTATCGGGCCTCGCTCCCTCATGCTTGAGCGACGGCAGCGGGGCGCATGACGCGCCACTGGCAGAGATACGCGCCGGCCAAAGCCGGGACCGGCACCCAGTACGATGACGTCATGTCGAGCCAACGCGGAATATCCGCGTTGTCCGGGCCCCAGATGTCGCAGCAGACGGCAAAGACCAGCCAGAGCGACGTCGACAAGGCGCCGTGCAGCAGCTTTCCGTCGGGCGCGATCCTGGCCGCGGTATATCCGCCGACCAGCGGCGCCAGCACGCCGCCGACCATCAGCCACGAACCGATCAGCATCGGTGACGACATGACGTGATCGATGCTGGCCATCGTGGAATTGCAGAGCGCAATGAGTCCCGCGCCGACGAGGCAAAGGATGGTCGTGATGAGCATGCCCGCCAGCGCGACGCCCCATAACACAAGTTGGACAGGATCAGGGCCTTGATTGAAAGGCGCGGCATCGATTTGCGCGTTTCGTAATTCATTGTTCGTTCCCATGCTGCTGTGAAGAGGACGGCGCCTCAGACGGCTTCGTGGGCAGCGCGCGTCGTTGCGTTCGGCACCGGAACGGGAAATGGAGTGTCGTGGGCGGGTTGGTGACTTGAGTCACGTTCGAAATGCGTCAAATAGTTGCGGCGTCTGCATCTCGCAGTCCTTGCTAGAAATGACCCGCGCCGGTAAAGTGCGGCGCAATAGCGTTAATTTTCCATGAATGGGTGAGTAGAATGTCGGCAGTCGAGGGCCTGGAGCCGGAGCAAAGTGTCGGAACACTGCCGCCAGGCGTGATCGTCGGAGGTCCCGTAGTGGACGCCAAGCTACGCGAATCCTATGCCCTGCTTGGCATTATTTATGCCGGTTCGGTCGCCGCGGTGATCTGGACGATCATGCAGGGCATCGGCTGGACGGAGATTGCGGTCTTCGTCGGCATGTTCTGGCTGACCATGTTCGGGATGGGCGCAGGCATTCATCGCCTGCTCGTGCACCGGAGCTTTCGCTGCGGTCCGGTCATGAGGGCGTTCTTCTGTGCGCTCGCCACGATGTCGGTGCAGGGCTCGATCCTCAAATGGGTCGCCCATCATCGCCGGCACCATCTTTACGCCGATAAACCCGGCGATGCTCACAGCCCTCTTTATGACGGCCTCGGCAACCGCCATGCCAGCTTCCTCAAGGGAATGCTGCATGCGCAAGGCGGCTGGGTATTGGACCATGTCGCTACCGACGGCGAATACTACGCCAGGGATATTCTGGCCGACCCGATCGCCATGTTCTTCGTCAGAACGCGCTGGGTCTGGTACGCCATGTCGGCGATTTTCATTCCGGGCGCCATTGGCTACGCGGTTGGCGGCTTCCACACCATGATGGGCTGCGTGCTGTTCTCCGGCCTGTTCCGCGTCTACCTCGTGATCACGGCCACCTCACTGGTCAACTCGGTCTGCCATAGTGACGGTCGCTACGGTTACCGTCGCTTTGAGCTCAATGATGGCACGACCAACCAGTTGGTGATCTCGATCCTCACCCTCGGCGAAGGACTGCACAACAATCATCACCGGTTTCCGCGGGACGCCTATATTTCGCACGCCTGGTACGAAGTCGACGTCACCGGCCTGATCATTCTCGGGCTCGGGAAACTCGGGCTCGTGCACGACGTTTTCGACGGCTCGGGCCGCGCGTCGGCGGCCGCGACCGGAGAGACTTCGCGAGCCTGATCTTTAAGGCGGCGGCACGGCAGCCCTCACTCGTTTCGCTACGGGCAGTCCGTCTTCGCTCCCGCTCCGCTTGAGCTACGCCGGACACGCTTCGTCCTTCGATCTCCGCGCGGCGGCGCCACGCGTAGCCCGAAGGGCGAAGCGTGGTGGGCCCGGCAGGACTCGAACCTGCAACCAGACCGTTATGAGCGGCCGGCTCTAACCATTGAGCTACAGGCCCCGCCGCGAGACGGCCGCGTGAAACGCGGCCGGCAACGGTGCGGACACTGCTTACAATCCGGCTGGGGTTATCGCAATGCCGCGATAGGGTTCGGTTAATCCACCGAAACGCCGGCAAACTTGACCACCTTGCCCCATTTCTCGGTCTCGTCGGCGATCAGTTGGCCATATTCGGCCGGTGTCATTGGCTGCGCGGTGCCGCCGAGGTCATGGAGGCGGGCGGCCAGCGCCGGGTCTTTCAGCGCCTCGTTCACCGCCTTGTTCAGGGTCGCGATGATCTCGGGCGGCGTGCCCTTCGGCGCGGACATGCCGTAATACACCATCGCGCTATACCCAGGCACGGTCTCGCCAATCGTGGGGATGTCCGGCAGGCCGGGCCAGCGCTGCGGCGAAGTGATGCCGAGCGCGCGCAAGGTGCCGCCCTTGGCCTGCGGCAGCGCGGTCGGCAGATTATCGAAGATCAGCTGCACCTTGTTGGAGATGATGTCGGGATAGGCCTGCGCCGAGCCACGATAAGGCACGTGCAGCATGTCGCATTTGGTCATCGCCTTGAACAGCTCGGCCGCCATGTGCACCGTGGTGCCGTTGCCGGAGGACGCAAACGAGATCTTTCCCGGATTGGCTTTGCAATAGTCGACGAACTCCTGGACCGTTTTCGCCGGGAAGGCGTTCGACACCACCAGCAGGTTAGGTACTTGCATGAAATGTGCGACGGGCAGCGTGTCGCGCATGAAATCGAAATTGAGGTGCTTGTAGAGCGTCGTCGAGATCGCGTTGTTGGCGCCGGAGAACAGCAGCGTATAGCCGTCCGGCGTCGCGTTGATCGCGGCCTCGGTGGCGATATTGCCGCCGGAGCCGGCGCGGTTCTCCACGACGAATTGCTGGCCGAGTATTTCCGAGAGCTTTTGCGCCATCAGGCGCGCGACGGTATCGACCGGGCCGCCGGCGGTGAAGCCGATCAGCCAGTGCACCGGACGATCCGGATAGGCGGCGCGCGCCGGCGCGGTGCTGCCGGCGGCCATTGACAGACAGGCAATGCCGAAAACCATCGCGCGCAAAAATCCGAGCATTGTCCACCCCGTATGTTTTTGTTTCGTCCCGCTAGTCCACCGATACCCCCGCGAATTCCACCACCTTGCGCCACTTGTCGGTCTCGTCGGAAACCAGCTTGCCGAATTCGGCCGGCGTCATCGGCTTCGGAATGCCGCCGAAATCGGCGAGTTTTGCCACCAGCTTGGGATCGTGCAGCGCCTCGTTGACCGCCTTGTTCAGCGCATCGACGATTTCGGGCGGCGTGCCCTTCGGCGCGGAGATGCCGTAGAAGCCGACCGCTTCAAAGCCCGGCACGGTTTCCGCGATCGCCGGCACATCCGGCACGCCAGGCCAGCGCTGCGGCGAGGTGACGCCGAGCGCGCGCACGCTGCCGGCGCGCGACTGCTCCAGCGCCGACGGCAGATTGTCGAAGATCAGCTGCACCTTGTTCGACATGATGTCGGGAAACGCGATCGCGGATCCCCGATAGGGCACATGCACCATCTCGCATTTGGTCATCGCCTTGAACAGTT
>Ga0068856_100000341_pt1 | contig 51067 bp, 36 predicted proteins | sample KBSCornC62_FD_66595 | JGI IMG/M metagenome (GOLD analysis project Ga0068856, IMG submission 66595) | Corn rhizosphere microbial communities from Kellogg Biological Station, Michigan, USA - KBS Corn C6-2 | ecosystem: Host-associated > Plants > Roots > Rhizosphere > Soil ...
ATTAACATACGCGCTTGCGAGGTCCCCGGCCAAACTCGTGGAAACAAGCGTCTGGCCCGCAACCGTCCAGTCGCCAATCGCCGCCACCCACGGTAAAATCAAATCAGGATCGGGGTCGCGCACAAAGTTATCATTAAAAATAGCGCCGGAAGCCATAAACTGAAGCACGTCCACGGTGCCAGTCACACTACCGATTGAATTGCTTACGACGACACTGTAAATGCTGCCACTATTGGTGACGCCCGTAAGAACGACCAAGGCCGAATTGGCCCCGGGAATGGGCAAGCCGTTATAGTTCCACTGATATGTGAACGGACTGGTGCCCGTGGCAATTACACTTAATTCTACGGTGCTGCCGCCGTTTTGCACAAAGCCAACCGGTGTCCCGACGATGTCCGGATCAAGTTGACCGGTCACCGTCAAGGTGGCGGGCGGCGCGCTGGTCACACTGCCAACGGGATTGGCAATGACGACCGTGTAAGCGCCGGAATTAACATTGGACACGCTGCTGATAGTTAACGTGGCCGTAGCCGCGCCGGAAATACTGCCGCCATCGGTCAACTGGTTGGTGGCGTTCATAAACCAGATGTAGGTGACCGGAGCGCCGCTGGTTGAACCCACAGTAAAACTGGCGCTGGTGCCGGCGGTGTTCGTCTGGCTGATCGGTTGGCTGGTGATGACGGGCGGGCTGATGATGGCAATACTCACAGTAGCAACAGCGGAATTAGTCTTTCCATCATTGGCTAGGTAAGTAAAAGAGTCAGAAGTTTGGCTGTTGGTGGGCGTATAGATAAAACTGCCGTTGCTATTCAAAGACAAACTGCCATTGGTTGGGCCGGTTATCAGGACGGCGGTAAGGTTGATGCCTGAACCGACGGTATCATTGGCCAACACGCCCGGCGCGGCAACCGTCAGGGTCGCAGCGGGCTGGACAAAATAAGCATCGTTTTGCGCCACGGGCAAGAGGGCGTATGAAATCTGGACGTTGGTCACGGTTGTGCCGACCAGAACGCGGATCGTCTGGCCGACCATCCGGTAGCTAGCCAAACCGGCTTGCACGCCATTGGTAAATACTTGAAGGTTGGAGTAATTGGTGCTGGGCGCAAATATTTCCACGGCGGTATTCGTGTTCTGGGACCCGGAAATAAAGAAAGTGGTCGTTGACAGGCTGACGGTCTGGACGTTTGTGACCAGGATGATCGCGTTAGACCGGGCGACCCACCATGAATATAGACTGTCGGCATTGGCTGGCCATACACGCGGTTTGGCCATGCTATACACTAGATATTCTTGTTGCAGCTGCGGTGACGTGGTCAAAATACCACCAGCTCCATTATTGACTTGGATACTTGGGCCGGCGGCGGCACTGTGGCCGTATAGATTTATCAAAGCTCCGAGATTGTAGTAATAATCCACCAACGCATCAACGGAGGCCAGAGATTGGCCTTCGATGGCTTGACCGACCAACGTCCCCACATACCAGTCGCTTACCGGCAGACTTAATACCGGATAACGCAGCCCGGAGGTTTGCGACGAAAGCGTCCAATGGGGAAACGGCCCCAGCTTTTCCTCGCCCGCCGAGGCGATACCCAGTTGCGCCAGAATCTGCTTGGAAGCCTCGCGCGTCGCATTGAAGGAGGGGGACACCCACTCGCGCAAGCTGGTATTATTCGTGAGCCCCCAGCCTCTAATATCAGAAAAGGAGTTGGAAATGGAGGTAAAGGCATAGGCCGCGCCATTGGCAAAACCTGTTGGAGGAGGGTTAGTCAGGTCCAGCGCTTCGTCCGGTCCCCAATGCCAGTAATCATAAGCATTTGTGGCCAAAGTTAAATTTTGGGCATTTGGCAGGCCTCCATTATGTGAGCCAATGGTCGCGCCATAGAACGTAATCGCGCGACTCAGGCTCGCAATTTTATTGTTTTGATCCGCTGGACTATATTCAGTTCTCAACGTTCCGGTGCAAAAGTAATAATCACCTTTGGCCGGCTCGCTAAACGCGTTGGTAACCGAATGTTCAAACTGGGCCGAGGCCTCGATGGTGTTGATGAAATTCGTGCAATTTTCAAAATCATGGCGGAACATTACTGCCGCATCATATTGATAAGGCCAGGGACTGAGCCGAGGCACCGGCAGGTTTGCCGTTTGAAACGCCCATTGAATGGCGTTCCGAAATATTCCATAGGCATACATGCCGGAATCATTCCCCCCATGCCCGATCAGCGGCTGCATGCCGGCGTGGTAAACGAAGTAACCTTTGCCAAAGGATTTTACCAGGAGGTAGGGGAAATTCGTGGTGGTGTCCCCTCCGCTGGCAACCACCGTGGCGTCACTCGCCTGAACCTGCCAGCCCAGGTGATAGTAGTTAATCGAATGGCTTGGGGATATTCCCCAGTTGATGTTCTCTGCGGCAAGCGGCATCCGCCACCATAGTTGGCCACTGGGAATATGACTGACGATCGGGTGGGCCAGCGTCACGGTCAGGAGCTCGTCCGCATACCAGTTTGCGAGGTCTGGGTTGACCATATGTATACCCATAGCGTTGGCAAAGGCGAAATCACCACGGGTAGTGCCATCGGCATTGCGGGTGAAGGCCGAGGAACCGACAAACAAAAACCCGCCGGCAGCGACATAGTTGGTGAATTGTGCGATTTCATCATTGCTGATGGCTTCAGATGCCAGGCTGATAACGATCGGAAATTTGGGTGTGCCGTCCGCATTCATCAAGACCCCCGACAAAATGTTGGAATCGCCGACAACTTGAAACGGAGTGCCATCCGACCGCAGGGCTTCCTCGACGGATTCGGGCATCACAAAGTAATGCCAGTTCAACGGCCACCATTGTTTTCCGGTAGTTCCTGAGCCAGTAGGTGTCGCGCCATTCGCGGGCATGGTTTCCAATGCCCTAGTCAACTCCGAGTCGTGAATCGCCACAACTGGCAATGATGCCTGCGCTGGCGAGAGTAGGCAGCGGACATAAACGATTAGGAGCAACACTAACATCCGGAAAAAGTCTTTATGGAGGTGTGGTTTAGTTGGAAAAGATGTTGTGCGAGTGATTCCAAAAGACGATGAGATACTCGCAAGTTTTATAATTGCTTTGCTTTTCATAAACTTATGAATGTTATGGCGGCAGATTGAAGGTTGTTTTGCTCCACAGGGCTGCTAAGCAAAATTTCAGCGAGAACTACCACGGCTAGATTTCATTTTAGAATGCTGAACCAACAAGAATTCAAACTGACTCCTTTAATAAGCTTCCAAGAAGAGCCGGTGGATGGCGGTCTGCTGAATCGCGGCGCATTCTTGATAATACTCGCCGCAAAAACCACAACGAATAATTGGCACAATATAACCGCATTTTTTGCTTTATGGGACTGGCTTCGTTAACCAGTTTAAGAAACCGGCTCATAGAGGCGTCCATCGAATGCACCCGCACATGATTGCAAACCATTTCCTGCTCCACAGCGTAAGCTGCAGAAGTCAACCGCAAGATGCGCTGGATCTCATCAACTACCTTAAAGGCCGGCGGAACTGAACCCACTTGTCCAAGACTGCCTATGGGCAGCTGATACACCGGCCCCCATGTAAGGCCGTCACGGTCATAGGCCGCCGCCGTTACGTTTGGCACCTTGAACAAAGATGCCTCGAGATTCGCCGTGCCCATGCCGACAAAGATGTAGGCATCTTCCAAAACCTTCCATAAGCGATGATATGGCACCGTGCCGGCCAGCGTAACGACCTGATCCAGTCCGTGTTTTTTGATCGCCTTACGCATTGGCATTTCATACTCGCCAGTTCCATAAACCACCCAGGAAACGTCGTTTCCACGATCTCTCAATTCTTTGATCACCCCGATCATGTAAAGGTTGTATTCCTTCATCGGGGACAGTCGGCCCACAGAAACGATCTTGCCCCATTTCGGATGGCGCGTAGCGCAATCAAACTCACCCGTATCAATTGGTATCGGCCACAGCACACCCTGCCGGCGATGAACCTGCTCCAGTTCTTCAATCTGATCCACACCGCAAAATAGCCGGGCGTTGGCGGGAATGTTTTCAAGGAAGTTGTTGACGTATAGTTTTTTTGCATCCCAGAACGGCAGTGCTCCCGTGGCGTAATACCAATTGAAAACATTCGGATTGTATATTCCCGCAAGCACTTTGCCGAGGTCGCCGGTTATAGACGCCAATTGACACGCGATCCATGAAGAGCCGATGTCAAAACTCTTTATCACATCCGGCTTGGGTAGGTTCAAACTTTTCCAGAGTCGTTGCGCGTGAAAATAATAATACAATTCCGGAAATCGCTTGCCCAAAGCCATGCATTTGACTTCTTGTGGCAAAAGGTGCGCCCAGTTCTCGGGCGAGTCAATCAGCAAGGAAACACGATGTCCCTTGTGAACCAGCCACCGAGACATTCTCACAATAAGCGTTTCAATCCCTCCCAAATAGCCGGGTGTGGAATAAATAAAAAGGAAATGCATGTGAACCTGGTTGAATCATTAAGACAGCCGATGGGCGCGGATTATCCAATTTTCACCTGTGAGCCATCCCAGATGCTTTTTATACTTTATCCAACAGCCTTTCTGCCAATCCGGTTCATTCCACCACTTGACGACATCCAATCGGAATCCGGCGCGGCAAAATATCTTTGCAATTGAACGGGGACCGCAGGCAATGATACCACTTTGCTCAAAACTCCCCAGCTTTCGGTAATCTCCATGGCCCAAAGCGCGCTTGATTAAAATCGGCAGTCGTTTGAAATTCGGCCCAACTATTATCAATGTTCCTCCCGGGGCAACAAATTGAATACATTGTTCAAGAACGGATCCTGGATCTGGCTGCAAATGGAGCAGGTTTGATATGAGGACGGAGTCAAATCTGCGATCGTCCAAACTGGTCAGACCTTCCGCCAATGTTCCATAAACCACCTCGATTCCTAACCGCGCCGCCGTCGCGCCAATAACCGAATCCAGTGGGAGCGCGGTGACATTAGCCCCTCGCTGTTTCAAGGTGTATTCGGTGGCCCCCCAACCACATCCGATGGAAAGAATGTTCTTCGCATCGTCGGGCATCAGGTTCAAGACGTCTTCGCACGGCTTCTCGTAATAATTTTTAGACCACTTACGGTGCAGGAACTTGGACTCAGTTTTGCACAGGGTGCTGGCTGGGTGGGTGCCGTTACTGATGTCCATGAGGGTTTTGACTTGTTCTTGAAATAACGAAAATGGCAAACCGACCTGTCCCGCATAGCGATTAGACATATGGTGTATTAGAAATTGGTCCAGTGCGGAGATGCATAGAACCTTGCGAAAACCACAGTTGATGTATGGATCTGTCGCAGCCGTGCAGGCTAGGTCGTGCCGTCCTTCCTGCGGCGGTCGTAGAAAGCCCCCTGAAGAAATTGCTCGTCGCAATTGGTCTTGGGTCAGAATGTAGAATGCTGCGTGTTCGTTTGTAAATTCGGCAATCGTGCTGGCACCCCGCCGCCGTGCAGACTCCGCATTCCAGTGGAAGCATCCATGCACATCGGGAAAATGGCGTTTCTGATGCTGATCGATTTCATAACGAAGGAATCCGGCTATTTCATCCGGCTGAAGCAGATTTTGAACGCGCACAAAAGCCTTGATGAGTTCATGGGTAACCTGAATATCATCCTCTGAATAAATAAACAGATCGCACTGCTCCAGTTTCTCCACAAATATGGGTTTGTGTGCGAAAGGAAGCGACCATGGATCTTTCGAGGGAAGCCCAACAATCACCTTAACCTCGCTGCCGAGATTTTTTGCCGCTTCAGAGATCACGATCACCTCAACCTCCATGGGCATACTTAGATATGTTTGGATAATCCGCCTGAGGAAAACCAAGTTCTTCTCGCCGTAACTTGCGATGACAACCAGAAGCCGAGTAGCGCCACCATTTTGTTCAGGAGCAGCCACCTCTAAGCAGGGATTTAATTTCATTGCAACACCACTTTTATGCCGGGCTTTATAAGCCTCAAATTCCTCAACGTTTAACTATCTGCTTACAATTCACACTTTCCGAGATGCTCTTCCTGCATTTTTTGATGGTTCAGTATTCTGGCCTTTGTCAACTGAATGCGACGTCGTGTAGTTGATTGCGCTAATTTGGTCGGAGGATGTGGCCGCCCTCGCCATTCCATACAAAATTGTTTATTAGGGAAAAGACCGGCATGGCGGTCTTTATTTGTGCAAGGTTGATCACTGGCATCTCCAGATCTAATTGCAGCATTTATCAAATGATAGATTTTTACATTGTTTTCAGCCCTGTCGGCGGTTGCGGCGCCTGTAAAATAGAGAAACTACTCAATTGTGCGTTAGGTTCTCTTCCGCAGAAAATGATCTGGTGTGGACCGGCGGTGAGATTAAAATACATGGGAATAAACTGGTTGGTGCTGTCGGTGCCGGCCCCACGCCAGCTTACGAGCCGTTGCTCAAAACCCAAAGTGATCGGCACATCCCATATCATGGCAGGGTCTTGCGGTTGGGCATCAATGTTTACGTAAAATGAATTTGCCCCGGTGTTCGGCGCATTCACCAACGCCTGAATGCCATATTTCCCCGCATTGGTTATTGTGAAATTGAACGTCGCACTGCCAGCGTTGCTAACCACGGTCGTTTGCACAGGTTGAGAAATATAACTATTGGTAACCCCTCCAACGACCGAGCTGCCGACGACAAACGGTGGCGTAATTATACCCGAGGCTGCCGCAAATGTGAGTCCCGACGCAGCCGCAGACGATGCTAATACATTTAATGTGAATTGTGACTGAGCCGATTGCTGGCCATTGCTTACGGTCAGCGTCCACACATAAGTGCTGCCAATGGAGTTTGTGTCGTAGCTCATGATGGCATTGGAAACAGACCCGGAACCACTTTGGAACACTAGTGAACTCCCGCCGTTTATCGCATAACTCCATTGCCAGGTCAGCGAATTGGTTGCCACAGCCGACAGCGCAACCGCGGTTCCTGCATAGATAGAAAGCGGGCTAGCGTTCGTCATGTTCGCACTGATAGCGGAAACGGTTGGGACAAGACTGGTGCCAATTCCAGAAACGGTTAGGTTTGTTCCAACGCCACCGGTAGCCGTGAACGTTACAATCTGGTTAGTTAAACCTAGTGTTGTCGGTGAAAAAATTACAGTGATGGTTTGACTCTGGCCTAGTCCTAAGCTGTAATTCCCATTGCTAATCGTGAAAGGGGCTGACGCGGTCGCTTCTCCCGTCAGGATGCCGCCATTTGCATTCTGAATAGTGACCGTCTGACTGCTGGTTTGATTGGTAAGAACCGCACCAAATGCTAGGCTGATTGGTGAGACTGCAATAATGGGGTTGGCTGTTAGTGCGCTAGTATACTGATAGGGACCGATATCCCAGCTTCCGGTTAACGGTCTGGGATTGCCGTCCTTGTCTGTCGTAGGCCCATTCACATTCCCCGTAAGATTCATTCCAGCCCCCCTGAATACACTGGTAGCGAGTAGGTGGTAATTTTGTGTGTCTGTGAATTGTGGATCTCCCCCATTAACCGCTGATGTGCCGATTGCTCCCAGGGCGCCAAAAGATGCAGTGCCGTAGTAATTATTTGCGATAATGAATTGACTCGCAGAAAGTCCACCCATGAAATTAATGCTATATCTAATGAAAGCGTTATTGATAATTTGGCTCCCGGCTGCGTCCCAGCCAGCGGCAGCGTCGGTTCCTCCGTCCAACCTTAAGGCGCAACCCGGATTTGCCCCAACGTTTATAAATAGGTTATTATACCAAAAAGTGTTGCGCTGTCCCATGAAACTGCAAGTGGCGATGTTTACGAAAATATTATTGCGCCAAACATTATCGTGGATATTGCTTCTGCTATCCTGACTAATAGTAACAAACTGCATGCTATTATTGACCCAGTAATTGTTTTCCATGATATTACCGACTGACGGCGTATTGTTATCTCCGAAAGATTGGTATAAGTCTGCATGTAATTGTGAACTGCCTGAATAATTGTAATTAGGATTGGAGCAGTTTGAGACTGTGCAAGAGGTGATTTTGTTGGTATACCCCCATATTCTGAATATATCTCCGTCCTTAATGTCATGAATAAGGAGATTAGAGCAAGTATTGAAGCTGCTGCCTCCGCCGCTCACAACGCAATATAACTGGTCTCCGGTGTTGCCGGATATTATCGCCGCTGCTATGTCGTAAATCTCAATATTTTTGAAGATGCAGTTGTTTCCGTTGATCCCCAATACGCCTCCAGACACCATGCCGCCAGCCAGGGTCATCTTGAACTTTAGGCCATCCACGACGACGTAATTGCCATTAAAATTGTATAATTGTCCGCCTGTAACGTGCATGTCTACGATCGCGTTTTGGCCAATAATGGTGATCGGGCTGGTTGTCGTTCCAGAAATGTTAAAAGTATAAGCACTTGTTTCAACATACGTGCCGGCCGTGACTATCAGCGTATCTCCGGCGTGAAGTTTTGCAATGGACACTCCAATGTTCAGCCACGGCGAACCGGAAGTGCCGATATTGGAGTTGTTGCCGGTGGTAGAGACGTAGTAGGTCGTTGCAAACAGCGTGTTGGCGCCTAAGACCATCAGCGACAGCATGGTATTGAATATTTTTAGCATATAATTAGCTCCTTTTTTATGATTGATGACATCAGACCAAGTCCAACCGGTTGGACAGAATTGCATTTTCTTACCCAGTGTGGGATTGACCGGAATGCTCACGACTGAATGGCGCCTCAGTGCGGAATTGTTTAATCGAGAATTTGCAGGCCGGAGACGCCGATATCTCATTCCAGCCTAGGTGCCTACTGCGTTCGTCGGCAAGGATGCCGTTTTGTCAGCCAGCCTTGATCGCCACAATTTTTTGAACCTGTCACGCAGTTTTAAAATCGAGAGTATTTTTTCCCCGGTGCGATTGACAATGTCTTCCGAGGCAAGAATTATATTTAAGCCAATAGCCTTTAATGTCGGAGCGTAGATGACAACGTCTTGATCCAACAAACAGGTATCCCCAAACCGCTCTTTGTATTGGGCCCATCCGAGCCCATAATCGATTTTCTTGATGCCCCAGAAAATTAAATCCTCTACCATTTTAAAATAAAGAATGGTGCCGATCTCATATTTGCGATAGGAAGAATCAAAGCCTGTCCACGTTAGATGGAATGTATCGCCAATCCGCTCGCCAGACCAAAAAGCCAGCGGTATGCCTTCCACAAACACCACATACGACCTTGACCATCCACTGCGGGTCATCAAGGCCAGCCGGTTACGATTTTCTATGTTGTCAATAAAGCCCGCACCTAATCCCCTTTGGTAAGTGTTCTGGGCAACGGCTTCAGCAGCCTTACAAAATGGCTCCACATCCTGCGGTGCTTTATAAATCCTGTATATCACCTTACCATCAAAACGTGCTTCGAAGATTTTCCCAATCCGGCGGAGCCAATACCTGTGCTTCTTTGGCCTTTTGGCGAGGAAGGCTTCAAAAGTATCGGGCAGTTCTGTTTTCCAGTGTTGGACGGTAGGGTGTGTCAAACCCCGGCACCACATCGGACATTCACGCTTAACGAATTTATTCAAAGCATTCGCTGTGGAGAAATGGCCCATCAGAGCACGATCGACGCAGCCATCCCGCAATCTCATTCTAATCTCACGAATTATCGCACTGGCAATCCGATCCGAGTCTTCTCCTAGAAGCTGGCCGCCGACAAACACAAATTGATTTACCGGCATCCTGAATAGTTTTAAATACCCAAAGCGCGGGCGGGTTTGTGTGTTTTCCAAGCGTCCAACTAGCATGGCAACCGGCTGCCCGCCTTCATATGCAACCAGAATGTGAGGGCGAATTATTTCCGGCCTCACCGAAGCCAGCATTACCACAAAATCTATGTCTGACTCCGGATGACGATTTAATCCAGTCCAAAATGCCCGGAGGTTTTCAATTTCATCGACGGTATTTGCCGTCCTGACTATGATTTCTGATTCGCTCATTTTACAACTCCTACACGTGCTTCTGGACCCGAAGCGGAGGTTGTATTTTGCCGCACATTATGACCGAACCGACGCGCTTGATACCTCATCGTTGCGCCCCTCATCACCAAGCAGGCAGGCAACGCAAGTGATACACGCTACCAGCCAAAACCAAGCGACGATTGTTTGGTCGAAATAGACGATTGAGAAAAAGGACAGGCAATGGGTAAACAATGACACGCCCATCGCCCACAAGAAGAAGCTGGTTGCCCGCTCCGCCCATGCACCACGGATTCCATGACCAATGACTCTGAAGCATCTGATAATTATTGTGAGGAATAACGCAAGTTTCAAAACACCGCCCTTAACTCCTTCCATGACATAGTGGTTGGTTATATCCATCATGTCAGGATCCGCCGCTATGACTTCTCCCGACGGACCCCAATGCGCTGTATAGGTGGTTCCAAGCAACCACCACTCGTCAAAGTGAGCAATTGTTTGATCTATCAGGTAGGCGCGATGCCATCCCGTGCCACCCGCAATATTGCTCAACTTGGCAAATATATACCAGACCGGAGCATTCATCACTAGTGCCACCCCGAAGAGCATTGCAACCGCTCCCCGGCGAATGAGCCGCATTTTATTTCTTAACTTCCAACCTAACAGCCCTCCAATCCCAGCCACAACGGCCAGCAGCGCACCACTTGAAGATGCGGTGAAGACGATGATAAGAGAGGAGATGACCGCCGCACTGGCAAGTCGCCGCCAACTCGGGCGATAATACCAAAGCCCCGCAAACAGTGGCAGCTGAGTAGCCCCAAAGGTTCCGGCCAAAATCGGATGGCGAAAGGCACCCTGACAGCGCAAGTGTCCTTCCCGCACAATAGTTATCTCCGGCACACCGCCAAAAACAGACAGCAAATTGTGCGAGGTCGTTTTTTCCACCAACATTAGCCCCGCCACTGGCAAACTGACCACCGCCAGGGTGCTAACCCCAACCACGATGTCGTCAAATTTCACGACGACACTTCGAACAAAAAAATAGCAACCAACCGCGTTGTAAGCATCGCCTAACCGATTTACAAACAAGGCCATCGAAGGCTTGGACAAACTTCCAAGCAGGACGGAAATGACCACCCACCAGGCAAATAATATATCCGTGCGCGTCCATTTTATTTGGGCTGCCTCGCCTTTAACCACCACCCGAGCCATGCCGACCAGCAGCAGGATGCGAAACAGATGAAAATGCAAACCGAGCAACACCACATCCTGTCCCATTGGCATGAGACAGGTCATGACCAGCAACGGGCAAATTGCAAAACGCCGGGGCAGCGACCAGGTCAAATACCCCATGACAAACAGCATGATGCTGGCCAGCAGGTTTAAGTTGGACGCGTCTTGAATTTGTTGTTCCATGGTTATCTCCACCTGACTTCAACAACTTAAGGTCAGTTTGATTCTTTGGCCGGTGTTTCGCCAGCGATGCACGCCCACCGCCGCAACTTTGCTACCTGCTCTTTTCTGAGAAAGGCTACTTCTTCGGGCTTAATTACCGGTTTCCGGCCGCTAAAGTTCCACCACAAGTAGCCGCAGTAACGAACAATACTTCCGAAAATATACGGACGCGTGGTTATACGACGACAGCACTTGAGGAATTCAAACACCGGGTGTGAACCGAAGGAGGCGTCCGATAAGCCCGCGTGGAACCTCCCGCGCCAGATACCACCGGCACTGGACGTCGGCCGATAATGTAAGATATGCAGGTCTGGCCTTGTCAATAACTCCCACCCCGCCATTTTCACTTTAAGTTGAATCAACCAGTCGGAACCCTGATAATACATCGGGGTGTAGCCGCCGACCTGATCAAAAGCCTTTCTGTTAAAGACTGCGCTGGCGGCCACGGAATCTCTCGAATTTTCCGGCCGAAACTCCCACCTGCCGAACGGTCGCTCGTAAATGACGCCGCTGGCCACACCCAGCCGCTTTCGGTTCTGAAATTCTTGGAGAATCGACTCGTAATAATCTTCCCTTTCGGGCGCCTGATCGGCGTCCTGGATGGCCACAAAATCAAACTCCATCAGCCTGGCCAACTCATAAGCGGCTTGGATAGCCTGGTATTGGGATCCGAAATTGCGCCCTCCCCGGGATCTCGCAGATTGGAGGCGAATGAACGGATAGTCGGCGGCAAAACGCTCTACGATTGAGACGGTCCGGTCAGTCGATCCGTCATCCATAATGAACCACGCCAGAGGCAGGACCGTCTGGCGAAGCACGGACTGGATGACCTCTCCAATGCATGCCTCCTCGTCCTTGGCTGCGGTAATCAATATGTATCGGTTACTCATAGTCTTAAAGTGTTCCAAGAATGACTTACTAAACTTTAAAAAGAGTGGTTTAAAAAGGGTGGGTATCTATTGCAAAACTTCACCTACTCACCATGAACAGTCACTGGCGGGACAATGATGACGCCTGAGAAAACCCAGCGCTTTGTCTTATTCCATCAGCCAGCATCCATTTGAGGCAGGCCACACTCCGTTTCACTTTGTTAGAACTGACTGCCCGCGCATGCGATTTGACTACGAAGGCCAGCGAGTAACCAAGCGCTCGCAGCGCCAAATGCAGACAGCAGATGAAATAGAAACAGAATGTCGCCCCCCGAGAGTGATGCTTTTCCCAATACTGAAGATCCGCCCGGTGCCTTTCGATGAAAAACCGGACCGGTGCATTGGATGAACTAGCCCCGCCATAGTGGACAGCTTCCGCTGCAGGAATAAAAATCAACTGCCAGCCTTTGCTCCAGAACCGCTTGCACCAGTCCATATCCTCACCATACATGAAAAACCTTTCATCCAGAAGACCGACCTCTGCCAATGCCTGCCGGCGCACCAGCCAGAAACAGCCTGTAAGCATATCAACCGGTCGGAGACAATCCTGTGGCCAATAGGAAAGCAAAAATCCGCTAAACCAGCGGCTTCTTGGAAAGCAGGAGTCCAGCGCCAGCGCCCGACAGAACGTATTCCAGATACCGGGAAATCCCCGGCAGGAGCGCTGCAGTTTGCCGTCCCTGCCGAGCACGCGTGGGCCGACCATGCCGGCCTCTGGGTGCTGTTCGCAATAATCTACCAACTTCGTGAGACAATCCGGCAGCACTTTCACATCCGAATTGATGAGCGCCAGGTAACGTCCCCGGCTTTGGGCGATGCCGAGATTATTCGCCTTGGCAAAACCAAGATTGGCGGCGTTACGAATCAACCGCACCTGGGGATACTGGCGTTCGACACATTCCGGCGATCTGTCCGACGAGGCATTGTCCACCACGATGATTTCCATCGGATATCGGCACACCTCGGTGGAAAGCGACGCCAGGCATTGCAGGAGATAATCCCGCGCGTTCCAACTGACGATAATCACCGAGACCATCACTGGGTCAGGGTTGCTGATGTTATTATTCATCGAATGATGTTTTTGGCTGCGCGCATGACCGGCCTGGCCGAAACCGTTTGAACTCTCTGACCATCCGTTGGGCCGGCCCCAGCCAGTCATAGTTGCCGTGTAGTTTGGCCAGAAACAAAGCCTCGTCATCGCAGGAATTCACCGGCAACCGTTTCAGGCGGAATAGATCATCCTGCGCCCGGACCCGTCCAACCACCGTGGTGACGCAGTTGCGGTAGCCCTGTCCGCGCAACAGGTCCGCGAACCTTTCCAAAAAGCGCCAGTCCTCCTGGGGAAACGCATACGGATAGGCAAACCCGGTGATCGCCTCGCCCAACTCCTGTTCGATGCGCGCTTTCGACCATGCCAACTCGTTCCCAATGGCGGTCCACGAAATTTCATGGAGCTTCGGATGGCTGGCCGTGTGCGACCCGAACCGGACGCCCTGCGCCCGCAGCTCGCGCACCTCGTTCCACGTCAGACATTCCCTGTCGCAAAATCTTTTCCGGGGCGTGCCGATAAAATCAGTCGGGAGATGCATTGTGGCAGTAAACCCGTAACGTTGAAGCACCGGCCTGGCTTCCGTGTAAAAGTCGCGGAAGCCGTCATCGAACGTAATCGCCACCGGCGTCCGGCGGCCGAGGTCTTCACCGACCAGCGCGGCGAGCGCGGCTTCGAGGGAAACTCCTTGAAATCCGGAATGGTTAAGCCACTGCATTTGTTCGGCGAAACGGCGCGGGCTGGTCGCCAGCCGGTAGTAGGGCTGAACGGTTTCTTCCGCATCGTCCGAGATGCTGTGATACATCAAGACTGGCACGCTTCGCTCGTCATTGATAAAACCAGCCCGTCTCAGCGGCCGGAACAACGAGAGCGTCAAATAGCGATCAAGGCGGGCGGACATAAATCGGGCGGAAAATCAATTTCGGCGGCAAAGCGAATCCACCAGTTTCAAGTAATCATTCTTGCGAGTGTCCCAACTGTTGCGGGCAACATATTCAGACGCCCGGGCCACCATGCCCCGGCGCAATTCGTCGTTGCTCAACACGTCAAACATTGCACCGGCCAGCGCGTCCGGATTGCCCGACTCGAAAAACCGCACGACGGAATCATCGAAATAATACCGGTCAATCTTGGTGCTCGACACCACCGTGGGCACGCCCAGCGACATGAATTCCATGATCTTGGTGCTGTAAGCCTCGTTGCCAAATGAGTCGGCGCGCTTGGGCACGACGCCCAAATCCGCTCCGGCCATTACGTCTGCGATTTGCCCAATGCGTAGCGGGCTGAAGAATCGGACGCTGCCGTTCAATCCCAACTCCTGCGCCAAGGCAACCAACTCGGGTTTCCTGTTGCCGTCCCCGTAAATATGAAATTCCGCATCCGGCAGACGGCGGCGCAGTTTGGCGAAAGCCTGGATGGCGATATCCACCCCTTGATGCCATTGGAGGCCGCCGGGAAACATAATTACCGGTTTGGAATCTAAACGGGCGGGTTGCCGTGGGTAAAAGATGCGCCCGTCCACATGGTTGATGAAGACCGAGCATTTTTCCCTGCGCGCCGACCGGGCGGTGTATTTTTCCAGCCACAGGTGGTTGGAAAGAATGACGCGGTTGGCAAACGCCGCCGAGAGTTTTTCGACAATCTTCAATCCCCAAACCAGCACAGATCGGTCGGACACCTTGAACTTGCTTCCGAACAATTCCGGGACGATGTCGTGGATGTCGAGCATGACCTTTGCCCCGGTAAGTTTAGGATACCAAGCCGCGAAGACGAGGAAGTCGGGAATGTTATGCACATGCACCAGGTGGTAGCGCCGGCGGATATGCCGCCGCGTGATCCACCACGAGGACACCACCAAGAAACGCAGTAGCGGCCATAAAAAATCTGCCGACTTTGATTGTCTGTCCTTGCTGAAGCGATTCTGAATGCGGAACACCTTGACGCCGACGATGGTCTCTTCCTTTGGCGTGTCGGGGCTCCTTCGGAGAGCAAACACCTCCACTGAATCACCACGCTGCGCCAGGGTTTCGGCGTAACGGATCACGCGGTTGTCGCTCTCGTAGAACGAGTGGGTGAGCATGCAAATCCGTTTGCCGCCCGCCGCCGGGGTTGTAGGTGTGTCTGGCAAAGCAAACCTCCGAATTCAAATTAGGCTGGTATGCGACGGACCAACCCGCCGTTTTCCCTTTTTACACATAGGCAGCCAAAACTCAAAGTTCCTGATGTAGCCACTGCGGGACGTAGGTGCGTTTCTTGTTCAGGACGAGACCCACGTTCGTCCGCGATCCGGAAATCAGGGAACTGGCCTGTCGAACCACGTCCACCTCCGTTTTTCCCGACTCGACCACCATTAGGTTCACATCCATGAACCGGCCCAGCTTGGCGGTCACGCTGATCTGGCTGACCGGCGGCATGTCAAAAATGATGTAGTCGTAATCGCTGGCTTTCAGCTTGGGCATCATGCCCGCAAATTTCCTGGGAACCACGCCGGTCGGGCTGTCGCCATTGATTCCTTCCGTGACCAAATACAGGTTTTCCTGAACCTGGGCCCCGTCCTTTTTTTGATCTCCCTGATCTTCCAGCAGTTCGGTCAAGGAGCAAGCCGGTTTGCCCCAGTGAAACGGATGCGCGGCACCCTGCCGGAGGGTCATGTCCACTAGCAGCACGTTGCCCTCGCCGGTTTCGGAGAGCGTGGCCGCAAGACCGGCGGCAATGGTGGTCACGCCGGCGCCTGTGGCGCAGCCGGTCACCGCTATGAGCTTGGGATGATGCTTGAGGTTGTTGGCATCAAAGTGGGCAATCAGCCGGTCGCGCAATGCCTCAAAAAATGGGCGCAGACAATGGCCGGTGTCCCATAGCATCAATCCCGTTCCTCCATCACTTCCGTTTTTTCCCGCGCCGGTCTGGTCATCGGGAGCCTTGAGGCGGTAGTGACCATTGCCCCCCGCCAAGGCAACGCGGTGCCCGTTCCGGTTGGTATCAGGAATGGTGAGAAACAGCGGCAGCCGCAATCGCGTTTCAACTTCGCCCGGCCGTTTGAGCGTCTGATCCAAGAAAAGCTCGATGAGAAACGCCAGGGCAATGCCGCCCACCACGCCGCCGGCCGCGATGATGGCGAGTTGCTTGGGGCGTTTGCTCCAATCCCTGAACGGCGGGGAAGGTGACTGGGCGACGCTGATGTTTGAAAGTTTTCCCGCACCCAAGGCTTCATCAAAACGGGCCTGCTCCAGGCGGGATGAAAAATACCGGTATTTCGTTTCCTCCAATTCCTTCTTTCGCTGCAGGTTCACGATCGTGGTTTCCATTTCATCAACCCTGGCCTGTTCCGCCTTGGTTTCGGCCAGTTGGGAATTGAGAAAATCTATTTTGGCAGCCAGTGCCTGGGTCTGGATGGCCTCGGCGGACAAATCAATCGGGGTTCTCACCACCTGCCCGGCGGACCAGGGCTGGGAAATGACCAGCTTCGCCAAGTCCGGGTATTTCTCCTCAAACTGTTTTTTGAGCCTTTCGGTTTCGGTTATCTGCTGCCGAACCCCATTGACCAGCGTGCTGTCCTCCGTGAACTGGGTCAAAAGCTCCTGCTCTTTTCTGGAAAGCCCGTCGAGGCGCAGTAAAATTCCCTTATACCGGTTGACCAAGTCCACGGGCACCGCCGGCAGCGTGTTGGTGCCATTCGCATTGGCCGGCGTCAGCCTGGCAAACCCCTTCAACGTGGCCTGATGCTCCGCCAGGTCGGCTTGCGCGCCCAGAATGTCATCCTGTATTTTTGCGGTGCGGGCGGCGTTGGCAGTCTTGGCCTGGTCCAACGTCACCACCCCGGCCTTGGCCTTGGCTTCCCTTAACTCGTCCTCGGTTTTTGAAAGCTGCGACTGGAGGGCGGCGGTCTGCTGGTTGAGGAAATCGTCCGTGGCGCCCAAGTCGCGGTGGATTTCAGCGTGTTTCCTCAGATAAATTCCAATCAACTGGGTCAGCACCGGCTGCACCACCGCCGGGTCGGGATGCTGAAAATTGATTTTCAGGACAGCACTTTGCCTGGGCACCTCCACGATGATATTTTTCTTAACTATAGCGGCGGCCCGGTCGGGATTGTCTCCCCCGCCAACCTTGGCCAGAATCTTTTCCGTGCCAACCGCCGCCACGACTTCCTTGGCGATATCGAGGCTGGTCAGGATCTCCACCTCGGAATTGAGGATGTTCTCTCCCCGGGCGTCGGGCATTTTGACCTGGCTGTCCCCCGGGCCGTTGGGCAATTTGACGTCCTCGACATAGCGGACGTAAAGCTTGGCCGCAGAAGTATAAAGCGGCGGCTTGACGACTAAAATGCAAGCCGCTGCCACCAGACCAGCGGCAGAGCAGCAGAGGATTTTCCACTGGTGCCGGAAGAGGACATGGTAGATGTCCGGCAAGCTCATTCCGAGGGGAGACCCGGCCGGGCCGTCCGGCCCGCTGTGGTTTTTGTCATTCACGCGAATGTCAGGGAAGTGGTTCTCATGACCCGGGCCGGATTGCCCGCCACCACGGCGCCGGCTGGAACATCCCTGGTCACCACGCTGCCGGCGCCGACCATGGCGTTTTCGCCGATGACCACGCCACAAAGCAGGGTCGCGCCCGAACCGATGGAAGCGCCCTGTTTGACCAGCGTTGGCGTGCAGGTCCAGTCAGATTCCGTCTGCAATTGGCCCGAACCGTTGGTGGCGCGCGGATGCCGGTCGTTGATGAAAGTCACATTGTGGCCGACGAAGACATCGTTTTCCAAAGTGACCCCCTCGCAAATAAATGTGTGGCTCGACACTTTACAGCGGCTGCCGACTTTGGCCCCTTTTTGAATTTCCACGAAAGCGCCGATCTTCACATCGTCTCCGATTTCGCAACCGTAGAGGTTGGAAAAACCATGGATGCGGACATTCTTGCCCAGTTTCACATCCGGGGCAATGAGTTGATAAGAAGGTTGTGGCGGTGACTTCATGGGAACGTCACGGTTTTCGAATCCCGGCGTCCGGTCCCTGATGCCGAAAACCAAAGCGGCTCATTTTTCCGGCCCGGCATTCCAATCTGTTGGCGGCGGCGGAAATAGAAAGGTTTGCCGTCGGTTGGTCGGTTATAAAGCGGCGGTTGCTAACTTCGGGCTGGCCGGGCTTTGGCCGTTGGCCTCGCCATCGTCGTTTGATTTGTCGTGGTCGGGGTTTGGAATTTTGTTTTCTGTCCCGCTGCTGCCGTTCGCCCGAAACGGCAATTCCACGGGGCCGCCGCCGCGTCGCAGGGATTCGGAGGACGCCTCGAGTATCTGGACCAGTTGCATGCCCTGCCGGCCGTCGGATAGCGGGACGCTTCCATTCTTGATCGAGTCGAGGAAATGCTGGCACTCCACCTTGAGCGGCTCTTCCTGTTTGACGTAGGGCGCATACACATCGCCATAATGGTAGGCGTAATGGAATTCAGCGAACGTATCGTAGTGCGGCGGACGTTCCACCCGGGCATCAAAAATCCGGATCTTTTCCAGCGGTGCCACGTCGTCATAGACAATCATCCGCTGGCTGCCCACGATGGTCATCTCCCGCACTTTTCTCGGGTCGAGCCAGCTGCTTTGGACGACGGCAGTCTGCTGCCGGCGGAAGGTGAGGCACATGGTCGTCACGTCCTCCACGCCGGGGGTGATGTGGGCGCTGCCCCGGCAATTCACCGCCACCGGCTGTTCGCCCATGACATGTTGGATGATTGAAATGTCGTGCGGAGCCAGATCCCAGGCCACGTTGATGTCCTTCTGGAACAGCCCCAGATTCAGCCGCCGCGCGCAAATATACCGGATGTCGCCGATGTCGCCGGCGTCCACGATTTCCTTGATCTTCCGGACGGCGGGCGAGTAAAGAAACGTGTGCCCGATCATCAGGACCAGGCCGTTCTTTTCGGCGATGTCAATCAGCTCCTCGCACTGCGCCGTGGAACTGGCCAGGGGCTTTTCGATCATGGTGTGCTTGCCGGCCAGCAGGCTCGCCTTGGCCAGCGGAAAATGCGCCTTGACGGCGGTGGCGATGACCACCGCATCGAGGCCGATGCCGTTCAGCATGTGGTTGTAATCTACCGATCCTTCGACTTCGGGATATAGCGACTTGAGATGCGCCAGGCGCTGCTCGTTCATGTCACACATCACTTTCATGTCGCAATCGCCAAGGGATCGGAAGTTGCGCACCAGGTTGGGCCCCCAATAGCCGCAACCCACCACTCCAACTTTTATTTTTTTTGTCATCTGAAACCTCCTGCTTTTATGTTTTTCGGTAAAAGCTTGTGTGCTTATGTGCCACGGTGGTCAAAGCCGCGACCGAATCCCCGCCACCACCGGCGGCGAAAGTGCCTTGCGCCCTTTCCGGTGATCCTGCATCTGCACCATCAATGCCGGAATGGTTTTGAAAATTATTTTGAGATCCACCCAGAAGTTCAGGTTCCGGGCGTAGGCAATGTCCATTTGGATCATCTCCACGAACGTCGTCCGGTTCTTCCCGCTCACCTGCCACAGTCCGGTCAGGCCGGGGACGGTGTTGAAACGTTCTTTCTGCCAGGGAAGGTATTGGTCGTATTCGTAAGGCAGGCACGGGCGTGGCCCGACCAGGCTCATGTCGCCCCGGAGCACATTGAGCAATTGCGGCAGCTCGTCCAGTCCGGATGAGCGCAGGAGCGCGCCAAACGGAATCACCCGTGAATCGCCCTGCGCGTCCATTTTCACCATCGGGATATTTGCCCGCATCAGGTGGTTCAAATGCTCCTGATGGACGGCGGTGTCGGCGTTGACCTGCATGGTCCGGAACTTGTAGCACCTGAACCGGCCGCCCTGATAGCCGACGCGCTCCTGCTTGAACAGCACTGGCCCGGCGGATACCGCCCGTATCAACGCGGCTATGACCAGTGCCAGCGGGACCACCACAGGCAATGCCGCCAAAATCAGGAAAATATCCAGCCCACGCTTCCAGCCCGGAATTGGCGCCGGAACAAAGGAAGCTCTCCCTGGCAACCGGGGATTTAATCGGACAGAGATCATCTGAAAAATCCGGTGAAGTTCTTCCAGCAAATAAAGCGCTTGGTCTCACACGCAGCCGCCATTGAAAACCCTGCCGCGCAATCACACCCAACCGCGTCCCGACTGCCGTCAGAGTTTGGTTTGTGAGAATCAAAAAACTGGGACAACAAGACTGCATGCTTGGCCACGAACAAGCCCCCTATTCATCCGATTAACAAATTCAAAGCTCCGCACTTGCAGACGCCGGCCAGATTCCGGTCATTCGCCACTCCACCTTCCCAAAACGGCTCGGGAAACTCATTTGTTTTGAGCCGACCACAAAAAACGCGCAACAAATAATCTTCAATTTGCTGCCGCCAAAACTGGCACCATCTCCGCCAAGGTATTCTTGTCCAAGACCACGGAACTCCGGTCCACTTCCACCGGCGTGGAGCCGCCCAGAATATTGATCAAAACCTGAACCCGTTTTCTGGCCGGCATCAGTCGTAAAACAAAGGCGTGCATGCCGGACAAAGCCCCCTCGCCAATGGTGACCTCATCACCGGGTGAAATGCGGTCCTCCAACGTGAGGGTGTCTTCCGTCTCGAAACATTCCTGCAGCTCCGCGACGACGGAGTCCGGCACCGTGGGAATGCGATGGCCAAAATGAACCAGATGTTGCACGCCGTTCGCGTGTTGAATGTCATCCAGACATTGTTCGAGCACGCACCGGACGAAAATGTAACCGGGAAAAAGCGGTTCAACGACCCGCACGATCCCCCGCCGCGTGGCGTGCTCCACGCGTAACTGCGGCTGGAACACTTCCAAGTTCAGGTTTTTGCGCAGATGCACCGCCGCAATGTGTTCATGTTTCGGATTTGTCCGGGCGCAATACCAGGCCAGGCCTTCAGCCTGCGTTTCCGCCGGCAGCTTCCGCCCGCCCGGTGATCCGCCCTGCCCGCCCGGCCTTTGCGTCAGGATGAGTTTTCGGACCCTCTCGCTGAGTCTGCGAACCAACCCAGCATCCCTTCCCACCTGGTCGCCTAGCGCGAAAAAGTCCAGGTGGCCCAGGGCTGCCGCCGCCCTCAATTGCGCAAGCTTTCCCTGAGCGTCTTCCGCCTCAAGCTCCGCCTCCACCACGGCCACCAGCACGCCGGGACGGCCTGCGCGTAAATCCATCCACCGCTTGATCCAGTCGGCCACCATTCCTTGTAGTTCTCGCCCATCGCGGACGCCGATGGTGATCATGTCCGCCGCCGCCGCTTCCACGGCGGCCGGTTCCTGCATTTCGACGAAGGCCAGCGTTTCCAGTCGCCACAACTGATATAACAGCCGCCCCTCTTCTTGTTGGAGATTTTCGTTGAGCAATTGCAGAATTTCACACACACGCACGGCCGTGGTGTCATCGCAGGCTATCACCACGCTAAAATCCTTCTCGCCCCTGTAAGGAGCATTTTCGGGAGTTTTTAACACCAAATCCATGGCAACCACACTACCCAAAATCCGCGCGCCGACAATTGGCCGGATTACCCGGCGCACGGACGCAATTGATTTATCCAGCCTAATGGATTTATCTACCGGTTAAATTGGGCCGGGCCGAAAATTCGCCGCCGGCTTTTCACCCGCCACAGAGATTTCCGCCTGATTTCCCGGCGGAACGCCCACCGTGCTTTCGCATGGCGACAAGGAATATCCTAGTCGCGCCCGGTTCTATAGCCGCGTATAAGTAAAATATTCATGTCATGCTAAATAAAAATAAATATCCAGGCAGTGTAAATACCCATTCGGGCGGCCGTTCGCGAATTCTGGGACTGGCAAAATTTCTGGCCGGAATGCTGTTCAGCGCCTGGCTCCTCATCCCCGCCCAGGCCACCGCATATAGTTTGACGCTAGCGTGGAACGCCAGCCCCAGCCCGGACATCGCCGGCTACCAGGTTTATTATGGAACGGCCAGCGGGAACTATACGAATAGCCTGACGGTGGGCAACGTGACGACCGCCACCGTTTCCGGGCTGGCTGCCGGCGTCACCTATTATTTTGCCGTCTCGGCCACCACTGCGATCGGATTGGCCAGCACCTTGTCGAACCCGGCCAGCTATTCGGAGGCGGTGTTGGCGGCGCAGATGCAGATTCAGGCTTTGTCCGGCGGACAGATAAGATTGAACGGAACTGGGACGGCGGGCCAAACTTATAACATTCAGGCTTCGCAAGATCTCCAGACTTGGACGGTCGTCGGCACAGTCACGGCTGACGCCAGCGGTTCGCTGACATTTACCGACGCTAACGCGGCGAATTTTCCGCAGCGCTTTTATCGAACGCAGAATTAATCGTGCCTGCGTCTGCATCCGCCGGCGAAATGAGCGGCCAGAAACTCGAAATTCAGATTGTCCGGGAAGCCCATTTCGTCGTGCCGGCCGGTAAAACCAGCCGCTCATAGACTCAACTGCTGGCCGACATGCTTCTTTCCATGCGCGAATCGGCCTTGGCCGAAGCGTTGCAGCCCGTCCGGCGCAAGTTTGCGGGCTCGCCGCCGCCTCAGTTGGCGGTCAGTCGCTCTTGCTGAATCAGCCCAACCCGCGATCACACAGATCACGTGCCGGGCGCCGTGTATGTCCGCAATGACAACACCCAAGCCAAGCCGGTCAAACTCATCGCTCAATGTGGTGTGGCCCGCTCGATATCAATGACCCAGCGCCGGCAAACACCGTGATGCTGCCGAACGAGGACTAAAATGTTTGCAATGGCAGACAAACCGTTTGTCTCCCGCGGAGACAATGGTCACTTTAATCCAACCCTTAAACCCCATCCCTCAACCACGCGATTCGTTCCCTTGGAGTTCCTTGAGCAATGGCGCAATTGTGTTTTAAAAGCACTAACCGGACTTGAATCCAGTTCTCACAATTGCTGATTAAGTATGCGTAGAGTTGTTTCCATCAATCCATCCGGATATTTAAAATTAAGATACTGCACCCCCCGAAAGTATAAGTGGACTGTAACCATTGATGTTTGTTAGCGTCTGACACGTTCGTATGAAAACTTGCATGAACATATCAGCCACGATTTGGCCGACGCTGTCGGTCGCGAAAGCGACACGTCATAGCCGGTTAAACCAAGGTTGTGTGTTTAGCCACAGACTATCCACGGGCTATGGTGGGAAGAATCCCGAAACCCGTTTGGATCATCTGGAGGTAAGCAGGTAAAGAATCGAACTAGGATTTATACACCCTGCTTGCCCTTTGTAAGCAGGGTTTTTTATTGCCCTGAAACTGATGGTGACTGGCAGCAACGAAAGGTGAATTGACTGTGAACAGAATTAAAACGACGTCTCGATGATGTCTGACCGCACAAAACTAAAAATGGCGCAGAGGATGCAAAACTCCTCACCGATGGGTTCTGCCCACAGGTTGCTGATAAGCGCGCCGGGATGGTTTGAAACGCTTTTACATATTAAGGGCTTCGCAGGAGGTGTGCCCATAAACACCGAAACAGCCGCCGTGAAACCGCGGGTTGGGATCGACTAGATCACCAAGAGGTGTTTGTTCTTTATTGAAATGGCATGGGTCGGAAGCGCAATGACGCTTCCGGCCCTTTTACTTTCGCGGTTGTGATTTAACAGCAGAATGGCTTCCCGCCAAGGAGCATGTCCGGGTGCGACTCCCGGCAACCGCACCAATTTATACTACGCCGCGCGCCAGCTTGCGCATCAGAGTCTCCAAAACTCAGTTTGCTTGGGGCAGCACCAAGGCGGCGTGCCAATTTCGTGGGGCCGTGGCTGAAAAGTGAAGCGCCTGCCTTGCAAGCAGTGCCAAGCGGGAGCGTTACCCGCCGGACTCCACCATTCTCATTGCGGGGAACTCGACTAATGCACAGAGAGAAGCCTCATAAACTTCTTCAGGTGGGTGTGATTCCCACCCCCGCAACCACGACTTGCGCAATGCCGCCATGGGAGATGTTCCAGTTGCCCGACTGTAAATCGGGTGTCGCAAAAGAAAACTGGAAGTGACGAACTGGAGCGTTACCAGCATCTCCCACCATTTTGCTTCCGTAGCTGAATAGAAAAGCAACCCGTTGTCTGCGGGAAGAGTGTGGGTGCAAGTCCCATCGGGAGCGCCAATTTCATCGGAGTGTAGCTCAGTCTTCAGAGCGCCCGGCTTGGGACCGGGAGATCGCAGGTGGAAATCCTGCCATTCCGACCAACCTTCGCTTGTCGAGCTTCGGCTCGGCAAGCCATTTCACTGCTCAGTCTGATAAAAGTAATCGGTCCGGTTGTTACCCGGAAGATGCTGGTGCGATTCCAGCCTGGGCAGCCAATCAATTTACCTGGGTGGAGACTGACCGCCGGCAGAGACCTCGCAGGTCGAAGTAATGGCCGGGGACAGTTTCCGGTGCGCCCGGGTGAAACCTGCTCGCGTAGCTCAATCCATAGAGCGCGATGGTTCTAACATCGGAGATGAGGGTGAGAGTCCTTCCGCGAGCACCATTTTGGAAGGCAGGCAGATATAAGCTGGCTGCACCTGTCTCGAAAACAGGATCGGCATCGCCGAGGTCGGAGCATTACCGACACCTTCCGCCAATTCAGAAATCAGAAAGAAAATCACCCATGAATATCATCCAACGGTTCGTTCGTTTGCTGTCCGGCGGCGAGATGAACCCAAAAACGCAAGAACCGCCGATTCAAGAAAGCGTCACGAAACCGCCACCCGATTCATCTCCGAAGCCTGAATGTGTTTTGTTCGCCAATGACGACAGCCCGCCAGGCTACAAGATCCGGTGGCATCACTGATTTTTCCCTCAATTCATAACCAAGGTATCCTATGAAGCCGGAACAGCCTGCGATTAATAAATCACCCGGACAAAATGATGAATCTGGGAGCAGCAGAAATTTCTTGCCGGAAATGAAGGGCGATGGGATAGGCAAGCAAGAGAATACTACGCTGCCCCTGAAGTCGTCAGCCAGTCCATCCCCATCGTTTTACGAAGCAGCTTTTTATTGGATTCTGTCGCGTTAGCAACGCGACGTGACCAACCGCAAGCACCGTCCCGTAGCTCAAAAGCAGAGCGCCCGGCTGATAACCGGAAGACGCAGGAGCGTTACCTGCCAGGACGACCAACCTTCGCTCTTCGAGCTTCGGCTCGGCGAGCCAATTAATTCACAAATCTAGCACACGGTTGTCCCCCGAAAATATGGCCGTGCGCACGCACCCCGAGTAGCTGAGGCAGATTAGCGCCTCCCTGAAGAGGAGGAGACGTTGGCGCGCTACCAACCTCGGGGACCAACAACAAAAACCAATCCCGCTTTGGCGGGCTCAAAAGGAAACATGAACACACTGACTGAAACTCAGGTGCGCCTTTTCGCCTCGTCCAAAAGCTGGATCGAAGGTGAAGCGGTGCGCCAGTTATACGCCACTGCGAAACTTGACGGCGTTTGCCAAGCCGTTGGCTTCCCGGATCTGCACCCGGGGAAAGGCTCGCCGGTCGGCGCGGCTTTCGTAACGGAGGGCAAAATCTATCCGCACCTGATCGGCGGCGATATCGGCTGCGGCATGGCGTTATTCAAGACGGATCTCGTCCGTCGCGATGCCAAGCTCGATCGCTGGGCGGAAAAGTATTTCCACCTCGAACACCCGTGGGATGGGGAAGCCGGCGAGTTTCTCGCCGAACGGAACCTCGAATCCACGGAATTTGATTCGTCGCTGGGCACGATCGGCGGTGGTAATCACTTCGCCGAATTGCAGATGGTCGAGCAGGTTCTGGACGTGGGTGCGTTCAAGCAACTTGGCCTCGGCAAGCAGCAACTTGTCGTGCTCGTTCACAGCGGTTCTCGGGGCTTAGGAGAATCCATCCTCCGCGCGCACGTGGATCAGCACTTCGGCAACGGCGTTGAAGCGGAATCGTTCGCGGCGGAGGCATATCTCCGTGGCCACGATTACGCCATGCGCTGGGCCAAGGCAAACCGCGAACTCATCGCCCGTCGTTTCGCCGCGATGATCGGTGCCGAAGCGGAATCCCTCTGGGACGGTTGCCATAACAGCATCACGCGTCGCGAAAGTGATGGCGAAGTGGTGTGGCTGCACCGCAAGGGCGCCGTTGAGGCGGAAGGTGACTTCGCGGTCATCCCCGGTTCGCGGGGCTCGATGAGCTACATCGTGAAGCCGACCGGCGACGGCGAAAGCCATGCGTGGTCGCTCGCGCACGGAGCGGGCCGCAAGTGGGCGCGCAGCGATGCCCGTCAACGTATGCGCGAGCGGTTCAGCGTAAGCGAGCTCGCGCAGACGCCGCTCGGCGGCCGCGTCATCTGCGAAGAGCGTGACTTGCTCTACGAAGAAGCGCCCGCCGCTTACAAGAAAATTGAGGCTGTGATCGCCGACCTCGTTGCTGCCGGACTCGTGTCCGTCATCGCGACGTTGCGACCGCTCCTCACTTACAAGACGCGCAATCTTCGCCGCTAGCGCGTCCTTAACGCCACGGAGGAGCCGAGGTCACAGAGTTAATGCCGGCCCGCGAGCCGGCGACTTTGTGTTCTCGTTCTCTGCGGCGCCAATTTATGTCCGTGAATGCAAAGCAGCTCACGCAACCAGCCCTTCAAGCTGGTCCTAGCCGGTGCGAGTCCGGCCACGGATGCCAATTTGTCCACGTAGCTCAGTTAGATTAGAGCGCCACCGTGCGAAGGTGGAGGCCGCAGGTGCAACTCCTGCCGTGGACACCATTTGCCCTTGTGCCTCAGCAGCCACAGGAGCGGTTTCGTAAACCGCTATTCGTCGGTGCAAGTCCGACCAGGGGCTCCAGCCTTCGCCTGCCGGCTTCGGCTCGGCAGGCCAATTTCAAATCAGGATTGTGATGTAATCAGCAGCATCTCTCCCTGTGAAGGAGACGGTCCGGGTGCAAATCCCGGCTTCCTGACCAAATTTCTCAATTTGAACCGGCTCGCAGCATTTCCAGCAGTTCGTTGGAATGGTTCTGCATCACGCTGGTTCAATCTGTAACTCAGTGGTAGAGCAACGGTCTCATAAACCGCCTGTCGCGGGTTCGAATCCCGCCCCAAACAGTCCAAGTCAGTCAGCCCGCGTGCAAGCGCAGCCCGAAAGCGACCCAGCGAAATTTGTTCTGTCAGATTTCCCGCCGCCGGACGGTGGCGGGCTGCCTTGGGCTTCAATTTTAATACAACGAAAGGAAAAACTATGAACAACGAAATCATCGCCATTGCCGCTCTCACCGCCATTATCAGCGCACTGCTTTTTGGTCTGCCGGCAATTCTTAAGTTCCGCCGCGCGTTTCTCGTGCCGGAAGGTTACGTGGGATTGCTCTACCAGCGCGGCAAGTTCGTGGAAGTTCTCCGCGCGGGCGAACACATCCGCTGGGGTCGCAAGTTCACGCTGGGCGTGGCGGACCTCCGCAAGACGTCGCTGCTTGTCGCCGGTCAGGAAGTTTTGACGTCGGATAACGTCGGCATCAAGGCCAGCCTGCTTGTCACCTATCAGGTTGCCGATCCGGTCAAGGCGGCCCACGAAACGCAGAACTGGCAGGGCGACCTCTACAATGCGGCGCAAATCGCCCTGCGTGCGGTTGCCAACGGAGTGACGATCGAGACGTTGCTCGGTCAGCGGCTCGACATTGGCGCGCAATTGCTCGCCCGTGTTCAGCCGGATGTCGCCAAGGTTGGTATCAACGTCATTGCGGTCGAAGTGAAGGACGTCACGTTGCCGAACGACCTCAAGCGCGCCTTTGCCGAAGTATTGAAGGCGAAGCAGGAAGGTCAGGCCGCGCTCGAACGTGCGCGCGGCGAGAGCGCCGCGTTGCGCAACCTCGCAAACGGTGCGCGCGTGCTCGAAGGCAATCCGGCGTTGCAGAACCTGCGTTTGATGCAGTCGCTCACGGCCGCACAACACGCAGGCAACACGTTCGTGCTCGGTATGCCGGGCGGCTTCGTGCCGCTCAAGGCTTCGGCGAAGCCAGCCAGCGCGGACAATAACGAAGCGACTTAAACAACGCGGTCGGAGAGTTGAATCTCCGCCCGCGCCTTTGAATCAAATTATCAAACAACAAATGAAATCTAAAATTGAAGGCAGTTATGAAATTGAAAACCAAGCAAGAGGTTCTCCGGTTTCCGTTGAGCCTCCTGCACTATGGCAATTCTTACTACATTGAAAGAATTGCCGCGCTGGAAGCGGCACTGGCCAAAGCGCCGCGCCAACTCCAGATAGACATGCTGGGTGAAGGTGAAGTTCCCGCCGACTGGGCATTGTTGATCCGTTCTATTCTCGGACAACGGTCGCCGAAAACGCAAATCATCACCCATGCGCGGTCCAGCCTGCAAAACGGCTCGGTGCTCGTCTGGTTGCTCGGCGACCGGCGGATCATCCGGGACGATGCGCGGCTGTTCTTCCGCCGGGCAACCGTCTCCGATGATGGTGCCGCAATCGCGGAGAAAACCTGGCAAGAGGGCGACCTGACATATTCAGAGCCCGATGCCGAGGTGGACCCGGAGGAGATCAGCTACGCCAAGGTGCTGCTACGGATCAATGAGTTCCTGCCCGTGAAAGAACTCGCGGGTAAGGCGATTGAGTTGCCGGTGCTGCGCCAGTTCGGCTTGGTGGAAAACGAGAAGCTCGACAACTTCCTCGCCACCGCCTTTGGCCAGACGAAAGCGCTGCGGGAAGATTCGGCAAGCGAACCCAAACAAAAACGAGTTCGCGCGAAAGTCAAATCGCCGAAATCTGTTCCGGCGCAAAAATAAGTCGGCGACAAAATCACGCGTGGGTGGAGTTGAAATCTCCACCCGCGCCCATGCAAAAATATCAACGAAACTTTAACTCAGGAGGAAATCATGAATGCAAACAAACCAATTCAAATCCACGCCACAGGCGAAGCGATGGGATTCATTCCCGCGCCGGGCGACCACGGCAAGCCCATCACCGTCATTGGCACGAACTCGATTCGCGCCGGCTTCGATGCGACGTGCTTGCAACAGGCGCTCAACTCTCGCGGCGCGCCCGGCGTGACCGATCTCGTGCTCAACCCGGACGCGCACGCTGGTTACGGCGCACCGGTCGGCTGCGTGCTCACGTCGCCGACGCATATCTATCCCGGCCCGGTCGGTGTGGACATCAAATGCTCGATGAGCTTCTTGCAACTCGACCTGCCAGCAGATCAGGTTGCGGACAAGACGGTCCGTCGCCATCTCATCAATGCCATCCTTGAACGCACGCCCACGGGTCCGGGTCGCGGCCAACGTTCCGCGCGCAAGGCCCGCAAGGTCGGCGAAGCGCTCGGCGTGAAAGTCGTGACCGAAGGCGCGTCGGCGGAAGTGTTGCACGCACTCGGCATTCCGCTCGAATGGGCGCAGCGTTGCGAGGATTCCGTGCATGTCGGCCATGACGACACGCGTGACGCCTTGGCGTTGCGCTTGGATTGGTTGCGCGCGAATCGCTTCTCTAACTTCGTCGAAAAGATCAGCCAGCTCGGCTCGTATGGCGGCGGCAATCATTTCGGCGAATGCGAAGTGGTGAAGCTCGCAGACAATGAGCGCGCTCGCTCTGCGGGCGAAGTGTTCGGCTTGCGCGACGGTTGTGTGGGATTCCTCTCGCATTGCGGTTCGCGCGGACTTGGTCACGCGCTGGCGACCGGCCAGTTCCACGACCTGCAACGCAAGTTCGCGGAATGGAACATCCCATTGCCGGGCGACGACAAGGAACTCGTCTATGCGCCGCTCGGCACGGCCGAGGCGGACGCGTATCTCGATGACATGGCGCTCGGCGCGAACTTCGCGACCGTGAACCATCTGCTCATCAACGCGCTCGTGCTCGAGGCGTTTCAGGAAGTGATTCCCGGCGTGAAAGGTTCGCTGGTGTATTACATCAGCCACAACATCACGCGAAAGGAATTGCTGCCGGACGGACATGGCGGATTTGCGGGCGAAGGCTGGGTGCATCGCAAAGGCGCGACGCGCGCGTTTCCGGCGGGTCATCCGGCGCTGAAGGAAACGCCGTTCGCGGCCACCGGTCATCCGATCCTTTTGCCGGGCAATCCGACGGCCGGCAGCGCCATCATGGTCGCCGCCCCCGGCGCGCATTTGGCGGCCTACTCGGTGAACCACGGTGCCGGTCGCGCGATGGGCCGCAAGATGGCGGATCGCACGTTGGATCAGAAAACCGTGGACGACGAGTTCACGGCCAACGACATCATCACGAACTGCCGTCTGTATCCGAAGGATGAGGCGCCTGCGGCTTACAAGGACTTCGACGCGGTGCTGGACTCGGTGAAAACCGCCGGCCTCGCGAGCGAAGTCGCCCGGCTCAAGGCGCGTTTCGTCATCAAAGATGCGGACATGAGCCTGCGCGGAGCGGCGTAGAAACGGCAAAACATCAACGCGGGCGAAGGCGAAAGCTTCCGTCCGCTTTTAATTTCATATCCCGTTGGCCGAGCAGCCGAGGCGGTGGTCTGCAAAACCATTCAGGTGGGTGCAACTTCCGCACGGGATTCCATTTTGATTTATCCGCAAAGAGTGCAAAGGACGCATTTTTTGTGTTCTCTGTGTTCTCTGTGATTAAATTTTTCCGCGACGCGAAATCCCGGTGCTGGCCAGGACTTTCACAGGCCTGGCTGCGGCGGTTCACTGCGGCTCGCGAAAGCGAGCTATTCCATTTGGGACACCTGAATAGCAGGACTACAGTTCGCGCCAGCGAACTTTCCGGTTAGGGAATCCAAATTGTAGGACTTGGGAAGCCCATCCTTCCGGGAGCACCAATTTCAATCGGCGTGTGGTTTGCCCCGAACAGCAGAGGGGCCGGTCTCAGAAACCGTGAGCCTTGGAGGTGCAATTCCTCCCACGCCGACCGTTTCGCCCAGAAGGTGGTAGAGAGAACAGGGGGCGGGTGAATTTATCTGGATGTGTTTACCGAACTTCGTTTCCTCCGTTTGCTCCTGTTGAATCTTTTCGGCCTGCAAGCATTAAAGTGATGCAGCGGACTTTTAATCCGCAGAACAGGGCGCGTTACCCTGGCGGGCCACCATTTTCATTGCCTCGTGGTGTAACCGCAGCATACCGGGTTTTGACCCCGACGGACCTGGTGCAAATCCAGGCGAGGCAACCAAGTTTGGCAGGTCGAGCTTCGACCGCCCGGTGGTGAAATAGCATCACGTCTGGCCTACACCCAGAAGTCGAGGGGGCAGAACCTTCCCGGGCGACCATTTTTGAATTTGTCATACGACTGATTCTGATAAATCTAAACCTGTCCTATGGATGACACCTGCGTCTTTTGTCTGCGGAAAGTCCCCACGCGCGGCCACCACGTCGTGCCGCGCTGCAAGGGCGGACGCGAGATCGCGCCGACGTGTCAGAGTTGTGAGGATTTCATCCACAAGACATGGACGCATAACGAACTGCGCGACGACTTCAACTCCGTGGAGATAGTCCGGGCTGACGCACGGTTTCAGAAATTTCTCCGCTGGCTTTACAAGCAGAAGACGGAAACGATTTTCAAATCGCGCCGCAATCGAGCTCGCACGGATCAGAAATATCGCTGAATCTGTCGTGTGAAAACCGCCGACAATATTGCCTTGGTCTGGTTCGCCGCGCTCAGCGCGGTGACATTTCTCACGTTCGGATTCGACAAGTGGCGCGCCGGACGATCCGGCCAACGCGTCTCGGAATTTGTTCTGATTTTACTCGCTGCGCTTGGCGGCTGGCTCGGTGGATTGCTCGGCATGATGATGTTCCGCCACAAAACCGCCAAATGGACGTTCAAGCTCAAGTATGCGCTCGCGCTGATTCCTTTTGCCGCCGAAATCTGGATTTGGTGGCGCTACCGCTGACTCTTCGTTGCTGTCGTTTCAATAAAGAACAAACACTTCACTGCGTTTGTAGTGGCAGTGTGATTTTTTATGAATGACATATTGAACAAGACAATTGTGCTCGTGCTCAACCGCAACTGGCAGGCGATCAACATCCGCACGCCAGCCGACGCGTTCTGCCAGATGTCCACGAACGCCGCCACCGCACTCGACATCGAAGGCGATACGCACATCCGCCCGGTGACGTGGGACGAGTGGATCACGCTGCCGATCCGCGACGGCGACAACGCCGTGCGCACGGCTCACAGCGTCATCCGCGTGCCGACGGTGATTGTGGCGGTGAACTTTGCCAAGGTGCCGAAGAAGCGCCCAAAGCTGAATGCCCGCAACATCCGCGAGCGCGACGGCAACCGCTGCCAATACACCGGCCGCTTGCTGCACCCGGACGAGGGCAACCTCGACCACGTCGTGCCCCGCTCGCGTGGTGGCATGGACACGTGGGAAAACCTCGTCTGGTCCGCGAAGGACGTGAACCAGCGCAAGGCCGACCGCCTCCCGCACGAGGCCGGCCTCAAGCTGCTCAGCGTCCCGCGCGCGCCGAAGGAACTGCCGGTGTCGGCCATGATCCGCAACGCCCACGGCGTCGCGGAGTGGAAACTGTTCCTGAATGAGTAAACCAACGGGAGAGCGGGCGGCAAAGCTCGCTCTCCCAATAATTATCCACGCTCGAATTGAAATGAACTTTCAGCCAAACTATCCGCACGCATGAAACCCAATGCATCGGAGACAAGCGAACTGTTGAACAAACTCGCCAAGTCCGCGAGTTGGTGGCGGCGTTTCTTTGAAAGCAACGATGCCGAGGAGATTCACCAGATCATCTCGGAATTGTCGCCGCTTGACCTAGCTACGCTTGATCAACGGGTTCGAGACAGTTGGTTTGGCTATAGCTATTACAACCTTAACAACTGGCAAAAACTCCAGCCTTCTGATGTTGGCCGGCTTGCGCAATCAAAGTTCGCAACGAGCCTTATTGGCCTGGCCAGCTTTCATTTCAGCGGCTACGTTCGAGAAGCTGCTGTCGCTGAATTGGCGTCGCAGCGCACTGGCAAAGAGCTGCCTTTTCTGCTCATTCGACTGAATGACTGGGTATCGCAAGTTCGTGAGGCCGTTGCGAAGGAAGTGCGTGCGAGGATTGAGCCGGATTACGCAGTCCACCTACTTGCAAACATCAGCCTCGTGCTTCGGCTGCGCCTTTGCGGTCGGGTTGAAAAGAAATTTGTGGATGACATCTGCGCTTTGCTCAAGCGCGCGGAATGCAAGGACGTTTTGCAGGCCGGAACAAAATCTAAAGACAAAACCGTTCGGCGAATCAGTTTTCAATTGGCAGCAGAAGCTGAGCCTTCGTCACGCACTGCGATTATTCGCGCCGTGATGACTGACCCGGATGCTGTCGCTCGCTCGTGGGCTGTTCGGCATTTTCTGCCAGACGTGTCACCCGATGAATTGCCGGGCGTTGTTGAGCCAATGCTCAAAGACTGTTTCATGCCGGTGCGACGTGACGCACTCTGGTTTGCCGCCACGAAACGTCCCGATATCGCCAAGCAACCGCTTCGCGAAGCTTTGCTGGACAATCACATTTCGATGCGCGAAACGGCGCGGCAATTCTTGGGCGTAGCTGAAGTGAAAAGCGCCCGAGACTTTTATGCTGATACAATTGAGCACGGAAATGACAAGCAACGCTTCGCTGCAATTTGCGGTATTGGAGAAACTGGCAAGGCGGTTGATGTGCCGCTGGTCGCGCCATTTCTAAATTCACCTTTGACCAAAATCCGCCGAGCTGCGGCGTATGCAATTGGAAGACTTGACCTTGAAGGCCAGCTTCTGAAGTTGGTTGTTGTTTTGTCTGACTCGAAGCCAAGTGTCTCGCGTGAGGCGTTGAAGGCTTTGCAGACAAAGGCGCGTCATATTCCTTTGGCTGAATTGGAAAATCTTTTCGCTGGCGAAGCGGGCTTCCATATTCGACGCAATGTGCTCACGCTGATCTTGCACACAGACAAATGGAAGAAAATTCCGACTCTACTGAAAGCTTGCGCTGACAAAGATGCGCGGATTGCCGAGCAAGCGAGCAAAGCATTGCGTGTCTGGTCATCAAACTACAACAGCAGCTTTGCAGAACCCACGCGCGAAGACTTCCAAAGAATTTCTGTGGCGTTGAGTCAATTTGAACCGTATTTGCCGCACGGGTTTGCTGTGGAATTGCGCGCGTGCTTAAAGATTTATTTCAAATGAACACCAAAGATTTTCTCCGGCTCGGCGTGCCGTTGGGTGAAGCCACACGGCGGGCGACGGATTTTGTGGCCAGGTTCATCCTCGGCGGCGGCGACAAGTCGCGGTTGCACGAGGAGGTCACGGCCATTGTGGCGAACCCGTCGGCGTTTCTGGCGGATGATTTGCGGAAGGATTTCGCCAAGGCGTTGCTCAATGCGCCGCCGCGCAACAAATGGATTTCTCCCCAACAACCCTCATCCGGCCTGCGGCCACCTTCCCCCGCTCCCGCAAGCGAAGGAACTCACGCCGCGCCGATGAAATATCATCAGTGGGGCGAGGGGCTGGATGACGCGGCGGTAATGCAGATGGAGAAGGCGTGTCTGTTGCCGGTGTCGGTGGCGGGCGCATTGATGCCGGATGCGCACGTGGGCTATGGCCTGCCCATCGGCGGCGTGCTGGCCACGGAGAACGCAGTGATCCCCTACGCCGTGGGCGTGGACATCGCCTGCCGCATGAAGTTGACGGTGCTGGACATCCCGGTGCGCGACCTGGCGCAAAAGCAGGACCGGCTCACGCGCGCCATCGAGGCGGAGACGCGCTTCGGCGTGGGCGCGTCGTTCCGCGAACGCCGGCAGCACGACGTGCTGGACGCGGATTGGTCGGTCAGCCCGATCACGAAGTCGCACAAGGACAAGGCGTGGTCGCAGCTCGGCACGAGCGGGAGTGGTAATCATTTCGTGGAGTTCGGTCTGTTCACGGCGCACAACAAAATCAATGAACTGGAAGCAGGAACGTATCTGGCGTTGTTGTCGCATAGCGGTAGTCGCGGCACAGGCGCGGCGGTGTGCGATCATTACAGCAAGTTGGCCGTGTGCAAACATCCCGACCTGCCGAGCGAGTTGAAGCGGCTCGCGTGGCTCTCGCTCGATTCGCAGGAGGGCCAGGAATACTGGAACGCCATGGAATTGATGGGCCAATACGCGGCGGCGAACCACGCGTGCATCCACCGCCACATCGCGGCGCATCTCGGCGCGCAGGTGCTGCTTGATTTGGAGAACCATCACAACTTCGCGTGGAAGGAAAAGCACATCATCGGCGGTATGGAGCGTGAAGTCATTGTGCATCGCAAAGGCGCGACGCCCGCGGGCGCAGGTGTGCTGGGCATCATTCCCGGTTCCATGGCGACGCCGGGCTTCGTCGTGAGCGGCAAAGGCAACGCGGAGTCGTTGAACTCCGCTTCGCACGGCGCAGGTCGCGCGATGAGCCGCAAGGCCGCGAACGAGAAGTTCAATTGGAAGGACGTGAACCGCTTCCTCAAGCAGCAAGGCGTGACGCTCATCAGCGCCGGCCTCGACGAGGTGCCGATGGCCTACAAGAATATCCGCGACGTGATGGCCGCGCAGAAGGATCTGGTCACGGTGCTGGGCGAGTTCATGCCCAAGCTGGTGAAGATGGCGCCGAGCGGTGAGCGTCCAGAGGATTGAAAACCTGTCAGTGCCCCAAAAACTGCAATTAGAGCAGATCAAAAAAATCTGTCGCCAGAGGATTTGGGCATCGCGTTCCCCCTCACCCCAGCCCTCTCTCTTGGGGAGTCCCATCTTCCCATGTCAACATTCGGAGACAAGAGTAGGGGGAAATTCAGATACAAGGATGAGGGGGAATCCCGCACCACCGCTCTAAGCGCAGTGGCGTGCCTGCGTGGCGGGAAAATCACGATATCGAGGTTGCATCTGGCTGCTTGTCGCTGAACCGATTCGTGGATTCGATTCGCCTTCCGCGCTCCCTGAAAAATCCTTCCGGCGGCTGCACGAAAAAGTATTGTGGCTCACCGGCAATCAGTTTATTTAGTCCCCGTGCATCAACCAACCGCACAGGCAGGGCAAACGGACGCGTCCACTCGGGATAAGTGAGGCGGCAATGAACTCCCCCCACCCAGCGGCCATCCAGGCATTCAGCTTCAAGCTGAAACTTCTGTTGACCCTGCGGGTCGTGGTGCAGGTGGCCACCGTCTGGTTTTTCATCTGGGGCGTTTTCGTCCTCGCCATGCGCATCTCCCACGTGCAGCAGACCGCATGGCTCGCCCTCGGCATTTTCGGTTTCGTGCCCGTGGCCCTGCTGTTCGCCTGGCGGGAAAGCTGTCGGCATCCCGCTGCCACCCACATCCGCGCGAATTATGACCGTTTGAATGCCTGCGGCGGCGTGATCATGTCCGAAGAAGCGGCGGACATGAGCGCGTGGCTCGGACAACTGCCGTCCGCCGTCGTGCCGAAAATTTATTGGCGCAGCGCGCGTCCGTTATTGTTGCTGGGCCTCGCGGCGGTGTTCGTGGCGACGGCGCTGCTGCTGCCGGAACGGGTGACGCATCTGGGCAAGAACCATTCGCTGGAAGTCGCCCCGATCATCGAGCAATTGCAGGCGGAGGTGAAGACGCTGGCCGAGGAAAAAATCGTGGACGGGAAAAAGGCCGACGAGTTGCAGCAGCAATTGTCGCAGCTCCAAAAAGACGCTTCCGGCTACGATCCAAACAAGACTTGGGAGGCGTTGGATCACGTCAAACAGGCCAACGCCGACGCTGCCAAGCAGGCGGCCGAGGAAGCCATCACCAAGACAGAATCCCTCGCGCAGGCCGAAACACTCGCGAAAGCGATGCAGGCCGCCGCCGAATCCGGCATGTCGGCCGAAACAGCATCGCAAGCGGCGCAGGATCTGGCCTCGCTGATCAATTCCGCCAAACTGGAGGCGGGAATTTTGAACGGCCAGATCCCTCCGGAACTGTTGTCCGGCCTCAACGGATTGGACAAGGAACAGATGGCGAAACTGGCGAAGGCGCTGGAGCTGAATAAAAACTCCCTCGGCCAGATGGTCAGCAAACTGGCCAATCTCAAGATGATTGACCCAGCGACGCTCGCAAAATGCCAGAGCGCGGGGCAATGCAAAAATCCCGGCGGGCTGGCCGATTATTTATCGAAATGCCAGGGTGGGAAGTGCGACAGCGAATTTCTTTTTTCGTGGCTGCAACGGGTTGGCCGGGGCGGACCGGGCGGCGGCGGACCGGAAGCGCCGATGGTGTGGGATAACGACACCTCGGAAGATAATCAAAAATTTCAAGCGCACGCCCTGCCGCCGGCGGGGCAGTTGTCGGATGCGCAACTGGTCGGCGTGAGCAAATCCGCCCCGGAACTGGGTGCTCCCGAAGTGGCTGCCGGCCACGGCGCGCTTTACAACGCCGCTGCCAGCGGCGGCTCGGCGCAGTCGCAGGTGGTGTTGCCGGAACACCGGCAGGCGGTGCAAAACTTTTTCAAACGGGAAAATTAACACTATGGCTGAAACCATCCTCACACCGGACGAACTAAAACCCGCCGCCGCCCTCGCGGTCAAAACTCTCGAACAGCTCGACCGCATTCTCCTTGGGCGCAAGGAAGTTCACCGGCTGGTGCTGATCGGCATTCTCGCGCGAGGGCACATCTTGCTCGAAGGCGTGCCTGGTCTGGGCAAGACCGCGCTCGTCAAAACCATCGGCCAGATTCTCAAGCTGGATTTCAAGCGCATCCAGTTCACGCCTGACCTGATGCCGGGCGACGTGCTCGGCACGCACATTTTGCAGGAGACCAGTTCCGGCAAGCGCGAACTTATTTTCCAGCCCGGCCCGGTGTTCACGAACATTTTGCTCGCCGATGAGATTAACCGCGCCTCGCCCAAGACGCAGTCGGCCATGCTCGAAACGATGCAGGAAAATTGCGTGACGCTCCTCGGCACCACGCGTCCGCTGCCGCAGCCGTTCTTCGTGCTCGCCAGTCAGAATCCGATCGAACTCGAAGGCACGTATCCGCTGCCCGAGGCGCAACTGGACCGTTTTCTGTTCCGCCTGTTGTTCGACAACGTGGACGCGGACGTCCTCGACCAGATCATTTCCGAGCGCCGGCGCGGCGAGTTGCCGGCACCAACGTGGCAGATGGAGCGCAGCGAACTGGAGACGTTGTTTAAAACCATGGGCCGGATTTATCTGCCGCGCCCGGTTTCGCGCTACATCGCGCGATTGGTTTCGGCCACGCATCCCGGCGGTCCGGAGGCGACCGAACCGGTCAACAAATATGTCAGTTATGGCGCCTCGCCGCGCGCGGCCATCGCCATTGCCGAGGCGGCGCGGGCGCACGCGCTCATCAACGGCCGGCCCAGCGTGGGGTTTGAAGATGTGAAAGTCGTCGCGCCGCCGGTGTTGAATCACCGGTTGATTTTGAATTACCAGGCGCGCTTCGACCGGTTCACAACGTCCAAGCTCGTCACGGAATTGCTCGGCTCGCTGGACGAGACCGGATTGAACCTGCCGAAGGATGTGGAACTGGCGAAGGGAAATTAAAAATGAAAGAGGGCTGCGTGAAACAACCAACAGTCAACATCCAACACCCAACACCCAATGACGGAACCGCGCGTCGGTGTGTTTCACTGGTTGTTCGATGTTCTGCAATTTTGCTTTTGCTGCCGGGCTTTTCCTCCCGTGCCGATGATTTCGGCGACGTCACGGCCACGGCGGAGGCGATGTATTCCGGCAACACGTTTCATGGTTATGCCGAGACACGGGTGCTGCTCGAAAACCATTCGGCCAGCCGGCCGCATAGCGTTGCGCTGGCCTTTCCGAACCGTGCCTACAACAACTACGGCAACAGCATCAGCAAGATTTCGCGCACCGTGACGCTCGCGCCCGGCGCACGCGTGGCGGTGCCGCTGCTGCAACCGCCGCTGCCGGCGAATGGCGACAGCACCATCCGCGTGGAAGTGGACGGACGTGAAGAGGGAAACATCCGCCAGCCCAATGCGAACAATCATTGCAATCAATACAGCCGCGGCAACATCGCCGCGACGCTGTTCGTCAGCCGCAGCCTGGATGCCGATGCGGTGAACCGCGTGTTCAACGCCGGCCACGGGCCGTTCACGGCGGCGATGGCCTTGGGTGCGCCCGATGCGCGTGGTTTTGGCGCGCAGCCAGTAGCGTGGATGCCCGATGCCCGGCGCTATGGCATGACCAACTGGCTGGAACTGGATTACGATGCGCCGCAAACGGTCGGCAAGATTTCGGTTTATCAGACCCAGACGCCATTGACGGCCGGCACGCTCTCGCTGATTGGCGGGGATGGAAAAACCATTATCCGGCTGCCGTTGTCGGCGGGAGCCACCAGTTCCACCGGGACGCATTGGATTTCCGAGTTTTCGCTGCTGGAAACCACGAACCTGGTGGCCACCGTCCGTTTGGATTTTGGCAATACGCCGCCCCACACCATCGCCATTGATGCGGTGGAAATCTCGGGCATGACCGGCAGTGAATATGCCTCCGACGCTCGAGCCAGCAGCGACAACAGCGCGAGCGGTTCTCATTCCTATCCGGGAGGAATGCGCGGTTCGTCCGGTTATCGCCCCGAGATGATCCAGAACCTGCGCGCGGAATCCGCATTTGCCGACTGGAGCGACAACTGGCTGGCTTACACGCCGTTTGACGTGATCGTGCTGGGCGCGGCGGATGTGACCGCATTGCCGGCTCCGGTCGTGACAGCCATCGGCAATTATCTCCAGGCCGGCGGAAATGTTGTCCTCTTTGGCGAAGTTTCGCTGCCGGCGGCGTGGGCGGCGGGACGCGCGAAACCCTTGAATGACGGACAGGAATTCACCGCCGGTTTCGGCCGCATTTTCAAGCTGTCGGATGCCAGCGTCGGTCAGGTCAGCCCGCCGACCATGCGTGTCCTGCGGGAAGCGGCGTCCGCTTCCGCACGTTACTGGCAATCGCTGCCGAGCGACAGCGGCGCGGCCAACGGCGCGTTGCCCATCGTGGAAAATTTGAAAATTCCGGTGCGCGGCATTGTCATCATCATGCTGCTGTTCATCCTCACCATCGGGCCGGTGAACATTTTCATCCTCGCCCGGAAAAACCGGCGCACCTGGATGCTGTGGACGATCCCGGCAATTTCCTTCGCCACCACGCTGCTGGTGTTTGCCTACAGCCTCGTGCGCGAAGGCGTGACGCCCACCTCGCGCATCGCCGGGTTGACCGTGCTGGATCAGGCCGGCCATCACGCGGCCACCATCGGCGCGACGGGATTTTATTGTCCGCTGACGCCGGGCGGCGGCCTGCATTTCGACAGCCAGACCGAGGCCACGCCACTGGTGCAGGTCGGTTATGATCGTTCGGGCCGGGCGGAACGCGAAGTGGATTGGACCCAAGGCCAGCATTTCCGGCGCGGCTGGGTGGCGTCGCGCGTGCCGGCGCATTTTCATTTGCGCAAATCCGAAACGCGCCGCGAACGTCTGGAGGTCGTGCAGGAGAACGGCCATTTGCAGGTCGTCAACGGCCTCGGCGCGTCCATCCAATCGCTCTGGCTGGCGGATGCGAACATGAATTTCTACGAAGCCACCAATGTCGCCGCCGGGCAAAAAGCCTTGCTTGCCTTGTCCAAAGACCCGCCGCCGCCGATGAAGACCGGTGCGCGCGGTTTGATTGAACTGGGCTTCACCGCTTCGGCGCAGCCGCTGGATGCGAATGTCCGCAGCTATCTCCAGCCGGGCACGTATCTCGCCGTGCTGGACGGAAACCCCTTCATTGAAAACGCGCTGGGTGCCGCCGCCAGTCCCAAGCTCACGCGGAGTTCCGCGCTGGTTTTCGGCATCCTTGAATCCACCGTCAAATGAAAGTCCAAGTCACCAATCTCCGCAAAGAATTCGGCCGGACCGTGGCCGTGGACAACATCTCGTTCGCGTTCGACTCCGGCCACGTCTTCGGTTTCGTCGGGCCGAACGGCGCGGGCAAAACCACCACGATGCGGATCATTTCCACCATCGAGGAGCCCACTTCCGGCGACGTGTTGTTGAATGGCATTTCCGTCTGCGAAGAACCGGAACTCGCACGCCGCGCCGTGGGTTATGTGCCGGACACGTTGCCGGCGCACGGCGACATCACAGTCCACGAATATCTGGATTTTTACGCGCGGGCCTACGGGTTGCGCGGCAAGAAGCGCACCCAAGCCATCGAGGCAATTGAGGAGTTCACCAACGTCACCGGCATCCGCGACAAGCATCTCAAGGCGCTGTCCAAGGGCATGAAACAGCGTGTCAGCTTGGGCCGCGCGCTGGTCTATGACCCCGACGTGCTGGTGCTGGACGAACCGGCCGCCGGCCTCGACCCGCGCGCGCGGGTGGAATTGCGCGAACTGCTGCTGCTGCTCGCCGAGCGCAAGAAGGCCATCCTCATCAGCTCGCACATCCTCACGGAGCTGACGGAGATCTGCAACGGCGTCGTCATCATCGAGCGCGGGACAATTCTGGAGACGGGCACGATTGACGAGGTGCTCAAGAAAAGCACGCCGCGCCGGACGGTCGCCGTGCGCCTGCTCGACATCCATCGTCATCAGCATCCGCTGTTGCTGAAAGAATTGTTGCAGACGCCGCTGGTGGAGAACGCTCGCGACGTGGCTAACGAAATCCATTTTGAACTCGCCGGCGACGAGGCGGCGGCGGGCGACGTGTTGGGCGCGCTGATCGCGAAACAGTTCAAGGTCGTTGAGTTCCGGCAGACCAAGGCAAATCTGGAGGACATCTTCATGAACGTCACGAAAGGAGGCGTGCAATGACTGCAACGCTGGCAAGATTGAAAGCGCACTTCATCAACTGGCGCGAGTGGGAGTTGAATCCCGTCGTCATCAAGGAACTGCGGCAGTCCGTCCGCAGTTGGGCGGTCACGGGCATGCTGCTGCTGTTTCTCGTCGTCCTCTTCATCACCTCGCTGGTGTTTTTGGTGAACCAGACGTTTGAGGTGACGGCGAGCGAGCGGCTTGGCGGCGATATTTTCCAGGCCTTCATCATCATTCTGGCCGGCGCAAGCATCATGTTCATTCCGCTCCACGTCGGCGTCCGCATGGCGTCCGAGCGGCAGGAGGGCAACACCGACCTGCTCTACATCAGCACGCTGTCGCCGACGCGCGTGATCCGGGGGAAATTTTTCTGCGGCGCCTACATGACGCTGCTCTTTTTCAGCGCGTGCATGCCGTTCATGGCGTTCACCAACCTGCTGCGCGGCGTAGATTTGCCGACGGTGTTCTTCATCCTCCTGTTCCTGTTCGTGGTCGTCTGCGCCGCCAATCAACTGGCGATTTTCATCGCGTGCCTGCCGGTGAGCCGGCCGTTTAAGATCCTGTTCGCCATCGGCGGCTTTTTTATGTCCTACTGGCTCATCGCCGAGGTCATCTTCGGGGCCATCAGCCTGATGCGGTCGGGCATCGGCTCCATGATGGGCGAGCGTTATTTCTGGCTGACCACGCTGACGATCGGGGGCGTGATCTCGGCGGTCGGCGGCTTGTTTTTCGTGCTGTCGGTGGCGTTGATCTCGCCGCCGTCGGCCAACCGCGCGCTCTTGCCGCGGATTTATATCACGGCTTTCTGGCTGTTCGGCGGTTTGCTGGTGGGGTGCTGGGCGTGGCAGGTCAAGGAGCCGATGATGATTCTCGTCTGGACCTACGCCAGCACCGTGTTGCTGGTGGCCTCGCTGGTCGTCACCGTCAGCAACCATGACAACCTGAGCGTGCGCGTGCGGCGGACCATCCCGGCGCACAGGCTGAAAAGGGCGCTGGCATTCGTCTATTTCAATGGCGCGGCCGGCGGCTTGATCTGGGTCACGGTGCTCGTGGTGTTGACCTTTCTTGGCACGGTGCAATTTCACACGGTGGCCACAGCTTACGGCGGCACGCGTGGCTATGCGCCGGCGGATTTTTTGCCGGCCTTTCTCGAGGTGTATCCGCCGGTGCTGGTTTACATCTTCGCCTACGCCCTGACGGCCCTGTTTATCCAGCGCAAATTCATGCCGCGTCACTCGCCCAAGATTGCGGGCATCTTCACCCTGCTGGTCGCCGGTCTTGCCGCCATCGGACCGAACATCGTGCTGTTTTTCCTGAACCGGCTTTCGTGGAAGACCCTCGAAAATCTCCAGCTCGGCAACGCCTCCAACCTCTTCGTCATCCATGAGCCGGGACCGCGCATGGCGCACCTCGTCTTCGCCTGCGGCTGGCTGCTGCTCGCTCTCATCCTGAATGCCAAATGGTTTGTGGCGCAGGTGAAAAACTTTCGCCCGCCGCCCGCGAACTTGCCGCCCCGGCTGAACTGAATCGCCTCATGGATGATCTTCTCCGACAGGCTCTGCGGGACGGCGAACAACTGGGGATGCGCTATGCGCTCCAGATCCCGCAGGTCGCCGCGAGCGGCTGGACGGGGTCGCGTTCCGGCCGGCGCGCGGGCAGCTCGATTGATTTTCAGGATTACCGCGAATACCAGCCCGGCGACGATTTGCGCTTCATTGATTGGGGTATCTACGCGCGCACCGACCGGCTCACCGTGAAATTATTTCGCGAGGAAGTCACACCGCACCTGGATTTGATTCTCGACGGCTCGCGCTCAATGAATCTGGCGCAGACCGCGAAGGCCAGCGCCGTTGCTCAACTTGCCGCGCTGCTGGCTACATCCGCCGTCAACGCCCAATGCACCCAGGCCGTCTGGCTTTCTGGCGAAGGGTTTCAACGCCTGCCCAACGACACGCTCCCGCCGTCCGCGTGGGACAAATTGGAATTGGCCAGCCTGCGCACGCCCGAGCAATCCTACGAAATCCTGCCGCCGAAATTCCGCCGCCTCGGCGTGCGCGTGCTCGTCAGCGACCTGCTGTGGCCCGGCGATCCGCTGCATCTGCTGCGCCGCCTGCGCGATGGCGCGGCCTCGTTGTTTGTCATCCAACTGCTCGCGCGCGAGGACGTGACGCCGCCGGAGCACGGCAATCTCCGCGTGGTGGACAGCGAGACGGGCGCCGAGAGCGAGATCTACATTGATTCCGGCATCGCGAAGCAATACGCGGAAAATCTCGCGCAATTGCAGCAGTCGTGGAGCGACGCCTGCCGCCAGTGCGGTGCGCACATGACCACGGTGATTGCCGAAGATTTGGCGGACTCGCTCGGCGAATTGGAAGCCCTGCAACTGCTGATGCCGGCATGATTCCCTTCCTGACATATCCGCTCGCGATGATCGCACTGGCCGCCGTGCCCGCGCTCGCGGCGATTTACCTGTTGCGGAACCAGTTTCGCCGTCGGCCGGTTTCCAGCCTCGTGCTGTGGCGTTTTCAAGTCCAATCCAAGGCCGGCGGAGCCAAGGTCAATCGCCTGCAATTGCCGCTGCTCTTCTTCCTCGAAATGCTCGTGCTCGTGCTGCTCGTCGTGGCCGCGTCCGGGCCACAATGGAAATTGCCGCAGTCCGCGCGCCCGCTCATCGTGGTGCTCGACGATTCGATTTCCCTGCGCGCCCAGCGCGACGGCGTTTCGGCGCAGGCGCGGGCGAAAGAGTTTCTGGAAAAATTGTTCCGCCAGCAACCGCCGCCATCCACACGCCTGATTCTGGCCGGCGCCGAACCGCGTTCGCTCGGCCCGACGGCGAAAAGCTGGCGGGAAGTGAATGAGTTGTTGCCACAATGGAAATGCTGGTCGTCAGCGACGGCGCTGGATGCTGCGATCACGCTGGCCTCGGAAATCGGCCGGCAGCAGGCGAACATCCTGGTGCTCACCGACCGCAAGCCGGCGAGCGAAGCCAATTCCAATCCGCGCTTGGAGTGGCACGCCTTTGGACTGCCGCTGGACAATGTCGCCTTCGTCAACGCCTCGCGCACCGCGTTCGGCGACCAGGATCGTTGTCTGCTCGAAGTCGCCAATTTTTCCGGCAGCGCCCACTCGACACCGCTGCTCGTGCAAACCAGTTCCAACGCCGTGCAACGCTCGTTGCTTCAATTGGGCGCGCATGAAAGCCAGCGGATCGTTTTCAACATTCCCGCCACGGCCCCGGCGCTGCACGCCACGCTGGGAACCGATGCGCTCGCCGAGGATAACGACATCCAATTGCTGCCGCAGTTCCGGCATCGCGTGCGCGTGCAGGTGGCGCTCACGAATGAATCCTTGGCTGCGCTCGTGACTCGCACGTTGGATGCGACCGGTCTGCGCGCCGCGCTTTCCAGCAACCCGGAACTGGTCATCAATGAAACCGGTGCGGTCGCCGGCAGCAATTCCTGGAGCCTGTGTTGGACGGGTGCCGACGCGACGAACGCTTATACGGGGCCGTTCATCGTGGACACATCACATCCAGCGGCGGCCGGCATCAATCTCGCCGGCGTCATCTGGTCCGCCGCGACCACCACCAACGCGCCGAGCGAGGTGCCGGTGATTCTGGCTGGAAATATTCCACTGCTGTCTGTGCGCGAAGATACGCTGGGCCGGATGCACCTGACGGCCAATTTGAATCCAGAATTATCCACGTTGCAAAACACGCCGGACTGGCCGATTCTCTTTTGGAACATCTTGAACTGGCGCATCGCCGAAATGCCCGGGCTCAAGGAAAGCAACGCGCGGCTGGGCGCGGAAGTGTTTTTGAAATGCGCCGGTGCGCCCGCCACCGTCACGCTGCCGGACGGAACAAAGAATTCCTTCCCAAAAACCGGCGGCGAACTCGCGCTGGAAACGCCGCTGCCGGGAATTTATTCCGTCGCGCTGGGCACGACGACCAATCAGTTCGCCGTCAATCTGCTCGCGGCGGATGAATCTGATTTGTCAGCCGACGCCAGCGGACACTGGGGCAAGTGGAGCGAGAGCACGGAGCATCGCTTGGTGGAATCCTCGGTCGTGTGGATTTTCGGGTTGCTCGCGCTGGGGTTGTTGACCACGCATCTGTATCTCGTGGCCACCGGGAAAGGAGGCGGCTGATATGCCCGTCCTGTTTCAACCCGTGTGGCTCCTGCTGCTGGTTCCGCTGGCGGTGGCGTGGTGGGCGTGGCCGCTGCCGGGCCGCTGGCTGAAGGCGCTGCGGGCGCTGATTTTTCTGCTGGTGGTTCTGGCCCTGGCGCAGCTCGCAATCAAACTGCCCGACCGCGCGGGAACGGTGATCGTCGTGGCGGATCGCAGCGAATCCATGCCCGCCAACGCGGCGGCGACCGAAAAGGAAATCATCGGCCTGCTGCACAAATCCATGGGGCCGCGCGATCAACTGGGCGTCATTTCCTTCGGGCGCGATGCGGCCATCGAGCAATCACCGCAGCGCGGCGAGTTCGGTGGTTTCACGGCACAGGTGGGCGCGGATCATTCGCGCTTGAACGACGCGCTGGAATCCGCCCTGTCGCTGATGCCTCCGGATGCTGGCGGGCGCATCCTGGTTTTGTCCGATGGCAAATGGACCGGCAAAAATCCGGCGTCCGCCGCCGCGCGTGCGGCTGGTCGCGGCGTGGCGATTGATTACCGGATGCTCGCCCGTCCGCCGGCGGGCGATGTGGCGATTCAAAGCCTGCTCGCGCCGCCTTCGGTGCAACCGGGCCAGGCCTTTGCCATGAATGTCTGGGTGCAATCGCCCGCTGATCAGGAAATCCGGTATCAACTGCGGCGCGGCGATGAAATCATTTTCGCCGGCACGAAAAACATTTCCGCCGGTCGCTCGCGCCTGATGTTTCGCGACCGCGCGACCACCGCTGGCGTGAACGAATACGTCGTCACAATTCAGGGGGCGAAGGAGGATCCGGTTCCCGAAAACAATTCCGCCCGTGCGCTCGTCGGCGTGGAGGGAGCGCGCCCGATTTTGATTGTGTCCTCGGCCGGCGAAAATTCCGGCCTCGTGAAACTGTTGCGGGCCGGTGCGGTGGAAGTCGTCGGCAAAACCCCGGCACAATGCTCGTGGTCGCTGGAAGCGCTCTCCCAATACTCCGCCGTGCTGCTCGAAAATGTTCCCGCCGGACAGATCGGCATGAGCGGCATGGAAACCTTGGCGGCGTGGGTCGAGGAAACCGGCAGCGGATTGGCGATGACCGGCGGCCAAAAATCCTACGGGCCGGGCGGCTATTTCAAATCGCCGCTGGAACGCGTGCTGCCGGTTTCGATGGAGATGCGCAAGGAGCACCGCAAGTTGAGCGTGGCCGTGGTGGTGGCGCTGGATCGTTCCGGCAGCATGTCCATGCCGGCGGGCGGCGGACGCATCAAAATGGATTTGGCCGATCTCGGCACGGTGCAGGTCTTGGATTTGTTGTCGCCGCTGGATGAGATCGGCGTGTTTGCCGTGGATACGACGCCGCATGAAATTGTGCCGTTGGACACGGTGGAAAAAAATCTTTCATATCGCAGCCAGATCCTCGGCATCGGCTCGATGGGCGGCGGCATCTACATCTACGAGGCGCTGGTGGCGTCGGCCCGGATGATTTCCAGCGCGCAGGCGCAGACGAAACACATCATCCTATTCGCGGACGCGGCGGATTCCGAGCAGTCCATGCACTACGAGGAAATCGTGGACAAATTGCGCGAGGCCGGCGTGACGGTCAGCGTCATCGGTCTCGGCACGGATCACGATGTGGATGCGGAATTGCTCAAGGACATCGCGCGGCGCGGCGGCGGCGAATGTTATTTCAGCGACAACCCGGACGAAATTCCACGCATCTTCGCGCAGGACACCTTCACCATCGCGCGGAGCACGTTCATTGACCAGCCGACGCCCTTTCAAATCACGGCGGGCTACTCGTTGCTCGGTGCGCCGCCGGTAGCCGCGCCGCCGTCGCTCGGCGGCTACAACCTCTGCTACCTCCGGCCGCAGGCAAACCTCGCCGCCGTCACCACGGATGAATACAAGGCACCCGTCGTCGCCTCGTGGAACGCGGGCAACGGGCGCGTGCTCTGCTATCTCGGCGAGGCGGACGGAAAATTCAGCGGCGACCTGGCGCGCTGGAATCAGGGGGGGGAATTTTATGCCACGCTCGCGCGCTGGGTTGAAGGCCGGCACCAACCGCTGCCCGATGAACTGTTATTGACCCAGGAAATCCGCGATGGCGTTTGCCTCGTGCAACTCCATCTGGACCCGACGCGCAAGGCGGAATTATTTTCCACGCTGCCGCGTGTGCGCGTGTTGCACGGCCTGCCCGGCAAAGCGCCCGCGAAGGAAACCGTGTTGTTGCAATGGAAAAACGCCGATCTGCTCGAAGCCGTGATTCCGGTCGCCGGACATGAAACTGTTTTGAACACGGTCGAGATCGCCGGACAGCAGGCGGTCACGCTGCCGGCGGCGTGCCTGCCGTATTCGCCGGAATACACGCCCGACCAGACGGGTCGCGGCGCGGCGACGCTCGCGCAAATCGCCACAACGACCGGTGGCCGGGAACGCGTGGAGATTCCGAAAATCTGGACCGAGCTGCCCGTCAAATCGCGCTTCGTCGAACTTGCGCCGTGGCTGCTCGTGCTCGCGACGCTGTTATTTCTGCTGGAGATTTTGGAGCGTCGCACCGGCTGGATTTCGCGGATGCTCCGGTTGCAACCGGCCGCCGCCGCCGTTGTCGAGCCGGAGGAAATTGAAACTGCCAAAACAATCCCGGCACGCAAACCGGTTTTCCCGTGGCTGGTCCGCAAACCCGTGCGCCAACCCAAAGTGCCGACCGCCGGAAAAATTTCAGCGCGTCCGGCGGTAGCCACGACACCGGCGCAATCCTCCCCCGCCCCGGAAAAACCGGCCGCCGCCGAATCCGCGATTGACGCCTTGCGCAAAGCCCGCGAACGCGCCAGCCGCCGCACGGACAAGGATCGGTAGCGGAGCACCGCCAAATGAAATGCCGGTGTCGGCCATCCTCGGCAGCATTCGCCGGAGGATTGAATGTGCTTTGGTCAATTAAGGCCGGAGCTGGCACGTCTCTGGTCCGCGGCGTCCCAAGGGTGCTTTTCGAGCGCCGCATTGCCTGCGTCGTTTTCTGAAGGTGCCACCCAAATCATAATCCATTCCTTCCACGGGCCTTGGCCGCCAGGAGTATTTCAAACGGATGCGCCGGGAACCTGGAAATGCCAAAGGGGCCGGCGAATAAACCGGCCGGGGAATGATTCAATCCATTCCGGCGCAAAACATCTTGGCAACCGCCCGGTCGCCCTGCTAAAAACGCGGTGGGAATACAAACAAACTTAACCAAAAAGGAAATGGGACTATGAAGGCTTCATTCATAATTGGCAGGGCGGTTCTCGCCGTGGTGTTGATGATCGGTTTTTACTTGCTGGCGCTGGGCGTTGCCTCGGGGCTGCTGTGGATTCCTTATGCCGAATTGGTTTACGCCCACCGGGTCACCCCCAAGCTGGCCATCATTTGCCTCCTCGGCGGCGGCGCGATTTTATGGGCCGTGATGCCGCGCTTTGACAAATTCGTGGCCCCCGGCCCGCAGTTGACGCCGGATAAATATCCCAGGCTTTTCCAGGAACTGGAATCCGTGGCCAAAGCCACCCATCAAGCCATGCCCGCCGAGGTTTATCTCGTGCCGGATGTGAATGCGTGGGTGATGCAGCGGGGCGGCATCATGGGCCTGGGCAGCCGGCGGGTGATGGGGCTGGGCCTGCCGCTCATGCGCATCCTGTCCTGTTCGCAATTTCGCGCCGTGCTGGCCCATGAGTTCGGCCATTACCACGGTGGCGACACGAACATCGGGCCGTGGATTTACAAAACGCGCGGCGCGATCGGTCGCACGCTGCATTCCCTGGGCAACGGCTCCTGGTTGCAAAAGCCTTTTTTGTGGTATGGCAATATGTTTCTGCGCATCACGCACGCAGTTTCGCGGCGGCAGGAATTTGTGGCGGATGAACTGGCGGCGCGCACGGTGGGGGCCAGGCCGCTCACGGACGGATTGCGGAGCATTCACAAAGTTGCCCCGGCTTATGATTATTACTGGCGCAGCGAATGTGCGCCGGTCTTGAACGCCGGGTTTTTGCCGCCACTGGTGGACGGCTTCGCCCGCTTTGCCAGCGTCGGAACCATGGCGGAAAAAATGGACCAACATCTGGAAGAACAACTGACCCACGGCAAAGCCGATCCGTATGATACCCATCCGCCGTTGAAGGAGCGGATCGCCGCCGTTGCCAGCCTGCCACCGGGGCCGGATTTGGGCGAAGATCTGCCGGCGGTTTCCTTGCTCGAAGATGTGCCGGCGTTGGAGCGGGCGCTGATTTCACAGATGGCCGGGACCGAAAAAGCCGCCAGGCTGAAACCGATCCCTTGGCAGGAAGTCGGGGTGGAAGTTTATGTTCCGCAATGGACGAAGCTCGTTCAACTGAACCACGCCGGTCTTCAATCCGTTACCCCAGAATCCCTGCCCAAGCTGGCCGCCGACATCAAGGGGTTCGGCAAGATGTTGGTGGATTACGCGAATGAAAAGCCCGAGGATGAAAATGCCGAGGGGCTGGCCAATGCGGTGATGGGAGCCGCCTTGATTCTGCTGCTCATTCAGCGTGGCGGCACGCTGGACGCCGCGCCCGGCAATGATATGTCTGTAACCCTGAATGGCCAGCAAGTGAAGCCGTTCGGTCTGCTGCCGGCTATCAAGCATAATGAGCTCACGGCCGAAGACTGGTCTGCCCGTTGCGCCGCATTAAACATTACGGGAACCAAATTGGACTCCGTCGCCGCCCCATCTGGCCACGAAGCAAATAAAAATTCCGGGACCTAGCGCGGTTTCAGTAAAACTATAGCCGCCGAGTGGGGATGTGGTCTTCCCTCCCCCTCATCCTAACCTTCTTGTATCTGAATTTCCGTCTAACCTTGTCTGGAAGCA
>Ga0068856_100000342_pt1 | contig 50953 bp, 2 predicted proteins | sample KBSCornC62_FD_66595 | JGI IMG/M metagenome (GOLD analysis project Ga0068856, IMG submission 66595) | Corn rhizosphere microbial communities from Kellogg Biological Station, Michigan, USA - KBS Corn C6-2 | ecosystem: Host-associated > Plants > Roots > Rhizosphere > Soil ...
GGTCGCGGCGGGCGGGAGTGGCCCCGGTGCGCCGCTGGGCGGCGGCGATGCCGCGACCACCCCGTTCGCCCGTGGCGCCGGGAGCGGTTCGACCGGATCGCTCGCTTCTGGGGGCGGTGCCGCGTTCAACACGGGGGGCGGCGCTGCACCCGGCGGGGCGGGCGCAGGAGGTGCGCTGGCCGAATCGGCGCCCGGCGCTGGCGCGGCCGGCCGCGGCATGGGTGGTATGCCGATGATGCCGATGTCAGGTGGCGGGGGTGCACCGGGTGGCAAGAGCGAGGAACGCGAGCGCACCACCTGGCTCACCGAGGACCGCGAGGTCTGGAGTGGGGGACCGCAGGTCGGCCCGGGGGTGCTGAGGTCCGGCTCCGTCGGCGAGAGCAGCGAGCCGGACCTGTTGGAGCCGGTCGAGCGCGAGCCGTACGAGCCGGCTCATCCGGCCGCAGCCGGCGGCGAGAGCGGCGAGAGCCATGTGGCGCACAACCCGACGGCGTCGGCATAGGAACCGGAGAGCCACGTGAGTACTGACGAACAGCCGGCCGGCGCGCGCCGGCTGCTGGACCTCGACGAGCTCTACCGGAGCGCCAGGGACGAAGCCCTGGCGGCCGGGCAGAAGGTGCGCGGCATGACCGAGACGGCCACCGACGCCAAGGGGAACGTGCGCGTCTCGGTGAGCGCGGAGGGTGCGGTCACCGAGCTCACCTTCCTGTCGAAGCGATACCGCGAGATGGCTCCCGCCCAGCTGTCGCACCTGCTGCTCGACACGATCGAAGCGGCTCGTTCCCGCGTGCAGAAGCGGTTATCCGAACAGCTCACCGGCGCGCTCGGCGGCCGGCTTCCGGTGGCCGACCTCGTAGCCGGGACGGCCGACCTGAGTGCCCTGCTGCCGCCCGAGCTGCCGGCGGGTCTAGGGCTGCCCGGTGGCCTGAAGCCGACCGAGCGCTGAGGCGAGAGGGAGAGATGGCAGACGACCGTCTTCACGTGGATCCTGTGGCGCTGCAGGCGAGCCGTGCGGGCTTCGAGGCAGCGGCGGAGAACCTGCAGGCCGCGGCGAACGCGCTGTCGGCCCGGCTGTCGGCGCTGCACTTCGTCGGCAACGGGTCGGCCGACGAGACGACGAAGAAGTTCGTCGCCGAGTACGAACCTTCGCGCGAGCAGACGCTGGACGGTACCGACACCATCAGCCACTTCCTCACCAGCGTGCGGGACAACATCCAGCAGATCAGCGCGCGGTTTGCTGCCCTCGAGCAGAGCACGACGGATCAGTTGAAGAAGTCGTGACCCGCCCGCCCCGGCGATGACCTGACCCATGGCCATCGAGCTCCCCGACCCGATCCGGGTCCTGTTCGCCGTCCTCGCCGGTCAGATGTGGCCGGAGCTGGACGAGGACGCGATGCGCGCCGGCGCTGCGGTGTGGCGTGACTTCGCCGAGTCGCTTACCGGTATCGAGGAGCAGGTCGAGCAGGCCCGGCGCCGGGTGAACGGCGCATGGCAGGGCGCCGGCGCCGACCAGTTCGACCGGAGCATCCAGCAGTTCCTGCAGGACGGCGCGGTCGCCGGCCTGCAGCAGGACGCGCTGTCGCTGGCGCAGTACATGGAGCACGTCGCCACCGAGGTCGAATACACGAAGTGGACGATCCTCGGCCAGCTGGTGCTGCTCGCGGCGATGATCGCCGAGGCGGTCGCGCAGCTGTGGATCCCCGGCGCCGCCGCGGTGATCGTGCCGTACATCGCCGGGCTCATCCGGTTCGGCAGCCTCTTCGCGCGGCAGATGATCGCCCGCCTCGTCTACAGCCTCGGGGTGAACCTCACCAGTCAGATGGGGCTGGATGCCATCCTCCAGGGCATCCAGATCGGCGAGGGCAACCGCGACTCCTGGGATTTCTCCAAGACGCTCGGCGCGGGCGTCTCCGGCGTGGTCGGCGTCGGGGTCGGCGAGGCGGCCCACCACCTCGGCGGGGTGATCGGCAAGGCCGCCAAACCGCTGACCAGCCGCCTGCGCGGAGCCGGAGAACTCGGCAAGCCGAGCATCGGCGAGACCGTCGTCGACTTCACCGGAAGCATGGTCTCGGGCGCCGCGCAGTCGATCATCACCGAGGCGATGACGAGCGTGATCCTGGGCCAGGGCGGCCCGCGGGCCGGCGAGGGCTTCGGCTGGGAGGTCGCCTCGGGCGCTGTCGGCGGCGCCATCGGCTGGTTCGGTGGCCGCAACGCTCACGCCCGGGCCGAGCGGATAGCCGGCGACGGCCCGCAGATGCAGGAGATCAAGGTCCCGAAGATCTCCAGCGAGATCGAAGCGACGCCCATCGAGTTCCCGGCCGCGAGCTTCAAGGGCGACCTCACCCTCTCCGGCCGCTTCGACGCGCCGGGCGAGTTCGTCGGCATCGTGGCGGGCAACGGCACGATGCGCCTCGGCGACGTCGAGCACGTCGGCGAGATCAACGCCGTCGGGCGGCTGCAGAACGTTCAGCTCGACGGGGCTGGCGTGCTACGGGTGCCGGCGACGCAGACGCCGGGGCAGCCGCCCCGGCTCGGTGAGTTCAGCGGCACGGTGCAATTGCGAGGCGACCTGGGGATCCACCAGCTGTCGGTGGACGGCCGGCCGGTCACCGATGTCGGCGCCTCGGCGCGCGAGGCGGGCCGTGAGGCCGTCCGGGCTGCTTCGGCGCCGTCCGTCGACACCGGGCGCCCGCCGGCGGCCAACCCGTCGCACGACCCCGCCGCGGCGCCGGTGGCCACGGCGAGCGCCTCGCCGGCGGCGCACCCGGAGCCCGCCATCGCGAGCGGGCCGCCGGCCGGTGGCGCCGCGGAGGCCGCCCGGCCGTGGCAGGGGACGGCCGGCCCGGACGCTCCGGGCGCTGCCCGCCCGCCGCTCGACCCGGTCTGGCAGCGCGAGCTCGACCATGCCATGCCGCGAGACCTCGAACCCGCGGCCGAATCGGAACTGCGCGAGCGCCTCCTGGAGCGCATTCCGCAGCTGCAGCAAGCGGCTCAGGCCCGGCTTGCTGAGCTGCCGGCGGCGAGCCCGGCCCAGCAATCGCACGCCATCGGCGAGGTGTTGCGGCCGGAGGCGACCCGCCTCGGCGAGGCGGTGCGATCGGAGTGGACCCAGACGCGCGAGCTGGCCCAGGGTGAGGTGCTGCGCCGGGCCGGCGTCGAAGGCGGGGCGCTTCCCCCTGGCTCGGTCGGCGGACAGCTGCGCGACACGGTGGCGCGGGTGCAGTCGCAGCTGCTGCAACGACCCCCGGCCGAGCGCACCGCCGACCTCACGCGTGACCTCGTGGCGCAGGCCGGCGCGGCCCCCGCCACGGCGCGGGCGTCGACCGCCTCGGCCGGGTCGGCTCCGAGCACCGCGGCGCCGGGGCGCCCCTCCTCGCCCGAGCTGGTGGCGGGGCGGCCACCGGCCGATGCGGTGGTGGCCGCGCACCCACCGCCCGATGCGACGGTCACGCCGACGAGGTCGACGCCGCCGACCTCCGCGCACCCGCGGGCTGACGCGGCCGGCGCCCCGGTCGTCGAGGCCGAGACGGCGCGGGCGTCGCAGGACGCGGGCGACCCGTCGGTTCGAGGCCACGCCCTGCAGGACGAGGTGCGGCGCCGGGTCGCCCAGTGGCGGTCGGCGCAGCGCGGGGAGGCCGACGACGTCTCGCATGCGGTGCTGTCGCAGATGCTGCAGAGCGAGGACCGCGTCGACCGGCTCGCCGCCGTCCACGAACGGATCCGCCAGGTCAAGGGCTACCAGCTCAAGTGGACGCAGCTGGCCGGGGCCGCGGAGATGCTGGACGGCCGCCTCATCGACATGGCGGCCGGCGAGGGCAAGTCCGACGTGATGGCGCTGACGGTCGCCGGTCACGCGATCCGGGAGTTCGCCGCGGCCAGGGAGGCCGGGGACCCGCTCGGCGGCGCTGTCCACCTCTACACGTCGAGCAAGGCGCTGGCCGGCCGCGACGCCGAGTCGTTGAAGGAGTTGCTGGAGCCGCTCGGCATCGACGTCCTGCGCGTCGATCCGGACGTCCGCCTCGCCAGCCCGCAGCGACCGACGGTGTACGTCGGGGACAACAACGACTTCGCCTTCTACCGGCAGAAGCAGTCCAAGGCGGCCGGCGAACTGATCCACGTGCCGGGCAAGCTGATGGTCGCCGATGAGGTCGACACCTGGAAGGACAACAACCAGGGCTGGTATCTCAGCGACGGGGTCACCAAGGAGGCGACGCCCGAGGTTGCGGAGCAGGTTCGCTGGGCCGACCAGGCGATGAAGAACGGGCGGTTCGGGGTCGAGGACTTCACCACCGGCCCCGACGGCATCCGCCTGACGCCGACCGGCCGGGTCAAGCTGCACGAACAGCTGGCCGATCCCGCGCAGCACGAGCAGGCGGAGCAGCGGCTGGTGCAGGCGCGGGCGCGATCGGAGTACGTCGAGAACCGGCACTACTTCGTGCACCGGCCGGCCGATGGCAAGAGCAAGATCATCATCATCAACCAGGAGAACCACGAGCCGCTGATGGATCCGGCGACCAACCTGGAGTCCCGGTGGCAGGACGGACTCGCCCAGGCGCTGGAGGCGCACCACGGCCTGGAGATCCACGCGGATCCGACCGGCACCGACGTGCTCAACGCCCGCCAGTTGCTGGAGACCTACCACACGGTGGTGGGTGCCTCGGGAACGGCGAAGCCGGCCGAGGAGGCCCTGCGCGAGCTGGGGATCGGAGCCGGGCCGGTGGCGGCGATCCCGCGGCACGACCCGTCCGCGCTGACCCTGCACCCCGACACGATCAGCCCGGACGCGGCGGCCAAGGTCGACGCGATCGTCGCCGACATCGAGGCCTTCCACGCCAGCGGGACGGGCCAGCCGATCGAGGTGATCACGCACCACAACGACCTCGTCGAGCTGATCGCGAGCCGGCTCGCCGCGCGCGGCATCGGGCACCAGGCGGTCGACGCCCGGCAGCTCGTCGAGTGGGGAACGAACCGCGACGCGGAGCTGGAGCGGGTCTTCGCCGAGGCTGGCAAGCGGGGCGCGGTGCTGGTGATCAACCGCGTCGGCGCCCGGGGCACCGACATCAAACCGGCGGCCGACACCTTCACCTACGACGTCCGCAAGGACGCCGACGGCTCGGTCATCGTCGACGACAGCGGCGCGCCGGTGCGTGACCGCGTGGGCGGTGGCCTGCGCGTGCTGGTGACGGCGCGCTCGGCGCTCTCGGCCCGCATCGACATCCAGGCCGAGTACCGCTCCGCCCGCAACGGTGCGCCGGGCGACGCGCACTACTACCAGTCGCTCGACGACGACCTCTTCACCGGCCACCTCGACGACCCGGACGTCGCGGCCGCACTACGGGCCTACGAGGAGCGGTTCGGCGACGGTGCGGCCGGGCGGCTGGCCGACGACGGCGACGCCCTGCGTGGCCTCGCCCGCGAGCTGCAGGACGTCAACGAGTACCGGCGGCCGCGCACGGTGACGATCCGGCACGACACGCCGAGCCGCAGCGACGAACCGGTGACCACTGAGCCGGCGGCCCGTCCCCGCGACCGCGCCCCGCCCGAGAGCACTGCTCCGGATTCGGGCGAGCGGCTTCACGACGTGACCGACGAGGTCACGCCCTCCGACACCGGCGCGGTCGCCGGGCTGCGGGCGCTGCACGCCCAGCTGGTCGCCGCGGCCGGGCAACCGGTCTCGCTGCCGGAGCTGCACCTCGCGGCAGCACCGGTCGCGCTCGACGCGGCCGCCGACGCCCTCCACGACGCGGTGGGCCGGCTGGTGTCCGACACCGCGACTGACGGGTCCGGGCCGGCGACGTCGGTGCCGCGTCCGGCTCCGGAGCTGGCACCGACCCTCGTCGATGCGCTGCGGGACCGACCCGAGGCGCGGTGGCTCGTGGACGCGGCGTCGGTGCGCGGGCGGCAGAACGTCGAGCGGCTGAGTGCGGTCCTCGACGCCCCGGCGCCCGCGAACGCGGTGGAACGGCTGCTGTCGCCGGCCGGGTTGACGGTGCCGCTCGCCGGGTCCGGGCCGGCCGAGGTGCAGGGCCCGGAGCTGCGGGTATGGCTCGTGGCCGGCGGTGAGGCGCGGCCAGCCGGCGTGCAGACCGACGCGGCGCGGCCGGCCGGTGACGAGGCCGGCGAGGAGACGCCGGCCCGCGCCCCAGCCGGGCCGCGGGTCGTCTTCGAGGTGCCGATCGCCGCGGCCCGGGTGCAGGTGTCGAGCCGGGATGCCGGCGTGGTGGACGAGTTCGACGCGCCGATCGACCGGCTGGTGGTTGAAGTGCCGCCGCAGCGCGCGGCAATTGCCGGTGCCGACGGCGTGGGGTGGCTGGGTGAGGTTCGGCAGCAGCGGCTGCCGGTGCCGGAGGCCGGGTACTCACCGGAGGGGCTGGCGTCCTGGTGGCGGGCGACCGGCCCGGCCCTGCCGGAGGGCACGAGCGTCGAGCTCGTCGCCGGCGGCGCGCAGCTGATCGCAGCGGCCCTCGACGCGGTGCGCAACGTCGTGCGCGCCGATCCGGATCCGGTGCCCGAGTCCGAGCGGGCGCAGGTGTTGGCCGACAGCGAGCAGGAGCTGCGTGAGCTGTTCGGGCCGCTGCTGCCGTCGTTGGCCGCGAGGTCGGTCGGTGGACGGCCGGCCCAGCGGGGCACCGATGCCGGTGAGGTGGGGTTCGGCGGCCGCCTCGCCGGCCTGGCCGACGGCGGAGCGATCACCCTGCAGGTCGCGGCGGTCGCATCCGAGCTGACGTTGACCGGTCTCGCGCCGGGCGGGCGGTCACCGCACGAACCGGGCGGTGCGGTGGCCGGACTGCGGGCCGGGGCGCAGTGGCGGGTCGTGGCCCGCCGCCGCACGGCGGGCGGGGTGGCGGTGGCCCGGTCGGGGGCCGCGGTGGCGGTCGAGCCGGGGCTGCTCGTCACGGCCCCGGCGCAGGGCGCGCAGGCGGTGGTCGGCCCGCGGGCGGCCGAGATCGTCGGCCGGTTCCTCACCGAGGACGCCGCCCGGCTGGCCGGGGCCGCCGACGCGGCCGTGGCGACGGCGTCGACGGACGCGGCGGAGCACGACGCGCTCGGCGCGTGGTGGTCGCAGGTCACGCGGTTGCGCGGCGAGATCGACGCCGCCGTCACGCCGGCGAGCTGGTGGGACGACCCGCGCGGTTACCTCCAGGCGGCGGCGCGCCGCGCGGTGCCGCAGGCGTTGGTGGCCGACCGCAGCCCGCACCTGGCCGACGGCGTCGCCGCGCTGCGCCGGCTGCGTGACGTGGTGGTGGAGTCGACGGCGACGGCGACTGCGCGCCCGGCCGGCCCCCCGGTACCTATCGAGGTCGCCGCGGCGCACGCCGAGCAGGTGCGCGACCGGTTCGTCGACAGCGTGCGGCGGTCCGGCCGCCTCGCCGGCGGCGCCGACCGCGAGGACGATCCGGAGCGGGGGGCCGGCGCGGCCGACCGGGATCGTGGGGAGGGCAGCAGCCGTCAGGTCGAGCAGGGGGACGACGCCGTCCTGGTCGACGAACTCCCGCCGTGGTTGTTGTCGGACATCGTGGTGGGCGACCTGGCCCCCCGCCGGGGCGAGCTGCCCCTGGGGACCGGTCTGTCGCTGCTGGTGGGCCCGGCGCACCGGAACCTGCCTCATGTCCTGCGCACGGAGCAGCCCGATGGTGGCCTCTGGGTCTATGCAGCGGGGACGAGGTGGGTCGCCGTCGCCCTCGCTTCCCGTGCCGTGCGCGATCCCGACCCCGGCGCCTCGTCCGAGCACGATGACGACGCGCACACCCCGATCGCCTTCGCCGGTTTCCTCGTCAACGCCTCCGACGAGCGCCTGCAGGCGGCGATGCCGTGGCGGGCGGAGCAGGCATCTCGCCTGATGACCGCCTTTCGGGGCGACCGGGAGCTGCCGGAGGGGGCGCAGGGGCTGCTCCGAACGCGGCTGGCCGAGCTCGATCTCATCGCGGAGGAGCTGACCAGGCGCTCCGACTCAGGACACCTGCGCCCGGCCGTGATCAATGTGACGCCGAGGGCGTTGCGCCAGCTCCTGGTGGCCCATGGCTGGCAGCCCGGGCTGCAGGTCACTCTCGTCGCCCCGCAGCTGGCGGATGGCTACGCCGCCGAGCTGGCGCGTGAGCTCTCGCTGCCGGGGATCAGGGTCCGGGGCTGGCGCGACGGGATGCTCCACGACCGATCCGTGGCGGCGCGTCCGGTGAACGATTCCGATCCGCCGGTGGCGGTGACGCCGGCCGCGGAGGTCGACGAGTGGCAGGAAGCCGGGGCGGGAAACAAGCTTCGGCGCCTGGTGGACTACGACAACCGGCATCACGGCGCCGCGGGCTCCGACCGGGTCGGCTTCTTGGCGTCGTTGCTGCCCCGCGGCGTCGAGCTGGCCGATGCGCGGGCGGCGGCGGCGGAGTTCGCCCGCTGGATGCGGCGGCAGGAGCGACCGGTTACGTCGGTGCGGCTCTGGTTCGACCTGGCCGACGCCCGCGGATTCGACGAGGCCGGGCGCTGGCGGCTGGCGGCGCGAGAAGGCATCGAGGAGCACCTCGCCGTCGAGACCTCCGTGCTGCCGAACCGGTTCCGGGCGTCGCAATGGGTGCGGCGCGACGACGACGGGCTGACGGAGTTGCCCACGACGGGCTGGTGGCACGAGGACGGCGTGTTCGGTCACGACGCGTACGAGCTGCGGCTGGTCCCGGGCGGGGCGGGCGAGCCGTGGCGGCTGCTGACAAGGGGCAAGGGGCGCGCCCGCGACGAGGGCGCTTGGCGGTTGAGCTTGCGCGGCGGCGGGGTGGTGTTCGCCCACGCCGGCGAGGAGCACGTGATCCCTGCGATCACGGGGTTGCCGAGGGATGCGCGGTTCGAGCCCCAACCATCGGACGAGCTCACCGTGGAGCCGGACGTGCCGCGCGCGGCGAACTACGTCCTGGGCGCGTTGGCCGATCGCGTCCTTGCCGGGCAGCCCGGGCGGCTGCTCGCGCTGGTGTGGGATGCGCTGCTCGACGGGGGGCGCACGGCGGAGGCGACGGTGGAGCACCGGCACGTGCTGCGCGTGCGCGTCGGATTGCTGGATCCCGAGCGGCCGCCCGACGGCGCGGAGTTCGTCGAGATCGCGCCGGGGGAGTTCCGCACCGACGTCCACGTCGCGCTGCTGCGCCGGCGCGGAGGCCCAGCGGGGCGGGAGCGGGAGCTGGTGCGGGAGCGGAGCGTGCCCCTCGGCGTCCTGGTCCGCCGGGATGTGGCGCTGAGCCCGTTGTTGCACCAGCAGACCGGCGCGTTCGGCCGCGACTTCAGCCTGGTCGCCCCGGACCTCGCCGGGACGTTGATCGCTGCGCTGGAGCTGACCGACGGTTTCGAGGACGTCTTCGCCGTCCACGCCCTCGACGATGCCGCCCTCGACGATGCCGCCCTCGACGATGCCGCCCTAGACGTCGATCCGCAGGCATCCCCACCCGAGCCGATCGTCGGGCGAGTGGGGCGCCGCCGTCGCGCCCTGCTCTCCCAGTTGCTCGGCCGCGACGCCCTCGGGGCGAACCTGGCCCGGTTGACGGCGGCGCGCGGGATGCAGGTACTGGAGCTGCCGGCGACCCTCATCGATCCCGAGGCACCGGCCCACGCTGTGCTCCGGGTGGGGCTCCAGCTCGTCACCGGGCGGACGTTGCGGCCGGTCGGCGTGGAGCCGGAGCGCGAGGCCGCGGCTCGGCGGGCCGGTGCCGGCTTCCGCGTGCTGTTCGAGATGCTGATCCACCGGGCGGCGGTCGAGGTCGAGGCAGCCGTCCAGGGCCTCGACGCGGGTGGCGGCGAGGTGATCGACGCGTTCGCCCTGGCCCTGGAGCGGATGGTCGTGTCGGTGCCGGCGTACCGGTTGACGACCGTGAACGCCGCCGAAGCCGCTGCTCCCCGCGTCACCGCCGAGCGGGTCAACCTTCCGCTCGAGGCATTCGAGCGCGACGGCTTGGCGGCCTGGTGGGCGGGCGGTCCCGACCTTGCGTCGGAGTCCACGGTGTTCGACGCGGCGGCCGGCGACCGTGAGCTGTCGGCGCTCGCCGCCGGCGTGGTCGTCATGGTCCTGCGCTCCCAGCCGGAGCTGCACGCCGTCTACCCGGAGGCCATGCGCCAGGTGGACTCCGTGTTCGAAGCGCGGGAGTTCCCGTCGCTGGCCGGGCGTGCCGTCGGGGGATCGTCGCGAGGGCGCCCGAGCGAGGCGACCGGGCACGTCGTGCCGGTGGCGGAGCTGGCCGGCGGTCGCGTCGTCACCCTGCAGCTGGCGGCGGTGGCCTCTGAGCTGACGGTCGTCGGGCTGGCACCCGGCGATCCGAGCCTCGGCGAGCGCGCCGGGGCGGCGGCCTCGCTGCGGGCGTCGTTGCAGTGGCGGTTGACGGCTCGGCTGACGACGGCCGCGGGCGAGGTCGTCCAGCACGCCAGCACCGCACTGACCGTCGAACCCGGGTTGTGGGTGACCGTGCCGGCCCGGCAGGCCCGGCAGCTCGTCGGTCCGCGGGCGGTAGAGGTGATCGACCGCTTCCTCGACGGCGGGGCCGAACGCATGGCCGGCGCCGCCCGGTCGGTGCTGGACGCCTACCGCGCCGCGCCTGACGCGAGGCCGGTCGCCGCCCCGGCGCAGGAGGCAGAAGAACTCGGTAGCCACGCCCTCCTCGAGCTGATCAACAACCCCGACCTCCAAGACGCGGCCGCGCCGACGCCGGCCTTCGTCGCCTACGGACGCGCGGCGGCGCGGGCCGCCTTCGACCGGAGCGGCGAGGTGTCGCGGGCCGAGCAGGCGTGGCGCCGGGACGAGGTGCGCGACGCCTTCGGCCACTGGCAGGGTGAGCTCGCGACGTGGAACCGCGCCGTCGAAGGCACGGTCGTGCCCGCCAGCTGGTGGGACGATCCCCGCGGTTACCTGGAGGCGGCCGTCACAGAGGCGGTGCCGCAGGCCCTGGCTTCGGACCGCCGCCCGGAGTTCGTCGAAGCATTGGCGGCATTGCGGCGGGTTCGCGACGAGGTGGTGGTGTCGGCGACGGCCGAGGGCGCGGTCGTGTCGCCGGCCCGCGTCGGCCGCGCCGAGGCGCAGGCCGAACGGGTGCGCGACCGGTTCGTCGACAGCGTGCGGCGGGCCGGCCGCCTCGCCGGAGGCGCAGACCGCGAGGACGATCGGCAGCGCTGGCCCGGCGCGCTCGACCAGGATCGCGGCGAGGGCACGAGCGGCAGCTCAGCCTCGCCGGCCTGGCACTTCGGAACTTTCGTCCGTCATGGCCGGGACGGCGCCGCCGTGCTGCCGCTGCGCCTCGGCCCCGATGGAGCGGTCGTCGTCGACGCCGACGACGCGCGGACCTTCGACGCCGCTGCGGTCGACGCCTTCCGCGCCTGGTTGCACACCGCGAGACCTCGTACGGACCTCGTGCGGGTGAGCGTGCGGCGCGAGCAGCCGCCGGGCGCGGGGACCACAATGCCGGGCGAGGCCTCGCCGCCGCGCGGTGAGCTCGATGCCCTGATGCGGGTCTTGGACGATGAACTCGTCGCGCACGACGTCATCGTCGAGGTCGAGCTGGACGGGGCCCGCCTGGCCCAGCTCACCGCCGAGGAGAGCGTGACGACGGCGGTCGCCCCGCCGGCGCGCGCCGCTTACGTCGAGGACGTCGACGGCTTGACCACGGTGCACTGGGTCGTGCAGGCAACCCCGGCCGGCGACCCGGGCGCACACCTGGCAGAGCTCACCGCCCAGCTGGGCCGGGACACCCCCGAAGGCGCCGACATCGTCCTGCACTTCGCCGACGGGTCGGCCCCGGCCCCGGTGACCCGCCGGCTGCACGATCTGGTGGAGCGGGTCGCGGAGTCGAGCGAGCAGGAGGTGTTCGCCGCCGAGCTCGACGCGGTGAGCGAGGCGCCGGTCGATGGCAGCCCGCACCCCATTGCCCGCGCCTACTTCCCGGACGATGCGAGGTCGCCGGCGCGCTTCGTCTCGTTCTCCACCCTCCAGCTCCGTTCGTGGTTCACCACGATGGCCGGCGAGTTGGTCCCGACCGGTGCCGACCTCGCGCCGCTGGCCGACGGGCCCTTCACCGCCTGGTATCCGGAGGAGCACCCGTTCCGCACGGCCGCCGGGCGCCTCTGGACGCGGCGCCGGCGCATCGACGGCGTGCTCGTGGCCCATCCGTTCGCCGCCGATGGCTACCCCCTGGCGCCCGGTGAGGACGAGCTGCCGCTTGCGCCTGCGGGCGTGGCGGCGTTGGCCGAGCGCCTTCTGGACGAGCGGCGCGCCGAGCTCCACGGCGACGGGGACGAGTCCGTGGCGGTGTGGCTGCTCGACGAGGTGCCCGAGGACGCCGAGAGCTTCCGGGCGCTGGAGACGTGGCTTCGCCGCGTCCGCGACGCGAGTCGGCCCGGGACGGTGCTGCGGGCTTCGGCCATGGAGCGCGGCTCCCGCCCCACGGGCCGGGTGCGGGGCGACGGGATCCCCGAGCTCGAGTGGACGCCGGGGCACGAGCAGGCGTACGACCCGGAGTGGGTGCCCGTCTCCTGGGAGCAGCCCGCCCTGCAGCAACCGGCGAGCGGCCCGGCCTCGTTGCTGCTGGGGCCGTGGGCCGGAACGGCGCCGGCCGAGCGCGTGGTCGAGGCCGTGCCGCAGCACGTGCGCGCCGGGCTGGGGGAAGTGCGGTTCGTGTTCGAGGGTCGGGACGGGTTCGACGGCCCCGACTATCCCTCCGTGTTGCTGGTCTGGATCGACGAGGTCATCGGCCACCTCGGCTTGGAGCCGTCCCAGGTCCTCCTGCCCACTCCGGACGCCCGGCTCGACGCGCAATCGATCGGTCAGCCGGGTGAACCGGTCCTGGCGGTCGGCAGCTGGGTACGGCGCAGCGAGGTGGCGGCCGATTCCGGAGTGCCCCCGGCGCCCCCGGCGAGCACGACCAGCTTCGCCGTCGATCTCGTGGTGACCGATCCGACGCAGCCCGGGGCGCCCGCGGTCCCGGCCGGCGAGGCGAACATCCGGATGTCCGTGCCGGACGTCGAACGGTTGGCCGGCCAGATCGCGGCCGTCGCCCGGGAGCGCAACCTCGCCCCCGGCACCTCGGTGCTCCTCCGCTCGCGGACGCTGCCCGGCGCGCGGGCCGGCCACGAAGCGGGCCTGTTGCCGTTGACGTACCTGGCCGATCACCTGGCTGCGCTGACCGGCCGGCCGATCCGGGTGAACGGCTACCAGGTGCCGGTCCGTGCGACGGCGGGCCTCGTCCTTCGCACCGAGGACGGCATCGCCGAACTGGGAACCGTGACGCCCTTCGCCGGTGGGCCGTCGTCGGCCGCGCCGGCGCTGCACCTGACCGTCGGCGTCCGGGCGGGGATCACCGGGCTGCGTCCGGTGGCGTCCTACCTCCGCGGGGTGGAGCGCCCGGTCCAGCGCGAGGCGCACCCGCGCGCGATCGCGACCGCGCTGCGCGAGCGCGGCGTCGAGGTCGTCGTGTTCCGTTTCCACAATGCCGCCAGCGGAGCCGTGGAGGCCGTGTCTCAGAACCTGCACGACTACGCCGCCGCGGTGGCCGCCGAGCTGCGGGCCGCCGAGGCCGCGGCCGCGGACGGGCGCATGATCGAGGTGTACGTCGGCGCGGTCGGCACCCGGATACACCTCCCGGGAGAAGAGGTCGCCGGGCTGCCGCTCCCCACCGACGTGCCGGCCTGGGTGCGTTCGCAGGACGGTGCGGGGAGGGTCGTGGCGCTCCACGCCGGCCCGGCCGCTTGGGGGGTGGACTTCCTCGGGCGGTTCCTTCCGTCGCCGGAACTCTCGCGGCCGGTCGCGGTCGGGTCGCACGTCCTGCTGTGGGCGGCGCCCGGCGACTCCACGCGCGTGGCGGATCTCTACTGGCATGCCCGCGCGCTCGGTGACGCGGCACCGCCGATGGTGTCCCTGCCCCTCGGGGCCGACGGCCGCCCGTTCATCGGGACAGGCGAGGACCGGCGGGAGTTCACCGCGGCCGAGCTGGTGGGGCTGGCCGACTTCGTCGGCGGGCGGACGGTGGTGCCGCTGGTGACGGCGTTCCCGGCCGATGATCAGGCAGTCATGGGGTTGATCCGGTTCGGCGACCGGGTGCGCCAGTGGTCGGCCGGGGTCGAGGTGGTGGTCCCCGAGCGGGGGAGCCAGTTCCACGGCGTCGCGGCCCACGGCGCGAGCCGGGTGGAGCTGAGCTTCGATCCCGGGCTCGGGACGACGCCGGCCCGGGCGCCGCGCTGGGTGTCGATCACGGAGCAGGCGCCGCGGAGCTGGGTGGTCCCGGCGTCGGGGTCTGCGGTTGCGGTGCGGGTGGTCGACGTCGGGTGGTGGGCGGGCGTCGTGCCGGCGCGGGAGGTGGCGCAGCGCTTGGCCGCCGTGGTGGGGGAATCGGCCGAACCCACGCCGGGCGAGGCGCCGTGGGTGGTGTTCCTGCACGAGACCGGCGCCTCGGAGCGGGCCGAGTCGTTGGAGCGATGGTTCGGCGAGATCGTGCAGGCGATGGGGTGGGACGCCCAGCGGGTCTTCCACCAGCCTGACGTGGCCCGGGTCTCGGCGATGCCGAGGGACCGCGACGGTGGCCGGGCGGCGCAGCTGTCGGTCGCCGTGGAGACGGACAGCGAGGGGCGGCCGGTGCGCGGCAGCATCGCCGTGCCCCGGCTCGCCGCCGGCGTCAATCGCCAGCGACGGCTCCGGCCGGATCTGCGGGCGCTCGTGGTGCACTTCACCGACACCGCTCACCGGCCGCTCATGGTCACCACGGAGCTGCAGGACGTCGCCGAGGGGCTGGCCGAGCTGGTGCCGGCGCTGCCGGTCTTCGTCGCCGAGACCGGTGCAACCAGCGCGCCGGACGAGGAGTTCGGCGCCGCCCACGCCACTGCCCGCCAGGGTGAGCGCCCGGCCCGCTTCGTGCAGCTCGGCGGGGCCGGAAACGCGCCGTGGGCCACCGACCTGTCGGGGCGGCTGGTGCCGCGGGAGGAGACAGCGTGGGTCCACTCGCTGGCCCACCGCTACCGGCTCTGGTACCCGAGCGAACATCCTTTCTGGGCGGCCGCGCTCGTCCTCGCCGGATCGGCGGAGGAGCTCGGCGGCGTCGTCGTCGCGCATCCCTTGGACGATGCCGGCCAGCCGTACGCTCCCGACGACCGCGGGCGGGCGCGGGCGATCACGTTGGACGACCTCGCCGAGTCGATCGACGCCACCCTCGCCAATCAGGACGCGGGACACGACGTCGACATCTGGCTGCTCGACGAGGTTCCCCAGGAGACCGCGCGCTTCACCGGCTTGGCCAGGTGGGCGGGGCAGCTCGTCACGGACGCGGCCGCCACCGCCCGGCTGAACGTCCACGTCGTCGAGCCGGGGGCGATCGCGACGGGCTACGTCCAGGAAGGCCGAGCGGTCTTGGCGTGGCAACCGGGGCTCGAGCGGCCGTGGTCGCCGCGCTGGCTGTCGCTGTCGGCGGCCAGCCGGCCCCGGGTCGTCCCCGCCCAAGTAGGTGACCGCACGTTCCACAACGTCGTGTTGTCGCAGTGGGCCGGCGTGGTGCCGCCGGCCGTGCTGCGGTCGTGGCTGGCCGGCACGTCGTTCCCCGCCGACGCACGGGTCAATCTGGTCTTCGACGGTGTCGCGTCCGGCCGGGACCAGCCGGTGCAGCCGACCGTCTACCCCCGCGCCCGGCTGCAGTGGGTCGATGACCTGATCGACCACATGGGGTGGAACGCCCAGCGCGTCTACCTGCCGAGCTCCGACCTGCGAGCCCGCTGGGCGGTGCGCACGGACGCCGGGCTGCCGGGGCTGGAGTCGGGGAGGTTCCTCAGGCGTTCGGAGTTCACGGCCGCCGACGACGCGCACCGTCCCGTGCCGGTCTCGGCCGAGCTGGTCCACCCGGAGCGTGGCACCATCCTGGCGCTCACCGTCGTGGATGACGCGGCGAGCGCGACGGCGGCCGACGTCGAGCAGATCGTTGCCGAGATCGGCCGGGACGTGGACAGCAACGAGGCGCACGTGAGCCTGCGGCTGCGTGACCGCTCCGACGCCGAGCCGGACCCAGGGCGCAGCGCAAGCGTCCAGGCCTTCGCCGAGCATCTGGCCGCCGCGACCAAGCGTCCGGTCCGGGTCGGCCTGCCCGGGCAGTGGCATCGGCCGGGGCGGCTGTTCACCTTCGGCTCCGGCCCGACGCTGGCCGTCCTGCCGGCCGTCTTCGACGCTTACGGCACGGCACTGCACGTGACCATCGACGTCGCCCGGCGGGGCTCCGACCTGGTGCCGCTCGCCCTGCAGTTCGACGGGGCGCATCGCGAGCCGCGCGAGCTGCGGCCGGTGGAGCTCAACGTCGCAGTGCGCGGCCGTCCCGAAGCTCGCGCCGTCGTGCTGCACTTCCGCCGTTCCCCGGCGGACGGCGCCGGCGAGTTGGTCGTGACCGAGCAGTTGCATGCGTTCGCCCAGCAGGTCAGCAAGTTCCTCACCGGCCGCCAGATCTTCGTCGCCGAGCTCGGCGCGGCTTCGGTGTCGCCGCAGCCGAGCGACGCGGACAGTTCGCGCTCCCGGGGGACGGCGGCGGCGTTGCGGCCGAGCGCCGAGCCCGGGGTCCCGCGCCTCGCCGGCTTCGTGCGGGTGGGCGCCGGCCCCGACGCGTCACCGCAGGCCGACGGGTGGGGATCCAACTTCCTCGGTCAGTTCCTGCCGATGCACGAGGTGTCGGAGCCCATGCGCGCCGGGCAGCGCGTCGTCGTATGGGCGGCGCCGAACGATCCGCTGCGGGAGCGGGCGGTCGACGTCTACCGGTACGCCCTCGGTGTGGGTGGCACGGCACCGCCGATGGTGGCCGTGCCGCTGGGGCAGGACGGTCGCCCGTTCGTAGGGACGGGGGAGGGGCGGCGCGAGTTCACGGTGGCGGAGTTTGCCGCGGTCGCCGACGTCGACGGCGAGCGAGCGACGGTACGGCTGATGACGGCGTTCCCGACCGACGCCGAGGCGGTCTCCGGGCTGATCGAGTTTGGCGACGAGCTGCGGCGGGCCGGCGCCGCCGTGGTGCTACCGGAGGCGGGCAGCCGGTTCTTCCTCTCCGACGAGGGTGTCCTGGAGCTCGAGTTCGATCCGGCGCTGGACGTGGAGCCGGGCCGGGCGCCGCAGTGGGTGTCGATCACCGAGGGATTCCCGGCGAGTTGGGTGGTCGGCGACCACGGCGCGGGACCGGCGGTGCGGGTGGTCGACGCCGGGTGGTGGCCGGGAGTCGTACCGGCGGAACTCGCGGCGCGGCGCCTGGCCGCCGTGGTCGGGGAGCTGGATGTTCCGGCGTCGGCGCACGACGCGCCGTGGGTGGTGTTCGTGCACGCGGCCAGCGCCGCGGTGGCCGCCGGGTCGCCGGCCGGATGGTTCGCCGAGGTCGTGCGGGGCTTGGGATGGGATGACGCACGGGTCGTCTTCGCCGACCCGGACGCGGTGCGGGTGCCGCCCTACTCGGCCGGTGCGCTGCCGGCGCTGAGCCGCGGGCGGTGGCGTGGGCCGGCGATCGAGCCGGGTCAGGCCTCGTCCGAAGGGCGTGCGGCGGGGCTGGTGCAGGTGGCCGGACGGCCGATGCCGGTCGGATCGGTGGCCGTCGTCGGGGCGCGTAACGGCCTGCGGGCCGACGTCGAGACGGCCGAGCATCCGCGCGACGCGGAGCCCGTGTCGCCGCTGACGGTGACGGTGGCGTTGCCCGCGCCGACGGCCTCCGGCGGGTTGGAGGTGGCACGAGCCGGTGGGGGGCGCATCCCGCTGCACGATGCCGTCGCCGCGCTGCAGGCGGAGTTGACGAACTGGGCGAGTGCTCGACGGGCGGCCCGGGAGCCGGGGGCCGTGGCGATCGCGCTGCGGGTGCCGTACGAGTTGCGCCAGCAGCCGGAGGTCCGCCGTCAGGCCGAGCAGTTCGGGCGGGCCATGGGGTGGCCGGTGGTTCTCGAGCCACCCGTCGACAGCTCCGGCGACGAGCGCGCCTGGACGGTGCTGGGTGACAGCCGTGATGTCCGGGTCGTGGGGCGGGATCAGGTTGTCCGGCGCGGGCGCAGCTACCCGTCGTGGGAGCGGATCGCCGAGCAGGTGTCTGCGGACGCCTCACTGCGCGAGGTCGTTCAGGTGGCGCGCGACGAGGGCGCGGGCGCGTCGGCGTACCTGGGCATCCAGCTGGGAGCGGACGGTGTGCCGCTCAGCGACGGGGCACCGTTGCCGGCCCGGGACGTCGCGGCCGCCCTGGTCGCCGGGGGGACGCCGGCCGGGCTGGCGCTGCCCTGGTCGGAGCAGGCCGTCCGGGTGCTGGCCGCGGTCGCCACCGACGAGGCCGCCCGGAACCTGGACGCGTGGGTCACCGAGCTGCAGGAGACGATCGCCGCCGCCGGTCACGTTGCGCCGCCGGTGCTCGCCCCCGAGCCGGGCGCCACCGTCGTCGCCCGCGACGCGGCCGTGCGGCTGGCCTGGCTGGCGGACCACGCCCAGGCCGGGGAGCCCCAGTGGGTGCTGGTGGGAAGCGTCCTCCCGGCGCACCCGGTCACCCTCCGCTTCGACGACCGATGGCCCCGCCAGCCACTGCTGGGCGACCGCCTCACCGACCTGGGCGTCCAGGATCTTGCTGAACGGTTCCGCGCCGCCCACCATCGCAACACCCTCACCGGCCGCGTCGGCTGGCGACCGACCTCACCGGTCACCGCCATCGAGGTGGAGGCCACCGGCCCTGCGTCGCACATCGACCTCTTCCAGGCGGCTCGGGTCGGGCACCGGCTCGCGGCGGCAACCGGCATTCCGGCGGCGCTGCGCACTCGGGCGGGGCGTAGCGACATCTCCTCGCCCTACCTGCTGGCCTGGCCGCTGTCGGCCCGCGTCCGACCCCAGGTGGAGGCGGTGCTCGACGCGCAGGACGACGCCTCGGTCTACCTGTACCTCGAGCTCGACGCGAGTGGCCGGCCGCTGAGGTACGGGCCCGAAGGGGTGCAGGACCTCTCGGCCGAGCTGGCCGCCGCGCGGATCGCCCAGGTGCACGAGCGAGATGGCTCCCTGCCGGAGGGGCCAGTCCTCCGGCTGCTGACCGAGCTGCCGGCGACGGGGGCCGAGCAGCGGCTGGACAACCTCGACGGCTGGGTGCGGGAGCTGCAGGACCACCTCGAGCGCGTGGCGAGCCGGGACGGCGCGGAAGTCCGGATGCGGGTGCTGGCACCGGAGCCCGGGGCGCGCGTCGTCCGTGCGCCGGGCGGCGGCACGGCCCTGGCGTGGTCCGCAGCCGGACTGCACGATCGCCCAGCGGAGTGGATGCTGCTGGGTCGGCTCGGGCCGATCGCGCAGCTGCCCGTGCTGCTGCACCGGAAGGCCGAGCGGATCACGGTCGACGGCGCGAGCGAGCCGCTCACCGACTTCGCCGTCCGAGCCGTGATCGACCAGCTGGTGGCCGCGCGGCGAGCGGCGGCGGTGTCGCCCCAGAGGTCGAGGCCCTGGCTGGTGCCGACCGAGGTGGAGATCGTGCGGATCAGCCTCCTCGATCGCGGGCGCCGGCGCCCAGGGGAGAGTTACCGGGAGCAGGTTGAGCGCAGGGCCCGGTGGAAGGCCTACCGCGACGTTCCCGAGTCCACCCTGGCCGCCCTCGCCCACGTGCTGCGCCGCGACGCCGGCGTCAGTACCGTCATCCGGTACTTCGAAGGCGAGCCCGTCCGGCAGCCCGCCGTGGCCGAGGTCCGTTTCGCGCTGCCGCTTCCGCAGGCGCGCGCGGACGCCGCCGTCGGCAGCGTTCCGGGGTGGAGCGCGCGGCTGCCGGACGGCACGACCGCGCTGCACCTGCTCGTCGACAATGTCGGGGCCCACGCGGGTGCACACCTGGTGGAGCTGGCGCGGATCGCCTCCGAGCGACAGCGGCGGGCCGGCGACGAGTACCAGCAAGTGCCGACGGCCCAGCTGGTGCAGCTGATCAGCGGCCTGCGCAAGGACCTCGTCGTGGTGCATGTCGCCACGGCGATAACGGCCGGGGACGCCGGCAGCCTGCCGGCCGACCTGGCGAGGGCCCTTGACGGCATCACGGTGGTCGTGGCGCAGGTGCCGGGGCAGCCGGGCGACACCGTTTACGGCCCCAGCGCGGAGTTCGTGAGCGGTGATCCGCTCGTGCAGACGACTCACCTCTTGGAGGCGGCCGGTCCGCAGCTGGGGCCGATCTACGTCGATGCCACCGCTTCCCCCCAGTGGCGGCAGGTCGCGGGGTGGTCGGCCCGGGCATGGGCGCTGCAGCTGGAGGTGGCTCGCCGCGTTCCTGGGGGCATCAGAGCGGTGCACGTCCGGGACATCGCCGGCCGGTGGCGGCAGATCGGCGCCGGTGGCCCGCCCGGGTACGCCGGCGAGGAGGCGCGACCAGCGGCGGAAGACCTCTTCGTCCGCGGGGCCGGCCGGCAGCTGTTCGTCTCCGCCTACGGCCCGGCCACCGACTCGCAGCTCGGCGCCGCGCAGATGCTGGACGTCTCGCTCGCCGACGACGATCTGCTGGACGACAGAAACCTCGACACCGACCACGTCGGCGACTTCCAGTTCGAATCACCGGGCGGCGTCGTCGTCGCGGAGTTCGTGCACTCCGGTGGGGAGGTCTACGGCGTGCCGCAGGGCGGCGACGAGCGGCTCGTCGAGGTGAGTCCGGCCACCGCGGCGAAGTGGCTGATCCGGCACGGGCAGCAGATGACCGCCGTCCAGCTCTCCGGCCGGTTCGTCAAGCGGAGCGACGGTGACGGCGTCCACTTCCGGCGAGCAGAAGGTTTCGACCAGCTGCCGACGTTGTCCGAGGGGGCGCAGGCCCAGCTCCGCTCGTGGGCGCAGCAGTTGAGCGTCGCGCTGGACGTTCCGGTCTTCGTGCCCCCGCCGGGCGCCCCCACGCACGTGCAGCCGGCGGGGCGGCTGGTCACCGGGGTGGAGGGCAGCTGGCAGGGCGTGGGCGACGAGACCTGGGATGCGGGAACCCCCCATGCGCAGCCCCGGCCGACGAGGTACGCCACCGACGAGGACGGATCCCTGCGCCCCGAGTGGGAGCTGCCGATCACCGATCTGGATGCCGCTGGCCTGTCGGGCGACATCGAGGTACGGCAGTTGCGGCACATGGCGGGGGTATCCGCCGACGCTGAGGGCGTGTCGCTGCTGACGGCCGAGCAGGAGCGCGACACCCGGCTCGCACCGCTGCTGCGGCAGCTGGACGGGTTCGGCGTGCTGGCCGCGGGCTCGCGGTTCGTCGCTGCGCGGGTGGTCTCCCGCGCGGTGCAGGATCCGGCCAGCGACGCCCCGAGTGGTGAGCCGGGGCTGCGGGCGGCGACCGACTTCGCCGACTTCCTGGCCAGCACCTCCGACGAGCGGTTGCGCATCGCTATGGCGTGGCGTGGTCAGCGGGCGCACGCGCTCATGGACGGCGCCGTACCGCTGGGTGCCCGTGCGGAGGATCGGCCGGCCGCGCTGCGCGCCGTGCTGGCCGAGTACGAGCTGCTGGCCGAGGAGCTGCTGGGGCGGTCGCGGGAGCGGCGGTGGCGCCCGGAGTACGTCAACCTCGCGCCCACTGCGTTGGCGCAGCTGCTCGCCCACAACGGCTGGGAACGGCGGAGCCAGGTGACGCTGCTCGCGCCGGAGCTCGCCACCCGCTGGGCGCAGGATCTCGCGACGGCGATCCGGAATCTCGTCACCCTGCGCGGGCTGCGGAGCGCATCGGGAGTCAAGTCGCCGCGCGAGGTCACGCACACCCTGGGCCCGGCGACGACGCCCAGCCAACCGCACCGCCCCACCGCGCGGGCGGCGGAGGACCCGCAGACCATCGAGGCGCGGCGCGCCGACTACTCGGCCCGGCTCGCGCCGGGCGCCGACGGCGCGCAGCGGATCGGTGTCGCCTCGTCGATGCTGCGGCGGGTCGGCGGTCCGGCCGAGCTCTACGCCGAGGGGCGGCTCTGGGGCCGCACCATCGGGCTGCTGCGGCAGAAAGACGCCGGCCCGCCCCCGATAGACCTGACTATCGACGCCCCCGTCGCCGGTGGGCCGGCCGGCGTTGCCGCCTGGCAGCGGGGCGTCCGGGACGAGCTCGGTGAGGAGCTCCCGATCGACACCGTCGCCGTCGTGCCCGGGGGGCTACGCAGCTTCGACGGCGTCGACGGCCCGACCGACAGCACGATGGCGAGCGCGGACTCCGGCTGGGTATGGGCCGGCTCCGGTGCGCTGAACCTCCGCGACCGGCGATTCGTCGGCGCGCTGACCGGCGCCGAGTACGACGTCGATCCCCGCTGGTTGGCCACCGCGAATCGCGGCGCGCTGCCGGTCGCCGACGACCAGGTCGCCGAGCTGCGGGAGACCGGCTCTCGAGAAGGCGACGTCGAAGCCTTCGAGGAGCAGATGCAGCAGACCGTGGAGTGGATGCGGGAGCTGCGTGCGGGGCATCCCGAACTCGACTGGTTGAGCGTCCGGGCGGACGAGTGGATCAGGGACGATCTCGACCGGCGGGGCGCACGTGGCGTCGGGGTCCCCGCGGAGATCGTCGACTGGGTCGTCGACGCGACGCTGCGCTCCGAGGTGGAGGGCCGGCTCCTTGCCGAGCAGCTCGCCGACCTCCTCGTGGCGCAGGTGGCCGAGGAGCGGGGGGAGCCGGAGGAGTCGGCCGCGCCCGGATACGACGGCCCGCCGCCGTCGTACCTCCTCGACATCGACGGGCGCTCGTTCGAGCTGCCCGCGACGGGCTGGTGGTACGCCGGCGGCGCGTTCGGCCACGACGGGCGCGAGGTGCTGGTGGTGCCCGGCGCGGAGGGGCAGCCGGCGCGACTGTCGACCAAGGGCAAGAGTCGCGCCCGGGGCGAGGGCGGCTGGTCGCTGCGGCTGCACGGCGACGGCCTGGTGTTCGAGCAGGGCGACGAGCAGCACGTGATCGACCGGATCACGCAGTCGGCGGTGACTGAGCCGGGGTCGACGGCGACCCGGTCGGGGTCGGAAGCGGGGGCCGAGCCGGACTCGGGTTCGCCGGCCGGCGCCGGGCCTTCCGCGCTGCCTCCCGGCTTCCAGTTGGTGGAACCCGACTCCGCCGCCGCGTCGGAATCGGGAACCGGATCCAGGACCGGCATCGGCGCCGCGACCGGGACGGGGACGGGGACGGGGACTGGTACCGGCTCGGCATCGGAGGCCGGGTTCGGGCCGGACTGGGCCATCGGGGAGGCCGCGCGGCTTCAGCTGCCTTCGAGCTGGGCGCCGTCCGGGGCCGCTTCGGAAGAGGGTTCGCGGCTGCCGTCCGAGCAGGCCTCCGTCGTCTCTGGACTGGCGGCCGGGATCGGCGCCGCATCCGAGGCCGCGGTCGAGTTCGAGTGGGTCTCTGCCGTGGAGCCGGGGGTCGACGCCGAGGATGCATCCGAGGTCGCCCCCGGGCCCGGGTGGGAGCCCGAGGTCGGGTCCGACGCGGAGGACGGCGTCGCCTCCGAGGCGGGATCGGACGTCGCCTCCGAGGCGGGATCGGACGCCGCCTCCGAGGCGGGATCGGACCCGGCGATGCCGGCCGAGCCGGCCGAGCTCGAGTCCCCGCCGTCGCCGCAGCACTCCGAGCCGGCCGACCCGGCGCAACCGCCGGCCGGCGCCGCCGAGTTCGAGGTCACGGTCGCCGACGATGTCGTGCTCGATGACGGGGTGCAGCGCGCGGCGGCCTACGTGCTCGGCCGGCTCGAGCGCACGTACCTCGCCGGCCGGCCCGGCTACCTCCTCGGGCTCGTCCGAGAAGCACTGCTCTCGCCGGGCCGCTCGGCGGAAGCGACGCTGGGTCGCCGCCACGTGCTACGGGTCCGGATCGGCGCCCGGGGCCGGGACGGGGTCGACCGGCAACGGTTCGCCGAGCTCGCGCCGGGAGAGTTCCGCACCGACGTCCGGCTGGAGCTCGTGCACGCGCCCGGCGATGTGCTGGAGGGGCGACCGGCGCTGGTGCGCGAACGCAGCGTGCCGCTCGGCGTCCTGATCCGCCGGGCCGAGACTGACACGGTCCCGGCCGGTGACGCCCCCCCGCGGCCCGCGAGATCCGCGCAGCCGGCCGCCGCACCGGCGAACGGTGATACGCCCCCCGGCATCGCCGCGCCGTCGCCGGAGCCGGAGCCGGAGCCGTCGCCGTCCGGGCCGTCGCCGGCAGTGGCAGCCCCGTCGGCATCCCCCTCGCCGCCGTCGCCGGCGCCGCGGGCCGGACGCACCGTGCGGTTCGCCGACGACGTCGCGTCGTCGCGGACCACCCCGCGCCGACCGCAGCTGTCCCGGGCGTCGACGGGAGACGTCGCACCGGGCACCGCCCGCACCGTGATGGGCGCCGGCCGCTGGATCGGCGGCATCTGGATTCCGGCGGCCGACGAGGCGCAGGCGGCAGCGGCGGAGCTGCCGGCGCTCGCCGGCAACGTCCCGCAGTACGTCCGCGGCGCGGACGGGGTGATGGGCGTCGGGGAGCTGCTCGGCGTCCGCCAGTTGAGCGGCGACTGGCGGCTGATCAGCGTCAGCCCCGCCCGGACCGACGAGCACCGGGAGACGGCCGAGTACATCCGCGACCAGCTGCGGCGCGCCGTGGAGGCACTCGTCGTCGCGGAGCCGGCCGGCACCGAGCGGGCTGCCGATGGTGCGGCGATCCGGGCCGACGCCGAGCGGGCGGTTGGGGAGGCCCTCGCGCCGGCCTTCGGGGGCGTGTCCCAGCAGCTGCCGATCGCCCGCATCCTCCGTTCGCTGCTGGACGACGGGATCCCCGTGCCGATCGAGGATCGGCTGGTGGTGCTGCGGTTGCGGGTGGCGAGCAAGCACCGCGCGCCGGAGCACGCCGCAGCCGACGACGAGCGGGTCGAGCTGGTGCCGAACGAGGGCCCGGCCGCACAGCGCGGTCCGGTACCGCACTCGGCCGGCATCGAGGTGCAGATGCGCTCGGACCAGACGTCCGCCGCGATGGCCGGTGGCCCCTCGGCGACGGTCAGCGGGGCCTTGGCGGGCGGAGGGATCACCGGCGTCGCCGGCCGGCAGGGCAAGCACAACCTCGCCGCCGACTACCTGACCTTCGCCGGCGCCTGGACCAACGCCTCGATCACCCGCGGCACGTACTTCGACGTCGAACTCGACCTCGACGTCACCCACCGCAGCGCGGCGGGCTCGATCCATGCCCGCAGCGCGGTACCGACGACGTTCGAGGCCGTCTGGCCGCTGGCCGAACAACCGGCCGAGCCCGCGGGGACCGTGCTCGCCGAGGAGGAGGCCGGAATGCCGGCCGAGGCCCTGCTGGGCGACGTCCTGCATGTCGTCGAAGCCACCCCGGACGGTCTCGACCTCGTCGAGGCGGTGCTCGGCCTGTTGCCGCGGAACGTCGCTGCGCCGCCGACCCTGCGACAGCACCTGCTGGACGAGCTCGGGGCGACAGCCCTGCGGCGGACCGGCCTGGGCGCGCGCAGCGTGCCGGTGACCACGCCGGGATCCGCGCGGGACGCCGCGCTGGTCGAGGTCGATCACCGGGTGGTAGGGCTGCAGCGGATCGAGCACAGCAACGACGTCCTGCTGCAGGGCGTGTCGCTGACCAGCGAGATCGACCTGCTCACGCAGACCCACGGGGAGCAGACGTCGTCGTCGTTGGGCGGCACGGTCGACGTCGGTGCGCTGCTCAGCGCGGCGCTGACCGGTGTCCCCATCCCGAAATGGCTCCTCTCGCTGACCGGCTCGCTCGGCGCCACCGCCTCCGTCGTGCGCGGCGGGCAGCATGCCCACGTCCTGCAGACGGTGAACCTCGCCGGTTCCTCCGGCCGTACGCAGCTCTACCGCCTCGACCTCGCCACGCACGTCCGGGTACGCGCCGGGGACGACCTACGTGACGGCGCCGCCACCGGCTCGCACCAGTACCGGGTCGTCCCGATGAGCGCCTGGCTGCGGGTGGGCGCGGACGAGGGCCGGCTCATCGAGGATCGGCTGCGGGCAGCGGCTGAGCCGCTCGAGGCCGAAGCGCTGCCGGCACCGCCGGCTCCGGCGCCCGAGGCCGAAGCGCTGCCGGCGCTGCGCGGAAGCGCCGAAGGTGCGGTGGCGGTGCGCAACGTCGCGGCGGTGCGGGCCGACGTCGTCCAGGCGGTGCGCTCGATCGGCTGGAACTCCGAGCCGGGGCTGCTGGCCGAGACGCTGGCCCGCTTCGACGCCACCGTCACCTCAGGCGGCCTCGCCGCCGTCTTCGAGCACGCCGCCGCCCCGTCGGGCTGGGTGCTGTTCTTCGACGGACCGGGCGCTCGCAAGTACCGCCTCGCCGTGCACGCCACGCCCGGCGCGGCACCGAGGCCGGTCAAGACGATCGGCGCGGTGCTGGGGCGGATCTCGGAGTCGCGCGACATCTCCCGCATCGAGTACGGCCACGACGCGACCGGCAGCCTCACCGTCGGCGCGACCGCCGGACCGCACCTGGAAGGGAGCCTGAGCAAGGTCGCCTTCTCCGGTACCGGTCAGGTGGGTTACGGCTACACCCGCAGCCGCGTCGGGCAGGTCGGCGGCGGTGGATCGCACAAGCCGGAGCTGTCGTACGAGGGTCCGGTCGAGGTTCTCGAGGCCGACTGGGCCGTCACGGTCACCGCTCACGCGCTCGACATCGGGCAGGATTCCGCGGGCACCTCGGCCGCCGGTGCGCAGCGGTACCGGTCCGGACACCCGGTGCCGGTGACCCTCGTCCAGCACATCGAGCATCCGATGCTGGAGTGGTTCCAGCGGCGGCAGGCGCAGTACCCCGCGGCGATCGAGCGCGACGTCAACGCGACGCCTGCGGCCGCGCGGCCCGAGCGTCCGGCGCGGTGGAACCGCGTGATCGTGCCGAGGCTCGGCGTGCCGCCGCAGACGGTCGTCGCCGTGAACGAGCTGATCGCGCGGGCCGCCGAGCAGATCCGCGCCCAGCTGCGCACGATGCTGCCGGAGACGGCCTCGGCGGGCAGCGCTCAGGAGTCGGTCCCGGCGGTGGACGTGCCCTACCTGACGACCGGGGCGTTCAAGGCCGCGCTCGCCGAGTTCCTCGCCGCCGAGCCGGGCCAGGCGCGCGGCAAGCGGTGGCCGCTGCCGGTGATGTCGGTGGACGGACGCACCGTCACCGCGCACGTGCTGCTGACCGCCGAGATCGTCGCGCCGCAACCGGTCGAGGGCGCCCCCGACCTCGGCGGGTACGGGCGGCAGACGACGCTGACGAACTACGCGTTCACCAGTGACCAGCAGGCGGTCACCCATTCCCTCACCGGGACGGGCAAGGCGAACATCCTCGGCTGGCTGGTGCCGCGGCTGACCGGCAGCCGGGGCTGGCGATCGGGCACGGCCGAGGATCAGATCGCCAAGCGCACCGCCGAGCGGATCTGGGATGCGAGCGTGGATGCGGTCCCCGACCTGCAGGTGGGCCACTTGCGCATCACCGCGCAGCCGCTGGTGAGCATCCGCCGGTCGGGGTTGGCGCAGGTCGCCGCGAAGCATTGGGTCGGTGAGCCGCGAGGGGTTCAGGTCGAGCACGGCATCGACTACCTCGACTTCCCCACCCGTCCGTTGGCGCCGCTGCCCGCCGGCGCGCAGTACCGGGTGCCGGCCGGATTCGCCCGCGCCGGCCTGCTGGCCGCCCGCCTGGACACGGACGCCGACCTCGGCTTCTGGGACGAGTTGTTCCTCGGGATGCGGGAGCAGATCCTCGCCCGCACCGGCATCTCCGGCTCCGCCTACGCCGTCGAGGTCGAGCCGCAGCTGCGCGCCGCCATGGCGCGCGGCGGCATCGCCGGCGACTTCTACGACACCGTCAACGGCAGCCGGGCCGTCACCTTCCACGATGCGCGGGGTCGCTTCTATTCGCTGACGCTGCACGGGCGCCCGGTCCCCGACAGTGCGGAGGTCCTCGGCGTCTCCACGAGGCGGACGCGCCGCGGCGGCCGGCTCGGGATCAAGGAGACCCGGCAGGAGGCGCGCTCGGCCAGCCGCACCGTCGCCGGCGGCCTGGCGGTCACTGCCGTCCAGGATCTCGACTTCGCTCAGCACACCGGCCTCGCCGCCAACCTCGAGGTCGCGCACACGACCAGCACATCGGCTTTGGTGCTCGACATCGCCACCCGCCGCACCGTCACGAGCGACCGCGCCGACCGGGACGAGCTCGCCGTGACGATGAGCTTCGCGTTCACCGCCGCGTTGGCCGGGAGCCGGCTGGCGACGGTGGAGTCGATCGACCTCGGCACCAAGGCCGTGTCGTTGCTGGTGCCCGAACCGATGCTGCGCGCCGGGGCCGAGGCCGGCGAGCCGCAGCCGATCGTCCCGACCCGATTCCGGGCCGCGCTGCACACCCCGTCGCCCGACGTCGACCTGGTCGAGGCGCGCCTGAACGTGCTCGGGCTGGCCGGTCTCGACGAGCTGCGGGCCATGATCGTCGACGGCGTGCGCGCCGCCCGCACGGCCGGCCGCTCCGCCAACGTCCCGAGCTGGTCACTTCGCGCCCCGGAGATCGGCCCAGGCTCGTTCGCCCGCGCGTTGATCGACACGGTGACGAAGCAGCAGTTCCTCGCCCACCACCAGAACTCGCTGCTGAGCGAGGGCGGCCTGCGATTCGAGGTGAAGGCCCAGCTCGACCCGTTGGCGGCAGCCGAGGAGCGGTACGCCGTGACGGTGTGGCTCACCCCCCGACTCGCCACGGCCCGCCCGCTCGGCGCTCCGGCCGAGCACAGCATGCAGGAAGCGGTGGACACCCAGCGGCTGCGGCTGGCGCTTCGCAACCGCTCCCGGCGCCTCGACGCCTCGGCGTCGGCGCAGATCAAGGGACCTGAGGCACCGGTGTCGGGCGGGGTCGGCTGGACCGGCGGCCGGGGCACGGGCACCTCGCTGCTCACCGGCCGCAACCTGATCGGTTTCACCGGCGCCGGCTGGCCGGCCGACCGGCTGCCCTACTCCGCCGACGCGAAGCTGACCGTCCGGGTCCAGCGCATCCGCTTCGGCGCCGCGATCGGCGCCGGGCGCGCCGTCGTGCCCGCTGCGATGCACGAGCGGCTAGGCCTGGCCCCGTCCGCCGTGCAGGCGACCCTGGAGGTGCCCGACGGGCTGCTGCTGTCGCTGCCGACGGTGAGCGCCCGCCGGCTCCACCTGCCGGTGCCGTTGGCCGGCCCCGAGCTCGATGCCTTCCACGCCGATCTCGACCGGTTGACCCGCCTGCACGAGCAGGCGGGGGCGGGCGCGCCGCCGCGACCGGCCGCCTCGCTGCCCACCGATGCCGACGCGCGTGAGTTGGCGGCCCTCCTCGAGCGGTGGGACAACCCTCCCTCCTCGGACCGCAGCGAAATCACAGCCGAGAGCAGTGCTCACATCGCCGGAGGGCGGCCGCGCGACGGGACGGAGGAGAGCACTGCTCACCTCGCCGTGGATCGTCCCGCCAGGCTCTCGCTGCTGGCGCCTCGGCCGCCGAGCGGGTTCGGGTCGACCACCGCGCTGCGAGGCATCCTGGTCGAGGGCCTCGACGCCGTCGGGACGGCGGCCAGCGGCCTGCCCGACTCGCTGCTGCGCGACGACCTGCTGGCGGCCCACGAGGAGTTGCTGACCGACCTCATCGCCGTGTCGCACCAGCTCACGACCGCCGACTGGGGCGCCCGGCGGCCCGACGGGGGGCGGGCGGCGCTGCTGGCGATCTACGACCGGCTGGCCGCGCTGGCCGGCGAGATCGCCGTCCTGCCCGCCGGCACCGCCGGGGGCCAGGTGACCCTCCCCGTCGCCGGCTGGCGCTCGGTGTCGCCGGAGTCCTTCGAGCACGACCGCGCGGCGCTGCGCCTCGAAACTCGTCCGGGCCCGGACGCCGGTGCGGCCGGCACCGTCGTCCAGACACTGACGGTGGGCAAGCGCCGGGCGGTCGAAGGTGCCTGGCAACTACGGGTGGGGGCCGGCGCCGGGATCAGCCTGCACCCGACGGTGGGCGGCGCCGCCGGCCCCGGCCGCCTGCTCGGCCCTCTGACCGGCCCCCCGCCCGGCCCGCCGGTGTGGCCGGCGCCCGGCCGCCCCGACCGGGCGGCCGACACGGTGGCACCGATCGACGTCGACCGGCGTCGCGATCCCTCCGCCTTCGTCGTGCGAGCGTGGTCGGAGCTCGATCCCGGCGCCGAAACGCCCCGGCTGATCGACGTGGCGGTCCTCGCCGAACGGGTCTCGGAGGCGCCGACCGAGGCGGCGGCCGTCGACGAGGTGCGGCGGGGGTTGCAACAGGGCGCGGCCGCGCCGCAACGGCGATCGGCCAGCGGGGGCAGCGACCGGGCCGCGGGCCCGTCGCGCGTGCTCGTCGCCCGCACCTCCGGCAGCGAGGTGGAGCTGATCGCCGGCGGGAGGATCGAACACCGCCTGCCGGCCGAGGGGTGGTGGCTCGCCGGCGCGGGTGTGGTCGAGCACGACGCCGGTCATCTCGTCGTGGACCGTGACGGCAGCACCGTTGCCTTCGTCCCGCGCAACAGCGAGGGCAAGGGCCGGTCCATCACCGGCCCCGGGCAGCTGTCGGTCGACCCGTCGGGCCGTCTCGTCCTGCGCGTGCCGGCGGACGGCGAGGGAGCGGCGCCGAAGGTGACGCCGCTCGGTCACCCCGCAACGGCGCGCCGCAGCGACCTCCACACCGCCGGCCACCGGGTGGACGGCGTGGTCGGAGACGGCGTCGAGGAGTCGCCCGAGCCGCCGGCCCAGCTCGCGCATCACGCCGCCAGCGAGCCGCTCGACGTGCACGGCGCCGGTGTCGCGGGCATCGCCCGGGCGCTGCGGGAGGATGAGGAGAGCACCCCGCCCCTCCGCGGTGCGCCGCCGAGCTACGTTCGCGACCACGGGCTGCTCGGTGTGGGGAGCATCCTGCGACTCGGCGCCACCACAGACCGGTTCGCGCCGGACGACGCGGCCTGGACCCTCGTCACCGGACCGGGCGTGGACGCGGCCGGCAAGCACGCCCTGGACGTCCTGCTGCGCCGGGCCCTCGAGGCGCCCACCTCCCTCACGCCGGGGGCCGGCGCCACGGGTATCGCCCCCGGCCGCTGGGAGGCGTTGCTCGGTCACATCGCCGGGCTCGTCGACGTGTACGGCATCAACACCGTGCTGCGCCGGCTCGTCGAGGAGGGGGTGCACCTGCCCCAGCCCGACGGTGAGGAGCTCGGCCTGCGGCTGCGGCTCGGCGCCCTGCTGCCGGTCGAGGCCGGCGCCCCGGACGAGGAGGTCGTCCCCGGCTGGTCGCTGACGGTGTCGCCGGGGCGGGGCGCCGGCCAGGCCGCCGGCGTCGCCCGATCCCTGTCGATGGCGACCGACGGTCGCGGTGTGCTCGGCGAGTCGACCCTGATCGGCGTGCTGGGCTTCGGCGGGTCGACCACCCATGTCGAGGAGGCCGACCGCGCGTTCTCGGTGATGGGCTTCCGCGCCGCCGGTCACGACCTCGGCACCTACCGCGCCGACGTCGACCTGCAGATCGAGCGGCGGCGGGCCGGGCGGCCGCTGTGGCAGATGCCGTCGGTGCCGTTGCCGGCCGCGCTCGAACTCAGCCTGGCGATGGACGAGGAGCACGGCGGCGGCGCCGCGGTCATCGGGGCCCGCCCCATCTGCAACCGCGCCGCCCTCGACCGGGTCGCCTTCGATCTCGAGGCGGCGGCCGGCGTCGACATCCTGGTCTCGACCGTGCTCGCGGCCTTCCCGGCCGAGGTCCACGCCCGCAACCCGCACCTGGGCGACCAGATCGCGGCGGTCTTCGGCCATGCCCGCCACGGCGCGGAGGGTCAGCGCATCCTGCAGAGCGGCCTGCGGCTGCAGCTCGACGTCGTCGACGAGCACGGCAAGCCGCATTCGGTCTTCGTGGAGGCCGCCCCGACGCTGTGCGACTGGGCCCGCGTCGGCACCGCCGCGAACGGCAGCATCGAGCAGGTCGACCTGGAGTTCGACGTCGTACCCAAGGGGCACGGTTCGGCGACGCGGGCGGCTCTCAACCTGGGGCTCACCGTGATCGTGCCGGTCAAGGGCATCCCGCTGGTGGTGTCGGGCCGGCTCGCCGGCCTCGGCGCGTCGCACCTGATCTCGAGCGAGGCGCAGGACCAGCCGCAGTACGTCAAGTCGAGCACCGTGAAGGGCGCCACCGACCTCTACCGGTTGCGCGGCGAGACGCGGCTGGAGGTCGACACCACGCTGCCCGGAGTCGGCTTCCCCGACTCCTCCGGGGCACGCCGGTCCCCGGACACGAGCACGGAGGCGACCTACTACGCACGCGCCCTCAAGGCCGACCGCGGCGTGGTGGAGGCCGAACTCGGCCGCCCCGAGCCCGTCGATGATGCATCGCGCGGTGTCGAGTACGCCGAGCAGCGCGATCCGCGGCGCTACTTCGGCTTCGCGCAGCGCGCGATCGGCCTCGCCCCGCTCGCCGCCATGGCGCGAAGTGCGCTCGACGACGTGCTCGACGGGCTGGACCGCGGCGCTGTGCCGCCGCGCGACGTCCACATCGCCGCGATGATCCTGGCCGACCGCTTCTCGGTCGCGAATCTCATGACGCAGATCAACCGGGCGGTGGGTGCCGACGGCGTCCAGGTGCCGGTTCGCCTCGGCCGGGTCTGGTACTGGTTCGGCCTCACGGCGCGGCCGACGGGGCGGTACCGCGTGCTCGGTACCCACGACGTGGTCCTCGGCGTCGAGAGCGAACAGCGGCGCACCGCCTCGGCCGGCGAGACGGTGAGCCGTGACCGCAACGTCGGCCCGAGCCTCACCGTCGTGGTGCCGATGGCCCCCCAGGTCAACGCCACCTTCTCCGCCGGCGCCACGGTCGGCGAGGCGGAGGCGAACCGGCTCAAGGCGGGCACGGCCGGCGCCGACCGCGTCATGTGGGACTACTCCGGGCCGGCCGAGCTGCGCGCCCGCGAGGTCGAGCTCGAGTTGCGGGTTGTGCCGGGCGACCATCCGGCCCGGATGACGCGACCGCCGGCGGCCGCTGCGTCCGAGGCCACCGGGAGCCTCTCGGGCGCGCGGTGGTGGCGACGGGCCGCCGCGGCGGCGCGGGCGACGACGGCCGAGCTGGTCGCGGAGGTCGTGGAGGTCGTCCCGACCGACCTGCCTTCCGCGCCGGCCGCGGTGACGGTCCGGCCGGATGCCACCGCGGGCGAGGTGGCCCGCCTGGGCCCCGCGGCGGGGGTGCCGTACGGCAGTGTCGTGCTCGGCCACGACGACGTGCCGGCCGAGACGGTGGACGCGCTCAACGCGGCGATCAACCGGACCCTGGAGCTCGCGCGGCGCGCGGAGGAGACCCGCAACGGCCACACGCCCCGCGACGCCGCGGCGCTGCCGCACGTCGAGCTGAGCCCCGACGATCTGCGCAACGCCGTACCGATGATGTTCGTCAACGGCCCGGGAGCCCGCGGCTTGCTGCTGCACCTGCCGCTGGAGCGGGGCAACTGGCGCCGCTACGGAGCGACCGACGTGCTGATCCGGGCGCACGTCCACGCGCCGGAGACGATCGGTGAGACCGATCGGGTGCAGTCGACGCTCGACAGCACCTTCTACTCCTACGTACTGTCCGAGACCTCGAGCTCCACGAACTGGTCCGTCAACGGCCAGGTGCAGCTGTTCCTCCCGTACGCCGGCGCCTCCTTCGGCCGCGGAACCGGTTCACGCACCACCGCCGACGACACCGCCAAGTTCCGGACACAGGTCAAGCGGTCGCAGGTCCACGAGCACGTGCGGGCCGGCGCCGTCGTCTTCGAGATCACCGCTCACTCCTGGCAGACCGGCCCGCGCTTCTCGCCCAAGGACATCGTCGCCCACTACGGGCCGTACCTGCTGGCCCTGGTCACTCCGTCGGTGCTGGAGCAGCGCCGCGCCGAGGAGGTCGAGCAGTCGCGGGCGATCGGCAACCGCAAGATCGGGGCGCCGGGAACCGCCTCGCAGACGGTGATCGTCGAGAACGGGCTGACCTACTACCGCCCTCGCCCGGACGTGCTCACCGTGGCCCCTGAGGGGACGAGGACGCCGCCCGTCCCGGCGCTGCTGGCGGCTGGCGGCACCCTCGCGAACACCGTCATCGACACCTCGACCGCGCTCGTCCGGATTGCGGGTGACGGGGAGGTGATGCCGGTCGAGCCGACCACCGAGACGCTGGCCTGGGTCGACGACCTCAACGCCGCGGTGGCCGCCGTCATCCGCGAACGCTTCCCCGACTTCGCCCCCGGGCACCAGGAGACCGGCGCCATGACCGGGGCGATGCCGGTCGTCGAGGCCGCCTTCAGCCGCGCCGCCGCCGGGCCGGCGTTCAAGGTGATGGCGACCGACGGCCGGCGCATCCTGCTGACCAACCCGACGAAGCTGGAGGAGCTCGAGCTCGAGGTCCGCGCCCGGGTCGACTGGTCGCGGGCGGTCTATCGCGGCCGGCAGCAGGTCGCCGGGGTCGTCGACTACGAGCGCGCGAAGATGATTCGCGGCACCGCCACCTCGGCCACCACGAACCTGCGCGTCGGCGCCGGCGCCGCGCAGAACCTCTTCTTCCAGCCCGGCGTCTTCGGCAATCCGGAGTCCTCGGGGTACGCGGCGCACGCCGCGGGCGGCGGCCCGTTCCCCGACTACGTCTATGCCCGCAACACCGCGGAGTCGCGCAACGTCGACCAGTCGAACCGCACTGCCCACACCCGCGAGCCCGAACTGGACGACCCGGGGATGGCGCGGTTCGAGGCGCCGGTCGAGTTCACCGTGTCGGCCTGGCGGCGCAGGCGGCGGGTCATGGCCGTCGACCGGGTGGCGGAGCTGACCGGTGTGGACGCTCTGCGCGCCGCCTCCGATCGCGGGTCCGACGACGCCGGGGCCGCTCGGAAGGTGGAGCTGCCGGAGGCGCTGCGGACGGTTCGGGGCCGGGTGGCGGTGCTCGTGCCGGCTGCGTTGATGGCCGACGACGTCACCTCGACCGCCCATGCCATGCGCACCGCGCAGCCGGCTGACGGCTGGGGGCTGTGGTCGTCAGTGCGGCGCAACGGCCGGACGGCCCAGCTCCCCTACACCACCGACGGGGAAGCGGCGCTCACGCCGCCGCGCGGTGCGCTGGCGGCGGCCGGCGCCGACCTGCGGCCGTTCGCCATGCCGGGCGGGCGTGACCTGGCCGCGGCCGTGCGCGACGTGCTCGCCCGGGCCTCCGCCCCGGAGCAGTTCACCACCGCCGCAGCGGTCAGGCGGCACACCGCGCACGCAACGCCGTCGGCGCAGCTGATCGACACCCTCACCTCGGAGATGCAGCGGCTGCGCTACGTCGAGTCGTTGCTGGCGGGGCGGTTCGGCACGGACAACGCGCTCACCGTCGACGGCGCCACGACCACCGACCGTTACGAGCTCCGGCTGCGGATGGACGTCGTCGACGCCCGGCTCGTCGGCGTGTACGGCGTGCGCTCCGACGACAAGCGTCACCTCGGCCGGCTGGCCTGGGACGCCACGGCCGAGGCCACCGGCCACGCGGTGTCGGCCGACGGCCGCCTGCGCGGCCCGAACGCCACCAGCGACACGATGGCGACCGGCGCGCTCTCCACCACCGCGGCGGCGGCGCCGTACTACGAGGCGGTCATCGAGACCTCCACCGCTGCACGCACGCAACCCCGTTACCGGTATCGCGCCGACGCGGTCTACACGATCGTCGCGCAGCGCCACCAGCGCGGCATCGTGTCGCAGGCGGTGAACCGGGCGGCGGCTGCCCTCGGCGCGCCGCGCCCGGTCTGGCAGGTCGACACGGCGCCGGTCCACCACCGGGTCCGGATCGACGACGGCATCTTCTTCGACCTCTCCCCGGCCGACGCCGAACGCCTCGGGCTGCCGCTCGCCCCGCAGGCCCCGGCCGTGCCGCCGAAGGACGCCCCGGTGGTGCCGGCGAAGGACGCGCCGGTGGTGCCGGCGAAGGACGCGCCGGTGGTGCCGGCGAAGGACGGCGGCGGCGTCGCATTGCCGATGTCCCTGGCCGCCGATCACCTCCTCGGTTCGGCGCGGGTGCTGCGGCTGATCGCCGCGTCCGGTACCACCGTCGAGCTCGCGCCGGACCACGACGCGGCCGCCGGCCGCGCGCTTCGTGCCGCGGTGTCGTCGGCCCTCATCGCCGGCCGCGACTTCGCCGCGGACCTCGCGCGGTGGGAGCGCCCCATCCGTCGCAGCGTGGACGCCCTCGTCCGGGAGCGCGGCACCGCCGACGCGCTGCGACGTCTCGTCGAGGGGATCGAGCTCCCGGCGCAGGGCGGCGAGTCGCGCCGGCTGCGCCTCGACGTGCAGCCGGCCGGTGCGCCGCTGCGCGCGGTGGCCGAGGAGGGTGCGAGCCCTTCGGCGCGCGCGGCGCTGCGCCGGCCCGCTGCCGTGTTCGCCCGGATGCGCGGACTGCTCTCGCGGCAGCGCCCGGCCTCGGCCCGCGGTGGCGCGGGCCGGTTCGCCTCCGTCGAGGCGCCGGTGGGCGTGGTGTCCGGCACGCATCGGTTGGAGCTGCTGGTCGAGCGGCTCGACGCCGGGCGGGTGGTCAGCACTGCCCGCGCCGGCCTCGGCCTGCGGGCCGAGCTGGAACGGCCGCGCGATCGGCCGATCATCCACCAGCGGCTCGCCGCCGAACCGGCCTGCGTGCGTGACGCGCTGGCGGCCGTGCCGCACGTGCTGGAGGCCGCCGGCGGTCTCGACCGGATCGTCGACCGGCTCATCGCCGAGCTCCCGGCCGGCCTGCGCCGGCTGAACCCCGAGCTGCCGGCCGCGCTCGCGGCCGCGGTCGGCGAGCCCGCGCTGCGCCGGGCCAGCACCGCGTTGACCGAGGGGTTGCGGGCCGATGTGAAGGTTCACGAGGGGCGCTTCGCGCTCCGGTCGAGGCTGCGCAAGCGCTGGGCCGTCACCCGCGTCTCGGTGGAGTTCGACGGCTGGCAGCGCGTCGCGCGCGGTGACCGCATCCACCTCTCGGAGTTCGACGCGCCCGAGGTCGGGGCCACGACCGCCGGCCGGCCGCCGGCCCAGAGCCACCAGTCGGCGACCGTCGCGCCGGACACCCTCTACCGCCTCACCGGCCGTTACGTCGCGCGCTTCGAGGCAGCCGCGGCGGCGGGCGTGCCCACAGCGGAGGCGCCGGCTGTGGTGTACGTCCGGGTGCCGAGCGAGCAGGCGCCGCGGTTCGAGGCGGCGCTGCGGGGTCGCGGCGCGGCGGAGGGTGCCGGCGGCGCCGTGGACGCGGCCGGCAAGCCGCTGCCGACCCTGCCCGACGCGGCGCCCCAGCTGCTGGACGCGCTCACGCGCGGCGCCGGGTTCGTCGCCGGCTCGGCGGATCTTGCGCCGATCACCGATCGGGCCCGGGTGCTGCTGGCGGCCGAGGTCGACGGGCTGCGCCAGCGGGGCATCGACGCCCCGGCAGTGACGAGCGTCGAGCCGGACGAGCTCGTGGCGCACCTCGGCGAGATGCTCACCGATGCCGGCTACCGGGCCGGTGTCCGCATCGGCGCCGACGAGTACGGGCTGGTCTTCCGTGGCCGGGTCGTCGCAAGTGAACGGGTCGACGGCGAGCGCCGGGCCGCCGCGGCGATCCACGTCGCCGACCCCTCCGCAGCCGAGCCGCCCCGGCTGCGTACCTGGGAGTACGCCGGGCCGGCCACGACGCATCGGCACCGCCTGGAGGTCGGTGTCGAGCTCGAACCGCCCGGGCGGGCGCCGGTCGCCGCCACCGTCGCGGTGGCGCTGGACCTCCTTCGGCCGCTGATCACGGACGCGGAGGCGGGCGCCGGTGAGATGCTCGGCCCGGTCTCCGGCGCCACCCGGCCGGAGTGGTTCGACGCCGCTCCCGCGGTCGCGGTCCAGAGCGAGAGCATCGTTCTCGGACCCTTCGGCGCCGGCACCGAGCTCGCCGGTGCGGTCAACACCGCGATCCGGCAGGCGGTCGACCTCGCCACGGGCAACGCCCGGCACCGGGAGACGCGGGAGTGGATCACCGCGGCCGAGCTGAACCAGCACCTTCCGCTGCTGCTGGGTGACGAAGCCGGGCGCGCGCCGCTGCGGCTGTCGGCCCGGGAGGCACCGGACGGTCCTCGAGAGGTGGAGGTGCTGCTCCGCGCGAGCGCCCGGGACATCGAAAGCGCGGGCGTCCAGGACGCGCTGCAGGTCCGCGTCATCGAGCCGGAAGCCGGCTCGGACGGATCGCCGGCGTATGCCGCGCCGCTGCAACGGGAACTGCACCGCCCGGAACTGCACCGCGTCGGGGCGCTGCTCATCGAGGTGGCGGCGCGGGTGCTCCCCGGGCGGCAACCGGCCCAGCTGCGCGTGGGGACGGCGTGGGTCGGTCTCCGCAACGGGCTGGCGTTCTTCACCCCGGCGGTGGCGCCGGCGGAGCTCACGGTGACCGACTCGCCGGCCGGCGACCCGGCCGACAGCGGGCGGGACGGCGCCGGCCAACGGCTGCAGATCTCCACGAACCGGCCGCCGGCCCGCCCTGTGGTCGACCTGCACAGCGTGCCGCCGCTGGCCGCGGCGCTCGCCCATGGTCACGAGGACGTCGTCGCCGCCGTGCGAGCCGTCCTCCACCATCTCGATCCGTCGGCAGATGGCACCGACCGGCTGCCGCCGGCGGGCGCGGCGAACACCCGGCTGCTCATGCTGCTGCACGATGCGGCGACCCACCCCGGCGTCGCGCAGCGGGACCGGCGCCTGGTCGTCGAGTCGCCCGAGGGCATGCGCGAGTACCGGCTGACGGTGACGGTGCAGGCCGGCGACCTCCGCTGGTCGGCCTCACCGGGCAATGCCCAGCGCTACCTTGCCGACGCCGTCGTCGGGTTGTGGATCGGCCGGCGTGCGGGACGCGCCCGCCCGCGCGCCGCGTACGCCCGGCTCGTCCTCCGCGACGGGCTGCAGGTGGAGCTCGATGCGGCCGCGGCCGACCGGTTGCGCCTGCCCAGGACGCTGGATCCGGCCGAGGCGCACGCCTTCGCGCGCCACCGGGAGAGGGCGATGGCCCAGCTGCGCGCCCTGCAGACCGAGCTGCGCGACACCGCGTCGCCCGTGCCTGCGGTCCAACGCCGCCTGGACGACGTGCTCGCCGGCCCCGCCGCCCGCCACCTCGTGGCCGCCGCTGGCGAGCCGGCAGCGACGGTCGACGACCTCGCGGCGGTGGCGGCCGCCGAGCGGGAGCTCGAGGAGACCCGGGCCGAGCTCGTCGCCGGCGCGGATCCGGCCCGCCGTGACGACCGCATCAAGGCCGCGACTGCCGTGGCCGGCAACCCCGCGCTGGCCGAGGAGGTACTGGCGACGGTGCGCCGGGCCGTGGTCGCCGAGCTGGGGCGGCGGGCGCCGGCGCCGGCGGATCTCGAGGCCGCCGCGGAACCTCCCGAGCTCGACCTCGACGCCGTGCGCAACGCCGTCCTGCTCAAGGCGCGGCAGCTGCTCCTCGGCGCGGAGCTGTTCCCCCTGACAGTTGCCGGTCAGCACGTCGACGTGGTGCTGTCGCTGCCCGTCCAGCGCGTGGAGCAGGCGCGGGAACCGCGCGACGAGCAACGCATCGTCCGCTTCTCCGAGACCAGTTCGGCCGACCACGCGGTGCGGCAGGCCGCCTCCCCGCGTGACGTGACGATCCCCTTCGGCCTGGCCCTTCCCTACCTCGGTTCGACGATGAACGTCGGAGTCTCGGGGTCGTGGGTCGATCGCTCGCTCATCACCCGGTCGACGGGTTCGGAACGGATGGCCACCGACCTGCTGATGCAGCGCGGCGGCGGGACGGAGTGGCTGGTCTATCCGCAGATCCGGGTCCGCATCGTGGGCGGACCCGGGGCGGCCGTCACCCACGAGGTGGTTTCCCCGGCGGCGGCACCGCTGCACGTCTGGCCGGCCGAAGCGCTTCCGGCGCCCGCGACCGGATCGGCCGCCGGCACGGGGCGGATCGAAACCCTCCCCGAGGTGTCCCGGATCGAGAACCTCGCGGTGCCGTACGGGTTCAAGATCGCCGTGGCCGAGGCGGTGCAGCAGGTCAGCGGACCGCTCACCGAGGCCCAGCGAGCCGAGCTCGCCGCCTTCACCAGCACCGGTGGCATCGAGGACGCGTTCCCGCTCCTGCTGCAGGGGCCGGTGTACGGGCCCCTCGGCACACGCATGCACGCCTCGCTGCGGGGGGCGCGCCTCGTCGCGGCAACCGCGGCCGGCGAGTTCGAGCTGCGGCACAGTGCCTCCACCACCGAACACTTCCCCCTGGTCACCCAGGAGGTCACCGGCTGGGGTCTGGGCGCCAGCGCCGGCAGCGGGGCGATCGTCGCGACCGGGGACGGGTGGACCGAGCGGGTCGGCCCGTCGCTGTCCGGAACCATCCGCCGCACCCGGGGCGCGACCGTGCACAGCCAGGGGGCGGCCGAGGAGCTCACCGGGTGGCGGTCGCGGGGCCGCAGCCGGGTCTACGAGGTGCGGGCGGTCCTGATCGCCGAGGTGGCCGGGCACCCCCGACCGGTGACGGCCGACGACGTCTGGGTCACCGTGCGCCTGCTCGAGTCGGATGCCCGCGCGCTCGGGCTCGTGGGCGCGCCGGACGAGGTCGCTGCTACGTCGGTGGCCGCGGCCGAAGAGGTGACCAGCCCCGAGCCGGCCGGCACCGAGCCGGCCAGCCCCGAGCCGGCCGGCACCGAGCCGGCCGGCACCGACCCGGCCGGCACCGACCCGGCCGGCACCGGGCTCGTGACCCGATCGCTGCTGCGCGGCATCAGCGACCTGCCGCTGCTGCGCGAGCAGATCCGCGAAGGCGTGCGCCAGCACTTCTCCGATCTGTTGCCGGACTGGCGCGACCCGGCGCAATGGCGCCCGTTGGGTGCGGTCCGGCGCGCGGACGCGTGGGACAACTGGCGGCACCTGGACGAGACGCTGAGCCTGCGCAGCCTGGCGAATTCGCTCGAGGCGGCGCTCGACGACCTGCCGATCGAGCTCCACCTGCAGCGCCGCGGCGCGTTGGTCCGGGAGACGCTGACGGTGCAGCTCTACCTCCAGCGCGGGGAGAGCCGCGACACCGGCGAGCGGCGCGACGACCTGCAGGTCGTCGCGGCGACGCAGTCGGTCCGATCGGTGGGCCGGGGCGAGGAGGTCGAGGCCGGAAACGTCGCCTCGCTCAGCCTCGGGGTCGCCGCCTCCGGCGTGGACGCCGCGGTCTTCGCCGGCCCACGCGGTGCGCTGTCCTGGGGCACGCAGGTTGCCCAGCAAGCCGGTTTCCGGGTGCAGACGCGCAACCGGGTGATCGCGCTGGACGGCGCCGTCTCCGGTGCCGTGCTCGCGGTGAACTGGCACGCCCGGGTCACCGCCCTGCGCCAGACCCGCACCTGGGAGCGGGCGCTGTTCAGCCTCATCACGCTGAACTCCTTCCAGCCGTCGTGGTTGACGAGCTTCCGGCCGCACCCGGCCGCGAGCGGGTTCGCCGGCACGGCCGAGCTGCGGCTCTGGGTGCCGGCCGCCGCGGCGGCCGGCCGGGCCCCGGCGCCCGCATCGCCCGCGGCGACGTCGACCCCGTCGGCCCCGACCGCCCCGACCACGCCGTCGTTCGCCGTCGTCCCGCACGCGATCGAGGAGGTCCGCGGCCGCGGCGGGCTCTACACCGCCGCCGACGAGGTGATCGGCGCCGCCGACGGCGGCCGGCTCGCCAGTTACCTCGCCCCGGCCAGCGTGGCGCATCGCATCATCCGGGCGCGGCTGGCGCGGCTCGACGCCGACTTCTCGCAGCTGCTCGCACCGGGCGGTCTCTCGCTCGGCGACCTGCTCATCCCCGGACCGGTGCGCGACACGACCCTCCACCTGAGCATCGCGGCCGAGTTGCTCCCGGGGTTCACCGTGTCACCCGTCAGCCGGGCGCACCGCTTGGACACCCGGGCCGGCTCACACGCACGGACGGCCGCGGCCGTCCAATACGAGGAAGGAGTGCTCGGCGCCGTCTCGGTGGGCGCCGGCACGAGCGTGCCGCGGGGCGTCCCGGCACCGCACGCAGGGCTCGGTGGCAGTGGAAGCCTTGCCCTGACGCGGTCCGCCACCGCCGCTGAGGAGGAGGTACTGACCGTCGGCACGGAGGTCGACCGGCACTATCTCGGCCCGACGGTGCAGGTGACGCAGGACGTCCGGTACACGGTGCGGGCGGAGATCGCCCGGGAGAACCGGCTCGTCAGCCACATCACCGCCGACTCGGTGAGCCGGGTCGGTCGGGTCACCGTGCGGGTCGCCGAGCGCGACGCCCGTACAGCCGGCTACCTGCCCGGCCGCCCTGGGCTCATCACCGGCAACGACCCCGACCTGCTGCGACTGCTCTACCTCGAGCAGGTGGGGGAGATCGGTCCGCACTCGGTCGAGTGGGCCCCGGAGCTCGCCGGTGGGCTGATCGGGCGGCTGGCGTCGCTTCCGGGCCTCGGGGCTTTCGTCGACGTGACGACCACCCACGGCCGCGCGAACGTCGACCACCTCACCGCGGCGCTCGGCCCGGCCGGCTTCCGTGGCGCCTTCGAGCGACTCGTGTCGCCCTACGGGCTGGACGTCCACCTGGACGCGCCGGCGCCGCTCACCGCCCCCGGGCCGGTCCTCCGCCGCCGCGTGCACCTGCGGCTCCTGCGCGGCGGGCGCCCGCGCCTGCTCGGCGTCGATCCGGACGGCGAGCTCGAAGTGCGCGCTGTCGCGTCGGTGGCGCAGACGCTGAGCGCGACCGCGCGGACGGGCGGCACGCTGACCGCCGGGGCCGTCGCCACCGGCGTCGACGCCACGGGCCGGGGGGCCGGCAGCACGATGTCGACCTCGGCGGCCGGGACCTCCGGCGGCACGCAGACCCGGACCGACGTGCACACCCACTCGCACAAGAACAAGGTGACCGGGCTGCAGGCGCTGTTCGAGCTCCCCGTCGCCGAGGCGAGGGTGTCGGTCTTCGGCGACGACGGCGGGTTGCTGACCGCCTTCGGCCTGCCGGTCGAGCCGGTGGTCGTGGCCGTGCCGGTCATGCGCACCGCGAGCCGGGACGAGGCGGTGACCGGCCCCGCGGTCGAGACGTACGTCGGCCGGACAGCCGCCCCGGAGGCGGAGTTCTCCGCCGCCGGGCTGGCCGCGTGGTGGTGGGACAACGGTGCCGCGTTGCCGAACAACGCGAGTTTCGACGTGGTGGCGGGCGGCCGTGAGCTGCTCGACGCCGCGGCCGAGGCGGTGCGCACGGTCTCCGGGCCCGTGCGGGCATCGATCTCCGACTCCACGCTCGACCAGGCGTTGCGCAGCCTCTTCAGCCCACCGGCCCTGCGAGCGGTGGCCCGGGAGGCGATCCGGCGTCAGCCGCGGTCGCGGCGTAGCGGTGACGACGGTCCGGCTGGTTTCGAGGTCGTCCTCGTCCGCCTCCCCGACGGCGGCGACATCATCCTGAGGCTGGCCGCGGTCGTCTCGGACCTCACCTTGGTGGGGCTCGCACCCTTCGTCGAGTCCGAGACCTATCAGACGTCCAATCAGCGGGCCGGCCGGAGCGCGAGCAGCACGCACGGCAACTCCTACGGTCTGTCGCTGGGGGTCGTGCCCAGCGCGCACAGCCAGGCGCTGCGCGGGTCGGACAACCGCAGCTTCGGCGTGTTCGGTCAGGCCGCGCCGCAGGCTATCGGCACCTCGGCGAGCAGCGGGCGGGCGTCGTCCCAGGGGCAGCTCGAGACACCAATCGCCTGGTACGCCGGCCCCGTGGCCGAGCTGCGCGCCGCGGTGCAGTGGCGGGTCGTGGCCCTGCACCGGTCGGCGTCGGAACAGGTGACCGCGCGCGCGAGCAGTGCTCTCGCAGTGGAACCGGGGGTCTACGTCACGCTCCCGGTAGAGGTGGCTCAGGACCTCGTGGGGCAGCGCGGCGCGGCCGTCGTCCAGGACTTCCTGCAGCACGGTGCGGCCCGCGTCGCCGCCGCGGCGGCTGAGCTCTCCCGCGCGTTCCGGGCGGCCGCGGCCGCCCGGAGCGCGGCGGCGGCCGACCCAGTCCGGCCCGACGTCGCTTGGGAGGTCGTGATGTCGGACAGCCGGGTGCGAGAGGCGCACGACGCCTGGCAGGCCGAGCGGGCCAGCCTGCAGCTGGCGATCGACGGCGCCGTGGTCCCGAAGAGCTGGTTCGACGATCCGCGGGGCTACCTCGAGGCGCGGGTGGGGACATTTCAACCGCAGGCTCTGGTCACGCACCGGACGGCCGGGATGGCGGAGGCCGTGGCGGCGCTGCGCCGGATCCGCGACGCGGTGACGGAGTCGCTCGCCGCGGCGAGGGGCGACGCGGCGCTCGCGGCTCGAGCGCTGGCGCACGCCGAGGTACTGGCGGCGGAGGTCCGGGAGTGGTTCGTCGACGGTGTGCGGGCAAGCGGGCGCCTTGCCGGCGGCTCGGGGCGGGGCAGCGCGGGCGCCGGTGCGGGCGATCGGGATCGCGGCGATCGCGACCGCGGCGAGGGCACCAGCCGGGGCCCTCGGTTCTTCATCGCGGACTCCGACGACGAGGCCGGCTCGGAGCAATCGGGTAGCGACTCCGACGGCGAGGCCGCCAACGAGTACTCCGACACCGGCAGCGCCCGGGTGCTGTCCGAGCCGGAAGACGACGCGCCGTCGGGTCTGACATCCGACCCGGCCGCGGGCGCCGCCGCCGACGAGGTCGGCCCGGCTGCGTCGGCCCTGCAGTTGCTTTCGGCCGGCAGCGCCCCGGCCGCGGGCGGCCGGCCGGCGCAGTGGCAGCTCCGGCTCCGCGCCGACGGCCGGCTGGACCTCTCCCCGGAGGACGTGGCCGGCCAGCTCGTCCTCCGTTCGGCGTCGGACGCGGTCGCCGTGCACTTCGTGGACGCCGACGATGACCTCGCCGTCGTCACCGGCGACCTGCACGACTTCGTCGACCGGGTCGCCGAACTGGCCGCCCGGATGTCCGGCGCGGCCGGCGCACGATCCGGCCTGCGGATCTACGCCGCCGAGCTGGGTGCGACCAGCGGCGTCGAGCCGGCGGAGCAGGGCGGTGAGGAGCTGGTCGCCCACGCCGCCTTCGACGGCGATCCGGACTACCCGGCGCGGTTCGTCGCCTTCGGACGCGGGGCCGGCGGCCCGTCGGCGGCCGATCGATGGTCGACGAGGATGGACGGCGCGTTGACGCCGGTCGGCGACTCCTTCCCCTCGCTGGGCGATCGGCATGTCGTCGCTTGGTACCCGGTCGAGCATCCGTTCCGCGTCGCGGCGGGCCGGTTGTTCATGATCGCCGACTCGCTGGACGGGTTCTTGATCGCGCACCCGCTGGCCGACGACGGGCGGCCGTACCGGCACGCCACCCCCGCCGGCGCGGCGCCGGCCGAGCCGGACGTCGTCGAGGTGTCGCCGGCCGAGGTGGTGCGGGCCGTGCGGGGTCTTGCCGATCCGTCCGCCGGTGAGCCGGACGGCGTCGACGTGTGGCTGCTGGAGCACGTGCCCGCGCGGTCGAGCCGGATGTTCGGGTTGCAGGGCTGGGCGCACCAGGTCTACGTCGGCGCGGCCCGTCACGGCGTCACGGCCCGCTTCCTGGTGATGGAGCCCGGCGCGCGCCCCACCGGCGAGGTCGACGACGGCGGGGCTCCCCGGCTGCAGTGGGCGCCCGACCGAACCGAGGCGTGGGAGCCGAGGTGGCTGGACCTCTTCGACCTCCCGAACTGGGTGCCGGCAAGCGCCTCGCACCCTGCCGCTCTCGTCCTGCACCACTGGGCCGGCACGGTTCCGGTGGACACCGTGGTCGCCTACTTGCCGCGGAACCGGGAACGGCCCGGCCCCGACGACCGCATCCAGATCGTCTTCGACGGACGTCCCGCGCTCGGCGGCCGGGGCTACCACGCCGGCCTGTTGAGCTGGCTCGACCAGCTGGTTGCCCGGATCGGCGTCGACCCGGCGCAGGTCGACCTCCCGAGCCCGGATGCTCAGGTCAACTGGAGCCGGAGCATTCAGCAGCCGGGCCTCCTGCAATCCGGACGCTGGGTCCGGCGCTCCAGGATCAGGGAAGTCGCGGCAGCACCGGACGCTCCGGTAGCGCCGGTCACCGGGCTCCCCGTCGACCTCGTGTTCCACCGGCGCGGCGAGCCCGGCCGGCCGCGGGTATCGACGGTCGTAGTGGCCGACACGCGCATGGGGCGGGCAGCCGTCGCCGGCCTGGCCGGAGCGGTCCGGCAGCGGGCGGACGAGGTGGAGGCCGGTACCTGGCACGTGACCCTGCGCGTGCCGCAGGCGCCCGAGGTGGACAGCGTCCGGCGCGAGCTGTTGGCGCGGTCACGCCGCCTCGCCGACCACCTGGCGGCGGCGACCGGCCATCCCGTGCGGGTGGGCCAGGAGCGGGAGTGGAGCCGGCCGCCGGCCGTCCTGGTGTCGACCGCGTACGGCCGGGCGGGGTTGCACGCCGTGCCGGATCACGATCCTTCAGCCCTCCACGTGCGGGTCGACGTTGCGCACGGCGCGGGCGAACTGCAATTGCGGGCACCGCTGTTCGACGGCGCCCGCGAACGGCGTCCGGTCATGCTCCACCCGGGCCAACTGGCGACGGCGCTGCGGGCCGGCCGCAGCCGCGTGGTCGTCCTGCACTTCCGCGATCCGGGCGCCGGGGCCGGCAACCTTCTCATCACCGAGCAGATGCACGACGTCGCCCGACGCGTCTCCGACGCGGTGGGCAGCGCAACCGAAGTTCACGTCGGTGCCGTGGGCTCCTACACGGTCGTGCCGGGCGAAGCCGACGCCGTCCGGATAGCCTCCGCCCGCCGGCCGGACGGCGCCCCCGGCGACTTCGTCTCGCTGCACGAGGCGCCGGCCTGGGGCACCGACTTCCGCGGCCGGTTTCGCCCGAGAGCAGCGCTCTCCGAGCCGGTTAGGGCCGCCAGGGACGCCACCGTCTGGTGGCCGGCGGCCGACGACCCGACGCGGCGGGCCGCGGCGCGGTTCGTCGCCGACGCCGCTCGGCGGGGCCGGCCGGCATCGGCCGTGGCCATCCTCTGGCTCCCGCTGGGGCCGGACGGGCAGCCGTATGCGGGCGAGGGCGAGCACCGGTCGCAGTTCACCGCCCAGGACATCGTGGACCGCTTGGGCCGCCACGCGAATGCGCAGCACGAGCGCCACGACGGTGCCCGCACCGTGCTGCGGCTCGTGACCCGATTCCCGCAGACCGCCGACGCGCTCGCCGGGCTGCTCGCGTTGGCGGCGGAGGTGCGAGGCCTGGCCGCCGAGCAGCTGCCGGGAACCGCCGTCGCCGTCGAGGTGCCCGAAGCCGGCGCACGCGCCACGATCCAGGACGGCCGGATCCAGTTGCAGTTCGAGGAGGGCCTCGAGCAGACGATGGGCCGGACTCCTCGCTGGCTGCCGATCACCGACGACGCGCCGATCACCTGGTCGCTCGAGCCGCCGCGGGGTTCCGAGCGATCGGTGCAGGTGCTGGACCTCGGCTGGTGGCCGACCTCGGTGCCGGCGTCCTTCGCCGCCCGCCGAGTACACGACCTGCTAGGTGTGGCCGCGACGGCGGATCCGGGCCGGATCGTCCAGATCACCCACCACGTCCGAACCACGACCGAGTGGCTGCCCCTCTGGGAATGGTTCGAGGAGCTGGCCCGGGAACTGTCGTGGGATCAGCAGCCGGTCGTGGTTCATGAGCCGGAGGCCGTGCTCGCACCGTGGCTCCGTCCGGGCGACGCTCCGGTCCTTTCCAGCGGCGCGTGGCGGTCGTGGAGCTTCGGTTCCGGGCAGCGGACGGCCGACCTCGCTGCGCTCGGCATCGGCGCGGCCGGCGGCCGAGTGCTCCCCGTCGGGTCGCCCGCGTTCGTGATCACCCCACACGGCGTCCGGGCCGACGAAGGCGCCCGCCCGGCGCGAGCACGGGCGGATCTGCCGGACGCGTCCGCGACCCTGACCCTCGCGCTGCCGTCCCCGTCCGAGCGGGGCGTGTTGCAGGTTTCCCGGGTGGGTGGCGGCTCCCTGCCGCTGCTGGAGCACGCCGACGCGCTGAAGCTCGAGATCGAGCGGTGGACCCGCGCCTTCGCCGTCGCGCTGCGGGACCTTCCCGCGGTCGCGGTGCGGGTGGAGTTCGAGGCGCGGTATCACCTGCCGACGGAGCGGCAGATGACTGAGCTGGCCGCCGCACTCGGGCTGCCGGTCATCTACCCGAAGCTGGAGCGCGACCCGGCCGCCGCCGTCTTCCCGTGGAACGTCGTGGGCGACGAGCGCGGTGCCGTCGCCTTCGACGAGTCGGAGCAACCAACCCGGAGCGCGCCGAGTTACCCCGCCTGGCGCACGCTGCGCGACCGCTCCGGGGACGAGCTGCTCGCCCGGCTGGTGGACGTCGCGCAGCTCGACGTGGGCGGCTCCGGCGGCTACCTCGTGCTCGCCGTCGACCCGCACGGCGAGGTCGCCGATATCCGCGGGACCGGGCGGCTGCCGGCGCAGGCCGTCGCCGACACCCTCGCGGCGACCGGTGCGCTGCGCCGGGAGTTGCCACCGTGGCACGACGAGGCGTTTCGCGTCCTCAGCCCGGTCGGCACGGCCGAGGCGGCAACCGGCCTCGATGCTTGGATCGGCGAGCTGCAGGACGCGATCGCGCGGGCCGGCTACGTCCCGCCGCCGGTGCTCGCCCCCGAGCCCGGCGCTCAGCCGGTCGTCAAGGACGGCGAGGTGCGCCTGGCCTGGCTGGACGGCACCGTGCGCAGCGGGCAGCCGGAGTGGGTGCTGATGGGCACGGCGGCGCCCAGCGCCACCCTGGAGCTGCGGTTCGACTCCACCGGCCGGCCGCTGCGCGCAACCGGCCGCGTGGCCCTCGACCAGCGCGCGATCCGCACCCTCGCCGACCTGTACCGCGGCGCACGGCGGCGGGAGGAGCTCACCGTTGAGCTGGGTCTCGCGCCCCGGCACCTGCCCGAGATCACGGTGCTGGACGGCCGGACCCGCGCCGAGATGGCGCAGCGGCTGCGCGTCGCGGGGGTTCTTGCCGCGGCCACCACCCGGACCGTCATCCTCCGGCGGCTGGCACCGGACCGGTCGACCAGCACGGAGCAGCGGCTCGATCCGCCCTTGGCGGCGGTGCGGGTCGTCCTCGCCGACGGGCCGCGCTGGGCACCGCTCGATGCGGGCTTCGACCACGCCCGCGGCGTCCTTACGGTGTCGATCGCGGTCGAGGCGGATGCGCCGACGGTCTCCGTCACGAGCCTCGCCGGCGAGCCGGAAGTGCTGCAACTGGCCCCGGCCGACGTCGCCGACACGCTGCGCACGCTGCTGGCGAAGGCGCCCGCCGAGGTGGGGGTGCTGGTCCGACTGGGCGACGGGGTCATGACCGCTCGCCTGCAGCAGTGGGGCCGCGACCTGGCGCGGGAACTCCCCGGCCGGCAGCTCTACGCGGCCCCCGTCGGGGCCCGGATCAGCCGGCGGCAGGACGCCGCTGGGGTGCCGGCCGGCGCGCTGGAGCCCTCGGTCGGCGGGGTCGCGGCCTTCGACCGCCTGGACGACGCGGCAACGGCCGGTGCGAGCACGCACCGCACGACGGGGTTCGGGGAGCTGGTCCGGCGCGACTTCGCCGCCGCGACGCCGTCGTGGGCTGCGCCGTACGTGCTCGCGTGGCAGCGCCGGAACGAGGCCGGGGTGCAGCCGGTGCTGTCGGCCGTCGTGGCCGCCGGCGACGAGGCCTCGGTGTACCTGGCTTTCGATCTGGACCCGGACGGCACGCCGGTCGAGCACGCCGCCGCCGGCCGCCGGCCGGTCCTTCCGGCGGACGTGGCCGAGGCGATCCGGGGCGCGCACGGGGGGCAGTGGCCCTTGCCGGGCGGCCCCGTGGTGCGGCTGATGACCGAGGTGGCGCCGGACACGGCGGCCGCCACGTGGCCGAAGGTGACGGCCTGGGCGGCGGCCCTGATGGCGGCGCTGGCCGACCCCGAGCTGCCGGGCGACCCGCTGCCGGAGGCGCGGGTACTGGCCCCCGAGCCCGGGGCGCGGGTCGGTCGGGCGCCCGGCGGCGGTGTCACCCTCACCTTCGACGCCGCCGACCTCGATCGGCCACCGGAGTGGGTGCTGCTCGGTGACCGGCCGCCGATCGTCGACGTGGCCCTCTCTCGCTATCAGCCGCTGACCGTTGCCGGCGCATCCCGGCCCCTCACCGACTTCGCCGTGCGGGCGCTCACCGACCAGCTCACCGGCGCGCGGCGACGCGCGCAGCTGGCCGCGACGTCGGGCGCGGCCCAGCCGCCGGCGCCGGAACGGATCCGCGTCGCGGTGGCCCCGTCCACGGACGCGGCGTCGACCGGCGGCGTCGAGATCGGCGAGCAGGCCCTCGACGACCTGGCCCGCGGCCTGCAGCGCGACGCCGGCGTGCCGGTCCTCGCTCGCGGTGAGCTCCGCGCCGGCCTTGCGGCCTCCTACCGCCTCGCCCTCCCTCAGCCCGACGGCGCGGCAGGGGCGGCGAGCCTGCCCGTATCGACGGTGGCGAGCGCCGAGGACGGCACGCGGATCCTCCGCCTCCACGTCGACGCGCTGGCGCGCAGTGGCGGCGGCGAGCCGCAGGCGGCGCTGCGGAAGGTGGTCGCCCGCGATGCCACTGCGCCTTACCGGATCCTCCCGGCAGAACTGGTCGCGGCTCTGTTGGCGCCGCTGCGCAAGGACGTCGTGGTCGTCATCGTGGGTTCGGCCACGGTGACGGCGCACGCGGCCGAGAGGTGGGCCCGGGCGGTGCAGGAGGGCCTCGGCGGCCTGCCGGTGCTCGTCGCCCCGGCCCCGGCGTCGGCCGGCACCACCCTCTACCTCACCGGCTCCGCGTCGCTGGAGCCAGTGGCCGCGGCCCGCCTGCTGCGCGACGAGGTGGGCAGCCGTCTCGGCACGATCTACGTCGCCGGCCCGGCGACGTCGAGCTGGCGGGAGGTCGCGACGCTGTCGGAGAACGGCTACCTGCTGCAGACCGAGCTCGCGAGGCAGGGGGCGAGAGCTTCGTCCCGATCCGGGGAGGGGAGCGTGCAGGACGGCTTCCACCCGCTCTTCGTCGCCGTCGACGGCACCTGGAAGCAGCTCGGCGTCGGTGCGGCCCTGGAGCCGTATCGCCCGACGGTCCCCGATCAGCTCGTCACGCGCGGCGCCGGCCGGCAGGTGTTGCTCTCCGCCTAC
>Ga0068856_100000343_pt1 | contig 50941 bp, 36 predicted proteins | sample KBSCornC62_FD_66595 | JGI IMG/M metagenome (GOLD analysis project Ga0068856, IMG submission 66595) | Corn rhizosphere microbial communities from Kellogg Biological Station, Michigan, USA - KBS Corn C6-2 | ecosystem: Host-associated > Plants > Roots > Rhizosphere > Soil ...
TGGTGGTCATCGCCATCATCGCTATTCTGGCGGCCATGCTGTTGCCCGCGCTGGCCGCCGCCAAGGAGAAGGCCAAGCGCATCGCGTGCTTGAATAATCTAAAGCAGATCGGACTGGGGGCCACCATCTATGCCGGAGATTACAATGATAAGGTGCCACCCGTAAATAACACCGGTGGCGGCGGCGGCGTCACTTTTGTGGTGAACGCCCTGGCTACCAATATCGTTGATGCCGTGAATAGTGTCCTCAAGCTTCAGACAAATTCCCCCTCGATTTGGGTCTGTCCCAATCGTTTGAATACGCCGGCTCCCGGGCTGCCGACTTATTGGGGTAGTTCACAAATGTATATCGGCTACAGCTATTTTGGCGGGATGAGTGTTTGGACGGAATCTCCAACGGGTAAAGGTTACAGTCCGGTGAAGTTGAGCAATGCAAAACCCTTTTGGGCTTTGGGAGCCGATACCCTCATGAAGGTGGGAAACCAGTGGGCGGGTCCGCTTTCTAAAACCCTGAATGGCGGACAATATGAATTCGAATATGGCAATATCCCGCCCCATCCCATCAATGGTGCCAATCCCGCCGGCGGCAATGAGGTGTTTGCCGATGGCTCGGCCAATTGGTGCAAATTCAGCGATATGTATAAATTCAACAGGTATGACAGTCTTATTGGCAGCTTATACACTTATTGGTATCAGGACGTGCAGGACTTTGACGCCGCATTTATAAACCGGCTGCCAAACCTGCGGTGAGATTGTCTGCAAAATTCTGGCAGTGTCGTGAATTTGCAGGGGTGAATCACTTTCGTTTCGCTGGCATAACCCTGCCGGCGCCTGGCTTGTTTACTACAACCTGACGGAACCTCCTTAACTCATTCAAACCCGGTCATGCGCCAACTGATTTTAAGCGTCATGCTGTGGGCCTTGCTCACGGCCACCTCTTTCCCCGCGGCTGTAAATCCGCCGCTCCCGTTCGTCAGCCCGATGTTCGGCGACAACATGGTGCTCCAGCGCGGGAAGATGAACACGATCTGGGGCTGGACCCAGCCCGGCGAGATGGTTCGCGTGGAACTCGCCACCCAAACCGCCACGGCCACGGCGAATGTCGCTGGCCGCTGGGAAGCGCGGCTGCTGCCGCACGTATCCACCACTCCACTCACGCTCCGCATCACCGGCCCGCAAATCGTGGTGTTTACAAATATCCTCGTCGGCGAGGTCTGGCTCTGTGGCGGCCAGTCCAACATGGAGCTGCCGCTCAATCGCACTCGCAACGGTGAAGCCGTGATCGCGGCGGCGAACCAGCCGAACATCCGGCTGTTCACGGTGAAATCGAAGGCCGCCTATGCGCCGGCGTCGGTGGTTGCGGGACATTGGAAAGTTTGCACGCCGGCGACCATCGTCGAGGATGGCGGATTTTCCGCCGTCGGATATTACTTTGCGCTCAAGTTGCGGAGCGAAACCAATGTGCCCATCGGCTTGATCAAGGATTGTCTCGGCGGCACCCCGGCGGAATCGTGGACCAGCCCGGAGTCGCTGCGCGAGTTGAAGGATTTCGATGCGGCGCTGGACGAAGTCAAACAGCTCCACGCCAAGGGCAGCCCCGAGTATGGCAACTTCATCGCGCACTGGTATGACGAATACGACGTGGGGCAACGGGGAAACTGGAACGCTGCCGACTTCAACGACCGCGATTGGAGAACGGTTACGCTGGCGAATGGATTTCGGGAGCTGGGCGTCGCCGACGCGCCGAGCGTTTGTTATTTCCGCAAAGTCATCGTGCTGCCGGATCCGCTGCCGCCCGGCCCGGCGACGGTTCAACTAGGCGTAGTTGAACGGATGGACACCGTCTTTCTCAACGGCCACTGGGTCGGTGCGAGTGCGTGGGTGGAAAATCCGCGCAAATATCCGGTCGGCGGCAAAATCCTCAAGCCCGGCACCAACGTGATGACCGTGCGCGTTTTCAAAACCAAACCCGACGGCGGCTTTCGTTCCAAGCCGGAGGAACTCTGGCTTGTGTTGGGCGACAAAACAAAAATTCCGCTGGCCGGTGAATGGCGGGGCAAAGTCAGCGTGGACGCGCGCCCGCCGCATCCGCTGCCGCTGGGTTTCGAAAATTGGCCGACCATGCCCGGCGTGCTATATGACGGCATGATCGCGCCAGTCGCACCGTTCGCGATCAGCGGCGCGCTCTGGTATCAGGGCGAAGCCAACGCCGACCGCGCCGCGCAGTATCGCACGCTGTTGCCCGCGATGATTGCGGACTGGCGGAAAGTTTTCAGGCAGGGCGACTTTCCGTTTTATATCGTGAGCCTTCCTGCGTTCATGGCGCACAAAGACACGCCCGGCGACGATGGGTGGACGGAGTTGCGCGAAGCACAGGCATTCACCGCGCGCACGGTCACGAATTCCGGCCTGGCCGTAACCATTGATGTGGGCGATGCCAATGACATTCATCCGAAGGACAAAAAGGAAGTCGGCGACCGGCTCGCGCTGCTGGCACTGGCAGACCATTACGGATTCCAAGTGCCGTGCTCCGGCCCTACGTTCGTCCGCGCGGAGGAAATTCCCGGTGCGCTAAAACTCCACTTCGACCACACCGATGGCGGCTTGGTCGTCAAAGGCGACAAGCTGGAAGAATTCTCCATCGCCGGAGCCGACCGGAAATGGTTCTGGGCCGACGCGAAGATCGAAGGCGACTCGGTCGTAGTCTCCTCGCCGGAAGTTTCAAAACCCGTGGCGGCACGCTACGCCTGGCAGTCGAATCCCAAGGCAACATTGTTCAACGGTGTCGGACTGCCCGCCGTGCCCTTCCGCACGGAGAATGCTGTGCTCATGGCTGAAAGTCACAAGTGAACCGAAAGCCCACAGCAATCAGCATGGCACGCCGTTCAATTGTGGACTGGTCTGGCTGGTTCGTGACGATGCTGCGCGCCGAGATTTTTAGTCAGGCGGCGAAGCCGGTTGCCGCCCGTGTTCCTGTCTGTCGCAACTTTGCGGTCTTCATCGTCCTCGCGCTATTCTTACTGACCGTTGGCACAACCGTTTCCCGCGCGGACGCCATTGTCACCTTTCAGGCCGAATCTGGAACGCTGGGTTCCGACTTCACCAATGGCACCGATGGAGTGATTAATTTTATTTCGATTTCAACGGACACCGTCAACAGCGGCAACCCGGGGAATGCCAATCGGGTGGCCAGTTACAGCGTGACGTTTCCAGCGGCGGGACTCTATCAGCTTTACGCCCGCCTGCGCACCGGCTCGGGCACGTTCAACGACGACAGCCTGTTTTATGCGGCGAGCTTTGGCAGCAAATCGGCGACACTCAATGCGGATTGGGTTTTCGTGAATGGGTTGGCCGCTGCCGGCTTCAGCAACAGCTCGGACGTGGTGACCGGTGGCGGTTCGCTCGGCAGCGGCATGTGGAAATGGATCAATCTGTCTCAATTCACCAGTCAGTCAGGCTTCACCGTCAGTGCTGGAAACCTGACGCAAATGTTCCAAATCGGCGCGCGCGAAAACGGATTGGACCTCGACCAGTTCGTCTTCGGCTCAGCGGGAACTGCCTTCACCGTTTCCAATCTGGATAACGGAACGCTCCCATTCTTCATCACCCTCACGAATGTTTTCCCCGGACCGGATGGCGTGGCAATTCACCGGTTCAGCCCACTGGATGCCGGCCTCAATGCCGACGGCGCAAATCCCGCAGCAGGTCTCGCATTGTCAGGCGACGGGCTGGTCGGCACCACGCTCAACGGTGGCGCGCAGGGCGCGGGCACGGCGTTCACGCTTTCGCTCGACGGCTCAAACTTCAGCGCATTTCGCACGTTCACCAACGCGCCGGATGCGGGAAATCCGCAGGGCGAACTTACATTTCTAGGAAGTAAATTTTTTGGCGCGAGCGTCAGCGGCGGCAGCAGCGGCGTAGGCTCGATCTTCGTAGGCCAGACAAATGGCAGCGTCTCGGTGTTGCGAAGTTTCACCACCGTCAACGCCGACAATGCGACAAATTCTGGCGGCGCAAGTCCCGGCGCGGCGCTGGCGCTTTCGGGCGACACCCTTTACGGCACCGCCACCGGAGGCGGCGCGGCGGCGAACGGCGCGATTTTCTCGCTAACCACCAACGCCTCGACGTTCGTCGTGCTCCGCAATTTCAGCGCGCTTGATTCCCAAACGGGCACGAACACGGACGGCGCGGTTCCATTGGGCGGATTAATTTTGTCGGGCGGCACACTTTACGGCACGGGGTCCGTCGGCGGGGCAGGGGGAAGTGGTGTCGTGTTTTCCATCGGCGCGAATGGCGTGAACTTCACCACGCTTTACAGCTTTTCGCCGATGGATCCGCTCACCGCCACGAATGCCGACGGTGCGATGCCGATGGGTGGGCTCGTGATGTTGAGCAACAAACTTTACGGCACGACCTTTGCCGGCGGGCAGGGCGGACGCGGGACGATCTTCTCCGTTCAAACCAACGGGCTTGGATTCACCGTGCTGCATCATTTCACGGCGGTTGATGCAGTCATCGCCACTAACACGGACGGCGCGTCGCCCAGCGCGTCGCTGCTGTTGTCGAGCAATGTGCTTTACGGAACAACGTCCGCCGGTGGCGCGGGCGCGGCGGGAATCGTTTTCTCGCTGAACCTCGCTAACCAGCAATTCACCACCATTCGCAGCTTCACAGCGTTGGCGGGCAACGGCACCAACACGGACGGCGCATTTCCCGTCGCACCGCTGTTGCGCGTGGGCGGCTCACTGTATGGCACGGCGTTCGGCGGCGGACCGGGCGCGGCGGGCACGATGTTCAGTGTTCCAATTCCCGCGCCACCGGCGGTCATCACCAATATCGTCCGGAATTTGAATGACACCGTGACGCTTTCTTTTCTTGGCGGAGCCAATTCAACCAACGTCATCCAATCCACCATGAGCCTGGCGCCGGTCGCGTGGCAGAACGTGGCCACCAACGTCGCCGATGCCGTCGGTGCATGGCAGTTCACCGACAGTAATAACACCGTAACCCGCTTCTATCGCTCCTATGCTCAATAACTTTTTTATGACACGTCACACTTTCAACCTTGCCCTGGGCCTCGCGGCGTTGTCCGTGTTTCCGCCGAGCGTGTTGGCCGATTACCCCATTGCCTCGCATCGTTATCTGGCGGATCCGAGTTCACTCGTCACCAAGGATCGCGTTTACATTTATTGCTCCGATGACGATGAAAGTCCGGTGGGCGGCAGCTACAACATTCCCGACGTGGTCTGCGTCTCCAGCAGCGACATGAAGAATTGGACGGATCACGGTTCCATTTTTCGCGCCAGCAAGGAAACCAAGTGGGCCAAGAAAACGTGGGCACCGGCGGCCATTGAGCGCGACGGGAAATTTTTCCTCTACTTCGGAAACGGCGGTGCGGACATCGGCGTCGTCAGCAGCACCAGTCCTGTCGGGCCGTTCACCGATCCGCTGGGCAAAGCCTTGATCACCCACGGCACGCCCGGCGTCCAGCCTGCCACGAACATGTGGCTCTTCGATCCGGGAGTCTTCATTGATGACGACGGCCAGGCTTACATCTATTTCGGTGGTAACGGCGATCACAACGTCCGCGCCGCAAAATTGAACCGCGACATGATCAGTCTCGATGGCGAAGTCATCAAAATGGTGGCGACGAATTTTTTCGAGGCCGCGTGGGTGTTCAAGCGCAACGGCGTTTACTACTTCTCCTATTCGACCACGCCGAAAGCCCAGATGCGCATTGATTACATGACTGGCAACAGCCCGACGAACTTCACCTATCGCGGCGTCGTGGGCGGCCAGCCGCCGATCAACAACAATAATAACCACGCCGCGCAATTCGAATTCAAAGGCCGCTGGTATCACGTCTATCACAACCGCATCGTCGCCAAGCAGGCCGGCATCCCGACTGGCTTCCGCCGCAACCTTGCCATCGAGGAATTCGGCTTTGCAGATGATGGCTCCATCAAACAAGTGGCTTACACGACGAGCGGTGTGACGCAGCTCGGCCACCTGAATCCCTACGAACGCGTCGAAGGCGAAACCTTTCATGCCCAGAGCGGCGTCGAGACCGAACCATGCAGTGCCGGCGGCATGAATCTGACCGAACTCAACAACGGCGACTGGGTGAAGATCGTGGGCGTGGATTTCGGGTCAAAGGGCCCAAAGAAATTCAGCGCGTGCGTTGCGAGTGCCGAACAAGGCGGCAGCATCGAGCTGCGCCTTGGTGACCCAGGGGGCAAGCTCATTGGCACTTGCAAAGTCGGGAACACCGGCGGCTGGCAGGAGTGGAAGGATGTTTCCTGCGAAGTGTCCGGCGCCACGGGCGTCCAAGATTTGTATCTCAAGTTTGTTGGCGAAGATAAGCCGCTACTGAATCTGGATTGGTGGAAGTTCGAATGAGGACTTTCGCCGGCGGGTGTCTGATGAGATTTTGAACGAAGAAAAGCAATGAAGTTGTCCCTTCATAAATTCGCAGTGATGGCCATCGTAGGGCTATTCACTGTCCTGTCCGTCCGGTCTGAAACCGCCCGGAACCCGGTCATTTACGCGGACGTTCCCGATATGGCAATGATCCGCGCGGGCGACACCTATTACATGAGCAGCACCACCATGCACATGAGTCCGGGCGTGCCGATCATGAAGTCGAAAGATTTGGTGAACTGGAAAATTGTGAACTACGCGTATGACATCCTCGACGACGTGGACGCGCTCAATCTCGCCAATGGAAAAAGCGCTTACGGCAAAGGCTCGTGGGCGAGCAGCATCCGCTTTCACGACGGCACGTTCTACGTCTCCACGTTTTCGCAGACCACGGGCAAGACCTACGTCTATACGACCAAGGACATCGAGAAAGGCCCGTGGAAAAAATCGTCGTTCAAGCCCATGCTGCACGATCACTCGCTGTTCTTCGATGACGACGGGCGTGTTTACATGGTCAGCGGAGCCGGCAAACTGACGCTGACCGAATTGCTTCCCGATGTCTCGGGCATCAAGCCTGGCGGAGTCAACCAAGTCATCATCGAAAATGGCAATCTGTTGTTCGGTGCCGATGAGGCTGGCGGTTTGCGGGCAGAGGGGTCGCAACTGTTCAAGGTCAACGGAAAATACTATCTCTTCAATATCGCTTCGCCGAAAAGCCACTGGAGCCGCACCGTCCTCATCCATCGCGCGGACAAGATCACCGGCCCGTGGGAGGGGCGCGTGGCGTTGCAGGACAAGGGCGTGGCGCAGGGCGGGCTGATTGACACGCCTTCGGGCGAGTGGTTCGCGTATCTGTTCCGTGATTCCGGCGCGGTTGGGCGCGTCCCGTATCTCGTGCCGGTGAAATGGGAGGACGGCTGGCCGGTGCTCGGCGATAACGGCAAGGTGCCGGACACGTTGAACCTGCCTGCGAGCAAAGGGCTGATTCCCGGCATCGTGGCTTCAGATGAATTCAACCGCCAGCCTGGCGAGCCTGCGCTTCCCCTGGTGTGGCAGTGGAATCACAATCCCGACAACGCGCTCTGGTCGCTCACGCAGCGGCCCGGTTTTTTGCGGCTTACCACCGGGCGCGTGGACAAGGATATTGAGTCAGCTCGAAACACGCTGACGCAACGCACCATCGGCCCGGAATGTTCGGGCGTGACTTGCGTTGACGCCAGCAATCTGAAGGACGGCGACTTTGCCGGCCTCGCGCTGCTGCAAAAAAACTATGGGCTCGTCGGCGTGAAGTCAGAAGGCGGCACCAATTTCATCGTGATGATCAGCGCCGGAGCCGATTTGCCGGTGGAGACGGAGCGCATTCCGCTCAAGCAGAACAAGGTGTTTATGCGGGCGGACTGTGATTTTAAGCAGCGCGCGGACACGGCGCGTTTCTACTACAGCCTCGATGGCCAGTCGTGGACGGCGATAGGCGGTCCGTTGAAGATGAGCTATTCGCTCGCGCACTTCATGGGCTATCGCTTTGGCCTGTTTGATTACGCCACCAAAACTCCCGGCGGCTGCGCTGACTTTGATTTCTTCCGCGTCAGCCAGAAGCTAAGTGACAGCAAGTTGACTGAAAGCCTATGAGCCTGAAAATATCCACGTATCGCAAGACTTGCTGCCTTCAGGTATTACTGATCGCTATCTTTCTGGCGCCGCTGTCGCGCGCATCTGCGGATTCTTTGAAAGTTGATTTCAATGGATCGTCGGCGCAAACGATGTCTGGTTATTTGGCCTACTCGGCGCAACATGAGGTGTCCGCTTCCTTTGGCCCGCGAAATTACAGTGCGTTCGGCACCACCATCACGGTAACCCCGACATGGACAGGTTCTCCGGCGACCAATACGGCGATGCAGGCCATCGTGCGCGGATCGTTCAATGGCTATTCGACCAACGCCGCAGACCTGCCGGATCTTTTGATTGACTGGATCGGCACGGACCAGCGCGAAAGTCCGGGCGACCCGATGACGCTGACCATCAGTGGACTGCCGGCGGGAACTTATGGCTGGGTCTCGTATCACCACGACACGCAGGATCAGCAGGGCCATTTCAGTGTGACGGTCAATGATGCGACGGGTTCGGCCACGACGACCAACTTGCAGGTTTCCCATTCGCAATCCACGACCATCACCAACCTTGCCGGGGTGACGAAGTTCGCCAGGACGATTACTTCTGACGGAATAAATCCTATCAGTTTCGTCTGGGAGGCGACGGACGCTCCCACCTTCAACACCATGTTCGTGATGAACGGATTTGAGATAACCAATGCGGTGGTGGTTGCCCCGCAGCAGACAAATGCGGTGCTGCGGCGTCCCATTTCGCCGAGCCAGCCGATGTGGTTGGTTCACATTGATACCTGGAATTATCCCGATCCGCAGAAGATCATTGATTTGATTCCGGCCGATATCCGCCCGTATGTGGTGATGAACATCTCGCTTTCGATCAGTCATGATACGAATACGCCGCCCCGGTTTCAGGTCGCTGAATACGGCTACGAGATCGCCAAGTCGTGGCTGCGGGTCTGCGCCGAAAACCGGATGTGGTGCATGATCCAGCCCGCCAGCGGTGGCATGCACCAGTTCTCGGATTTTGACCTTTCCGTCTATGAGGAATTTTTCCGGGAATATCCGAACTGCATCGGGTTCAACTACGCGGAGCAGTTCTGGGGTTTCGACGACCCGAATGATCCGATCTCGGCGGCGTGGACAGATCGCATGAATCATTTTGCCGATCTGCTGGGGCTTTGCGGCAAATACGGCGGGTATCTCGTGGTCAGTTGGTGTGGGAACCAGTGGGACCCAAACATCAATCCGATTGCCATGATGAAACGCAATCCGGCCTTTGCGGCGGCCTGCCGGAATTACACGGATAACTACATCTTGTGCGAGAAATACACCCAGCAGTCTTACCAGTCAGACATGGAGAGCGTCTGCTTGGGGGCATATCTCTCGGGCTACAGCGGGCAATATGGCATTCGCTACGATTCCACCGGCTGGACGGATGCCACGGGAACCAATCAAAACTTCACGATGGCCACTGCCGGCGCGCCGCACTTGGAGCACATGATGCTGACCGGCGAAACGGTGATTGATGGGCCTGAATTGATTTGGCAGGAGTGTTTCCATGAAATCAGTGCGGGCGCGACGGACAACGGCTACTCGATGCGGCGCTGGCAGACCTTCCCGCAGTTCGACAACGTCAGCGTGGATATTTTCCGCAAAGTCTTGGATGGGACGGTTCGCATCCCCAGCCGTCAGGAAGTCATCAACCGCACCAAGTTCGTCATCATCAATGATGTCAACTCCGGCAGCGCTGACACGATTTACAGTTCGCCCGATACCCTATTCGAGGGGCTTTATCGCATGGATGGCGACGGCAATTTGCTCAACAACAAAACGTTTTTTAAAAAGACGGGGCGCTATCCGACGATACCGACCGTCTATTTGTTGGATGACGCCAACGCCAATTCTTTTCAGTTCAAGGTGAACAAGTCGGCCTATGCCACGCGCTGGCCGACCATCGCGGCGAAGACGAACGAGTTCAACAGCGTGTTCCCTTCGGAATATACTGGGGATTTGTATGCGGGACGTCATGAGAACGGCTGGGTGATCTACAACCCTTACAAAACCAACGTGACCGCCAGCGCGAGCATTCCTTTCAAATACAACACCTGTGATCACATGGATCTGACTTGCTCGCAATACACCGCCGGCGTCGTCAAAGAATATTCCAACAGCGTGACGTTCTACCTGTGCAACTACGATAATGTTCTCAACACCGGCCTGAAGACCGACACGATCAAGATTTACGGAAGTTCAGCCGAGCCGACCTACTCCTGGGCGGATCGGGCCAGCCATCAAGCCAGCACGGTGACGAAGGACTGGTCGGGCGGCGTGTTCACTTTGACGGTGCAGCACAACGGTTCGCTCGACATCACCGTGAATTGTTCTGGAACGGCGACCGGTCGTCTGACCGCCTTCACGCCCGCCACGATGGTCGCGCCTGCCCAACCGATGCCTTACACCGGTCCGCGCCAGAATGAGGCGGAATGTTTCGATTACAAAAACATCGCCGGCATCGTGACCAGTGGATACTCGGGGAGCGTTCGCAACTACACGGGGCAGGGCTATCTGCAATTTGGCACCAGTTCTTCGGCGAGCGTTCGGGATATCGTGACCGTCCTCAAAAGCGGAGCCTACAAGCTGCAAACCAAATATTCGGTCACCGGGGCAAACATCAGCACCATTGACCTGTATGTGAACGGGGTAAAGGTGGCCACGCCGACCTTCACCCAAACGGCCACGTTGAGTGACTGGGCGGTCAACCAGCAAATTGTAAACCTCAACGCCGGCGTGAACACCATTGAGTTCCGGGCCAACGCCGCTGCGGCCAGCTCCGTTCATTTTGACAACTTCGTCGTTGTCCCCACCGCGATTGATGGCGTGGTCATTCAGGAAAACCGGACCGGTTTCAACAGCGTGGACGGCACGATTGACAATGCCTATTCCGGTTACACCGGAGACGGATACGCCAACACCACCAATTCAATCGGAGCCGGCATCAACTGGACGATTGATTTTGATTCAGCACCGATCAAGTCATTCACTTTCAAGTATGCCGGCACCAATAACAGCACGGCAGATTTGCTGGTCGGTGGCACGAATGTGGCCGGCGAGATTCAGTTCCCGTCCACCGGATCATGGACCAATTGGGGCTATGTCACGGCGTATGCCTACACTCCCGCCGGAACTTCTGCTGTCAGGCTTCAATCTACCTCCGCCACCGGCTTGCCCAGCATTGATTATCTTAAACTGACCGGAGGCTGGGCTGGAACACCGCCGCCGGCAGGTTTGACTGCGGTGGCCGTATCCATGAGCCAGATCAACCTGTCGTGGATCGCCAGCAGCAACGCCACCAGTTACAACGTGAAAAGGTCGTTGATCACCGGCGGAGACTACACCGTCGTGGCGGGCGGAGTTACGGCGACCAATTTCAATGATGCTGGGCTGACCGGCGGTGCCACCTACTACTATGTCGTCTCTGCCGTGTCCGCCGCCGGCGAAGGCTCCGACAGCATCGAGGCCAGTGCGACCACCTTGTCGCCGACGCTTTCGCCGCTGGCCGATTCGTATGTCGAGAGCAGCACGGCGACTTCCAATTACGGAACTTCGACGAATATGCTGGTGAAGAACAACGTCTCCGTCGCGACGCGCAGCGCTTATCTCCTGTTCAATGTGACCGGTCTGGCCAGCGTGTCCAGCGCGACGCTCACGTTGATGCCGAACCGCGCGGATGACAGCTCGGTGAAAATGTATTACGGCCTTGCGCCGACCAACTGGACCGAAACTGGCATCACTTGGAACAACCAGCCGGCGAGTTCGGGAATTTTCTTCGCCACCAACACCGTCGCGGCCTTCGTGCCGATGGTGTTGGACGTGACGAGTCAGGTGGCAAGTCAGGCGACGAACGGCGGTTTGCTTTCCATCCGCATCACGCAGCCGACGAACAGCCTCAACGGACTGATTCAATTTTGCTCCAAGGAACATCCCACAAACAGTTGGCGTCCGGTGCTGACTTATGCGCTGAACCCGAATACTGCGCCAACGCTCGCGGCCATCAGCAACCGCACCATCGGTGTGGGCGTGACGTTGAACCTCACCAATTCGGTGACGGACAACGATGTGCCCGCGCAAACCTTGACCTTCAGCCTGCTCGCTGCGCCGACCAATGCCGTCATCAACACTAACTCCGGCGTGCTGACGTGGCGTCCGCTCGTCACGCAGGCGAACACCACCAATCCCTTCACCGTCTGCGTGGCCGACAACGGCTCGCCGGTATTGAGTGCGACTCAAAGTTTCACCGTGACCGTCCTTCCGCTGGCGCAGCCGCAACTGGCGACGATCTCCTTTAATGCCGGTCAGCTTGCGCTGCAAGTCAACGGTGTCAGCGGGCCGGATTATCAGATCCAAGCTTCAACCAACCTGATCAACTGGAGTGCCGTGTTCACGACCAATTCCCCAGCGCTGCCGTTCATTTGGACCAATAGCGGCACTGGCTTGCCGCTGAACTTTTATCGAATTTCAGTCGGACCGCCGTTTTAAGACCGAGGCTCCACCAAATTATTATCAACCAATTTATCATGAAGAAAACCCTGGGCATTTGTCTGATGCTTGCCGCCAGCTTTGTGGCAACAGCGCAAACCAACGCAACGTCACCCAACTCCATGACAACCGGCCCGGATAGATATCCGGCGGACGATTGGAAGCCATCGTCGCTGAACCAGGCTGGCAAGCAATACCCGCAGGTCAACTCTGAAGGCCGCGTGCGGGCCCGCATCGTCGCGCCATCGGCGCAGAACGTGCAACTCGACATCGGTGGGAAAAAATATCCGCTGACGAAAGGCGACGACGGCGCTTGGATCGGCTGCTCGGGACCTCAGGACGAGGGTTTTCATTACTACCAGCTCAACATTGACGGCGCATCCGTGCCGGATCCCGGCAGCCTGTATTTTTACGGCGCGAGCCGTTGGGGCAGCGGCGTGGAGATTCCGGCGCACGACGAAGACTTTTACGCGCTGAAAAATGTTCCCCACGGGCAGCTTCGCGAGGTGTTCTTTTTCTCCAAGAATGCCGGCAAGGATCTCCGCTGCTTTGTTTATACGCCGCCGGGCTATGAAACGGAATCTGCCATGCGCTATCCCGTGCTGTATCTGCAACACGGCGGTGGCGAGGACGAAACCGGTTGGGGCAGCCAAGGCCGCACGCCGTTCATCATGGACAACCTCATTGCCTCCGGGAAGGCCAGGCCGTTCATCATCGTTATGGCAAATAGCTACGTTCCCGGCGCGGATTTCGGTTTTGGCGACACCAACCAGCCGGCCCAGTCAGAAACGCCGTATTCCCGCACCATCGGCGGGCCGGGCGGACGCCGCTATAATCCCACCGCGTTTGCGCGGGTGCTCATCGAAGATTTGATTCCGTTCGTGGACGCAAATTTTCGCACGCTCGCCGACCAGCCGCATCGCGCGATGGCGGGGCTTTCGATGGGCGGCATGCAGACGCGTTCCATCGCACCCGCCAACCTCGACAAGTTTTCGCACATTGGCGTGTTCAGCGGCGGCAGCCTCGCCGCGAATGACATCGCCGATCTGGCGGCATTCAAGGAAAAGATAAAGCTCGTCTTCATCAGTTACGGCAGCCGTGAATTGGGCGGCAATCGAATGGGCGGAGATCCAAAAGCAAGCATCGAAGATTTGAAGGCAGCCGGAGTAAACGCTCGCTTCTATGTCTCACCGGACACAGCTCACGAATGGCAGTCATGGCGGCGTAGCTTGCATGAATTCGCGCCGCTGCTCTTCAACTCTAAGGCGAACTCCGAACCCAACCCGCGCGCTGCGTTGAATCGTCCCGTCATGCTTGGCCCGGATGACAAGGCCGCGTTTCCCAAGCCGCCTGCTGGCTTTGCAACGAAGCGCGACAACATTCCACACGGCAAGTTGCAGATGATTGAATACGACTCGAAGACCGTTGGCACGAAGCGGAAGATGAATGTCTATACGCCGCCCGGTTATTCCAGCGCGATAAAATATCCCGTGTTGTATCTGCTGCACGGCATCGGCGGCGACGAAACGGAATGGGAACGCTTCTGCACGCCTGACGTGGTGCTTGATAATCTCATCGCCGACGGCAAATCCGTGCCGATGATCATCGTAATGCCGAATGGCCGCGCGCAAAAGAACGACCGTGCCGAAGGAGACATCTTCGCCGCTGCGCCTGCGTTTGCGACGTTTGAGCGCGACCTGTTGGAGGATGTGATTCCGGCGATTCAATCGCGTTACAGCGCCGCCACTAACCGGGAAAATCGCGCGCTGGCCGGGCTCTCAATGGGCGGCGGCCAATCGTTGAACTTCGGGCTAAGACACCTCGATGCTTTCGCGTGGATCGGCGGATTTTCTTCGGCTCCGAACACGATGCCGCCGGAGCAGCTTGTTCCCGATCCGGCGTCCTCCAAGCAGCAGTTGAAACTGCTCTGGCTTTCCTGCGGCAATCAAGATGGCTTGATCGCCATCAGCCAGGGGCTGCACGAGTATCTTAAGACGAATAGTGTGCCACACATCTGGCAGGTGGACGGCAATGGTCACGACGCAACGCATTGGCGAAACAGTTTGTATTATTTCGCTCAACAGATTTTTCGCTAAACATCTCAACAACTTTTCCAACTGAACCAATGAAATTAACCTTTGCGTCCTCGAGGCTGAATTGCCTGCTGGCCCTTGGCGTTGCCGGCATCCTGCTTGGCGCGAACTTCAACACTCGCGCCGCCGACAGTCACTGGGTCACGACCTGGGGCTGCGCGCCGCAACTGACCGAGCCGGGAAATTTGCCGCCCACGCCGCTGGCCAACAGCACGCTGCGCCAGTTCATCCGCACATCGGTTGGTGGAAAACTGATCCGCGTCCGCTTCTCCAACGCCTACGGCATCGCCGCCGTGACGATCAATGCGTCACGCGTGGCGCTGTCCTCTGACAACGCCAGCGCTGGCAATGGTGACATCTGTCCGGCCACGGACAAGACCCTCACGTTTCGCGGCGCACCCGGCACGGTCATCCCGCCGGGTGAAGTGGTGCTGTCAGATCCGATTCAATTTGATTTGCCCGGAGTAACGAATGTCGCCATCAGCACCTATTTCGGAAATATCTCGGCCACGACCATCAACGGCCACCCGGGCTCGCGCACCACGTCGTTCGTATTTTCCGGCAGCAATGTTGTTTCCGCCGTGAGTCTGCCGACAGCGAGCAAAACCAAGCATTGGTATCTTATCACCGGCATCGAGGTGTTGGGGGATAGTTCCAGTAAATCTATCGCGGTGCTGGGCGATTCCATCACCGACGGACGCGGCTCGACCGACGACGGCAACAATCGCTGGCCGGATGTTCTCGCGGAACGCTTGGCTGCCAATGCGCCGACGGCGGGCGTCGGCGTGGTCAACATGGGTATCGGCGGAAATGCTATCTTCGGCGGACTCGGACCGGCGGCGGTGAACCGGTTTGACCGCGATGTGCTGAATCAGAACGGCACGCGTTACTTGATAGTGTTTGAGGGCGTGAATGACATTGGCGGAGGTTCCAGCAGCATGACCACTGCGACGAACTTGGTGAACGCTTACATTCAATTCGCCAACAAAGCCAAGGCGCGCGGTTTGCGTGCTTATGGCGCGACCATCACGCCGTTTGGCGGTAGCGGTTATTACAGCGAACTCCACGAGCAGGAGCGCCAGTTCGTCAACGCCTGGTTCCGCACCAACGCGGTGTTCGATGGCGTGATTGATTTCGACGCCGCCGTGCGCGACCCGGCGGACCCGACGAAGTTCAAGGCGGAGTATTATCCCGGCGTGAATGCGAGCGATTGGTTGCACATGAACCCGCTTGGTTACAAGGCGATGGCGGACGCGATTGATTTGAATTTGTTCACGCCTTGAACGGCGGGCCCAGTAAAGCCATGAACCGCCTTGTCTTCATTGTCCTTTGCGTCGTCATGGTCGTATCTGCTACTGCTGCTGATGGGGTGCGCGAGCGCACTTCTCTCAACGACCACTGGCGGTTCACCAAAGGCGATCCAAACGGCGATTCGACCGGTTTGATCTATGACGTGCGGCCAGAGGTGAAGGATCGTCGCGACGACAAGGCGGCGGACGCCGAGCCCACTGCGGCGGAAAAGATCGCAGCCACAAACCGCGTCGTGCTCAAGCCGTGGATTTTGCCGACGGCGAATGCGTTCATCAAAGACCCGGCGAAGCGCCACGCCCGACCGGCAGCAAATGCCGCAACAAATGTTTCCTATACGCAGCCCGACTTTGACGACCACGCGTGGCGAGGCGTGAATCTTCCGCACGACTGGGCAATTGAACGGCCTTTTAATACCGGCGGAACGGGAGTGGGCGGCGGCATGGGGCGTCTGCCGAGTCCGGGCATCGGCTGGTATCGCAAGCAGCTCGACATCCCGGCCGGCGACGCAGGCAAATCCATTTTCCTCGATGTGGAAGGCGCGATGTCCTACGCGATGGTGTGGTGCAACGGGCATCTCGTCGGCGGTTGGCCGTATGGCTATGCGTCGTGGCGCCTTGATCTCACACCGTATGTCGTGCCGGGTGGCACAAATGTGCTCGCGATCCGCCTCGACAACCCGCCTGACTCGTCGCGTTGGTATCCGGGCGGCGGGATTTATCGCAACGTCTGGCTGACCAAGACTCAGCCAGTCCACGTTGGCCAATGGGGAACGCATGTCACCGCGTCGGAAGTTTCGCGTAAACGCGCCACGGTGAACTTGAAGGTGACGGTGGACAATGATTCTAAGCAGCCAACGAACGTCAGCGTGGCGGCAGAAATTTATGCACTGGATGCGAAAGGCAACACGACCGGTTCTGTGGTGGCGAAGATTGCGCCAGTGAGTTTGCAAATCATCCCGGGTGAAAGCGCTGTTGCCGAGGGCAGCGCCATCGTCAACCATCCAAAACTTTGGGGGCCGCCGCCAATCCAGCAGCCGATCCGCTACGTCGCCATCACCACTATCTCACAAAGCGGGCAAGTATTGGATTGTTGCGAAACGCAATTCGGCATCCGCGACGTGCGCTTTGATCCGGACAAGGGAATTTTTTTGAACGGGGAGCGCATTCGCATCCAGGGTGTGAATCAGCATCATGATCTCGGTGCGTTGGGCGCTGCTTGGAATCACCGCGCGGCGCAGCGTCAACTTGAGATTCTCCGCGAGATGGGATGCAACGCCGTTCGCATGAGCCATAATCCGCCCGCGCCGGAATTGCTGGAACTATGCGACCAGATGGGCTTTCTCGTGATTGATGAAATCTTCGATTGTTGGGAGCGGAAGAAGACCCCGCTGGATTTTCATCTGATTTTCCCCGAGTGGTCTGAACCTGATTTGCGCGCGTTCATCCGCCGCGATCGGAATCATCCGTCAGTGATCCTCTGGAGCGTGGGCAACGAAGTCGGCGAGCAATACACCGGCGACGACGGTGCGAAAGTGGCGCAACATCTCTGCAACATCGCGCATGACGAGGACCCCACACGGCCCACGACCACGGCGATGAATTATGCCAAGCCCAACATGCCGCTGCCCGCCGTCGTGGGCGTCATCGGTTTGAATTACCAAGGCGAAGGTATTCGCGACGCGTCCGCCTACGCCGGACTTAAAGGCGTCACCACGCCACCACAATACGCCGGCTTCCACCAGGCATTTCCCGGGAAAGTCATTCTGAGCACGGAATCTGCCGCGGCGCTCAGCAGTCGCGGGGAATATCTGTTCCCAGTTTGCGGCGACATCAGCGCGCCGGTGAAGGATGGTTCGGGTGGCGATTTGAAGCGGCAGCACGTCAGCGCCTACGAACTTCACTCGGCGGATTTTGGTTCGACGGCGGACAAAGTGTTCGCCGCACAGGACCAGCATCCGTTCGTGGCAGGCGAATTCGTCTGGAGCGGCTGGGATTATCTCGGTGAGCCGACGCCGTATTATTCCTCGCGCAGTTCCTACTTCGGCATCATTGATCTGGCCGGCTTCAAGAAGGACCGGTTCTATCTCTACCAATCGCGCTGGCGGCCGGAGTTGCCGATGGCGCACATCCTGCCGCGCTGGACTTGGTCGGAGCGCGTGGGGCAAGTGACCCCCGTTCACGTCTTCACTTCCGGCGACGAGGCGGAACTTTTTCTCAACGACAAATCGCTTGGGCGAAAGAAAAAGGGCGCTTACGAATATCGCCTGCGGTGGGACGACGTAGTTTATCAACCCGGCACGCTCAAGGTGGTCGCTTACAAAAATGGCAAAGCGTGGGCGAAGGATGAGGTGAAAACCGCCGACGAACCGGCCAAGCTGAAATTGCAATCCGATCGTGACGCGATTCGAGTAGACGGAAATGATTTGGCCTTCATCACCGTGACCGTGACGGACAAGAATGGTTTGATCACACCGCGTGCCAATAATCGCATCCGCTTCAGCATCGAAGGGCCAGGCGAAATTGTTGCGACTGATAATGGAGATCCCACGAGTTTTGAATCGTTTCAATCCCATGACCGCAAGGCGTTCAACGGCCTTAGTCTGGTCATTGTTCGCGGCCAGCCAGGCCAGCCGGGAAAAATCAAGCTGACCGCAAAGTCCGAGGGTTTGAAGCCGGGAACAGCATTCATCAAAACCAAATGACCTTGAAATGCGGTTATTTTTGGATCACGTCGGCGAAGGCAAAATCAGTTCATCGCCAGCCTTCAGGCTTTCATGCACGGCTAAAGGGTTGCGGTGATACCTTGGCCCGATAATATTTGCCATGCCCGCCCATCGAAACACATCAAGCTGCTCGAACGTGTTCCGGCTGGTTCTCTTGTTGCTGGCGGCTGTGACCTGGAGCGCGGTGGCGCAAAGCTCCGCTCCGCCGGCGGTCTCGCCGGTGACCAATCTGTTGCAGTTGGTCGAATTGCTCAACCGCGAGGAGCGCGTGGTGCGCGACGTCCGACTGGAGGCAACGGTTTGTTCCGCGAGCGATCCTTCTGTCGGGGTGCTGGTCCTCAAAGATGCGTCCGATACGGAGTTGGTCCAACTGGGTGCCGGCTTGCCCAAGCTATCGGCTGGCGAACGAATTCGGATCGAAAACAAAAACTGCCTGCTGCGTCGTCGCGAGATGGGGGTGCAAATTTCTCCGGCGCCGGTTGTGGATAATGACAAGATACATGCCCGGCTCAGCTCCTATGGCGGGCTTTCCATGAGCGCCGGGCGTCACCCAGTGAGCCTCGAATGGTTTAGTGAGTTTCGGGAGAATTATTTGGAAACGACCTGGCAGGTGCTGTATGCGTCCGTGCAAAACATTCCTGACTCGGCTCTCTTCCACGCCGCCACCAACGAACATTCTGGCCAAATCGTATTTTTACCCGGGTTGCAGGCGGAATGTTTCGAAGGCAAATGGGAGCGGGTTCCCGACTTCGATTTGTTGAAGCCCGTTAAATCCGGCGTGGTCACCAATTTTGACGTGGGGTTCGCCACCCGGAATGAATTGGTGGCGATGCGATTCCGGGGCTACCTTGACGTGCCGACCAACAGCTACTTCACCTTTACCACCCGTTCTGCGGATGGCAGCCTTTTGTTTATCGGCAACCGGAATGTGTCAATCACCACGCTGGGAAAGACCACCGCGCCGGAGCCGGAAGCCGCGATTATCGGGGAAGTCGTTGCGAATCCATATCAGCAGGGCTGGCTGTCTGTCGAAGGGCGCGTAGGTTCCGTGGCCGCCGCTGGCAAGGGTGCGGAATTGTTACTCTATGCGGAACGGAATGCCATGCGGGTTCAAATTGCGGATGTCGGCGGAGGTGATCTGTCGGTGTTGTCCAACGCGCAAGTTCGCGTGACCGGAGTGGGCGGCGGAGTTTTCAATTTGAGCGGCGGCCTGATGCTCGGAAAACTCTCCGTGGCCAGCATACGGGATTTAAAACCGCTCGCGAACGTCCTCACCACGCAAGCATCCGCGGTTGAACTGCAAAAAGTCAGGCAGGTTCAAACCCTGCCGCTGGATGAGGCCCGGGATGGCAGGCCGGTCCACATTCGCGGGGTCGTGACGGCGGTCGGCGGGCCGTATGATTTTTGGGTCTCAGTCCAAGATGAGACGCGCGGGATTTTTGTGGATTTCCACAATGCCTCCAACAACATTCCGGTGGATGGCGACTTTTATGAAGTCATCGGTCATTCCGGCGTGGGCGATTTTGCCCCGGTCGTCTTGGCCGACCAATTAGTCCGTCTGGGCAAGGGCGAATTGCCTGAACCCGTCCGCCCGACCTGGAACGCGCTCAACAACGGGAGCCTGGACGTGCAATGGGTTGAATTTCAAGGGTTGGTGACCGATGTCCGTAGCAACACGCTTTCCATGCTGCTGTCGGACGGCCAGATGGACGTGCAAGTTGAAGGCGTGGCCGTTTCGAGCCTGAAGTCACTTGAAAAATCCGTCGTGCGTGTCCGTGGCGTCTTGTTCGCGGTGTGGAACGCCACCCGCGAAGTGCGCGTTGGCCGCATTCTGATGCGCAACGCCAGCATCACGGTGGATATTCCCGCGCCCGCCAATCCCTTCGACGCGGTTTTGAAAACTCCCCGCGAATTGCTGCTGTTCGACGCGCAGGCCACGGCGTTCCAACGCGTCAAGGTGTTGGGTCAAGTGGTTCACGCTGATCCGAAGCGGGTATTTGTAATGAATGGCAAATCGGGCCTGCGGATTTTGCCGGTGGGGCCGGTGGATTTGCGCGCCGGCGACCTGCTTGAAGCCGTCGGTTATCCCGACATCAGCGGACCGGCGCCGTTATTGCGGGAGGCCATCGTGCATAAAACCGGCACCGCTTCGCTGCCGGCGGCTAGGCTGGTGACCGGGGTCGAACTGGGGCGCAGTGGTCTGGATTCAACGTTGGTGCGGGTGACGGGAAAATTGGTCGGACTTCATTCGGAACAGGATTCGCTCGTGTTGGAAATGCAATCGGGCACGCACTTGTTTCTCGCCCGGCTTGCGGGTGGCGAAGTGTATCCGGTTTTCCAGCCTGGCAGCCGGTTGACTCTGAACGGCGTTTATGTCGGGCAGGGACGCACCCGCCAATCAGGCAACGAGATCGAGTCGTTCGAACTGCACATCAATTCACCGGCGGATATCACCATATTGTCGAAGCCGTCGTGGTGGACGTTGCAACGCCTGCTCTCGGTGGTCGGCGTTTTGATCGTCATCCTCATGCTCGCCGCGTTCTGGATCACCCAGTTGCGGCGGCAGGTGGAACGCCGCACCCGGCAGTTGCAACATGAGATCCGCGAACGCGAACATGCCGAGCGCCAGCACGCGCTGGAGGCGGAGCGGTCGCGCATCGCCCGCGATTTGCATGATGACCTGGGTTCGAGCCTGACAGAAATCAGTGTGCTGGCCAGCACCGGCCGTCACGCGTCCGCCGGCGACACCGACCATCCGACTTTGTTCCGCGCCATCGCGAACAAGGTGCATGGGCTGATTTCCGCGTTGGATGTCATCGTGTGGGCGGTGGACCCGGAGGATAATTCACTCCAGTCGCTGGCGGATTATCTCAGCGGTTATGTCGGCGAATACCTGTCCGCTTCCGGCATCACCTGCCGGTTCAAGATTCCCATGGTGTTTCCTCCGGTCATGCTCGACGGACGGGTCCGGCACGATCTGCTGCTGGCTGTCAAGGAGACGCTGAATAACATCGTGCGCCACGCCAACGCCACCGAGGTGGAGTTTCGCATCGCGGTGGCGGAAGGCGTGCTGGAAATCGTCGTCGCGGATAACGGTTCGGGTTTTGATGTGGCAGCGGTGGAACAAGGCAACGGTCTGGAAAATCTTTCCGCCCGCCTCGCGAAATGCGGTGGCAGTTGCTTCGTCGAATCACAGGTCGGCGACGGAACGACCGTCAAAATCCGCCTGCCGGTGCCGGCGAATGTCTCTCAGTGAGATACGACGTTTGGCTGATTTCACGGCGCAGCCGGCTGGGTTAAACTGAAGCGTGAATTTCACCGTAGCCACACCGCCAGCTTCCGGCCAATCGGAAACCAGTGACATGTCCGCCCGGTTGGTTCAGAATACCGGCTCAGACCTGATGACCAAAGTCGCCATTGTCGAAGACAACGCCACGTTGCGCCGCTACCTTGTGAAATTGATCGGCGATACTCCCGGCCATTCCTGCGTCTGCGCCTGTGGTTCGGCCGAGGAGGCATGGAAAGTCATTCCTGAACACAAGCCCGATGTCGTTCTGATGGACATCCATCTGCCTGGCGAATCCGGCATCGCCTGCACGGCGCGGCTGCGCGAAAAGCTGCCCAACCTCCAGGTCATCATGCTGACCGTTTACAAGGACATCAAAATGATTTTCCAGGCGCTCAAGGCCGGCGCGTGCGGCTATGTTTTGAAACGGTCGGACGAAAAAGAAATTCTCGCCGCCATCGCCGAGGTGCGCGCCGGCGGCGCGCCGATGACCAGCGAAATTGCCCGTATGGTGGTGCGCTCATTCATGGAGGCGCCCGCTGACCATGCCGACACCGAGCAGCTTTCCGCGCGCGAGATGGAACTTCTAGCCGCGCTGGCTGAGGGGCTTTCCAACAAGGAAATCGGCGTGCGCCTGCACATCAGTTCCGCCACCGTGCGAACCCACCTGATGCACATCTACGAAAAACTCCATGTGCGCTGCCGCACCGAGGCGGCGGCAAAATATTTGCGTTCCAAGCCTTCCGAAACCATCCGGCCCGCGCTCCGTTGAGGCGGCTATACGACGTTTGACCGATTGAGGTTGAAGGCGTTTGCCCGGTAGATTGTTGGGAAATCAACGCCGTTCGCAAACGGTTGTTTTGTAAATCAACTGCGGCATGAAATTAAACACACAAAATCCGTGCGTCCGTATCCCAGACGGACGGCGCGCCAACCGCTCCGCTGACAATCAGGTGCAGGATTCGCCGGCGCAGATAGTGTGTTTGGCCGTGGAAGCGGTCACAGAAACTGGTGGATATTCCGGGCGACTTTGAGCCAAGCGATTTATGAAATCTCCGAGATACTTGGTTCCCGACGGCACCTACATGGCCGACCCGGCGGCGCATGTCTTCAATGGCCGGCTCTATATTTATCCCTCGCACGACATCGAATCGGGCATCACCGAGAACGACAACGGCGACCATTTCGACATGCGGGATTACCATGTGCTCTCGCTGGATTCCATTGACGGCCCGGTGACCGATCATGGCGTGGTCTTGGATTTGAAGAATATTCCTTGGGCCGGCCGCCAGCTTTGGGATTCCGACTGCGCCTGTAAAAACGGAAAATATTACCTCTACTTTTCGCTGAAAGATAAAACCGACGTCTTCCATCTCGGCGTGGCCGTGAGCGACCAGCCAGAAGGGCCGTTCATCCCGCAAGCGAACCCCATCAAAGGCAGCTATTCCATTGACCCCTGTGCGTTTGAGGACAAGGGTGCCCATTACCTGATCTTTGGCGGGCTGTGGGGCGGACAATTACAACGCTATCGCAACAACAAGGCGATTGAGTGCGGCAAAGAACCCGCCGACCACGAGCCGGCGCTGTGCCCCAAGATCGTCCGTCTGCGCGGGGACATGCTGGAGTTTGCCGAAGCCCCGCGCGACCTCGTCATTCTTGACCAGCAAGGCCAGCCGCTCACAGCCGGAGATCACGACCGCCGTTTCTTCGAGGCGTCGTGGATGCATCAATACAACGGCAAATACTATTTCTCCTATTCGACCGGCGACACCCACTTGCTGTGCTACGCCACGAGTGACACGCTTTACGGGCCGTTTACTTATCGGGGTGTCATCCTCACACCCGTGGTTGGCTGGACCACCCATCACTCCATCTGCGAATTCCAGGGCAGGTGGTATCTGTTCCACCACGATGCCAAACCTTCCGGCGGCAAAACTTGGTTGCGCAGCCTGAAGGTAATCGTGCTGGAATATCTTGCCGACGGCTCGATCAAGACCATCCCCGGCATTCCATGAACAAACTCGAGCCCCATTTCCACCAGAAGCTCTCGTTCTTCGAGAAGGCGGGTTATAGCTGCGCCGACGCAGCGGCGAACTTCGTCTTCATGACGATGATTCTGTTCCAGCTCAACTTTTACACGGACACGTTCGGGCTCTCCGCCAGCGCCGCCGCTGCCATCCTGCTGTGGCCGCGTTTGTGGGACGCCATCTTCGACCCGATCATGGGCGTGCTGGCCGACCGCACCAAAACCCGCTGGGGCCGGTTCCGTCCGTGGATTCTCTGGACCGCCGTGCCGTGGGCCGTCGTGATGATCCTCGCTTACACCACGCCCAAAGGCTGGAGCATGGGCATGTTGATCGCCTACGCCGGCATCACCAACACGCTGCTGATGACGCTCTACTCGATGAACAACATGCCGTATTCCGCGCTCGGTGGTGTCATCACGGCCGATCTGGACGAACGCGCCCGGCTAAACTCGTTTCGCTTCATCGCCGTCAACATCGCGCAGTTCATCGTCGGCGGCTTCACGCTGCCGCTCGTGGCCAAATTCGCCGTCGGCCATGACCGTGCCCATGGTTGGCAGATGACGATGACCATCTGGGCCGCGCTCTGCTTGATCCTGTTCATGGTCACTTTTTTTAGCACGAAGGAGCGTATCCAGCCGGTTAATGAAACGAAGTCCTCGCCATTGCAGGATTTTGCCGACCTGATCAAGAACGGTCCGTGGAAGGTGATGGCGCTAATGACGCTCGTCCATTTCGCGATTCTCTCGTTTCGCGGCGGCGCGCTTTACAACTATTACCATCACTACGCCGACAAGGCCGCGATGTTCGACTTCGTAGAAAAGCTCGGCCTCACCGCACCCGCGCTGGCCGAAGGAGCGGCCAAACCCGGCGGCATTCTGGAATGGCTCGGCTACATCGTCCACGGCACGCGCGATAGCCTCGCGACTTCCAACGTGGCCGATGTGTTCAACAGCGTCGTCAACATGGTCGGCACGCTGACGACCATCACGGTTATCCTGCTCTCGGCATCGTTCGCGCACCGGTTCGGCAAGAAGGCGGTGGCGGTGGCGGGCTTTGCGCTTTCGACCGTGAACGCGTTTGCATTTTATTTTCTCAAACCCACGGATGTAGTCGGCATGGTGGCCTTGACCATCATCGGCTCGCTGGTGTATGCGCCGACGATACCGCTGGTGTGGGCGATCTTCGCCGACGTGGCGGATTATTCGGAATGGAGGACGGGCCGGCGTTTCACCGGCATGGTGTTCGCGACGATCGGCTTCGCGTTGAAAGCCGGCCTCGCGCTCGGTTCGGCGTCGTTTCTTTGGCTCATGGCGGGGCTGTTCCAATACGACACGCAGCATCCGTCCGCACCCGAAGCGGTGGCGGGCTACCACGCGCTGACCGGCATTGCCGTCGGCGTCCTGTTCGGCATCTGCACGATTCTGCTCTTGATCTACAAACTGAATAAACGCGTGACGATTGAAATGGCAGATGAACTCGCCGCGCGCCGCCAGAAAGCTGCCGCCTGAAAAACTTATGAAACTTTTATACCTGACGGGATTTTTGGGGATCGCCCTGGCGACGACCGGTTGCGCACAGACCACGCTGAAGCAGGCGTTCCAAAACGACTTCCTTATCGGCGCGGCCCTGAACCCGGCGCAGTTCTGCGAATCGAATGTCGCCGAGGCTGCGCTGGTGAAGCGGCAGTTCAATTCCATCACGCCGGAGAACGTGCTGAAGTGGGAAAAAATTCATCCCGCGCCAGGCCAATACGATTTCACGCTGGCTGATAAATATGTCGCCTTTGGTGAAACCAACCACATGTTCATTGTTGGCCACACGCTCATCTGGCACGAGCAGACACCGGATTGGGTTTTTCAAAATGGCGATGGAAAGCCGGTTGACCGGGAAACGCTGCTGGCCCGGATGCGTGACCACATTTTCACCATCATGGGCCGTTACAAAGGCAAGATCGGCGGCTGGGACGTGGTGAACGAGGCGCTGGATGACAAGGGAAGATTACGCCGGTCCCCGTGGCTGAAAATCATCGGCGAGGATTTCATCCAAAAGGCGTTTGAATACGCGCACGAGGCGGATCCGCAGGCGGAACTTTATTACAACGATTTCGGATTGGAAAAGCCGGACAAGCGCGCGGGCGCGATTGCCTTGATCCGGAAACTTCAGTCACAGGGCGTTCACATCACTGCCGTCGGCGTGCAGGGCCACTACCGGATGGACTGGCCGCCGGAGGAAGTGCTGGATGAAACCATTGGTGCGCTCGGCAAGCTGGGCGTGAAGGTTTCCATCACCGAACTCGACGTGGACGTGTTGCCGCCCGCCACGCCGTCCCGGGGGGCGGATGTCTCGCTAAATTTTGCGCTACGCGCAGAATTGAACCCCTACACGAACGGCCTGCCCGATTCCGTGCAGCAGGAACTCGCCCAACGCTACGCCGGTTTGTTCAAGGTGTTTATGAAACATCGCAGTGAGATTGACCGCGTGACGCTCTGGGGCGTGACGGATGAAAACTCGTGGCTGAACGGCTGGCCGGTGAGAGGCCGCACCAGTTACCCGCTGCTCTTCGACCGCGCCGGAAATCCAAAACCGGCCTTTGACGCTGTTGTGCAATCCGGTCGATTTGCGCCATCCGGCGGCTGACATCGGGGCAGCCGTCACGAGTCAAACATCGGATTGTGATGTGCGTGTGTGTTTCGTTTTAATTAAGTCAATTCCTTTGAAAACATTCTTGAACGCCAAGTGTCTCGTTGTTGCGGTGGTGATTTTTGTTGGTCGCAGTCATGGTTTTGCGCTCGGACAGGTTCAGTATGTTGAAACCGTTCCGGGTCGCGACAGTTTCCCTCTCGTCCAGCAAAATGCCGCCGCAGTTCTCTGCGTGGATTCCAGCGACTGGCCTGGAGTCATTCGCGCCGCCGGCGATTTGCAGGCAGATATTCGCCGCGTCACCGGTCGCACGCCGGTGCTTTCCAACGCCGGGAAAATCCCCGGAACCAACGTGGTCATCATCGGCACGGCAGGCAAAAGCGTGCTGATTGACCAACTGGTTTGCGCCGGGAAAATTGACGTCTCGTCCATCGCTGGCAAATGGGAATCCTTCTTCATTCAAGTCGTGCCGCGGCCGCTGCCGGGCGTCAAAAGCGCGCTCGTCATCTGCGGCAGCGACAAGCGCGGGACGATTTACGGCGTCTATGACTTGTCCGAACAGATGGGTGTCTCGCCCTGGCATTACTGGGGCGACGTGCCGCCCCGGCATCACGAAAAGCTTTTCGTGAAGGCTGGCAAATTTCTCCAAGGCCCACCGTCGGTGAAGTATCGCGGGATTTTTATCAACGATGAGGCGCCCGCCTTGACCGGCTGGATTCAGGGAAAATTCGGCCGGGCGCCCGGCTGGCCGAAAGCCGCCAATTACGGACCGGGCTTTTACACCAACGTGTTTGAACTGATGCTGCGGCTCAAGGCCAACTACCTCTGGCCGGCGATGTGGAACAACGCTTTCAACGAGGACGACACGAACAATCCCGTGCTGGCGGATGAATACGGCATCGTCATGGGCACCTCGCATCAGGAGCCGATGCTGCGCGCGCAGAAGGAGTGGGACCGCCGTTATCAAAAAACTTTGGGCAGTTGGAACTACGCGAAATATCCCGACGCGGTGGAAAATTTCTGGCGCGCAGGCATCCGGCGCAATAAAAACTACGAAAGCATCCTCACGCTCGGTTTGCGGGGCGCGGACGACACGCCGATGGCCGAAGGCGGCCCCGAAACGAACAAGGCGCTGCTGGAAAAAATTATTGGCGTCCAGCGGAAGATGATTGCCGAAGAGATCAATCCCGATCTGACCGAAGTGCCGCAAGTCTGGTGTCTCTATAAAGAAGTAATGGATTACTATAATGCGGGGATGCGCGTGCCAGACGACGTGACGTTGCTGTGGGCGGAGGACAATTGGGGCAATGTCCGCCGACTGCCGACTGCCGAAGAGCGCCAACGCAGCGGCGGTGCCGGCGTTTATTATCACTTCGATTATCACGGCAGTCCGCGTAGCTACCAGTGGATCAACGCCAATCCCATTCCCAAAATCTGGGACCAGATGTCGCTCGCCAAACAATATGGCGCGGATCGCATCTGGATCGTCAATGTCGGCCATCTCAACAAAGGCAGCGAATTTCCCCTCGAATTTTTCTTGAGCTTCGCATGGGACACCTCGCGGTGGACGAATGAAAACCTCGATGAATTCACCCGGCTCTGGGCGGCGCGTGAATTCGGGGCGGAATACGCCGGAGAAATCGCGCAACTCATCAGCACTTACACCCAGTTCAACGGCCGTCGCAAACCGGAGCTGCTCGATGCGACGACTTACAGCCTCGTGAACTATCGCGAGTTTGAAACCGTGGTGGCGGATTACGCGGCGCTCGCCGTCCGCGCGCAAAAGGTTTCCGATCAGCTCGCGCCCGAACAGCGCGATGCGTTTTATGGTTTTGTGATGTATCCCATCAAGGCCTGCGCGGAATTGAACGCGATGTATCTCGCAGCGGCAAAGAATAGGCTTTACGCCCGACAAGGCCGCGCCAGCGCGAATGATTTTGCCACGCAAACCCGGGCGTTGTTCGCCGCGCAGACCAACTTGGCGGAGCACTATAATCGCATCTACGCTGGGGGCAGATGGAATCATTTCATGGACCAGCCTTACATCGGCTACACCAATTGGAGCGACCCGAAACAAAACAATCTGGATGCCGTCAAACTGGTGGAAATTTCGTTGCCGGCGGCGGCGGCGATGGGTGTTAACGTGGAGGGATCAGCGGAAACGACGGGCGGGAAACTTGCCTTCGACAAGTTCGGTCAGGGGTCCCGTTATGTGGATGTATTCAATGCCGGCAAGGCATCGTTCGAATATTCAGCCATCGCCAGTGAGCCGTGGATTCTGCTAAGCGAGAATCACGGGAAAGTTGAAAAAGACCGGCGCATCGAAATCAGCATAGATTGGCGCAAAGCACCGCCCGGCAAAAGCGCTGGCAAGATTGATGTTCGCGGCGCAGGGACCAACTTCACCGTGAATATCAGCGCCTTCAATCCCACGGAGCCTGCGCGCGAGGCGTTGCAAGGATTTGTTGAGGCGGACGGTTTTGTGGCCATTGAAGCGGAGCATTACACGAAGAAAATAGATGCCGGCTTGAACCGTTGGATTAAAATACCCAATTATGGTCACACGCTTTCCGGAATGCGCGCCGATTCGCCTGCGGAAGCGCTGGCCACGCCGGGAAAAGATTCGCCGTGCCTCGAATACCAGATGTATTTGTTCAGCAGCGGAAAAGTCGAAGTGGAATCCATTGTCGGCCCGACGCTTGGTTTTATGCCCGGCCGACCGCTGCGCTATGCGGTTTCGTTCGACGACGAGATACCGCAGATAATCACGATTGTTCCTAAAGTCTTTGATGGCTACTTCACAAATCCCGCGTGGTCGGAATCCGTAATGAATAACAGTCATCGGGTCAAATCCACTCACGTGATCAAAAAAACTGGCTATCATACGTTGAAAATCTGGATGGTGGATCCGGCGGTGGTTGTGGAAAAGATCGTCGTCAACACCGGCGGCGTGAAACTCAGCTATCTCGGCCCGCCGGAAAGTCTGCATGTCCGCTGATGGCCTAATCGCCATTCCTCGCGTGGCCGCGCTAGGCATGTGGCTTGCACTTTGGTTTGACCAGCGGGTGTTTGGTTGCTAAATAGTGCGCGTGATTTCTCGCGCATCTTTCTTTCTATTATGAGCAAAGCCAAACGACCCCAATTTTCCCGGATTCTACTTAAATTGAGCGGCGAGGCCTTGGGCGGCGAAGCCGGTGTCGGTATTTCCGCCGAAGCGGTGCAAAGCATGGCTGAGCAGATTTGCGAAGTGCGCGATTTAGGAGTGCAGGTTGTCGTGGTCGTCGGTGGCGGGAACATCTTTCGCGGCCTGACCGGCAGCAAGCGTGGCATCGAGCGCGCCACGGGCGATTACATGGGCATGTTGGCGACCATCATCAATTCGCTGGCACTTCAGGATGCGCTGGAAAAACTCGGCGCGCCGACGCGTGTGCAGAGCGCCATCGCCATGTCGCAGATCGCCGAATCGTTCATCCGGCGTCGCGCCGTCCGCCATTTGGAGAAGGGCAGGGTGGTCATCTTCGGCGGCGGGACGGGCAATCCCTATTTCTCCACTGATACGGCGGCAGCCTTGCGCGCCAATGAGATTGGTGCGGAAGTCATCCTGAAGGCGACCAAGGTGGACGGCATTTACGACTGTGATCCCAAGAAAAATCCCAAGGCGAAGCGTTTCGCGCAGATCACCTACATTGACGCGCTCCAACGGCGGCTGCAGGTGATGGATTCCACGGCGTTTTCGCTGTGCATGGACAACAAGATGCCGATCATCGTGTTCGACTTTTTCCGCGCGCATAACTTGAAGCGCGTGGTTCTGGGCGAAAAAGTCGGCACCCTCGTCACCGGCTAAAATGCCAGAATTGCCCGAAGTCGAAGTTCTCGCGCGTCACCTGCGACCTGTGCTGCGCGGTAAAACCATCCGCGCGATCCGTGTGCTCCGGTCCAAAATCCTCCGGCCGACTTCCGAGCGTGCGTTGAGGCAGACTTTGCTTGGAGCAACTTTTAAAAAACTGTCGCGTCGCGGAAAATATCTCCTTTTTGAACTCCGCTCCCCGACTTCCGTTAAAGCCGTCACCATTCTCGGTCATCTCGGTATGACTGGCCGGATGTTTGTCATGCGCCGGGGCGAGCCGCTGCCCAAACATGCCGCCGTCGTGTTCGAATTGAACCGGGGCAATTTTGTTTACGAAGATACCCGCTACTTTGGCCGGTTGACGCTGGATTTGTCACCCGTGTCGCGGCTGGGACCGGAACCGTGGGATAATGTCTTCACCCCGGAAATTTTTCAGCGGCAGCTAAAAAAGTCACGTCAGTCCGTGAAAGTGAAACTGCTCGACCAGTCGTTGATCGCCGGGGTCGGCAATATCTATGCCAGCGAGGCACTGTTTCGTGCCGGAATTTCGCCAAAACGTGCGGCGAACCAACTGTCGGTTGCGCAAGCCGGGAAATTGCTCCAAGCGATACGTCAGGTGTTGGCCGAAGCCATTGATTGCGGCAGCACGGTTCCGTTGAATTTCACGGCGGGAAAATCGGACGGCTTGTTTTATTTCGGTCGGGCCGCCGGCGCGGAAGATTATTACGAGGAACGCTTGCTGGTTTATGACCGGGCCGGCAAGCCCTGCGCGAAATGTGGTTCGCCCATCAAACGCATTGTTCAGGCGGCGCGCAGCACTTTTTTCTGTTCCCGCTGCCAAAAAGTCTGACGAATCGGTTTGACGAATGCGTCGCGCCTTGTAAATTATGCGTCCCTTTGCGTTCCAGAGTAGCTCAATGGTAGAGCACGCGGCTGTTAACCGTGTGGTTGTAGGTTCGAGTCCTACCTCTGGAGCCATTACAAAAGTCGTTGATTCCCAACGACAGCTCCCGCCGGTAAGGTCAAAAAAGCCCCAACTGTGCACCAAAGTGTGCACTAGATGAAATCTGGCCGGGCTTTCTCCCACCATTTTTCACTTCGCGCCACCTGCGGCCAGTTGGGACTAACGCACATCACTCGGGTTGTCCTAGCCTGAAAGGCAACCATGAAAGAAAGATATTGGCTCAGCAAACGCGGCTCCATGTTCTACAGTCTCGATTCCAAGACGCGGGAGCGAAAAAGTCTTGGCACCTCGGATCGGCACACCGCACAGAAAATGATCCAGGCCAAGAACGAATCCGCCAACCGGCCGGCTCTCGGTTTGTCCCTCGCCAAAGCCTACCTCGCCGCCTACGATCAGACGCTCGTCACTCGGACCTGGCGGTTCGTGATGGACGAATACTGCTCGCGCGGCCAGGCGCAAACGCAAGAACTGCGCCAGCGCAAATTGAAACACCCCGCCTTCGCCCGGATTCGCGACAAATGTCTGATCGAGACGACCAGTCAGGATTTCATGGAAGTGCTGCGCGTGCGCAATATCTTTGTCCACTCCGTTTTGAAAAATCTTCACAATCTGGCAGTCGGCATGGGTTGGCTCCCGTGGCCCGTGCTGGCACCCAAACTCTGGCCGAAACTGGATCATGCCACTAAGCGCGGCATCACCGCTGAAGAACATGCCCGCATTTTGCAGGCGGAACAGAACGTGAAGCGGAAGCGGTATTATGAACTACTCTGGGAAACAGGCGCGTCGCAAACCGACGCAGCGAGCCTGTGCGCGGAAAATGTGAACTGGAACAATCGCACGCTGGTCTACCAGCGGCGCAAAACGCGCTCGTGGGCGCACCTTTCCATCGGCCCGCGGCTGGAGGCCATCCTCAAGGCGTCACCAGCGACCGGCTTGCTGTTTCCCAAGATCGCGAGCATTTCTGACAAGCACAGGTCTGCCGAGTTTTGGCGGCGCTGTCATCTGCTCGGCATCAAAGGCGTATCCCTGCACAGCTACCGGTATGCGTGGGCCGAGCGAGCCAAATCCGTTGGCTATCCAGAGCGGTTTGCCCAGGAAGCCCTGGGCCACAACTCCAAGGCGGTTCATCGGGCTTACGCCCGGGGAGCCTTGGTGCAAGTGCCGTCTCTCGAGACTTACACGCAGCGAAGCGAGTCGGTGACCGGGGTGCCGGCGTCCAACTGAAGATCAATTGTTGGCAAGGTGTTTGGCGTCCACCACCGGCACCTTGCCTGCAGTTTTAATGTTTGCCGATTGCACCCGGCGCTCGACCAGACGGATCGCTTTGTCGAGCCATTCGGGGTCGCGCCCCAATCGTTCCAATTCCACGGTCGCATACCACTTGCGGGAATTTTGGGCAGGCTTACCCAGTGGTTTGAGGTGGCCAGCCTTGGCGAGCAGCGTGAGAAAATATGGCGGCCATCCGAGAAACTTGGCCGCATCCTCCGCACACAAGCACGCCGGCCACCAACGACTGTTGGAAACATCTGGCGAAGAAAAGCCTCCACCTCGATGAGCGACACTAAGGTTGGTCATCGTCATTCCTTTCCTTGGGCAGCTCGCTCGTCACGATCATCAATCCCATTTTTGTTGGCATCCAACATTCCCCGAAGTTGCCCGTGCCGGTGAGCCAAAAACCACAGGCCTACTGCCGCAGCGACGCCAGACAAAATCAGCAGTTCATTCCCGACGATGACCGTCGGCAAAACCATCAACGCCAGACCACCGGCAGTGATGGCCGCGCTCGTGGTGACGCTGCCGATGATAAGTTTCAGCGGTGGATAAAATAGGGAAGCCAGACCGAACAAGAACACGACCACGCCGACCCATACGATGCCCTTGAGGCTGGCCAGCTTCGCGCTTAATTCGCGCGCCGTGTCCTTCTGAGCCGCGCCAAGCTCGCTACTGGCTCGCGTCTCTTCATGCTCGGTAACGGCCATCGGCGCGCTGATTACCAGGGCCGTGACATTCGACGTTGGCGCTCCTCTCGCGTCGGCGGTGACGCGCGTCTCCACCAACTTGGAACCCGCCGGCACGGTGTAAGACTTGGTGCGAACGGTTTCCTGATCCTGCCGCGAAGCCGCCGCCGGGTTGTCGGATTGCACGACGGCTTGCTCGATGCGTCCCGCCGACTGACTGGTCGTGGCCTTGCCGCCTTTCAGCGGCGCAATCGAGCAACCAGCCAGGCTGATTGCCGCCAGTGTAATGCAAAGGATTTTCATATCTGTGTTCATCTGTGTTTATCCGCGGTTGAAATTTAATGGCTCGGGCGCGCTGCGCCCTCCTGGAAGCGGCGCAGTTCAAACGCGCATTCGCGCAAAGCCTCGCTGTTTTGGTCGAGACACACGGCGAGCTTGATGGCGGTTTCATTTTGCGACGCGATGATCTGCGCCAGCGCTGCGTGATGTTCGTTGCGTAACTCCTTGTGATCGGCAATCACGGCTTGCAACTGGCGCACGAGCCAATAGATCACTACGCCGCAGCCGACGAGCAGCAGGCAGAACGCCGCCAGAAACAGCCAGCGATCGTTCATGCCGGCGGCATGGTCCACAGCTTGAATAAATTCATTCGGGTTCATATTGGTCATGGTTCCTCGATTCGATTTACCTGCTCGATCAGCAATCGCCGCGTGGTGAAAAACTCCTGACGGTTCGTCGCGCGAAACCAGGTTGGCTCACCAACGACGCCCTGCCAGTTCACCAGGTTCGTGCTGCATTCGATCACGGGCGACAGCCGCACCCACGATTCGCCGTGCAGTCCGGGCGGCGCGGGCCGGGCTTCCCATTGCACTTCATTGCTGAAATCGGATTCGCAGCCGTTCGCATCCACGGCCGTGGCGGCGAAGAACCACCGGCCGGAATGCGGAAGCGCGACCGTTTGCTTGAGCGCCAAGCCGGCATCCGTGAAGCCGGAGTAATTCCGCGAGCTGGTGCCGAAATAAATCCGGTAACACACCACGTCCCGCGCGGGCGATGGATCCCACGACAACGTGACCGACTGCGCGTGAATAACCGTCGCGCACATCATCAGCAAAATTGTCAGAAGCCATTTCATTTCAGATTTCAAGATCTGTGTTTCATCTGTGCCCATCTGTGGCTAAACCCGGACCAGCTTCACCGAGCCGCTCCTGGCTTTGAGCAGCGCGCCATACTTCGCGAGCAACGCCTGGACGACGGCGGGAATAATCGGTCGCGTGTCGGCCTTGTTGTAGCCCGTCTGCACGCTGCCGTTGTTCTGGTAACTCAAACCTTCACCAGCGGGCGCCGCCGTGCGATCGGCAATCAACAACTCCCGCGCCAACTCGCACGTCGCTTGCACCAGCGCTTTCGGAATGACGTCCTCCGCCAGCGGCTCATCATCATCCGGGCTCGAACAGTCCATGCGCGGCCATTGCAACGCCTGTGTCATCACCGTGCGCAAGCCGCCGAATTGATACTCCGCATCCAGCAGCCGCGACGCCATCACGAGCGCAGCGGCTTTGTTATCAGCCGTCGCGCCCGTCCACGCCGTGGCATACAGATGTCCGTCGTGATACGCATCGCCATCGGCCACGTCGGCATAAGCGTTCGCATTGGCCAGACCGGCTCCGGTTTCTTTGATCAGCGTGAGTGCCATTTGATTTCAGCTTTCAGCGTTTTAGCTTTTCAGTTTTTGGCCTAGGTGATGCTGACCGGATCAATCGTCGTTGCGATGTTGGTATGGCTGACCTTGAGCAAGCCGCGCTTCGCCGTCTCCTTGATCCACGTCGCCGTTTGCGCCTTGGCCCACACCGCTTTGGTGACGCCGCTCGCGTCCGTCCAGCCCGTCGCCGCACAGATGCCATTTACGATGTCCGTTGCATTCGCGTCGGGGATTGTCAGATTCAGATTCATACTATTTTCCTTTTGTTGTTGGTTCACCGCATCAGGCCGGACTCCAGCCCAGCCCGTTGTTAAACAAATTCAAAACCTCCGTGTCCGTCAGCGGACGCGACCACGTCGCGCAGCGGTCCACATACGCCGCACCAGCGTTGCCCCACCAGAACCCGCAGCCGAACGACAGCGCCGACATCAGGCCGTCCGCAAAATAGCGGTCCACCGGCGCATTCAGCGGCGCCACCGGCCCGGCATAACCTTCATCCCACAACGGCGCGACGTGGGTTTGCTGCTGGCCATCACGCAATCGAAAAACATCCTGCGTGATGGTGGCGTTGAACGTATCGCCGCGTTGCACCACGAGAAACCAGTCGTCCGCCTGACAGTCCGGCATGGAGTTATAAAAGTTGTAGCCGTTGAACGTCATGTCCGGCAGGTTCGAATCGGGATGTTCGCAAAAGAATTGCACCGTCCACGAACCGCCGCAGAACATCGTGGAATAATAGCCGTTCAATGCCGGACACACCCAATAGGCGATGGTCACGTCCATGCTCCGGCGAATCGGATCATCAAACATCTGCCGTGTGAGCAGATCGCCATTCGTCAGGTCGAACGCCAAACCGCCGAGCGGACTTGTAACCGTGGCCGGGGTGCCGCCCGCGCCGGCCCCTTCATACGGCCGCCGAAACAACGTCTTGGAAACGGTCGGTGGTGTGGCGTAGGAAAACGGCAAACCCACAGTCCAACCCGTGCCATCATCCACCCAACCAGCGGCCATCGTCGCCGCCGAGATTTCGCGCGAAAGCTCGCCATCTGGCGCTTCGCACCAAACGAGCAGGAAACCCGTCGGCCAGTTGGACAGCGTGCCCCACGCCGGCCAAACGACCGACCCGCTGCTGATGTAGCCGGGATTGATATTTTGAATGACGGTGGCATAGCGCCGAACCCCGGACACTTCACGGAAAGCGACCAGGCGAAACGAAGGTTCAACGTCGGCATAGCTGCCGCTCCCTTCGCTCACCGTGGGCGCAACAAAACCCGCCATGGGATTGCCATCAAAGGCGTCCGACACGTCATAGCTGCGCGCGAACACTTGTCCGGCCTCCGGCCGATAAAAATCATGCAGACCCTCCAGCAAGGTGTCCGGCACGGGCGCATCGTCAGGACGAACCGCGTTGCTGCGACCGGTCACTTCGTTCCCGAGTTCATCCACGCCGACAATCAGGTGATACGGACTGCCGCCATCCGGCGCGAACTGCCGGGAATCGCCGTAGTGCCAATAATCCTCGACGAAATTCCACGGCCCGTCCGGGTTGTTGCTCCAATACACCCGCCACTGGTAAGGATTGGCATAAGGCCATTCCCACACCAGCAAGTCAGGATACAGCGGACGCAACAGCGGCGTGCGCCGATGCCGGCGGCGATCCTGCAACCACAGCGAAAGCGCATTTCGCCGGTTAATTTTTGGGAGCGTTGTCACGTGGTTTTTTGGGTGTGATGATCTTCACCGGTTCAGCCGTGGGCTTTACCGATTCGGTAACGGGCAAAGTGATTACCGACGGCGCATCAGCTTGAATCAGCGGGCGGCGCTTGCGCCGGATGATGGGATAAAGTTGGTGCATAATTTTAAGGTCGTCGGCGCAGGGAATGAACCCCGCGCCGACGCCGTGATTTAATTATGATCAATGGCGACCATGCGGACGTTTTTGTTTTCGAACACGCGCGTCCAGTTCGCGGCGTTTTCCAGTTCCGCATTGGTCGGGCTGGTGCCTGCCACCGCCGCGCTGTTGAACTTCACGCCGCGCGGATGCAGGATGAACCGGCGGCGGTTGATGAAGTTCGTGTCGCTGTCCAACGCCGCCCGCGCCCACTCGACACCTTCGGTGCCGTGCCCGCCCAGGAGCGGTTCACCCGCCAGCGGAGCCGCACCCTTGGCGAACGCCCCCGGCCCAAACAGATAGCTGGTGTAAACCAGACCATCCGTTGTGCCGTTGCGCACGGGCAAGCCATCATCCACGATCACGCGCCGGCCTTGGAACGTCTTGATCTGTGCTTTGCCCTCGCTGTCCGGGATGAAGTCAATCAAGTCCAGCTTGCGCAGCGCCGCTTCCGTCGCGCTGTGCATCGCAATGGCCGTGAGCCGGTCGCCGCGATCACCGAGCTTCACGGTCGCATCCACGAAGGTGGAACCGTTCAGCCGGGTCGTGCTCGACTGGCCGGCCACCGTCTCACTCGCAATGGCGAGTTTGTTACCCGCCATCGTGGCCGAGGCGAACAGACCCTTGAGGCTCGAAACAATCAAGCCCTGGTCCACACGGATCCAGTAGTCGCCCACGAGTCCCACCAGCGCGCCCATCGGGTCAGCGCCGGACAGGATTTTGGCGAGGTCGTTCACGCTCCAGGCGTTCGCGTCCATCTGGATGCGGGCGATGTCCTTGCTCGCGCCGATTTTGTTCACCGCCAGCGGCGCATTGTCCGCCAGAATCTGGCGGGTCGGATTCACATCCTGCCAGAACGGCATATCCACGGTATTGCCGCCACCGGCCGCCAGCGCGTCGAAGAACGGATCGCTTTCCACGATGCCGCTCGCGCCGAACGCCGACAACGTCGCCGTGCGCTCGATCACATACTTTTCAAACAGACTCGGGATGATCACATCCGCGATTGCAGTCTTTGCCATAAACTATCCTTTCGTTTTGTGCCCGTTAAGCTGCGGCCATCAGGCGCGCGGCCAATGCCGGGTCGTTTTTTTGAAGTTTCATTTGTTCCGTGACGTTCCAGGATTCCTTGCGGAACGGATTCGCCACGCCAGTCGCAGCCCCACGGGAGCCGGAGCCGATGGCACCGCCACCAGCGTTTGCCTCAAAGAGATGCGGCGCGTCACCGACGAGCGCATCCACCCATTCAGCCAAAGTCAGCGGAGACGTGCCGTCCCGGCCATAGCGGGGAACGTCGCCGTCGAAAGCCTGGGGCACACCGCCCACCAGCTTGAAAGTCGCGCGGGCGCGGGCCGTCGCGTCCGGAATCGCCGTCGGTCGCAGCCCTCGTTTGGTGGCCTCGTTCACGACGGCCTGATCAATCAGCAGCGCGGAGAGCCGCCCATTCAGCGCGTCGCGTTCAGCGGTCACGGGACCAACCGCCGCTTTGAGCTTGTCGGCCAGCACTTCCTGAAACTTGCCGTCCTTCAACCGCTGCTCTTCTTCGAGGCGCGCTTTTTCCGCCGCGAGTTCGCGCACGGCGTCAGGGTCAATCCCTTCAAATCGCTTCTTCAATTCGTCGCGCTCCTTCATCACGGTGATGTTCGTCTGGCGCAATTCCTCGTTGCGTTCCGAGTCCAGCAGCCAGGCGCCATCGCGCTCGACGTAGAACGATTTCAGTTCCGCCGGGATGTCCCCGGCACTCGCGTATTTATTTTTCAGTGCCATAAATTTTTCCATTTCAGTTTTTTGGTATTGGCGGTGGCCGTCCGCAAGGACCTTAGTTCTCCGCGTAAATCAATCCGTTCAGCACCCGGTCCGGACTCAACTGACCGTCCACGTAATGGTGCAGCCGGAACCACACCTGACGCGGCGGCTCCCACGGCACACCGCCGGGCGCACGAAAATCGCCATGCACCGCCGCGTATTGGCCGGCGAGATTCGGTGTGAGGTCGTTTTCGGCCGGATTCAAAACCCCGGACGCAAACGCCGCGATGAAGCGCAGCGTCGCCAGCGGTTTCGCTTCGGTGAGCAACACCGGCGCGGTGGCCCAGACCAGCCATTGTGAATCATCCAATCCCTCGGCACCGCAGCGGAACCCCATGTAATTCGGCACCGTCAACGGCCCCGTCTCCGTGGTGGACAACGCCCCGTCCAGCCAGACGGCCGGAGCTGGAACGCGGGCGGGATCGGCGGCGTCACCGGCCACGGTGCGATTGCGCAGCACCATGGTCATCGCCTTGTGACCCGACACGCGGCGAACCGTGCCGTCATCCAGCAGCACGGCATTGGATTTCGCCCACGCGTTCCAAGCGCGGCGCTGGTCGCGGTTCAACGTTTTCCATTGGGTCGAGAGTTTCATCATGCCGTTGTCGCTTGCGGTTGCGGTTGAGGGCCAGTGGCCACGGGGGGTTTACCTGCATTAGGAAAGACCCCCCTTTGATTTTCATGACCGATTTGGCCAATGAGGGCTTTCTCCTCTTTATCCGTGCGTCCAGTCGGGAGGACTTCACCTTTGCGGAAAAGATCAAACATCGTGGCCTGACTGATGGCCCCAGCCTGCCAGGCAGAAACAATGGCGGTGAGCTCCAAGGCGGTCAGACCTTTGGCCGTGAAATCGGTATTGATCTGAAGCAGGACAATGTCCTCACTCACATCTTCGGGATACTGTTCGGTGGAGTTCCACCAATAGACCCAACGAAGCACTTGGCTGATGGAGTCAGACAAGGACAAAGCGAGCGTCATCAAAATACTGTTCTCACCAGCCTGACGGAGCTCGATGGCATCAGCCGTTTCACCAACACGTTTGGTGTCCTCCAACATCCGGGAACCGAGGAGGGCCATCTGATGCTCATCGTGAGCTTGGGCATTTTCAAAGGTGGATAAGCCGGCACCTTTGTATTCGAGGTAGCCAGCCACAGCTCCAACCGTGTCCGAGACCCAAGCCGTGCTGCTGCCAATGCGAAGATTGTCCTTCTTGTCGAACCCTGCGACCCAAGCGGTGGGCAATGCGGTGAAGTGCAGACCATGCTTGTAATCAGCATCCAGGCGGTAATGGTCGAGGTTCACATGGATGATGTCGGCCAGCGGCATCTTGTCTACGTCGGGCAAAGCATTGCGGGGACCATGAAACACAAACGGAATCAGCGGCAGCGGCTTGCCCAGACGGAGCGGGACACGGGTTTCGACCAGCGTCCATTCCGTCTTGGCTTGGCTGGATTTTTGGCCGAAGAAGCCCGACCACAGCGAACCACCGATGCCACCACGATTGCCCGAAGGCAGACGTTGCCAGACTTCAACAACGTAGCGAGTGCCACCGTCAGGCAGCACTTCCAACTTCAACACCCGAACCGACTCCGTGCTTTTCACAACGAACGGATCAGCGTCGTCAGGCTGTTCGACATATTCCCGAAGCGAGACCAGCGTCACCACATTGCGGCCATTGATGCGGGCTGTCTGCTAGTTCAAAATATCTTCAGCGGCGTAGCGGACGACGTATGCCCGAGATTCCCCATCAGATTGCCAGTCAATCAGCGTGCCACTGCGACCCACGGCCAAGACTTCACCGGTGACACCTTTGCAGAACGTGAACAAAGAGGTCCCCATCAAATCCACGTCGTCAGTGAAGACACGCAAGGCACCACCGACACCAGCATGGCGGTCGGGAAGTTTGACCTCGGGATCACGACGAAAGAGCAGACCGAGAAACCCATCACAAGTGCGCGAGGTGGCGTTGAAAAAACAAGCGCGAGATTTGTAACCGAGATATTCGTTGTCAGACTGCGAATCCAGCCGGGGCAAATACTTGGCCCCACCAGCCTTCACGGCATCTTCACCAGCGATGACATCACGTGCGCGCAGCCAGGCGGGCAGGGCAGCGTCATAGTCGAGATGTGTGGAGTTCGCCGGCACGGGCGAACTCTAGCACGCGATTTTTTGCCCCCGATTTCTCACCCTGAACCACTTGCCGGTTCGTGCCGGTGGCTGTCCGTTGGTGGCCGTCAGCATCCGTGCGCGGCGGCCATATTTTTATTTGACAGGTTTTGAATTTTGCCGCGAGCCAACAGAAAATTAGTTCGCGTTGCTCAACGGGAAATTTGTTCGCTACGCTCAACTGTGACGAATCGCGCGGACATATCACGGTCTCCATTCGCGAATGCGAATTGCCGCGCGCGGACGCCGGCGCTCATGCCCGTGCTGCCGGCTGACGCCGTCAGCTCCGGGCACCGGCCAGCCAGCACAGGTTTACGATGTTCATGGACGGCTGGCCTTTCGCTCACAGCGCGCGCGATTCGGGCGCGTCAGGTTCGCGAACAGGTTGGTTTCAAAACAACCATTCGGGTTCGCCATGACTTACCGCGCTGTGCGGCGTTGAAAACTCGCCACTTTGTCGTCTCAGGTAGAACCAGTTCTCGAGGGTGTTGATCAGGCCGTTGTTATGGCAGTTGCAGGATTTTGAAAAACTGTGCGCCGGGCGTGGGCACATTCGTGAAAGTCGCCGTGACGCGGTCAGCCACATTGGTTCTGGCCGGTTTCCAAGAGCTGAGATTGGTCGCAACCAGCAGGACATTGGTTTTCCCGATGCCCAAGCCGCTCACGTCGAACAGGAATTTTCCGTCGGAAAATCGGGGCGTGCTCAGATTGACCACCGCACCACCGCCCACGGTGATGGACGTAGCGCTCGTGGCTTGTGCGCCGTGGGTGTCCGTGGCCATGGCCAGCAACGTGTAACTTCCCGCTGCCAGATTCGCCACCGCCATTTCGTAGGGCTCCCCGTAATCGAGGCCGATGGAGTTGGTGCCAGCGTCGTTGCCGACGAAGAATTCAACCTGCGAGATCGCATCATCGGCCGTATCGGTGGCGGTGGCCCGGATCGTGAAGGTGGCGGGGGCGGAAAAGACCGCGTTGTTCACTGGATTGGTGATGGTGACCGTCGGCGCCACATTGACCACCACGCTGCCGTTGTCCCCCCAATTACTGTGATAATTGTAAGCGCCGGGCTGGGACGGGAAAATGACGCCTTGCCCCTCCAAATTGGGCAGCGGAAACGAGAAGCCATTGTCAAAGGTGATCTGCGCGTCAAAACCATAGACGTCAAGATTCCACCACGTCACCGTTTCGCCCGGGCCGATCACCACGGTGTTCGGCGAAAAGCCGTTATCGAAATTCCAGTAAACCGTGGCATCACCACGAGCCGAGGTTATAAGTGTGAGACACAGCCCGGCGAAAATGCCCATGGCCTTGATTCCCTTTTTCATAATTTAATGTTATGCTGCCACCAATTGAAAATGTCAATTATTAATCTAATGGGTTTGCCTTTTGTGCTGGGGATTTTCAAATCGGGCGATTCATTCCACCATCAAACGGTTGCGAAAAAATGGCTCGCTGCGCTCGATGTTGTTTTTGTTCGCGCTGCACTTCGCTCGCGTGCTCAACCGACACGAACGCGCTGGGTTTCACGGCTTCCATTGGTGGACGTTGTGCGGAGGTTTTATTGGCTCGCGCTGCTCGGAATAATTGTGCCGCACATCCGGCGCGTGCGCGGGTGCCTGACGCTCATGCTGGCGGCGGCGGCTAACGCCACCGCGACGCCAGCACCGGCACGCCTCACGGGTTCATGAACGTCCCACTCAGCGTGCCTTTCGCTCCCGCGCGCACGCGTAGAACGGTTCAGGTGCGCGAATGATTGTCGCGCGCTCCAACCGTTCAGGTTCGCCATGGTTCAGCGCGCGGGCAGGCACGAAGCATTGTCTGCGACGCCAATCAGAGCTCGTGCGCTCGCACCGGCGGACGCCGGTAGCTGGTTGAGAAGATGGCCAGTCCGGCACGGACCTCGCCGCTGCGCGGCTCGCGGGGGCGAACCGTCGCCAGGCCTCCGGTTCGCCTTTTTGGTTTTATTTCAGCTTTCAGGATTTCAGATTTTCAGAATTTTCCCAAAGGCGTCATCGCGCCGACACTTGTGCTCGTGCCGTTGGCCCGTGGCGCTGCCACCACCAAGTATCGGCCCGCTTCCGCCCGCGTCCGTGCCGGACTCGACGGTTTGCCTCCGCTCCATTCGCTGACGCATCCGCTTCCGGCAGCGGATAGCTCTCACTCATTCCGACGGCCGCAAACTGGCGAGACCGTCAAAGATTCAGCGGACGCGCCCGAGAAACAATGGTGGAGCATCCGGCACGGATCTCGTCGCGCGGCTTCGTTTCCACCCAAACGCGGCGCGTTGGTGACATGCATGTTGTCCCCAGAAAAGACCGTGGACGCTCCGGTGTTCAGTGCTAAAGTGGAATTAACCCATGAAAGCAATCACGCTTCGCACCCCGGCGCAGGCACCGTTGTCGGACCCCGTTCCAGCTTTGCCCGTCAGTGATTGTAGCCACGCCGCGCAACCAACTCTGGAGACCCTCGACTCACATGCGGTCTGGATGCGCGCCCTTGCCGTTGCCCAGTCCATGACCGAAAAATGGTTGGATGTTCGACAATACCGCCAATTTTAGGATCGCCGATAAACGCCCGCCTAAAACAGTGACGTTGGCCTCGAGGCTTCGCCCGGCCATGGCAGTAGTAATAGCCGTGACCACGACCAGCTTTCGCTGCGCCTGCGGCTTCGCGAAACAGGGTCGGCGTCACTGATGGTGGCCCCAACGCTAGTTGGTCCGAGACCCCGTCGCTGGACTCCACGGCCTGCCGGCTCGGGTTTTACCCTGACTCCCGAAAACCGGCCAGCATTCCGCTCCGTTCCAGCGGCGAGGACTCGGAGAAATTGGCACCGCGCTGGCGCGACCGTGCCGGGAAACGAAGTAACCCGGTATAATTGGCAGGTGCGGCTCGCACCGGCGTCGCTCTGGGTTTGGCATGGGGGAACATCTTCGGCGACGGTGCTCACTTCGTTGCGCGCCTGAGCCTCCGATTTGCTGCCGGAACCGAACCCAACACACTTTGTGGGTGACCCTCCGGTCATTTATTCCGGGCGCACAGGGAACCCCGAGACCCTGTGCTGGAAGTAAATGACCCACAAAGTGGCGTTGGGTGCAGTCCCGCGTCGGCACTGTCACGCTGATTGCGGCTCATCCCTGCGCCCCATCATTCGCGGCAATCATCCCGCCAGCTTGACGGCATCCCGCACGCCAACCCCGCCGCTCCGCCTGAAGTCAGATTGGGCCGGGTCAGTGGTAGCACCTGCGTCTCGCGGGTCGTTCCGGGCGTCGCGCCCGGAATCTATTAGCTCCCTTCGGTCGTAGCTAGTTTGCTCGCTTCGCTTCGATAATTCATTGGGTTGGTTTTTTGTGTGTCGTTCGCTGCCTTGTCCCGGTGGCCAGCGGCAGCTTGCCGCCGTTTTCAGGTCCGGTTTTTTCTGCTCCTGCGTTTCTTTCTATCGCCCTCATGGCGTCGGCCCAAACCCCAGCCCGCCTCGCATGGTTCCCTCTGAAGCCTACGCCCATGCAGGAGGGCTGGGGCCTCCGCTTTCTCATGAAGGGCGATAGACCGAAGACGCACAGCAGAGCAGTAAAAAAAAGACCATGAAAACTACATCACAAAAAAAAGCCTCAGAGCTCCAGAGCCGATCCGCACAGTTGAGCCGCACTAGCACCGAAACACAGAGCGCAGTTGCGCCCAAGCAAGACAGCCGTTTGCCGATTGATACCGAGGCACGGAAACAAAACCGGACGTTACCGACCGAGAAGGTTCTGGCCTTGCTCCAGCAGCAAGACCGCCGCTTGTGGGAGATGGCCGAGGTGGTTGGCAAGTGGATTTGGGTTTCGTTCAGCGAGCAGCCCGCGCCCACCGTGCGCCAGACGTTGGCCCAGCTTGGCTTTCATTGGAACCGCACCCGCCAAGCGTGGCAGCACCCCTGCGGCCAGTTCCGCCTCAGCAGTTCCGGCGACCCACGCGAGAAGTATCAGAGCTACCAGCCCGCCGACATGGCCACCAACTAACTCCACGAGGTAGGGCGGAGGTGCCCCTCCGCCTTCCCTCCAACTATCAACCATCAACTTTCAACTATGAACTCCATTTACACCCTCCGCGCTGGCGACGTTGTCGAGTATGCCGGCCAGCCCTGCCGAGTCCTTCGCGTGAGCGATTGCGCCGCCGTTGTCGCGGTGGCGCAGCCGCCCCGCACCATCACCCCGCGCTTTGGCAAGCCGGTCACCGTTCAGCCCAGCCCCAAGCTGGAGCGCATCAGCCCGCAATCCGAAATCCCCATCCTCAACCGCTAACCGTTATGACCATTGCATCAGCCGAATTTACCAACACCGGACTTTATCGCGCCGTGTATTTCGACGGCCCGCAGTCCGACCGCGACCACGACGGCGAGGAAATCCCCGCGTGGACTGTTTATGTCGGCGACGCCGACGCCGAGCCGACCGGCCAAGTTTACACGCTCCACCATTTCAAGAGTGCCGAGCTGTTGGCCTATCGCATGGCCGAAGATCGCCGCCTTGACCTCATCCACGAAGCCAGCCCCGCTTGATTTATGAAAACACCAAACACACCAGACCCCAGAACCAAGAACCAAGACCCCATCCACACCATGAACACAGACCAGAACCCCAGCACCCAGAACCTAGAGCCTAGACCCCAGATCGTTTACGCCTACACCCGCAAGCAAGCCGTCGCCGACGGCGTGCAGGTCGAAGTCACCAAGACCGCCCGCGAGGCGGGCATCAGCCTCCCCGTGTTCCTGACACGGACAGTGTTTGATGCCTACGTCGCCGTGCCCGCTGGCGTTGAGTGCCAGGACGAATCCGGCCGCCTGTGGGATGTCGTCTGGATGTTGCGCTTCGCCATCAGTCGCGCCCGTGGCCATTCCGACCGCGTCCCCGTGGCGCTCTATGTCCGCAACGACAACCACCGCGCCAAGCTCGTGAAGTTGATTGCCCAGTGTGGCCCGCTCGACATGGACGACCCGCAGCCCGCCATCACCGTGATGCTGCCGGACGAAGATTGAACACGGCGCTTGCGCCGCCTTCTCCGCGTTGGGGAGAAGGTGGCCGCAGGCCGGATGAGGTGAACCTTATGAATCAAGACCTGATGTTTTTCGAAGCCGAAGCCGTCGCGACCGAAGCCGCGAAATGCGAAGCGCAACGGGCCGCCGAGCAACACGAACGGGATGCGAAGGCAGCGGCCAAGGTTTTATTGCAAGCCGCCCGTGATAAAATCAAAGCCGAGAAGCAGGCCAAGACGGAAGATTGGCGCCGCCGCACCGCGCAGGCCCGCACTTATAGGACCCCCGACGAACACGCCGTGTGCGGCATTCGCTGGTATTGCCGCAGCCAGAAAGACCGCGACACCGGCTGCTACTGGCACAACTGCCACAAATGCGGCCAGCCCTTGATCTACACCAGCGACCCCCATGCCAAACCGCAGGAATGCAAACCCTGATGGCCCGTGCGGCTCGCCCTAAAAATTTTCGCGGCTTCGCCTGGAGGGCTCGCCGCGATTATTTTCCGCACCGGGGATGGCGCATCCCCGAACCCCAACGCCAAAGGTCCATGCCCTTTGGAATCCATTGGTTCTGCGATAACCTTTGACAGAAATTCGCAACTGCGCTTTGATAACGCCATGGACGCAAGGGAACTAAAAATATCAACTGTGCACAGCTCCGTGCACGACCAGTCGCATAACCAGAGTTAGGCCACATTCGCACCATGCAAGACATCCTCAAGCGTTTGGTTACAGAGTTGCACGTAGCCTGCTTCAAGCCGAATGGCTTCAAGAAGACCGGCGGGAATTTTCTGCGCACTGATGGTCTGGCGATACAGAAGTTGCAGATCTCATCTTCTCGGTGGAATTCAGCCAATAGCCCAGTCCAGTTTTCTATCTACATTTGGTTAGCGTTCACCGACATTACTTACGATGGCGATTCACCTTTTGCTGGTTCGCCTCTATCTACATATATTTCACATCTCTACGCACTTGTGCCCAACACACCGCCTTTCTTTGACCTTACGGCTGATAATTATGAGAGCATAAAAAGCCAGCTCCTTGAGATACTTCCACGCGCTTTCGCGGAGTGGCCCAAGCATTATGAGCCGGTTCGGAGCCGATTGAAAAAGAAGGAGCTACTATTTGTATGACCATGTGGCCTAACACAGCGCTGGAGCCAACGCCGGTTACGCCGGTCAGTTTTCGCTGCGGGTTTCCGGTTGGCGGGAGTCACCGGCGGCGTGGCTCAGCTTTTGGTCGTTAGGCAGCATTCACACTATGAAGCAAAGCCACATTATTTACATGGTAGTCGGACTAACGATCATGATGGTATTCATGATTTCGGGGTGTGGTCAGATTAAGACTGGAGGCCGAGATGCCTTTCTGTTGCTTTGGACCGGATTGATTATTCTTTTGGTGGGTGGAGGCAGTTTCGTAAATTTGAGTGAGCGCAAACTCTCGTTCTGGCCAACCACTGCTATGATCATCGGTTATAGCATATCATTTTTCCTCATTCCATTGGGTATTTGGGGAGCCGTTATATTGATGGCCGAGAGGAAACGAAAGCGAGATAAGAAGCCGGGGCCAGCGTTGACTAAACGAAATCCACCAGCTGAGTTGCCTCCTTTACGTAAATGACGACCACGCCTTCTCATGGGAGATCGCCGTAGAAATTCGCCCCGCCTCAATCGCCGGCCAGGCTCCTGCAAATAGAATTCGCGTTGCTCAAAAGGAATTCAGTTCGCGCTGTATTGCTCGCCGGTGCGGCTCGCACTTCGCGTGCTCAACAGGACAACACGAACGCGCAACCCATACACAGTCTCCCTTCGCGGATGCCAATTCCCACGCGCGATTGCCGCCGCTCATGGCCCGGCAGCCCGCTAACGCGGCCTGCTACGGGCACCGGCCAGCCATCACAGGAATGCGTTGACCACGGACGGCTGGCCTTTCGCTCACATCGCGCGTGCCATGGTCGCCACCGGTCCGCGAAAGTGGCTGGTTCCAAATCACCCGACAGGCACGCCATGCACCAGCGCGCTGTGCGGCAAGAAAAGTTAGTGGGTTGATGTCTCGTCACTTCGTTCCTCGCGGCGGCGAACCGTCGCGATGCTTCCGGTTCGCCTATTTCAGTTTTCAGGATTTCAGCTTTCAGCATTTTCCCCGTGGCGTCATCGCGCCGACACTTGCGCGGCGTGCCTTGCGCCAAGTATCGGCCCGCTTCCGCCCGCGACCGGGCCGGACTCGCCAGCTTTCCGCCCGCTCCACTCCACTGCCGTGTCCGCCACCGGCGGCGGAACACTATCGTTTCGTTCCGACGGTCGCAAACTGGCGAGACCGGATGAAACCGGCCGCGCCCCAAATTAGCCAGAGAAAAACTCGTCGCTGTCGCTCCTCGCGCGGCTCGAACGGCTCACAAAAGTTCCGCCGTTCTCGCTGATCGCGCTCGGGCGTGGCGACAAAATGGCAGGTGCGGCACGCACTGGCCGCGAGACTTCGTCCGGCCAGGTGGGTGCAGGCCATGCCTGCCAATAAGCTCCAAGACCGTCGGGCTTTGCTTGCGGATCACTCCTTGCGCAGGCTCCAGTCGCGACACCGCTGCGCAAACCCGCCGGACTTGTCGCGCCGAATGAGTTGGTCCGGCCACCAGTCGAATCGCTCCACGGCCTGCTGGCTCGGGTTTGGCCCTGGCACCCGCAAACCGGCCATCATTCCGTTCCGCTGATTCGCTTGGACGCCGGAGAGGTGGGGCGCGCACTCCGTTGCGCGCCTCGGGCAACGAGTCCAGACGCCCCGACGAATTGGCCGTGAGCTTTGCGGCTCCGTTGTCATGCCGGATGCTTCCGGGACAATCATACAACACACTTTGTGGGTGACCCTCCGGTCATTTATTCCGGGCGCCCAGGGCACCCGCGAGACCCTGTGCTGGAAGTAAATGACCCACAAAGTGGCGTTGTGTGCTATCCCGCGTCTGCACTGTCACGCTGATTGCACCGCCGTCCCCGGCGGTCGCGCCACTGCCCGTGGCGCTGCAATCACCGCGCCAGCTTGCCGGCATCCGGCCCGCCAACTCCGCCGCTCCGCTGGTTTTGATGAAGTCAGGTCGGGGCGTCTTACCCCCAAGCCCCCCACCCATCCCCCGATGCTAGGCCCCCTTCCATCCCCAAGTGGGCCGTCGCTCGCTCGTGATGGGTTTGAGGATTGGCCAGACGTTGCGGCACTACGACAGGCGTTCAGGGTTTGCCTCTAGTGAAAAAACTCCTTGCCAGAATTTGCCCCGCTGTCTTTGATAGCCGCATGAAAAACACATCGCTCCCAGATTTCACCAAAAAATTGGTTTCCGTGAGCATGTCCGGTGACGCGCACTCATACGCCCTTGATTGCCCGCGCTTCGAGACACAAGGTGGCAGATTGTTTCTTGTGGGCACCGTTCCTCACGGAGGTTCGACCAGCAATTGGAGCGAGGGGGCAGCGTGCGCGGTGGCATGGGAAAATGTCACTGACTATCTGGTGTTTGATTCAGCCAAACATTATCAAAAAGGGCTCAAGATTTTTAAGAAGCATAAACGCAATGGCTGATTACTCATCGCCAGCCTGGCCAATTCCTAAAACCCCCGCAACTTCCGCTGCGTGATCGTGCGCGACTTCGTTGCCACCAGATAGCGCAGCGCGTCGGCCGCGTCATCGCCGCCAACTCCATCCTCATCTGCATCAACTTTCAAAACATCCTCCGGCCGGTTCGGATCATGTTGCAACGTCGGCAGCGTTTCAATCAGCCGCCCGCACCGCTGATGAATGAACAGTGTCGGGCGGATGCCGGCGTCCACGTCGCCAAACCGCGTCAAAATTTCCGCCCAGCCATTCACGCGGTCCGTGTTCGCCACCCGCAATGTGATACCGTGCTTCGCATACTGCGCGGCGATGGTCGTCCCGTCGCTCTGGCGCGAGAACACGTCGGCACCGGCTACAATCCGTTTCAGATCCTCGATGGCCAGCTTGCGCTCGCCGATTTTATGCCGCGCCAGCATCGCCTTGATCGCCGTCGCATGGCGTTGCGGCAGCCACAGCCGTTCCGCATGTTCGTCCACGATGAAGATATTGCCGTCGCCGTCCGTGCAGCCGAGCAGCACCACGGTGTAATGCGCGAACCCGTAATCCATCGCGCAAAACCATTCCCGCGCCCGCGTCTCGTCGAAGTCATCGACGACGTGAACCTCGCGCCGCAACGTCGTAAAATACTGCCCCGCCGCAATGTCCCAATCACCGTCGAGCCACGCCCGCTTTTGCCAGCCGGTGAGGTTTTGCAGGACGCGGATGTATTCGGGATTGTTCCAGCGGTTATCCGTCACCCGCGCCGCGATGAATCGCGTCTCGGTTTCCCGCTTTTCCAATAATGGGAGCACGAACCGCGTGCGATACCACGAATGCCCGACGCCGCCGGGATTCGTCGTGCTGTAAATGCGCGGACGCCAGTTCGGTTTCGAGCTGCGGCAGCAGGTCGTGATGTCCTGGTATTTCCGTGCTGTCAGCGTAGTCGCCTCTTCGATCCCAATCACGTCGTATTCCAAACCGAGATACGCATCAATGTCCTTCTCGTTCTGGAAATGCCCCGCGATGATCCGCGAACCATTCGCAAACGTCAGGATGCCGCGGAAGGCGCTGAACTCGTGCGGTAGTTCGCCGAACAGTTTCCGCCGCAGATCCTCGAAATGCTCCAAATTCGCTTTGCCGACCTTGCGCAGCAGCAGACATTTCAATCCGGCCACGCGCTGGCAATCATCCACTCCCATCTGCGCGAGCAGCCAGTGACTCTTGCCGCCGCCACGCGCCCCGCCGTAACCAATCGCCGTCGGCCCGTCGGGATGATCGCACAGACGCGCCGCCGCGCAGGCCGCCAGTTGCCGCTCTTGCAAACAGGTTTTGGCCCGGACGAGATTGAATGTCTGATCCATCGGACACCCGGCCTTGGCCGCAGCTTGG